>Ga0307376_10000059_pt1 | contig 180090 bp, 231 predicted proteins | sample TR2MG_FD_202536 | JGI IMG/M metagenome (GOLD analysis project Ga0307376, IMG submission 202536) | Soil microbial communities from Risofladan, Vaasa, Finland - TR-2 | ecosystem: Environmental > Terrestrial > Soil > Coastal area > Acid sulfate soil | place: Finland: Risofladan, Vaasa...
GAATCGAAACATGCAGCGGCGGATTCAGGTGGCGGGGGTCACGGTTGCCGGACCGTGGGAAGTGGCCCGAGCTGTGGTGTATCCGCTGTGGCAGCTTTCATCCGGGTACGCCTTCATCACCGTGGCGACCCCCGGAACGAGAACGATTGTCGTCCAGGTGATGCCTGCGAACGTCGCTGACACGGCCTACATTCAGTTCAGCCGTCTCGAAATCATAAGGGTGACCTAACATGGCGCAGTACGACTATTCGATCAATGACGACTTCCCGAACCACAAGGTGGCTCCGAGCCGCTTGCAGCAGGAGATCCATGAGAAGTCCGAGATCCTGGTTGCTCTCGACGTCCCTTCCATCCTGACTGGCGGCGACCTCTGCCGGATCATGTTCAAGGCTGACCTTCCGGCAGAGCAGCAGACGGCCCTGAATGCGGTAGTGGCGGCTCACAGTGGGGAGCCGCTGCCGAACAGTACTTGTCCGAACGTGAAGATCGTCGATACGGACACTCTCGATCCGGACACGGCGGTGAGCTGCACCGAGGACGTCAAGGTCGACGTCGTGACGGGACAGAGCATATCCTCGAAGGATATCTCCTTTCCGTTCGACGTGAACATCATCGCCGCCGAGTACTACGTCGAACTCGTCGAGTCTGACGATAAGGACTACTTCGAAGCGTGGGGAATCGCTCAAGGAGATCCTGCGATCGGGGGTCTCACGGCCCCGGCCGCTCAGGATGACACGGTCATCAATGTGAGCTCCACCGTGTTCCAGTATATCCGTCCCGGCTTCTACGTGGAGTTCCAGGACCAGGCCGGCGGGATCTACCGCGTGGACTCCATGGACTCAGGGGCCGGGACGATCACGCTGAACACCGGTCTCGAAGCGGCCGTGGCGGCGGGTAAGACGATCCATATCCGTCGTCCGTTCGTCCCGAAGAAATTCGTGAAGCAGAAGGCGATCCGCCGGATCGGGGATCTCTCTTCCGGGTCGAGCCCGCTCAACGCCGGAGATATCCTGCGGATCCACTACCACCACTACAACATGCCGACGATCGACGACTGGATGGCGTTCACGATCATCTATCTGTTCTGAGAATGAGATGGTACTCGATCCGAGACAGACCAGAAGGACGGATGTCCTCGATTCGGTGAGACCATGGGCCTCTGGATTCCCAGGAGAGCTCCGAAGAGATCCCTACACGGGAAACATCTACTCGTCCGCGGATACGAACCGCTGGCTTCCCGTGTGGACTACGGATAAGGATGTGATTCTACATGTCAACCCGTCCATCGGAGACGATGCCAACGACGGCGACGTAGGATCTCCTCTCGAGACGATTCAGGAGGCTCTCGATAGAATTCCACCGACCGTTTGTCATTTCGTGATCATCGATCTCCAGGACAATGGAGGAATCCAGACCTTCGATGAGCAGGTCTTCGTCAGAGACTTCCAGATCCAGGCGGGTGGAATCAAGATCCTCGGGAAAACACAGATCGCCACGCTGGCCCAAGGTTCGACCACGGTCACCCCGAACGCCGGTAACACTGGAACGAACAAGTTTCTGACGATCACTCCGAGCCCGAACTGGCTCGCGAACGACCTCGTGGGCAGGTTCTTTGAGATCACCACCGGCACCCATGCAGGGTCTTTCGTCTCGATCATTGGGAATACCGCGGACACACTCGAGCTCGGATCCGTGCCGTTCACGTTCTATGGGTCGTACGATAATACGGACGGGGGAGATATTCTCGACATCTCCACCATCATCAAACAGGCGAGCCAACTCTATGTAATCCCGACCATGGAGATTAGCAACATAATGCTGTCCGAGGACATATCTGTCGATTCGGGGTTGGTCTTCGAGCGTGTTCATATTGCCGGCGACAATGATGTAAGAGCCTCCGTCTTCATGCACGGAAACGTGAGCGTCGAATTCAACGAGAGTCGCATTGACGATTACATGTCAGCGACGACTGGTGTTCTTCAGATGACGATGCGGGATAGTCTGATTTGGGCCACGAAGGATAATCCGTATCAAGCCGAACTTTTCTCCTCGACATCTTCTTTCGACGGCGGAGTCGCTTTTCTCTTCTGCGGATTCATAGGTGGCATCCTGGTCAGCGAGTGGGGGAGTCCGCAAGTCCAGATCATCCAATCGAACTTCAAGGTGGATCCGATTACCCCGGCTAACATGCCCGACAGATTCATCCGGGCGGCGGGAGGTATTCTCGTTCTTTCAATGTGCTCCCTTGATGGAGAGGGATCGATCATTCCGATCGAGATCAGAGGAGGGTCGAAGGCCGAGCTCAGGATTCAACACGGAGTGGAACTCCTCAATTCACCGACGTCAGGAATTATGACGAACAAGTTGTCCCTGGGTCACGCCCACATCAGGATAGACGAGTTGGCGAACGGGGGATCTAATCCGTACTCGCAGATCGACGGGAACGCTGAGTACGGAATTGATGTATCCGGGCCGCATATCATCGATTTTTACAAACCCACTTTCGGATCGAACGGGATCGCTGGAATGAGGTTAAGGTACGGAGCCGTGGGCAAGTTCAGCGGAGCCTTCGGCAGTGAACCGCTGCTTTACGGTCCTGGCGGAGCCGGTGTGGACGAGATAGATTTCGACAACCAGGTGGGACCTGTTTTCATAAACTTCGACGATGCCGACACTGTCGGCCTTCAGTCCCTGTGCCAGTACATTCAGAACGGTCAGTAGCATGAGACTTGAACTCGACAAGGTATATGTGATCTTCCTCGCCGAGGTGGGAGCCGCCGGTGCGAAGGGGATCAGAAATGTGTTCAGAGACATAGAGGCCGGAAAGATTCCTCCTCAGATGGGAGGAAGGATCATCGATAAACTGATCGTAGACTACGCGATCGTAGGAGACGATCTTACCTTCATCGAGAATCTGAAGGCTACCATCACCGCAGGTTAGCATGGCGACTATCAAAGAGATCATTGCCGGGACCATAGGAATCGAGGACGGCGGTAAGATCTTCCTCGACACCAAAAGGACCGTGTATCTCTACATGGCGAAGGACGGTGAGATGCACATCGTTTCTCCGTCTATAGGAGACCGGCAGGTCGGGGATCTGTATGAGAAATACACTGGCGATTCCTACTACGTGAAGCCTGGTGATCGTAGGGCCTACAGCACGATCGCTGATGCCGTCAAAGCCATCGAGGACGGTGCGGCCGTCAACGAGACCGGAGTCATCGAACTGGCACCAGGTGTACGTCATGTCATCGACGAAGTTCTTGAGATCCAGCCGAACAGAAGTTTATCGTTCATCTCCAAAGGGAGGGCCGAGATTCTCGGCTCGATTTCGCTGGGTGTGAGGTCCGGCGTAAACGGGCGAGGCGTGTTCTCGCTGTGCGGCGTCAACATCCTGGGAGACGTCATCGGGAGAGATCGTTGGGAAGTGAGGATGGACGATTGCGGGATTGCCGGGATCGTTGGCCAGGAGAACGGAAACGAAGGCGCCGGGTGCTCGACGATTCTGAGCGGATGCCGCACCCTCACCCATCCAATGACGGGAAAATCACTTGCGTTTCGGCAGTCAGGAGTCACAGGAGAGTCCAGTCTCGTTCTGTCTCATTGCGCTTTCCGATGGGACAGAATCAGAGATCCTGTTTTCAGGTTCGGAACTGATGAGTGCGTTGTGCACGTGTTCAACTCCTCCTTCGACCTGGACCTTGACGTGCCATCGTTCAAGTTCATAGAGGTCCCGCATCCGGACTACAATCCTTCGATTTTTCTCGAGATCTGGAATACGTTCGTATCAGCACGGTCGAGAGAACCTTCCGTTTTCGGTGTCCTCGATGGGTCAGGAGCCGAGCAACTTGAAGGACATGGATTCGTGATCGAGGCCATGGATCCTTCCATGGATGTGGTTCTGGAACCAGGAACCTGGTTCAGATCGGAAGACATCCGCGGTGTCTCGGTCATAGGCAACCTCATGAAATCCGATAATCCGAGCCGGTCCGTACTCAACAAGATCCTCGTGCCATCGGTCAACGACCGGAACATGAGGAGATCGATGACTCGCAAGGAGATCACCGATCTTGATCTTGCCATCGCCTCGGGAGGCAGCGATCTTTTGGACCACTTCGGTAAGATATACGACGACTCAGTATCTCGTCTCGCAGTTAAGAGACTCGAGTTGAGAAGGCAGAGAATCGAATCGCAGAGGGGCACGATCAGAAACGAGATTCATAAACTCGTCTTCAGAAAGGTCGGAGCCCTCGCGTATAAAAAAGCCATGTCGTAATGGTGCCCTGGGTTTCATGAGGTCGAGAGAGATGGAACTCTACGATCATGGAGAGCTGGAGAAGGAGTTGGATAAGGCTCTGGACCTACTTGAGAATAGCGTCCAGGAGTTCTCTGCACAACAGAGGATGACCAGGATCGAGGTGGACCGATATGCCGAACGACTCAACGGAGAATCAGACGCCAAAGCCCTTGGAGCGTGCAACAGAGAGGACGGATTACTTGAACCGTCTTCTCGATCTCGTGGACAGGTGGCGGGCGGAAATCACACAGACAACAGCAAGCATCCAGTCAATGACGAACTTCATGGACCAGATTTCGTCATGCCAGAGGGAGATCAAGACGAAGATCTCGAAGATCGAGACGAACAGCGAAAGGATTGCGAAAGTGACGGAGAGGAGGAGCGGGATTATGGGTGCATTGGATTGGGCCTTGGACAAGGCTCAGAACCAGACGAAAGCCTTCCTCTTGGTGCTGATGGCAGTGGTCGCTCTGGCGGTGTTGGGTGCGACACTCGGGTGGGATATCCCAAGACTGCTTGTCAAATGAACACATTGAGTGCCATTGTCTGGGTCATGGTCGTCTTGATCGTCGTGTTCGGGGCGAGCAGTGTTGTCCGGCTGGTTTTGAAATAGGGAAGGTGAGATGAGCGATCCGTTGGTGGACTTCAAGGTGGTGAAGAGGACGGAGAGTTCGGTGGTTGTAGAGATCAATGGTTCTTTAATGGAGATTCCTGTATGCCGATCAACTTCGTCTTCACAAGAAACGACAAGTCCTTTATCAGCCGGGCCATCATATGGTTCGAGCAACGAAGGACTCAGAAAGAAAGACGCACTTCTCACGGCCTCCTGAAGTTCTGGCCCTCGGGTCCGATCTTCAGGGAGAACTTTCTTTCCTTCGAGGCCATGGAACGCGGCGTCTGGATGAGCATCTACGAGAAGTCCATCGGCCAGCAGACGGTCGTGGCTGATTTCGAGATAGATCTACCGGACCACATCGCCGATGAGGTCGCCAGGATCGCGATCAAACGCTACAGCGACTGGTACTACGACTTCGAGGGTGTAGCCTCCAACGCCGTGTGGATCCTGATGAAGCGGTGGTTCGGAACGCTGATCCGTTGGTTCAACTTCACCTGGAAGTTCGAGGTGGAGCAGGGCCAGTTGTTCTGTACGGGTCTCCTCTACGAAATCGCCAAGGTCGCCCAGGAGAAGGATCCGAGCGGCCGTGAGTGGGTGGGGGACATCAAGAACGCCGAGGAGGCTACGCCCAGGCGCCTCATCGACGTCTGCTTCGGGAATCCGTGCTACAGGTGGAAGGGAGGATCGGCGAAGCCGTGATTTCTTTTTACGCAGCATTCGTTGACGAACTGGACAAGATCTCCGGTATGCCTGTTGTCGGGCCACCTGGACAGGTTCCGGTTCCACACCCTGCCGGTGGGATCACGTATGCACCGATCGGCGAAGTGCGTCGGGTATCGAGGACACGCCCTGGGAGTACGGGATTCGTTCCGATAAAGAAGATCGCCAGTCCGGGCGCTCCCAAGGGCCATCCGGACTGGAAGACTTTCAAGAAGCACAGGACTCCTCTCACGCCCGAGGAGCGCAAAGCAGTCATGGACGCCAAGGCTGTCTGGCATCACGGTAAGCGTGGAGCGCCGACACCGGCTGTCAGCAAAGCGGTCATCGACGGCAAGACCTGGTTCGAGACGCACACTCATCGTGCCCTCAATTACGCCAAGTCGGTGAAGGGAGCCATCGGCCGCTTCCATAAGTTCATAGAGGGGACAGCATGAAGCTCCCAGGATACGACGGCCCAAACCCTCCCGAGAAGATGAAGGACATCATCGCTTGGGAGAAGGCTCTTGCCGAACTGATGAAGAAGATCACATTCGTGAAGGATGGAGAGGGGTCATGAGCATCTATAGCGCCTTCCTCGATGAGGTGATCAAGATCGCGGAGGGAAAGCCCAAGCCGGGCCAGCAGGGCCTCCTGGGCACGTCCACGGTACCCGATCCGAAGAAGGCATCCGGCCAAACGGCGGCGATCGTAGGTCCTAAGGGAGGCCTGAACTTCACCAAGGATCTCGGGAAGATGCTGACCGCGAACCGTGCCGGGAAGCGCATCATGTGGGGAGGGTAGTTGCTTCTCAAACTCTATGGCTTATAACTTCTTAGGGAAAGACCAGGTGGGTCATGAAGAATAACAGGACGAAACTGAACGAATCCCAGACGAAGATCCTGTTGAGGAACCTCGGAGATCCGAGCCTGATCGCAGGCAAACTCGACATCTTCACCAGTGAGGAGACCCATTCGATCATCGAACTTGATATCTCCAAGAAGACGCACATTCTGGTCTACGAGACGCTGAAAAATGACCACGAGAAATTTGAGGTGCTCCAGGAGAAGGATTTCGGCGGGACCGGATCGTACGTCAGAATCCGCTACGTAAGGAAGGGGATATGGACGCTCGACTTACCTCCCGATTTGGCGAATCCTTCCTCGATGAAATCCTCCCGATCTTCGAAAAAGAAGGAGGAGGAGAAGAAGGAAGGGGAAGCTCCGATCATAGGGTTCGGAGCTGCGGTTTCGAAGCCGAAGCCTGCCAAGAAGAAGATACCAGCCAAGAAAAAGAAGGCTCCAGTCAAGAAGAAAGCCCCGGCGAAACGGAAGGCTCCGGCCAAGAAAAAGTCGCCCGTAAGAAAGAAAAAGGCGGTTCCTCGGAAACGCTCCTCGCGATCCTCGGGAGCGCGATAGGGGCCGGTGCAGGAGGCGCCTCCCACATATCGAAATTCCTGAAGCAGCGCAAAGAGTGGCTCTCCGGCAGAAAAGATCCTCCCATCCATCCGAAGAGCAAGAAACTCTGGGACGTTCTCAGGAAACCCTCCTTCGTCACGCCTCATATGATCAGGAGGATCGGCGGTGGGGCTGCGCTCGGTTACATTACCGCAGCGAGTCTCCCAGGAATCGCCAGGCGCCTTCGTGTGCTTCTCAAGAAGGACCGTAAATGATTGACGCCGATCTCCAGTTTCCAGAGATGATGAAGCGCGTCGAGCGGACGATTGCCTCAGCATTCCCGATCGAATCGACCGGTCACATTATGGAGTTGAGCAATCTCGAGTGGAAGGGATTCGGTAACGATGTGCGTGACAACATCACCCTTCACAAAGACTACAAGATGAAGGACAAGACCCTTTCGACCGATCTGGTGGGCGACATCACCATCCGCAAGAAAGGTGGAAAAGTGGTGGATAAGAAGACCGGGGCGGTCCTGCTCACGCTTCCCCATATCACCAACCGAGCCTCCTATATCGTCAACGGGAATGAGGTCCAGACCATCAATCAGCTTAGGCTCAGACCCGGGCCGTATACGCGGTTCACCTCCGATGACAATACCGAGACCTTCATCAATGCGGCCGGTGGCGGATACAAGATCATCTTTGACAGGCAGACCGGTGTCATTCGGATCAAGTCGGGCACGACGTTCGTCTACATCTACCCCATCATGAAAGCCCTTGGCGTGTCTGACCAGGCGATGCAGAGTGCTTGGGGATCGGTGATCTTCGAGGCGAACAAGAAGTATGACAAGCGTGAGCACGTCGAGAAACTCTTCAGGACGATGCGGAGATTCAGCGCCGTTCCGGATAATCAGGTCGAGGTGGATCAGGCCGTGGAGGACTTCTTCAACTCGAAGAGGATCGATCCGAAGATCTCCAAGATCACATTGAAAAAGGAATTCACGAGTATCACCCCGGAATTGCTCCTGGACGCGAGCCGCAAGGCCGTGGATCTGGCCAAAGGGACGGCCGAGATGGACGACACGGAATCACTGGCTTTCAAATCGATTCACTCGGTCGAGGACTTCGTCCCGGAGAAACTCGAGAGAGCCGTGCCGTCGATTCGTCGCCAGATCCAGATAAAGATGGATCGGATTCCTGTCGTCGAAACATTGATTTCGCCCAGGATGTTCTCGAATCCGGTGATCGACTGGTTCATGACCAGCGAGTTTACCAGGTATTCGGATCAGCAGAACCCCATCGACATGGCCGGGACCTCCCAGCTCACGACCACCATGGGCGAGGGAGGTATCCGGAGTATGCACGCCGTCACGGACCAGGTGCGAACGGTTCACCCATCCCAGATGGGTTTCCTGGATCCGCTGCACACTCCTGAAGGCGGAAAGATTGGCGTCACCGGGCACCTGACCATCGGAGCTCAGAAGAGAGGCGACTCCCTCTTCTTGACCGTTCTCAACGCGAGGACGGGAGCACAGACTCAGAAGAGCGCGCAGGAGCTCGAGGACGCAACGGTGGCCTTCAATGATCAGTACGTTCTCGACACTGGAAAGCCTAAACCCATCGCTTCCCTGATCGCGGCCAGGAAGGCGGGCAAGATCCAGATGGTCCCATCCGGAGAAGCGGACTTCATCTTTAAGGATCCCCGTTCTTTCTTCTCGGTCGCATCCAACGCGATTCCGTTCCTGCACAACAACAGTTCGAACCGCGGGCAGATGGCCGACCGTCATATCGAGCAGGCCGTTCCGCTTGTCAACCCCGACAGACCCCTGGTCCAGGCTCGGTTCAAGGGCGACATGGGGTACGACGATTACTTCGGCAAATACTCGAATGTAGCCGCTCCGATGGCTGGCACCGTGACCAAGGTCACGGACGATCTGATCAGGATCAAAGATCAGTCGGACCAAACCCACGACGTCAGATTGCACCACAACTATCCTCTCAATGGGGGCTCGTTCCTCACGGACAGGCCTGTCGTGGTCACGGGGGATCGTGTCACTAAAGGCCAAGTCATCGCAGAGAACAATTTCACCAAGGATGGATCTCTGGCGCTCGGTAAGAATCTCCGCACGGCCCTGATCCCTTACAAGGGTCAGAATTTCGAGGACGGGGTGGTCATTTCCCAGGATGCCGCTACGAAGCTCACCTCGGAACATAAGCATGAGATGCGTCTCGATCTGACGAAGGACATTAAGATCGGACTCGACATCTGGCTGGCGCACTATCCGGACGAGGTGTCGAAGGTGAACCGGGGGAAGTACGACACGTCCGGAGTCATTCGTAAGGGCTCGAGAATCGATCGTGGCGATGTCCTGATCCCTGCCGTGGAGCAAGTCCAGATTCATGAAGAATATGATTACGCGAGGCTTCACAAGGCCCTGCGTCGACCCTGGCGCAATGTGGCGGTCACGTGGGAGTCGGATTATCCAGGAACCGTGGTGGACGTGGTGAGGACGGCTAAGTTCATCAAGGTGTTCATCAGGACGGAGGAGGCTGCCCAGGTAGGCGACAAGTTATGCTATACCCCGGATCATGAGGTTTTGACGCTCAGCGGATGGAAGCCTATTGCGGAGGTGACTCTCGACGATTGGGTAGCGGTTCTGGATGCAGATGGATTCCTTAGATACGAGCAGCCATACGAACTCCATTCTTACCTGATAGACGAGAACATCTACTCGCTGGAATCCCAACAGGTATCTCTGTCCGTGACTACGAATCACAATCTCTATGTCCGTAAGAGAGGGAATAAGGAGCACGAACTTATTCCCGCCGCTGAGTGCGTTGGAAAGCGCGTTCGACATAAAAAAGATGCGAAATGGGATGGTTCTTCCGTCGAAAAGATCGTGATCCCTGGATACACGGTGAAGTGCGGGCAGGGTGGCGCGGCGACGAAAATGATAGAGCCCTCCGAATTCGAGTCACGGGACTTTCTTCGTTTCTTGGGATTCTTCATTGCTGAGGGGAACCGGTGCGCCCCGAGGCGCGGCTCTTACAGAGTTTCGCTATCTCAGAATGACGGACCGAACAAGGTGTGGATCAAGCGGGTCCTCAAGAGACTCGGTCTCGGTTGTTCTCTGCCGAAAGGTAAGGTGGAGTTCTGTCACAGGGGAATCTGGGAATGGCTTGATTGTGTGGGTGATGGCGCTGGGAACAAACATATTCCGAAGTTGATCCTCGGTTTTAGCAGTGACCTTCTATTGTGCCTCTGGGAAGGACTGCATAGGGGAGATGGATCAATAAGCAAGTCTGGCTCTGAGATCTACTATACATCGAGCCGTCAACTCGCGGATCAGGTTCAAGAATTGGCTTTGAAGGTCGGCTGGTCTGGAAATATCTACACCAGATTCGAGGCTGGATGGGAGACGATCATTAAAGGGAAGAAGACTAAAGCCAACTTTGATGGTCTTGTGGTTCGGATCGTGAAATCGAAGAACCAACCCATGATCAACCACGGGCACGCACGGACGCAGAACGGACAGGTGGAGGAATTGCGGCGATATTGTGGTCCGGTCCACTGTGTCACGGTTCCAGGCCACATACTATATACGAGGAGAAATGGAAAGCCGGTCTGGTGCGGTAATTCCAATAGGGCAGGCGGCAAGGGCATCATCGTGAATATCCTTCCGGACAACGAGATGCTCAGGGATGAGTCGGGACAACCTCTCGACGTCCTGTTCAATCCCGGAGGCGTTGCCGGTCGAGTTAACCCGGGCCAGATCTTCGAGGGTGCAGCCGGAAAGGTGGCGCTGAAGACGGGCAAGCAGTACCTCGTCGACAACTTCTCGGAGCAGTCGTCCCTGGAGATGGTCAAGAAAAATCTCAAAGACGCCGGTATGAGCGACCTCGAGAGCGTCACAGATCCCACGTCCAATAATACGGTCAAGGACGTGTTCGTCGGGAACGTGCATTTCGTGAAGTTGCAGCACCAGGTGAGTAAGAAGTTCTCGGCTCGGGGGATCGGAGGATACACGGCCGATGAGCAGCCCTCTAAGGTCAGCGGTGAGTCGGCACAGAACATCGGTTCAGGAGAGATCTATGCTCTACTGGCGTCAGGATCTCTTCATTTTTTGAAGGATGCTGCGACCCTGAAGTCGCAGTCGAATCCTGAATACTGGAGAGCCATGCAACTCGGGCTTCCCACTCCTCCTCCGAAACAACCTTTCATTCTCGACAAGTTCATCACGAGTCTCGAGGGCGCAGGGATCAACATGAAGCGGGAAGGAAACTCGCTGAAGGTCCTTCCCATGACGGACAAGGAAACTGAGTCGAGATCGAAGGGAGAGATCAAGAGTCCGGATGTCGTGAGAGCCTCGGACCTTCGTCCGGAACGAGGGGGTCTGTTCGACAAGGCCGTGACGGGAGGTATAGGCGGGACATCATGGTCCCACATCGATCTCGAGACGCCGGTCCCTAACCCTCTCATGGAGAAGTCGGTGATCTCTGTTCTGGGCCTCAAGCCGGCCGAGTACAGGGCAATCATGGCTGGGAATCTGTTCGTGACCCAGGACGGAAAATTCACAGCGGATCACCAGAAGGGACAGCCTGCCGGCGTCGGTCTGAAAATCCTTCTGGACAATGTGAACGTGAACCGAGAGCTCGAGAAGACCATCGTCGCCATTCGTGTGGCCAGGGGTGCGCGTCTCAACGAACTAAACCTCCGTAGACGCTATCTTCAGGCACTCAAGGCCTCTAAGATGACGCCGTCCGAGGCGTACATTCAGTCGAAAATCCCGGTCATTCCTCCGGCGTTCCGGCCGATCTATCCTCTTCCTGACGGGTCGCTGAACGTGGCCGATCCGAACCATAGCTACCGCGAGATCCTCATGATCAACAACCAGCTGAAGGATCTCGCAGCCAAAGGAGTAGACAACAAGAACCTGGCACCAATCCGTGCGGATCTATTCGCAGCGGTCCAGGGTATGACCGGGATGATGGAGCCCCTTACCAGATCGAAGAACTTCAGGGGATTCGTGTCCACGATCAAGGGAAGGGTGAATAAGCGGGGCCTGTTCCAAGGTCGTGTGGTGAAGCGACCACAGGATCTGTCCGGCCGCTCCACCATCATCCCGGACCCACAGCTCGGAATCGACGAGATGGGGATGCCCGCGGAGATGGGCCTTGTCATCTACAAACCGTTCATTGTGCGCCGACTCGTCGGTCTCGGGTACAAGCCGACCGAGGCCCTCGATCTCATCGACAAGAAAGACGAGAAGGCCCTCGAGGCACTCAGGCAGGAGGCGAAGGAGAGACCGGCCTATCTGAATCGAGCTCCCACGCTTCACAAATTCGGCATCATGCCTTTCCATCCGAAGATCATGGAAGGGAAAGCGATCAGGATCAATCCGTTGATCGTCCGGGGGTACAACGCCGACTTTGACGGGGACGATCAGATAGGCATAGTGTTATTGCACCTCGACCAGGAATCTCTTACCTTCGTAGAAGAGCAGTACGGTAAGAGATTCCTGGAGGACAGAGATGTGACGGCTCGTTACAAATGCTGCGTTCCGGCGTTTCAATCCGGGCGCTTGATCATGGTAGATCTCGCGGATTTCCCTGCCCTTCAGAAATTCAGAACTACTGAAGGGCGTAACGGCCCGATCGATTGGCATAAGATTCCGAAGGGCACCAGCGTAATCGCCTATAATGAGTCCTCTGGTTCGCTGAAGTGGGCCAGAGCCACGGTCTGGTCCAAACACTATGACCGGCTTGTCGAGATCGTCGAACTTCAGAGTGGGAGACAGATCATCACCGATGACGATCCTCGCGCTGTGTACGGTATAGTCGCAGGATCGCTCGATTTTGTGAGGGCAACTCCAAAGGAGGCGGTTGAGACAGGGATTTTCGTACCCAGAATGGCGACAGCGGAGGTGCCGGATCTTGAACCAGAGTACATTCCGGCCCGAAATATCAAAGGAGCCAGATTACACCTGAAGGAGCGCATCGATCTCACAGGAGATTTTGGATATTTACTCGGATCCTTGGCTGGGGATGGCTGGCCGGTTTTTGTCCATGATGATGCCCGCGGCGTATCACTCGCTGGGATAGCAGACGAGGTAGTGGCCCGATGTGACCGGGCGGTAGACTCGCTGTTCGATGGCGCGGCGCCTGAATGTAGCCCGGTGGATGGTAAGGAATCCTACGGCGAGAGTCGTCGAGTGACTTGGACTTCGGTCGAGCTTGGCTGGTTCATACACGGCCTGATCGGGAGGGGGGCGGAGAACAAGCATCTCCCTCCTTGGGTGTTCTCTTGTCGTAAGGAATTCAGATTTTCCGTGTTCGCCGGTCTCATGGATACGGACGGCGGAGTCGGAATTTCCAAGGCAAAGAAAAAGCCGCAACTCATGGCAAGCTATTCCTCTGTCAGTCTGCGGCTTGTAAGGGAGGTCAGGCTCCTCGCGGCTTCTTTGGGAATCGATAGCCGGATCACACCATCTAAGACCCCAGCCGGAGAGCCCTTTTGGGTGCTTAGTTTTTCAAATATCGGAATCAAGGAATGGGGAGGATCTGGTTTACAAAATCCGGACAAGATCAGAAAGATCTCCGAGACACCTGTCGATCCAAATTCCAATGTGGCTGCCCGATTTGATATCGTTCCGATCTCGTCCGGCCTTGCCCACGAGATCCGTAAGGTGATCAAGGCTCCAAGGGATGCTTCCAAGGAAAGGAAATCGATCTATGTTGTTCTTAGTAAGGCGATCACCGTTGGATCTATGAGTCGCCAGATAGCTGTAAAGATACTCAGCATGTTCAAGACGTTCGATCATCCAGATTACGAGAGGTGGAAGACGATTGTTAGATCCGGCGTCAAGTGGGATCGAGTCGTTTCGTTTGAAAGAACCGGTATCAAGGAAACTGGGTATGACTTGACTGTTCCCGGGTTTGAGACCTTTGTCTCGATCGATGGACTCGTTTTGTCGAACACCATGGGCGTTCACGTTCCTGTGAGCGAAGAGGCCAGGATCGAGGCCCTGTCGAAGATGCCGTCAAAGCAGCTCTTTTCCGTCACGGATGACTCGGTGATTCACACGCCGACCAAGGAATACGTCCTTGGTCTCTACCTCATGACGAAACCTATTGGGCCTAAGGTGACGGCCAAGAATGTTTCCGAGATGCTCGATCGGTTCAACAAGAAAGAGATCCTGGTGAACCAGACTGTGAGCATCCTCGGGAAGATCTGGACGCCTGGACAGGCTCTCGTGAACGATGTGTTTCCTTCCGGGATGAGGCCCGGCAACGTCATTGTCAATAAGAGCAAGATGTCGGCCCTGATCGAGGAAGCTGCGAGGACCTACCCTAAGGAGGCCGGGAGCGTCATCACGAAACTCAAGGACCTCGGTGCGTTCTACGTCACGGAGATTGGGTACTCGGTCGGTCTCAAGGATCTCGAATTCAATTACGTGAAGAGGGACAAGATTCTCGCGGATGCGGCCAAGAAGACGCCCAGAATAGGATTCGAGGCGGCCTACGGACAGGCCCTCGGTCGTCTCGACAATCAGGTGAAAGGAATGAAGGGGAATCGATTCGTTCTCGGGAACATCGAGTCGGGAGCCTTCGGTAAGGCCGACATGGTGACGCAGATGATCGCCACACCGGTGGCGGTGCGTGATCATAAAAATGAACTCATTGAAGTTCCAATCGCCAAGAGCTTCGTAGAGGGGCACAGCATCACGTCATACTGGTCCACGATTCCAGGCGCACGGAAGGGCCTCATCGAGAAGGGCCTCGGTACCGCCGAGACGGGAGCGCTGAGTAAGAGGCTCATCAACACGACGATCGAGCAGATCATTTCGATTCAGGACTGTGGAACGCTCGAAGGCATCATGATGCCCATCGAATCGAGGGAAGCGGTCGACCGTGTGGTCTCCGACGGGCGAAACGCCGGCAAGATATTGACTCAGTCCCTTGCCAGGCAGATGAAGGCCGCAGGGAAGTCACAGGTCAAGGTCAGATCTCCGTTAACTTGCCGCGCTCAGAGAGGAATCTGCGCGAAGTGTTTTGGTCTGCTCGAGAACGGTCAGTTCCCTCCCATCGGGTATCACGTAGGTGTCCTCGCGGGTCAGGCCATAAGCGAGCCTATGACCCAACTGATGCTTAAATCTTTTCATACCGGCGGTGCCATGAGCCGGAAGATGGTCGGTTTCGATCGGATCCGCCAGATCATGGAGATGCCCGAGAATGTTCCCGGGAAAGCTACGATCGCCATGACGACCGGGACCGTGGATAGCATCACTCAGGCTGCCGGTGGCGGCTGGATCGTGAAGATAGATGACGTGGATCACTTCATCCCGAAAGAGCGTGGACTGGGGGTTAAGCGCGGAGATAGAGTTCTCGCCGGTAAGACGATATCGAAGACCGGAGTCGTGAGGCCTCAGGATCTACTCTCGGCTACGAACGACATCAACGTGGTTCGTGGCCGTCTGATCAAGGACCTCGAAAATGAGTTCAGCCAGGGAGGCGTCAGGATCAAGCGTAAACTCTTCGAGACGGTAGTGAAGCCCATGACCGATAGGTCCGAGGTGCTTGATGCCGGGGATGGAGAGAAGCACGAGATCTTCAAGGGGGATATCATTCCGACGAATCTGATCGATGAGACCAACAAGAAGATCAAACAGACCGGCGGCCGGCTGATCCAGTTCAAGCCGTCACTTCTGTCGATTAGGGTCGCCCCTTATCACAGCGGGGATTTCGTTGGTAAATTGATGTTCGAGCGTCCACATGAGACAATCTCTGCGGCGCCTCGGATAGGGGCCAAGTCGGATATCGCTACGGGTCATCCGATTACGCAGTATGTTTTCGGCCAGCTCGGAAAGAAGAAATGATCGCAGTCGGAGAAGTCACGCAGTCCGTCCCGACGAAGCGGGCGTACTTCGTTAATTTCTACGACGGGGTCGAGAAACTGTGCTCCATCGGAAACATCGGGATCGACATACCTCTGCGGGAAGGCGACAAGGTTCTATGCGCTTTCTCTGATACACGGGTGAACAGCGGGTGGGTGATCCTCTGCCGGATCGACACGCCGAGACTCCCTAAGCCGGGCGAGGAGAATCTCGAGAAGAGCATCGAGCAACAACTCGCCGAGGAGCAGGAGAACCTGATCAAGACGGCAGTTGGCGGCTACGAGCCCGACGGCATTCCGGACTGGGGAGGCGGTTGGGACGAACCCCCGACCTACGGCGAGATCCTGGCCAAGAGTCGGACATCCCAAGGATTCTCGAAGGTGATGTCCGATGGGTCCATGATCAACTTCGTGGATCAGATCCTCCACATCGTCCTGAGCAAGCACAATAAGGCGGCGATCTTCAGGATGAAGCAACTTATTCTCGACGTGATTCCTGGATTTTTCCTGAACGTCACTCCTAAGGACCAGGTCGACGTGCAGCCAGAGGCTCCTACCGAGGCGACATCTCCGAACAAGAAGAAAGTCATAATCGAATCCGGGATCGCTCCTGATCCAGAAGACAACCTCATCGATTTCTTCATGGAAGCCGGAATCCTGAAGCAGATGGACGACCCTGGCTACGGGAAGAGCGTCGATACACAGGGCAAGAAGATCAAGCGAGGAGGTCGGGTAAGGATCAGGGATTTCGCCATCTTCGAGTCCGACATCGAGAACAAGGAGTTGCGACTCACGTTTCAGATCCCAGGAACGGCTCCGACAGATCTGTACCAGATCAGGGCTAACACGAGCGAGTTCGTGATCTCGTGGGGAAAACAATTCTTCGCGATCAGGGACTCCGGAATCATGATGAAGGGGGATCTTCTTGGCTTCGCCGGACCCTGGGCCATGTGGAGTAAGATGACTACCGAACCCCTTATGCACAATACGGAGCTCTCCGAAGACCAGATGCAGCCGATCTGCGAATGGAAAGAGGATGCCCCGGCTGGCGGGATTAAGTTCCTCAAAAGTGTATACTTTGGACAGAACGAGGAACCTGCGGTTCTCCAGTCGTTTATCGACAATGTGTATACGAAGGAGATGGATCTCATTCGGGACCACTTCCACTCGTATTCGCCGCCTGCGGTCGTCACTGGCACGTCGCCGGCACTCCAGGCGGGATTACTGGTGCTCGATGCTCTTCTGGATCCGCCGCTGGTGTCAGATATTCTGAGCGGACAGATCACGATCTGACGGAGGAAGAAGATGGCCATGGAAGTTGCAGGACAGCCCCTTTTCCTGACGAAGGAGGACGTTCTCCCCGTAATGGAGAAGGTGGCCATGTATAAACTGAGTCCCGACCCGTCGAAGTGGGACCAGGAAATCATGACCTTCCTTCACGAGCAGAATCCCTATCTCCAGGACTACGACATCCGGATCCACATGAACAAGACCAATCCGGATTCGGGTTCCGGCGTGGGCCAGATTGTCATCGAGGAGAAGATCGCGGTTCCGATCATCATCGAATCGAACAAGCTTTACCCGCTCGATCTTTTCTGGTCCGAGGACAAACTTCAGCCCATGACCAAGCCATCGCTGATGAGTGCCCTTCAGCGAACCAATGTCGGAAAGGCGGTGGAGCCGGGTCACGGAGAGATCTCGGATGTGAGCATCTACCAGGCCACCCGTCCACCGTTCTCGGGGAAATATTCCTTCGCCGAAGGCCTGACCTTTACCAACGACGAGCTCCAAGAAGTCCTTTCGGTCATGGGATCCGAGGCTCTCGACTTCGCCATTCGTACCAACCCGGTGTTCAAGGACTCGCTGGCCGCATACAGCCGCAACGCTCTGACGGACGAGGACCTTAAGAAGACGGCGTCCGCGTCCATCCTCGACGCGAATCTGGTCGACCTTTTCTCCTACAGCGAGATCGAGAGTCCCGGGATCTACAGCGTCGTGGCCAACGGCTTCATGAAGAGGGCTGCGTTCGTCTTCGACATGGTCATCGACTGGGATGATCAGCTGGTCGAAGGCAAGAAGATGGCCCTCGATATCGAGGATCGGGGCATTTCCATCCAGGACTCCATGGGCGGCATACCCCTCGAGCTCGGTGGGGACTTCGAGAAGATCGCCATGGCCGAGGACCGTCCGTGTTCCGGTGACATCGGGATCTTCTGGCTCACGAAGAATGGCCGCGCTGTCGCCACGATGCCGGTCAAGGTCCTGTTCAGCGGATCAAGCGACAGCGACATCCCGTTCGTCAAGGTCGCTGAACTCGGTCTGGTGGAGAGGAACAGAACGGTCTACCGCTCGCCGGAGTACAGCAGTTTCACGAAGGTGGGCGAGAACATCTTCATGTCCAGAGAATGGGAATGGGCGAAGGTCGGGGAAGTACGGAAGATCGCAGCCGTCGAGATCGCCAACAAGCTCGACTGGCCCGACGACGTGGTCGAGATTCAGAACAGGCGGGGATTCTTCATGCTCGAAGGTCTCGATGTCGACGGCATCCCGAAGGAGGGCGCCGGACGTCTGGAGTTCGAGGAGCATCTTTCCAAGGTCATGAACCCGGAGACCGTGTCCGGTCTCATGAAACAGGCCGAGGATCGGGGGAGCGTCTTTTTCACGGTACAGGAGCAGGAGGCCGTCAAGACGGCCAGTGAGAAGCGCGTCATCGATCTCAAGGCCGGGTTGACGAAGGCCCTGATCAAGATGGCTCACCAGAGGAACATAGGACCAAGCCGTTTGGTACAACATGCGGCCCATGTGAGGCCGTGCGAACGGTTCGAGTTTCTCAAGTTCGCAGTTCATGTCAACGAAGACATGGCGAAGAACACGGTGGACTCCATCCTCGGTCTGAACTTCGTCAACGACGAGAATCTCTACAAGTTCGTAGAGAAGACCGAGATCCTCGAGAACGCCCTCGACACCCTTGCTAAGCTTCTCCTGGCTGCGCGACTCGGTCTCGACATCGAACAGGCTCCTCTCCGTACGGCCATGTTTTCGATGGACGAGGTGGTTCGCCAGTTGAAGAGTCTGGGAAGCCAAGTCTATGGTGAAGAGGAATAGCAAACTCAAGACGTTCACCAGAGCCGGACTTTTAGCGAAGTACGGGATCTCTTTTGACACTCTGGGCACGTTGCTCGGCTCTGATCTCCTCGATGGGGAGTTCGAGCATAAAGCGGGCAAGAGCCTGTTTGCGGTGTCTCCTCAGGATGATTTCGTTTTTCGCTGCTCCAGGCTTCAGGTTGACAGCTTCCACACTATCGGACTGACTTTCCCTTTCCACCGTTTTCTCGTCTACCGGTTCATCAACACGCCCGTGGACGAAGTCTACGAGGAGATCTTCCAGCTCGGCCTGCTCCCGAAGATAGACGCCTTCACGAAGGACGAGATGAAGCGTCTCCATAAGAAGATCATCGGAGCCGCTCCGAGAGAACTGGCGAAGGCGTTCAAGGATCTGAGGGAACCGAAGAAGGACGAGAAGAAGAAATACGATCTCTTTCTGAAGACCTTGAACATCCAGTTGTACTATGACAAGCCGTCGCTCGTTGACGATCTAATGTTCTACATACCCATGCGGGCGGAGCTCGAGGTCATCCTTACGACGATCTGTACCGCGGAGGAGGCGACTGAGGCGCTCTCCAAAATGATCGACGTGTCGATCCCGCTCTCGGCTATCACCACCTACAGGATCCTTCTTTACGCTTCCCATAACGTCAATCCGAGGCACATAGATATGTATTACAACCTGATCCTTCCGAGCGAGAGACTCGTAAAACGCGAGGCGATGGGTCTCACCCTCACTGAGTTCTGTGTCAAGAAGGGGGCCGATCGTGTGGTGGACACGAAGACTGTCCTTGAGGTCATCATGAGGCACGCCCAGAAGGAGGTCATGCGTCTCCATCAGATCAAGACCCCTGAAGGGCACCAGGCTGCCAGGGCCGCTCTCGATCGGCTCATCAAGGCTCACGACAGACTCGAGGCCATGGGCGCCACGAGCGAGGAGAGCCGCGAGAATCTGGCGAAGACGTTCAAGAAGTTCAGGATCAAGAAGGTCACGAACGCGGAGGCTGGACCCATTTTCACCATACACGACATCCAGAAGGACGGCGTCGGTGAGGTGGAGTCCGGTGGCAAATGAGTTTTCAAGTCAAATATCATGATCCGTCGACGACGGGTGTCAGGTTCAGGCCTAACAAATACTCCCTGCTTCCGGAGGCGGCTTCGCTCATCGGATGCGGTCTTGTGGATGTGGACGAGGATGCGATTGACGAAGTCACCCAAGAGACGATGGAGAGCGACGATTCCCAGATCGAAGGATGGATCTCCAATTTCGCTGAAGCTCTCGTCACCGTAAATCGAGAGCCTCTCTCCCTCAAGGATCGCGACTACCTTCGTATGATCTACGATGTCAGGAGCGAGTACCCGAACGGATCGAGGAACACGGTGATCGTTTCCGGCCGACAGGTCGAGAAATCGACCACCATTGCCGCGAAGGTTATGACCTTGTGCATCCTCCACCCGTCGTTCTCGGCTCTGGTAGTCGAGCCCCGGGTAGATCAGATCAAGGTCATCAGCCAGCAGCGCTTCGACCCGATGGCCCATGATTCCAAGCCCCTTCGCCAGGGATGGCTCTCAAGCAAAAACGTCTGGCAGGTAGGAATGAAGGGGTTCAACAACGGGTCCATCGTGAACTTCAAGTCCTGTTATTACTCTGCCGACCCCTCCCGTGGGATCACGGCCGGATTCCTCGCAATCGACGAGTTGCAGGACATCATCTCGGACAACATTCCGATCCTCGAGGAGTGCCAGTCCCACCTTCAGATGGAGCCGGACCGCGTCTTCAATCTCTATACCGGGACCCCGAAGACGACATCAAACACGCTCAACCAGCACTGGAGGGATACCTGCCAATTCGAGTGGCTCGTCAAGTGCCAGTCGTGCACCAACTATAACTACCTCGACGAGAAGGTCATCGGAAAGCACTTCTACATCTGCACTCGATGCGGGAGGCAGATTTACCCGACTAAGCACGGGCAGTGGATTGCCATGAAGCCGAGCAAGCTCGACTACAGATGGGGGTTCAGGATCTCCCAGCTGATGGTCCCGTTCATGGAGCACGCTAAGATCCTGGAGAAAATGGAGAATCCGAACATTCCTCATCGGGTATTCATGAATGAGGTGGTGGGACTCTCCTACGACGAGGGACAGCTGCTCCTGACGGAAGCCGATATATTGAAGCACTGTGAGCCCAGGCCCCAGGATACGCCCCAGAACATTGCACAGAGGACCGATATATTCATGTGCGCCGGGGTCGATCATGGGACCGGCGACTATGCCGTTTCCGGCATGGACGACGGCGGAACCCGTGGGATGAAGGCTCGGGCCAAGCCGTCGTTCACGTGACTGGCTTTCGGCGGTTTTGGAGCCGACGATCGGTTCCGAATTCTCAAGATGGAAAAGTTCCATGGTGAGATGGCCAACCTGGCACGTCAGCCGGAGTATATCGACGAATACGTCAGGAAGTACGGCGCTAAGTGGGTGATGTCAGACTACGGGTTCGGCGCCCACACGAACGCCAGACTCGTTGCGGATCACGGGTGGACACGGTCTGATGTCGAGGGAACGAGGGATCCCCTCCTGATGGAATGCGAATACTCTGGGATACAGAAGGTTCCGATCAGATGGCACAGCGGAGCCTGGAGATATATTATCAATCGTAACTTTGCCATCGAGCATACGGTTGACGGGATCAAAAGGGGGACGATCTGGTTCTTTCGTGAAGCCGAAATGAAGGAATTCATTGACGACTTCACCTCCATGTATACCGAGTACGACTTCAGGAGCAAGCACGTAAGATACGACCACGTTCTCCCGGATGACTGTTTCCAGGCGGTTCTATACTGCTATCTGGCCGCCTTGCAGCATCGTGGGATGCTCGTCCCCACAATGGTTCCGAACATTTGACTTGTTTTAGGTTTAGAGTACCCTTTCTATTGCAAGGCGAGTCCAGAGGAGTGAAATATGGACATCAACCCGATCAGGCTCATGGATCTCGCTAAAGTAGCGAGCCGGGAATTCCTGTCGAACGGGAAGACCCTGAACGAGGTCATTGCCAAGATCGCCGAGGAGCACGAACTCACTCCGATGCAGATCCGGAGGGTCTCAGAGCACGCCAATCATGAGGCGAATCTGGCCCTTTACAAGCGATCGGAGGACAAGACGTTCGCGTTCGAGTTGGCTGATCCGGATCAGATCATCAACATGATCCAGGCCGAGGTCCCGAAGACGGCCGGGGTGGACGTCTTCGACGTTATCGATGCCACCAGGGCCATGGGTCTGGAGAAGAGGGCGGAAGGCGACCCGGAGATCTTCGGACTGACGATCGAGGAGGATCCCACGCTCGGTGAGTGCCAGCAGCGAAATATCAATATCCTCCTGGAGAAACTGGCCTACAAGACGAAGGCCTTCAAGCGCGAGACGATGCAGAAGCTCGCGGGAATCAGGGCGGAGATCTCGGGGATCATGGACCAGATCGGTGAGATGGCTCGGGATCACATCTTCGATAACAAAGGGAACCTCTCCGACCTGCTCAAGTTCGCCTGCGTTCACGACCCGGACTACTCGAATGTCTTCAAGGTCGCCTTCGAGCACATTCGGGATTCCCTCGTCGAGAAACTCGGAGCCCCGGTCGACGCCGCCCTGCTTGCCGATAATCTTGAGATCCCCGACTCGACTCTCGAGGTGATTAACGGCGAGCATTCCCTCGCCATCATCCTCGACACGTTCAAGAACAAGATCAGTGACGAGGATCGTGAAACCCAGCACCAGATCCTTCTCGGCACCTTCGGGAACGCCGTAGTCGACCAGATGAACGTGCTCAAGACGCCTGAGGACGTGGACAAGAACCTGGAAGAGACTCTGGTGGGTATGGACAAGAAGTCGGAGGAGGGGCGGGAGGCATTCCTCGAGATGCTCGGGCAATCCAAGGAAGCCTTGGGGCCGATGGGTAAGGCCCTCCTCATGTTGGGCGGCGGACTCGGTCTCAAGGGGGTCTACGACATCACCAAGGAAACGACCAAGGGGGCGGTCAAGGGAGCGGCGCGAGAAAGGAACGAGCGGAAACGGCTCGAGGAACTCGCCGTCCGTCGAGGCCTCTACTAAAAGGAGCTCCGATGTCTCTCCTCAAGAAGTACGCCTGCATGTACGGCGATCTGGAGTTCACTCCTTCCGAGGAAGAAGAACTCGGGAAGTTTGCCGCGCAGCTCATGAAGATTGCCATGGATCAGGACGAACACGCCATGGTCGATCTCTTCAAGGAGGCCTTCGTCGACGTGGATGCGGAGGGTTTCCGCCGGATCAACGATTACCTGGAGTGGTTGGAATACTCCGAGAAGAACGCCGCGCTCGGCGCCACCATCGGGAAGATCCTGGGACCACTGTCTCTGGCTCTCGCCGCGATACCGCTCATTGGTCACGGCATCAAGGCCGTTACCAGTGGATCGGAGCTCAAGAGGTCACTGGCGAAGATCTACATGATGCACCCGGAACTTAAAAACGATCCTAACGTGCAGGACTACTTCCAGGCCCTGGCGGACTTCGCTCCGGACATCGCCAAAAATCCGCTGGTCGCCGGCAACGTGATCGTGCAGATGCACCGGGTCGGGCCGTCCTTCGTGACGCCCCAGTTGATCCGTGAACTGATCGGGATCCAGGGACAGACCCAGAGTCCCAAGTTCGGGACGCCGTCGTCGGCCGCTGCGGAGATGTCGAAGCCGACGTTGGATTTGGCCAAGATGCTCTCGAGCAAGTTCGGAAAGTGACGATGTTCGACAAAGGCCCCATGATCGTCCTCATTCATCCCGAGGAGGACAGCAAGGCCCCCTTCGTAGATCGCGGTTCGGATACGAATGTCACTGGAGAGAAGCCTCTCAAGAAGAAGGCCTCCCTGGTCGCACTCGTTCCCGAAGATGCCGTGCACGTCGATGTGCAGGTCAAGACCGCCTCCGTGGACGATATCGCCCTCGACCTCTTCACGCTCGAGCTTCGGGCCATGGAGAAGATCGCTCAGCCGATAGCTCCTCCGATTCTCAAGAGACCAGTCGGAAGGATCCTTCCAGGCATCTCCAGGGCACTCTTCACGCCATCCAAGGTCGCTCCCGCAAAACCCAAACCGGCAAGACCCGAGGTATCTCCCGAATCGATCCAGAAAGCTCTTCAGCCTGAACCTTCGGTTGCCAAGGGAAAGGCTCGCGAGATTGCGTACCGCAGGACCGAAAAAGGCCCTGAACTCGCCTCTCCAGAACCTGTTAAGGCGCCTAAGGGATACGAGTATCTCGAGAGGAGGGAAAAGGTTCCTTTCGCCGAGAGTGAGAAGCCATTCAAGGAAGAGCTTCGTACTCCGTTCCGTCAAGCCCTGAGCAAGATCCCGCTTGTTGGCAAGAGACTTGGAAAGGGCGTTCCGACCGAATTCGTTTCGAAAGGTGAATACGAGTACCTCAGACCGAAGATTGTTAGCGGAGATATCCCTCGACAGGTAGCTTATGCGTTCGGTAGAGGAGTGAAGGGCGTGGGTGGGGCTGCTGCTGGTGCTGCTAAGGCAGTTCCCGGTGTGGGAACGATTCCAGCCGTTCTTCGCGCCCATGAAAAGATGCCTCTGAAGGAACGTGTCACGTTGCGGGCTCTTGAGGGAGCTAAAGGTGAGCAGGCACAGAAGGCACGCAAAGAGCTCGTTAAGAAGCTCACGATCGAACCTAAGAAAATAAAGCCCGAGCTCGAACAGTTGCCGAAGGAACTTCGGAGCAAGCCTGAGATCGCCCAGATGGCCGTTAAGGCATCCGAAGATATCGATAGGTTCAAGAATCTGAGCGAGGGGGAGCAGTCCAGGGAACTCTTCGGCTCGATGGAGGTCAAGGGACACAAGGGTGGATGGCGTCAGGCGAGCCAGGATGAGATCGGTAAGGCGGTCAAGGAGTACAGGCAGAAGGGTTCCTTCCCGCAGGGTACGAGAGCGACAGGTCGTCTCGGAGAGGCCCACGAACTCTCGCGAGTCATCGAAGAGAAACAACTTCCCGAATGGGCTACCTCGAAAGGAATCAAAGGCGGGAAGAAAGTTCCGTTCAGTGCCGAAGAAGCCCAACAACAGGCGGCGACCCAGGCATTCATGCGCGGTGCCAGAGGAAAGGGCAAAGAAGTACAGAGAGCAGCCGGGATCGAGGAGCGCCAGAAGTTCCTCAAAGAACAAGCAAAGAAAATCCCGGAAACGGCGGCGCCTGGCGGTCGGCTACCTGGTGGTAAACAGCCGGAAGGCCGTGGGAAGCCCGGTATCCCTCCTCCGGGAACGGCTGGGCCAACTCCCACGCCGAAGAATCTCGTTCCTCCATCGGGAGGAACTGCCGCGAAGCCGCCGGCCGAGCCCACTGCGAAGCCTGTCACGGCTCCGAAAACGCTCGAAGATCTTCACAGCGCAGCGAGGTCCGGGACCCTTCACAAGGTCGACATGAAGGACATCCAGGGCATCGTCTCCAAGGAATTTCATGATCCCCAAGCGGCGGCGAAGGCTCTCAATGTGTTCATCGACCAGCGCCAGATGCTGGCGAGCAGGGCGACAAGGGGAGCGGCCCTCGGCAAAGGGCTCGATGTCGCTGGTGGAAAGCCGGCGCCAGTGGGAGCACCTGCTCCGGTAGCGGCTCCGCCAGCGGTTCCAACTGCTGCTCCGGTTGCTGCTCCAGCCGCACCGGCTCCGGCTCCAGCTCCAGTTGCGGAGAAGCCGAAGATTGACGTGGGCGGCGTGTCGAAGTCCCTCGAGGCTGTGTCAGCCCAGACCAATGTCGGTCCGACCCAGAACATGCTCTACTACGCGCAGACGAATATGCCTCCCGAGGGATCTCCCGGGCATGCGGAGGCCATGCAGCGTCTCAATAGGGTCACCAAATTCCATAAGCAGATGTGGAACGTGCCCCCGAAGGGTGTGAATTCGAAACTTCAGACCTACCTGAAGGCAAATCCAGAGGATGCGCAATTCTTCCAGGGAGCACTCGAGCAATATGCTGCCGGTGGCCAGATTCCCGGTCAGGTATCGATGTTCCAGACCGGAGGTCCTCAAGCCCCTCCCGTGGTGCCAAAGTACACGATATCGGCCGCAGATGAGCAGGCCAGAGCCGCTGCGCAGAAGTGGGTCAAGAACGTCCAGAAACAGATTCCGGGATTCGACTATACGGACCCCGGTCAATTTGCTCAGGCGAAAACACAATTCAAGATGAGTCCCACGGCCGAAAAGGCTTTCATGCAGGTCGCCCCGGAAGGATGGCGGCAGCCAGCGCCTGCGCAGCAGACCTTTATTTCTGGAGGTCCTTTGGCTGGTGGAATCCAGCCAACCGAGCAGCAGATTCAGGCCGAGCAGGTTAAGAGGATGCTCCAGAGTCTGGGATATCCGATTCCGAGCACATCAACGGTTCCAGGCGCTCAGGGTGCCGGTCTTCCTCCAGCAGCTGCCCAGGGCGCTTTATCCGGAGCCAGCCAGGGTGCACTTCCTGGAGGTGCACAGGCTGGACTTCCGGCCGATATGTCGAAGAGGATCGCCGATGTGGTCGGTGGTGGAAGTCCAGAGCTCCAGGCCTTCTTGCAGTCACAGGGCGTCAAACCGGGAGGCGGGTTCATGGAGGGCGCCATGAACATGCTTCCTTGGTTCGCCGTCCCGATGGGACTCCAGGCCATGGGAGTCGAAGGGATCCTTCCGCAGCTCGCCGGATACGCCTCAATTCCGTTTCTCCAGCAGAAGATGCAGGGCATGATGGGGCGAGATCCCGAGAAGATCAGGCAGGCCACGCAGGCATACCTCGCCGGGCAACAGCCTGGAAAGATTCCTGCACCCGTACCCCAAGGATAAGTCATGTTCGTAGATGCTTCAGGATTGGCGATCACGCCCCTCGGCATGGACACGCCGGAATGGGGTCCGAACATGATCCACCTGCATCCGCGCACGATGGAGAAGATCGCTTCCGAACTCTTCGTTCCCGAGCGTCTCGTCGAGTTCATGGAATCGATTCGTCCGAGGGAGGACGGTCGATACATCCTTCTACATGCCATCGGTGCCGGAGAATACTGGGGTTGCTTTCTTCCTGGATCACTCGTTCAAAGGGCAGACGGACGGTATGTTCCGATCGAGGACGTTAAGAAGGGGGATCGGGTTCTCAGTCGTAGCGGGCACTTCCGCGAGGTCCTTGCCGTCTGGAAGCATGGCCGCCATCGTGAGGGTGTCAGCATTTCGGTGGAGGGCCTTGTTGATGACATCAAAACTACGCCGAATCACGAATTTCTCGGCCTTCCTTTTGATGAGATTGTCTGTGACAGGGATCGTACCGGGCGGTGTATTCCAGAGACCAGCGGCACGCAGAATATATGCAAGAGGACCCAGTCCGCAGCCTGCGTTTTAGCGCCGAAGACGCATACAGGGCGTTGGGTGGCGGCCGAGGCGCTGGCTCTCAAGGACTTCCTTCTCTGTGCCATTCCTGATCATGACGAGCCTCCTATTTTCACGGAGGATGAGGCCCGCGCTATTGGTCTGTGGGTGGCAGATGGTAATTTCATCGGTAATGTTTTGGAGTTCTCTGTCGCCGACTCCGAGATATATCTCGTCGAGGACATCGAGAAACTCACAAAGGCCAAGACCTACGACGGGCACGGTGCCTGCAAATCGGTTCGAGTTAATCGCCCCGATCTCGCGCCCAAGATTAAGGCCCTCTTCGGAGAATATTCTCACGGGAAGCGAATTCCCGGCACATTCTGTAGGCAGCCTGAGGAGGTCGTGCTCGCCTTTCTTTCTGGCTACTTTGACGGTGACGGTTCACAGAACCTGAAAGACAGTACGACCTATGCCCACACTGTCTCGAAGGATTTGGCCCTTGGGGTTCAGAGGCTTCTCTGGTCCGTCAAGATACCGGCGACCGTGTGCATGACACCTGGTGGGTTCCACGTCAACTTCTCGCTGGATCGAGGACGTCGACTCACCGAACGATGCCGGAAATTCTCTGATCACACCCCGAAGGGGCGCCCGAGTTATCGGCAGTTCTTTATCGACGGGTACGTGTGTCTCCCGATCAGGAAACTGGAGAGGTTTCAGATTGACGGCCCAGTCTACGATCTGGAGGTCGAGGAGGAGCACGCCTATAACGTCGGCCAAGTGGTCTGTCACAATAGCAATAAGAACGGTGACTACTTCCCGGAGTGGAGTCTCAAGGGCCTCCAGATGCCGGACGAGGTGAAGGTCTACGTCCGGGATCGAGGTCTTCCTGTTCCCCAGGAATACGGCTATAGGACCTTCGAGTTCTACGGCTGGCCTTACAGGTATCACAACAACTCCGACCCGATCCATACCATCGGCGAGCGCGTTTGCTGCTCGGCCTACAACGATCGCATGCATCGGATCGAGTTGATAATTTTCGTTCGGAAGGATCTGGCTCCGGATCTCGTGAATAGGATTGACGCCGGTGTGCAGGTTCCCTGGTCCATGGGATCGAAGCTCCCCTTCGACGTTTGTCTGCCGGCTGGATCTCCCGTGCATGGTCCAGAGGGTGTGGAGCGGATTGAGGACGTTCAGGAGGGTGATCTGGTCTTTACGAAGGAAGGCCGGGTTCGTCCGGTCACTAAGACCTTCAAGAGGCTATTCTCCGGGACTCTGGTGACCCTCGACGTGAAGGGGCTTCCCGAAACGCTTACACTGACCGGAAACCATCCGATCTTTATCTTCCGAAAGGAACAGATCAGGCAGCCAGGCGGTCGGAGATTGGATGAAAGGGCTAAAGAGGCTGAAGGTCAGTTCGTGAACTCCGAGGATGTGAAGCCCGGAGATTACGTCTTCGTGCCTAAGATCAGGCCGGACGATACGGAGTTCGAGGCTATCGACCCTGTATTCTCCCGGTTGTGCGGCTACTACCTCGGCGACGGTCACATCATCACCCAGCGTCGTGGTGAGAAAAAGGATGGTCCCAGAGATTTCACAGGTGTTTCCATCTCCTGTGGGACCGATGACGAGGAGCATCTGAATAGAGTGGTGAACACCCTTGAAGATCTCTCCGAATCCAAGGTTCACGTCTATTCAGCGGGAGAAGACAGAGCCGCCGTTGCTGTGGTGTGCCACGACAAGATTCTTGCCGCGAGGGTTGCGGCTATGTGTGGCCGTAAGAAAGAGAAGCGACTTCCTCCCGAAATCTTCTATAGCGCAACGGAATCGCGGTTGGCTCTTCTCGGTGGTTTGATGGACTCAGATGGAAGTATTGATCAGAAGAAGAGTTCATCGAGAATCACGATCACTCTTCTGGATCTTATGCGCCAAACGCAGATGCTTGCGTTGTCTGTTGGGATACCGGCTACTCTTTCTTTCGTGAAAAGCAAAGGAAACGCGTATCGCGGGGCCGATACAATCGTAGGGCAGGCGCATCTCGGCGCGACTGCGACTCAGATTTTGGCCCCGTACTCGATCAAGTGCGGAAGGGCTGAGCCGAGAGCGCGGTGGGGCGCAACGGCGGTCGAGCGAGAGGATGGTTTCCTCTTCCCAGTGAAAACCGTGATCCATGAGGAGGTCGAGCAAGAACCGGTCTTCAACCTTTCCGTGGAAGAGGATGAGACCTACTTGATCGGCCCGGCAGTCCATAACTGCTCTGTTTGCATGAATCCGGCCAAGACCCGGCAGCAGTATTGCTTCGTCTCCGGAACCCTGATCACGCTCGCCAACGGTTCCGTCAAACCGATCGAAGAAATTCGTGTTGGCGACTCGGTACTGGGGGCCGAGGGTCTTCCTACGACAGTCACCCATCTGTTCCAGCGAGAAGTAGACGAGGAGATCGTCGAGATCCGCCATAGCGTTAGCCAAGAGATCCTGCGCTGCACGAAGGAGCACCCGATCCTTTCCTCTCCGAGGGAGGCTTTCTCCTGCTACTACCATCGGTACGGCAGAGAAGTCCGAAGCTGCTTCCCTGGGGCGTTCGAGGAGTGTTCGTCCTGTCGTAGTCCCGAGGAGACTCCCGATTTTGTGAAGGCACGAGATCTCCGGATTGGGGATTCCGTGTACTCTCCCGGTGTTCTACAGGAAACTCCATCAGATCTTATCGAGACCGATGCCTACATGATTGGCCTTTTCATGGCCGAGGGCAGCTTCGCCAAGGCCGGTGATCGATTCCGCTCTGCCCAGTTTTCCATCCATGAAGATGAGTCGCACCTCATCGAGAAGATTGCCGCCTTCGGCGAAAAGTTCAACCACACGGCCAAGGTATATGGTCGGGCCGGGAGTCAGGGCATCAGTGTCCGAGTCCACTCCCATGATGCTGCTGCCTTCCTTCACGGGCATACCGGAGAGTATGCCCATTCAAAATTCGCCTCTGACCAGGTCGTCTTCTCTCCTCCGCAGATCGTCGCCCAGTATCTGGGCGGTCTATGGGATGGAGACGGCCATGTTCAGTCCCGGTCCGGAAGACAGCCCGTGTCCCGACTGAATACGGCATCGAGATCTCTGGCGTGGCAGACGTCGGCGCTGCTCCGGAAGGTGGGACACCCGGCGTATCTTGGGCGTGCCCGCGTTCCTGGAGGCCCCACAACCAGGACGAACAAGTTTGACCAGTGGTACGTCACCACCGACTTTCTCAGGTCGACGTCCTTGTCCAGGTCCGCAATCCGCCGTGGGATCGAAATCGGCTCGATCCGGGAGATAGGGCGATCCCGCTATAGGGGGCCTGTTTTCAACTTCGAGACGGAAAACAACACCTATGTGGCCGGCGGTATCGCCGTCCATAATTGCAACCACTTGAAGAACATGCTGAATAGGATTCTTCCTGATGGGACGAAAGTTTTCTCCTTCAACTATTTCCCCAGGTTCTTCGATATCAGCGAGGTGACAGTCCCCGCGGATCGCAGCGCCTACTCGTTGAAGAAGGTGGCGGAGTTCATGGAATCCGGACAGGCCAGTCCGATCTGGGTTCCAGGGACGGATTACGTGTCCATCGGTCCCACCCATGAAGAGTTCAGAAGGGTTATCGAAACCGAGATGGAAAAGATCGCTGAGCGGCCGAGATTCACTCTGGAGGAGCAGGCTCACTTCGACGAAATGATCGAGATCATGTCGAATGGCGGCGAAAAGGAAGCGGACATCGACAAAGAGGTTCCTGCCCAGGAACCCGGGAAGAATCTCGGATCCGAACCCGTGAGCAAGGATCTATGGCAGTTCGTTTACGACCTGGCCAAGAAGGACCGTGAGATGGTTCAGGAGATGCCGTCGTCGATGCGAGGTGCTCTCAGGAACCAGCCGATCGACAAGGTGCTCCAGGCCCTAACGGCAACTGGAATCCAGATGACCCCTGATGAGTCCGAGGACATCATAGGGGATCGTGAACTACCAGACGAACTTGACACTTCCTGTCCGGATCCTACACTACTCAAGAGGATTTCAGGTATCGTTCCGGGAAGATCGATGTTCGAACCTCGATTCTCGGTACGGGTGATCCAGATCTCGAGAGTTGGAGATGAAGAGTCGGATCTCCCGAAATTTCTTGTGAAAAGGGCGAACGGGATCTATGATCAATACATCAAGTGGCTCCGTTCAATCGAGTTGGAGAAGCTGGCAGAACTTGTCGCTCATCCTCCTGTTCAACTGCTCCTTAGCCCGGACGTTCTAAAAGACAAAATGTTCGAGTTCGAGGAGGAAAAGACAGGATGCTCCTTGGAAGAGGAATTCCTGCCTTTCGTTGCGGGAGCGGCCCTTGAGGATTGAGCAGTAGAGGACCTTGGAGGTCCTCGCCGCAGAGATGCGGTTTTAGGGCTCACCGTGCCAGAGAAAAAGGAGAAGATCATGGCAAAGGACGTCGCTTCCATCATCAGAACACTCCGGAGCGAGTCCCAGATCACGAAGGAGGCACAGGCCAAGAGCCAGGGGTCGTCCGACAAGACCGAGGACCTCAAGAAGGAAGCCGTTGCACAGAACCTGATCGCGGGAGGAAAACTTTTCGCGTTCGGGATCATCGGCGGACTCCAGGAGAAGGTCGCAGCGGCTCCGATCGGCGCCTCAGGACAGGCCCAGCCTTCCCAGGGGAACGAGTCCAACGACGACTCGATGATGAAGCGTATCACCGACAAGGTGATGAGCTTCAAGGGTTACGCTTCCCCGGGGAGCTCTCCTTCGGTTCCGGGTTCCAACCCCAACGTCGTGGCGGAAACAGTGGAGCCGGCCCAGGCCGCGAAGCCGAACCAGGACGAGCCCGCGGGCGGTTAATCACTGCCGATAGGTGAGCATCGATGATCGATCTCATAAAACTGGCCGAGAAGTTTAGGGACGGCACTCGTTATCTGGACGACGATGAGACCGTCCTTCTCGCTTCGGCCGTCGAGACCATCGCCCTCGAGAAAGAAGCAGGAAGACTGGAGGGTGTCGACAGCGAGAAGGAGATCGTCATGCTCGGTGCGGCAATCGCCGACGCGATTTTGAGAAGGAGCTCGTGACATGGAACTCGTCGATTTCTACAACGACCTCGTCACGAAGGAAGCGCAGATCAAGCTCGCTCACGTGCTCGAAGAGTACAAAGAGCAGCCGGAGACTCTCGCGGCCTTCGACAAGACCCTGGACCTGGTGAAAAAGGCGCAGGAACTGGGCAAGATCCCCGCTCTCAATTCCAGCGAAGCCATCTCCGTCGCAGTCCAGCTCGTGGAAGAGGAGAAGCTCGCGCAGGCCGCCGAGGAGTGGGAGAAAATCGGGCAGGAGGTGGCCGAGCTACTCAAGGAGAACTTCGGGATCACCCAGGAAGACATCGAGAAGATCTCGTCCGAGGAAGAGGCCGACGAGTTCGGGCGCTTCTGCGCCAAACTCTGGGCCACAGCCAAGACCGGCGAGAACTACCTGACGGAGTAGGAGACCCGACGTGGACCCTCTCGAGCTGAACAGGATCGTCGAGAAAGCGAAAGCGGAAGCAACCGCTACCGGTGCCCTCGAGGCACCTCGTAAAGAGATCGACGCCGAGAAGCTGGGTGGTGTCCAGAAAGAGGTCGAGGATTCCGATATCGAGCGTCTCTCCGGATGGCTGGAGGATCTGGCCGAGGAGAGCGTCGAAGAGGAGACTCTCAAGAAGGAAGCCGGAGCGGAGCGAAGCAGAAACATGAACGTCGCGAAGCTTCTCGCCGCACTCGACACGCTCATGGAGGTGGGTCGATGAGCGACGACTCCAGGTATGTCAAAGAGGTCGGAGCGACTCTCCGGAAGCAGCAGGACCTGATCAAACAGGCCCAGGTGCGGGAAACCGACCTACAGACCAAGATCGCATCCATGCAGACCGAGATGCAGATCCACAGGGACGTGATCGATCTCGTCTCGCAGGGGATGATTGACCCGAGCGATGCCGCCGAGAAACTCGCACTGTTCCTGGAGGATCCAGAGCAGGTCGAGGTTATCAAGCAAGCACTCGCTCTTGGCCTCGACCGGATTCCCAGCTTGGGATCCGTCATCGAGGAAGAGTCCCTGTCCTCGGAGGACGAGGATCCCATAACCCGGATGCTGCGGGAGAACGAACCTCATCTGCGTGGCATCTGACGGCAATGAACCGGACATCTGAGTCCGAAGGAGAGAATCATGGCCAACGACTACGACGAGAGGAAGACCACCAGCGTCGTGCGGCTGAACTCGAAACTCTCCGCAACCGACCTCGAGCACTTCGAGGACGGAGGGGTGGACATCGCGGAGGGAATCTTGATCGCCGAGGACGCGAACGGGAAGGCCAAGATCGCGGTCGTAACGGACCGTGCGGTCTTCGTGAACTTCCTCGACACCGACCACGGGTCGGTACGGGATTCCACCAAGGACGTTTTCGATCCCACGGCCCCGGTCCTGACCAGGAGCACGGGCGGGCTGACGGGGATCATCGGGCGCGAGACGCCGATCGGCCTCCACAAGTCCCTGTGGGACGGAACGCCGGCGCGGGGCGAACTGGTGACCGTGGGAACCGTCGGAAAACCCAAAGGCGTGGCACCGGCATCGATCGCGACCACGCCCCATTTCGGCGTCATCCACCGCGTGCGCGGGGACTTCATCTGGTTCCTGTTCAAGTCGGTGGCCGGCATCGGCTAAACCCGATCTTCGAGACGACCCCGAAAGGGTAAAGCCGAAGGTCCCAGAGAGACAAGGAGACAACCATGGACTTCACTCCCGAGAGGTTCAACGCTCTCTTCGGTGAGGCCGTCCGCAGGGGAGGTGAGTACCTCGAGAAGGTCGCCGACGCCGGGGATCTCTACGTGCAGAAGAAGCTCCGCGAGAACTCCTTCGCCCGGAAGATCATCCAGCCGAAGACCGTCACCGAGCGCGAGTGCCAGCGGTCCCTCACCGAGGACTCCCTCGAGTACGTGGACGACATCGAGCCGGATTCGATCGCCATGCACATCAACTGGAGAGGGGAGCCGGAGAAGTCGTGGATCATGGGAAAGCGTTACGCGATCCCGTTCCACACCATCTCCTCCGACATCTTCCAGAAGACGGAATCCGAGCTCCGGGCGTACCGGATGCCCATCACCAAGATCATCGAGCAGAACATCATCAGGGACATCCAGGAGCAGGAGGACGTGACGTTCATGCAGCACGTCCTCGCTGCGCTGTTCTTGGCCACCCGTGCCCGCTACAACACTCTCGTGCGGCGCGGCGTCCTTTCCACCTCCAGGAACTTCGCCAACGAGACCGAGTTGGCGTGCTTCCTCTTCACCCAGAACAAGGCCTACCAGGCATCGCCTTGGGCTGCGGCCATCCCCACTTCGGCCCTCAACCGGGCCAAGGGTTTCCACAGCAACATCCTGTTCTCGGACCAGTCCGAGTTCAATCGGATCGTGCTGCGTGACCTGAGCCAGGTCTGCTCCGCCCGCGAGCTCGAGCTCAAGACCTTCCTCATGCACAAGTACGACTTCGACGCGACCATCGCGTGGTCGCTGAACGAGGCCGGCCTCGAGATCACCAGCGAGATCGTGCGGGACGGATTCAAGTACACCACGATCGGCGGTTTCACCTACGTGACGACCGTCCGCGACAACCAGCAGCTGGTGCAGCCCGGCCAGATCTTCGGTTTCCCGTCGCCCCAGTTCCTCGGGAAGTTCCTCATCCTCGACAACACCAAGTTCTTCATCAACCGGCGCGGCCGGTTCATCGAGATGGAGGCTTGGGAGGAGATCGGCGCAGGCTTCGGGAACATCTACGGCGTCTGCTGCATCATCCTTAAGGGGGCCGAGATGACCATCCCGGTCGCTTTCCAGAACCCGTCCGATGTGGTCGGCGTCACGGGATCGCTCCGGATCATCAACGACCATACGCTCACCTCGATCCCGGCTCCGGTGTAGGATCGGGTTGACCCGTAGGGTCAGAGGCGCACTTGAGACAAGGCCCGTCCGCCGCGCTGGCGGCGGGCCTGTCTTTTTTGTCGGGAGCAGGAGAAGGACAGGAGATCATGGAGAACGTGAAGATCTACTCGGCGTCGGGGGCCACGATCGACCTGGCTCTCGACAAGATCAATCCCAGGCAGATGAAGGTCATCCAGAAGGACCAGATCACTCCGCAGGTCCTCCAGGCTCACGGCGCCAGCATCGCCGTGGCCTCTCTGGATGGCCAGGTGATCCACGTGGGAGAACAGATCAACCCCCAGTTCCTCATCCGGGAGTTCGGATGGCAGGTGGGAGGCGTGGAGCCCTACAAACCCTCGTCCAAGGTCGCCAGGCTCCTCGGGAAAAAGAGAGACGGTCTCGATCCGAGAACCGTGGCTCTGAGGCTCGAGAGCGAGGCCAAGGCTCAGAAGGACGCCGAGGAGACGGGGACGTCTCGGGCAGAGGTCACGAAGCTGGACATCCACACTGCCAAAAAGGCAGCCTTGAACGTGGTCGCGTCCGTGGCCGGGCACGACAGGGAGGACGGCGCAGGTGCCGAGCCTCCGACCATGCCTGTGGAGTCTGAGATGGCCCCAGGCGAGTCCGAGTCGTCCGACCCTACCTCGGAGACCCATGAGGGGGAAAACGTCAACGGGGCGCAAGGAGACAAGGCCCAGGACGCCCGAGAAGAGGGGTCCGAGTCTGACCAGGAGCCCAATTCGACCCGGGAATCCCAGAAGGAGTCCGGTAAGAAGGGGAAGAAAGGCAAGAAGGGTAAGTAGACCCCAGGCTGTGAGGACGTTCCGACATGGAAATACGAGTCCCCAAGCCCCTCGTCCGGGAGCTCCGGGCCAAGCTTCGGGATTATCCCGAGATCAACTACGTCGATAAGAAGGAGGAGAGTCGGGACAAGGATCTGGCCCGATGCCTCTGGGAGGCAATGGAAGATCTCAACCTGATTCCTCCTGTCTTCAATGACGACTACAGTTTCACGAACCTACCCAGGAAGGCCGTGCGGATCATCCTTGACTTGGCCGTGGTTAGAGTCCTCAACGAGGTCTCGATCTGGATGATTCGTCAGGACTTCAAGTACATTGCCGGCGACGTTCAAGTCGATATCTACAGCCGGTGGAGGTCCTACCAGCAACTCATTCCAATACTCTCCGGGGAAGTCAAAGCAGCTGCCCAGGGATTCAAGTTCAGCGAGAATACGGAGAGGGCATGGGGAGCGAATCTCACGGAGATGTATGATTCGTGGCGGGGCTTGGAGAATGCTGACTGGTTCGTCATCAACGTATAGGAAGGCGAGACTATGCCAAAGCAAGAACTTCACGGAAGGGACCCTGTCGCTTTCAAGAGCAGCACGATCGCGGCCCCCGATGTCACTTTCTCGTCCTTGACCGCGACCTACTTCAAGCTGAAGAACTACGACAAGATCCAGGACGTGATCTACTGCATCGGGGCTGTAGGGACGTTTCCATCCAAGTGGGAGAAACTCTTCGCCGGAGAAGAGATCGTGGTGCCCTCGTTGGGAGCCGCGGTGGTGAGTTTCAGGAAGATGGTGTTCTTCCGGAACATAGCCAGGAACGACGACGATTCGACCAGGACGAACGACGTGAGTGTGACCGTCGGACTCGAGGAGCGCGAAGTTCCGTAGTGTCCTTCTCAGGCGGCGTTAAAAGTTCCTCTTAAAGGTCGCGCCGTACCTGAAGAAGTGACCCGGTAGCGTCGAAGTCCGATGGTGCATCTGCGAGCACGAGCGCAGTCGCCCAGGCCGGTGGTGAGTGAGCGGTCGTCCATCTCTCGTGCGCGGGCCGAACCATGCAGATCACTGCAATAGAGTTCGATGAACTGAGGGTGTATCAGGCATCTCCGGAGGCCCGGGTCGTCTGGTGGTCCTTCCGTCTGACCAATCGTGATCTCAGCGGGATTCCGGTGGACATCCATCGGTCGTTCTCCCCTGATCAGGAATTCGAAAAGGTCGGTACGGTATTGTGGCCTCAGACCTACTTCGTCGATAGCGAAGTGAACCTTGGTGACTTCTGGAGAAACGCCTACTACTCCCTCTCCGCCATGGTGGACGGACACACGATCGAGACCAGCAGGGAGGGTCTTTACGGCAGTCCCCCTCCGATGGTGCAGGAAATGGTAAAACAGTTCGACATCAGCCTTCAGTTCGGTGGCGATCCTGTTTTCATTTATCTGCGGCGGAGCAGGATCCGGTGTCCGGATTGCTGGGACGCCGTAAGCAAGAAGGTCACTCGAAGCAAGTGTCCGACGTGTTTCGCCACCGGATACCTGGGCGGGTTCTATTCCCCTATTCTCACTTGCGTAAAGATCAGTTCTGAGATGAAGAGCAACCAACCTGACGCTACGCTCAGAGAAGGAGCACAGACTGTTTTCAAGGCGTCGAGATTCCCAGAGGTGCGTCCCAGGGACGTAATCCGTGAGGTGAACTCCGGGAAGTTGTGGCGAATCGTGAATATCACTCCAGTGAGAATGAACGGATATATGATCCATCAGAGTCTCGTGATGACCCGTCTCGAGACGAGCGAGATCGAGAACGATTTACCTATCCCGGAGAGTCTCGAGTACGTAATCGCACCCCACTGGTCCGACAGGATCAGGAATCACGAAGATAAAGTGGCAAGGAATGATCCTGAGAAACCAGTCACAGAAGCGAGGTTGTGGAGATGAGCGAGAATATGCCCCTGGCATGGCCCCTGAAGAAAGGCGTCGAAGAGACGATCAATAAGCAGATCGACAAGGGCGCCAAGGACTCCGAAGGGACGGACGACCCGAGATCCCAGGTTTCCGGGAACCCGGACAATGTCCCGGAGCGGGAGCCCACGGTAACCAAGATGTCTTCGGCCGAGTTCTATATCGACGTTCAGGAGTCGGTGAGTCGGATCCTTGAGAAGAGGGCCATATGCGGGAAGGATCACGACAAGAAGAAGAGGAAGATGAAGATCCCTCCCCAGTTCCTGTCGAATAGATAGATGCCGCTTGCCATTCTCAGATTCACGGACCCTCCAGGAAAGGAGGAGATGCAGCGTGTCGCGGTGGATGTGACGCAGGGTATTCGTGAGTATCTGGCCGGAAATCTGAAGCATCGAAGCGGCCGACTGGAGGAGAGCATCAGGTCCGTGGCGTACGGAAGAGAGATTGTCGTAGAGTCCGATCTTCCCTATGCCGAGTCCCTTGACCGGGGATCAAAGTCGTCTAATGTCATGTGGCATTTGATAAACCGGGTCGTACCGCTAAAATTAAGAGATGGAAGAACCATATTCCGAGCCATGACCATGGAAAGTGTCCGGCGAGGAAAATGGAGGACAAGACCGAGAATGGGAGTAGACTTCACAGGTAGAGGAATCGAGATCGCGAGGAGCAAGACTTCGTTGCGGTCCTTTCAAAATTTCATAGTGGTGAAACCCTGAGCTGGAGGAAGAACAATGATTACGGAACCTCTGCAAGGTGCCGACTTGGAATTCGCGGATTCTCTGGCGAGCATCATGGGAACTTCCGATCTGCGGAAAGTCGCTTCGGCTCCGGCCGGGACGCCAGCGGAAGGAACCAAGGCACCGGAGAGCGGCATGGTGAAGGAGGCCTCGGGAGACATGTGGGACGACATGTTCGGCATGTCCCTCCAGGATCTCATGAAGAACGCTGACTTCCGCCGCGGAGTCGAGGAAGGCCTCGAGGAGAGGCGAAGCGATTGGGAGCCCCTGCTCGTGAACTACTGGGGCTGCCTGACCGGGCAGCTGTAGGATGTCGTCGACGCCAAGTTATGGAGATAAGGTCTCGAGGATTGGCGATTTCATTCGCTATCCGAAACGCGTACTGATCGAGGCCCTCCAGATCGGATTCAGAGAAGAGTACCTGTTCACTGATACTGAGGGTGAGAGGGTCGAGAACCCGTTCATCTACAAGACCGACGAGAACGGTGAGACGACCAAGGACAGCAGGATCGAGATCGCTGATACATGGACAGAAGAACTCAAAGAGACGGATCCGAGACCGATCATCACGGTCAGACGGTCCGTTCTCTCGTTCAACAGGAATGCGATCGGCGGTCTTGGTTCGATAGATCTTCCAGGCGGGAAGTGGAAGAAGTTCACTATCATGATGGACTGTCCTATCATCGCGAACTGCTGGTCGAGGAAGGACCTCGAGTCGGAAGAGATCGCGATGGCCGTGGCCTTTTTCTTCAGTCTGTTCCGGGAAACGCATCTGAAAAGGACAAGGCTCCAGTCGCTTTCGGAGCCCTCCATCGGGGACACGACACCTGTGAAGGTGGACGCGGAGCACGAGCTTTTCGTGACCCCGGTTCAGATCATGACCACTATGACCTTGGCGTGGAAGGTAAACTATACTGCCCTCGCTGACGCGAAGGGTGTCCAAATAAACACTAACGAGAGCGGGAGATCGTGATGGCCAGCAGCAACCTTAGAACAGACCTCGAAATCATCCAGGTCTTCGAGCCCGCGTCCCCCATCGTACAGGACGCCAACAATCCATTGGTTCTGATTGGCGTGAACCGTCAGATCGTCTGGCATGAGAACACTGGCAACTTCATCGGTGGCCAGGAGAACGATCCCTTCTACTTCCCCGACCTAATCGCGGGATCGAAGGTGGAGCAACCTTCCGCCTCCGAAGAGGAGCTCCGGCCTCACGTCTTCATCTCGGGCCGCTACGGTGTGTCGGAGGTGACTCCCATCTACAACTTCGGCGTCGATCCTCCGAACATCGAATTATCCCCCACCCTCTCCGCGGTCTTCGAGATCGCGAGCGGTAACACGGGCGAGTATTCCTCCTCGTCGGGGAAGTTCGTGGACCCGAGCGCCGACTTCATCGAGGCCGAGGTGGCTCCCGGCGACGTGATCAAAGTCGACGACGTGGATGCCTTCCTCGTGACCAACCTGGTGTCCGATACCGAGATCGATGTCAGTCGGATCGACAAAGCCGATCCGACCTGGTCGGGCGATCTCTCGGCCGAGGATTCCAACGGAGACCGGATCTTCACGGATCTCGGCTATGACTTCGAGACTGCGGGCGTCATGATCGGCGATCTCATGACCGTCAAGGGCTGGGACATCCTGGCCACGGGTGATGGCATCGACTTCTCGGCGGAGGTCGTGGGAGTCCGGACCATCACGGCCGGGACCGGTTACGACTTCTCCGGCGCCGGTGTCCAGCCTCCAGTCACGGGTCCCCCGTATCAGGTGGACATCATCTGGATGCAGGACAACGATAACCCGCCGGACTGGTACCCGGCTCTCAAGGTGAGCGCGAACGTGACCACGAACACGCTTGACGCCGTGAACCTGATCACCACACCGGCATACCCCGGACCGACAGATGCCGAAGATGACAAGGTCTTCGAGATCTACCACTACACCCAGATCGATTTGACGGGTGGGACCGTGTGGACCGATGCCAACGGCGACTGGACTGCGGACGGGATTCCGATCGCCGGCCAGAGGACTTTCAGCATCGGCGGCGGGAACCCCAATGGGATCGATTTCTCCACACTGCTCACGCTTTCGCTCTCGCGGTACAACCTGGTGGTCCACGGGATCAACGATGCCGGGGGAACCACGAACGCAAGGCCGATCTTCAAGATCATCTCCATCACGAACCCGACGACCCTCGTGGTGCAGAACTGGGACCCCGATAGGCCCCAGAACTCGACCACCGGGACGGGAACGACCTGGGAGATCTGGGACGATGGCGGAGCCGTGATCATGGGATTCCAGGGAGCGTCGATCACGGCCGAGGGTCCGGGCGGACTCCTCGCCGCGAACGAGCGTCTGTTCACCAGCACCATCGACATGGAAGTGGCCGGTGTGGCCGTGGGCGACACGGTCTTCAGCGCGGGCGGCATGGCCATGTTCGAGGTCACCACGGTCGGCGCCAGCGGAAATCCGGGGTATCCCGGACTCCTGAACCAGTTCGAACTGGGAGTCACCAACTTGGTACCGGGCACCCCTCCCCCGAGCTGGAACGATGGGAACTTCCCGTTCTACGTGACGGACGTGACCGAGGCGATCATGCGGGTCACGCGGGTTCTCGATGCCAACAATCTCACAGTCCGGAACACGATGGCGAGCACGCCTCCGGAGGCTTCGGCGTTCACCGGCCTGCTCTACTCGATCACCGTGGCCGACTCGCTCTCGAGCCTGAACTACACGATCGAGAAGACCGTGTCTGGCGCCAACCTCACGGGCGACGTCCTCGTGACCTACACGGCCCGCAGGAACGACTCCTACACGCAACTATTCACCGTGAAGGCCGATGACTGGGAGTCTCTCCTGGGACAGGCGGTGCCGGCGAACCCCTTGGCGCTGGCTGCCAAGATCGGCACCCTGAATTCCAACTACCCCCTGTGGGTCCTCCAGGTCCCCAACGATCTGTCCCAGGACTGGACCGACACCTTGAACTACCTGAAGACGAACAGGTACTACATCCTCTGCCCCCTGACGCAGGACGAGACGGTCCTCTCTGCCTATAGGGCGCACGTCCTGGCCCAATCGACCCCGGAGACCAAGAGGGACAGAATCCTCTTCCAGTCCCATCTCTTCGAGAGGATCAAGACCAGGACTACCGGGTCCACCTCGACGTTCACCAAGACGGCTACGGTCACCACGATCACGGTCACGGGCGATCTCTCGGCCTACGGAGTCCTCGTGGGCGACGTGATGAAGGGGACGGCCAACGTCTCTGGAACCGAGTATGCGTTCGAAGCCAGGATTATCACCCTGATCACGGGAGCCTCCTCCATCCTGACGGTCGTGAACGACAACGGGATCGGCGGGACGCCTCCGGTCAGCGGGACCATCACGGCCTGGACCATTCAGTCCAAGGATCTCACGGACACCCAGTTCGCCATGGAGATGGCGGAGTACGCCGAGGGGCTCGGGAACCGCAGATTCCGTAATGTGTTCCCGAGCACCTGCCAGGTGAAGTTCTCCGACCAGACCGACCCGTCCCTGGCCTCGGGACTTTACGGAGGGGGCGACGTGATCGTCGAGGTTGGTGGCCAGTACCAGGCGGCCATGTTCGCGGCCATGCGGTCCTCGCAGAAGCCAGCCCAGGCGCTCACCAAGGTCATGGGTACCGGGATCTACAAGGTCTTGAACCCGTTCGGAGACTTCTACGGAGGGGACGAGGACACCAACGACATCGTCCTGAACGGCGGTAACTGGATCGCGACCCAGGATACCGTGGGCGGCGACGTCTCGTCGGCCAGGGCGGTCACGACCGATACAAGCGATATCCAGAAGCTCGAGGACTCGGTCACGGTCCAGGTGGACAACTTCGCCAGGATCCTGCGCAAGCAGATCAAACCGTTGCTCGGACCCTTCAACATCGAGGAGACCTACTTCGACATGGTCAGCGCTAACGTGCAGGCCGTGATCGACAAGATCGTCATCGAGGACAAGGACATGAAGTTCATCGAGTTCCTCGATATCAGGGAGTCCGAAACGATCATCGATACCTTCGAGCTTGACTTCAATGCCGATCCGTTCATCTCAGCCGCAAGGGCGAAGGTCACCATCTTCGTCTAAATGTTGCTGACACAAAAAGGAGCAGGAGATGCCCAGCACGAGTTTCATCAACTGGAAGTTCGCTTCCGAGCATGTCCAGGCGGAACTCCAGAACGGTGAGTACGTCAGCGCCGAGTCGACGCTGATCCTCGCCGGTCCTTCCCGTCTGAGGATGATCCAGGACGGAAGCCCGGATCCTCTGGCCGCAAAAAGCCGGCTGTTCCCGGTGGGCCTGCTTCAGACGATGCAAGTCGCCCAGAACCGTCAGGTGGCCCGCCTCTTCGAGATCGGGTCGAAGCGATCCTACTTCGTCCCGGGGCGCCTCTTCGCTAACTTCCAGATCAACAGGATTCTCTTCTACGGGCCGAGCCTCATGCGTCTGCTCTACGCCCTGGCGCCGCGAAGGGGATTCGGACAGCCTTTCAATTTCGCCCCGGACGGCACGACGCCCAGGCATCAGGACGATCTCCGGACGCCTCGGTCCTACGAGTCGCTGTTCCCGGCCCCTGGTACGAACTTCCAGCTGGGACCTGGCCACGGTGGGAAGTCGGCCGACGACAACAGGGACTTCTTCATCAACCTGGCCTCGGAGCTCTTCAACGTGCCCTTCGGCCTATGCCCCCTTCTGAAGGATGCCCGTCAACGGCCGTACGGATCCTTCTACATGGAGGACTGCATGATCGAGGCGCACTCGATCGGCTTCGACTCGAACAACATCGTGATCGCGGAAGGCGTGAACGGACAGTTCGACATGCTCATGCCCGTGCAGGTGTACGACAAAGCAGCCTAAGCCTTGTGGTTCGTTCCGTGGGAGAGCCCGGCGATTAGTCGTCGGGCTCTTCTTTTTTGAGTGCGGCTGGAGGGATGTGACCTTCTCTGATGAGAACGTAGAGTTTCCTGAGGGCCGCGCTTTCGATCTGTCGTATCCGTTCCCTGGACTTTCCGTAGTGTTCCGAGATCTCCTTCAAGGTCTCTTCGTCGCACGAGATCCCGTAGCGCCGGCGTATGATATCCTCCTCGAGAGGCTTGAGTCTGTGGAGGACACCTGCGATCTTCTCCTTGATTTCCGCATTCGCTGATATGTCTATCGGATCTCCATCGGTTGATGGAATGTCATCGCATATGTTGTGAGCGATCATGGTTCTCTTCTCGTTGTATTTCTTGAAGATCCTGAGAAGGGATACTGACCACCCAAGGAATTCGTAGACCTCATGTTCGGTCGGAGTTCGTCCCGTGTCCTCCTCGATAGCTTTCTTGGCAAGTTTGAAATCGTTCTTGAGGTTCGAGACAGAGGCCACTGTTTCCCTACTGAAGAAGTTAAGACCTTTCCTGATTTTAGAGTTGATCCACCAGACGGCGTACGTGGAGAACTTGAACCCGAGGCTGATGTTGAATTTGTCGATGGCCGTGAACAGGCCTATCGTTCCGTCACTGATGAGGGACATGACCCTCGGGTCCTTGGGGCCACAGAACTTCATCACGCACGAGATAACGAGTCTCATATTCCGTTCGATGAACTCGATCCGGGCTTCTTTATTTCCCTTTTTTATCAACCTCAGAAGTCTCTTCTCCTCCTGAGCCGATAAGGTTCCTTTGTTCTCGAACTTCTTATAGAACTCGTTGAATTCCTGCTGGTCATTAGCCATTTCTGATCGTCTGGAAACGGTCGATAAACATGAGGAACCTGTCCATGATGAACGGGGCCTCGAATGCCGTAGTGTAGATGATCAGATCCCAGTGGTTCCTGAAGATAGGGTTTTCCGAGGCTTCGGCCTCGACGTTGGTGAGACTCATCTCGAGTATTCTCCTGGCCAGATACTCCCCGAGGATCCCCATATTTTGCTTCGTGATCTTTTTGAAATGGAAGGCGATTTTCGACCAGACGGGAGAGAGTTCCTGGATTCCGTACTCCAACTGGAAGTGAGGATAATCTTTTGTCGTGAACTGGACCACGACCGGATCGCTGTCGTGACCCATCTCCTTCAGGGCGTCGAGATCGATGCTAACCTCAGGGTTCTTTTCCATGAACTTCTTGAAGGCGCCCGGCGCGTGCTCGTGCAGGGCGTTCGCGAATTCAGGATCTCCCGGCGTTATTATCTTTCTCTTTTCCGCCATCTTCTTCCCCTCTCTTCTTTCTCTTCATCTCCTCCTTCACATAGAGCCTCGCCTTATCGAGGACCTCGTTGTAGGAGATCTTTCTTTCCTCGAGCTCGTTCCTGACCTTCAACTCGCCTCGCAGCATATCCACCTTGATCGAGAGGTTATCGATGGATCTAAGGAGTGGTTCGAGGTTGGCTCCAAGCAACGCCTGGAGTAGGAGGGCTTTCATGGTCTCGATGGATGGGATCTTCACCTGGGACATCGGAGTCTGGGATCTCAATGGTTCCACAGGCTTGCCGCACTCAGGGCAGACGAAAGTCAGTATTCCGTCCGTCTCCACCTTCGGAGCTTCCCACACGGGTAGATATGCCTTGCATCCATCGCAGTAGAGGATATTTCCGAGAGATCCGAGGTCTACCCCATTAGGAACATTTTCAGGTTTGAGCATGGAACAGTCTCCTCTGCAATACGCATAATCAGGTCTGCCTGCTCTCTAAAAAATTCGCGAGCGAATAGAAATGGGACCCTGGCGAAGAAGGTCTCCGCCAGGGTTCCGAGAAAGTATTTCCGGTATTCGTTACGAAGCCATGCCCAGTCGAGCGCGTCAGAGGCATCTTTCTTAGAGAGCCTGAACGTGATGATTTTCTTGCGCCTTGGATTCGTTTCCGGGAACCAATCACTGTCGAATTTATAGATCGATAGGAACACCCTGAAGAAGTCTTGGAAGGTGCGGTTTGTCTGGGTCTTGAGGCTCCGGATCTTATTCCTGGTGGGAGAGGAGAGGGATGCTCTGACGATCGTGCCGAAACGAGATTCTGTCAGACGGGCTTCAAGAATCTCTTTTGGCAGCTCCGGCATTCGTAGGTCTCCTCGCTGACCTGCGAGCCGTCGTTCTCGACCGTGTCGGCGGTCTTGACCCATTCTACGTCGCAGGATTCGCAGTTAGGACACTTCACCGCGCCGTGTTTGTCCATTTCCTGCTCCATGGATTAGAGAGTAGCGTGGACGGAAGGCCGCGTCAAGAGCGAACTTGCGGCTCCTTTCCGACGGCCGAGCAGGCGTTCTCGTAGGTGCTGGCCAGGTCGACCCAGGAATCGTCGGCCGCTGGGACGTGATGTCCGCTGCCTTCCGGGTCCTCGACGAGGCCCCCGGTCGCATCGATGGTGGCGATAAACTCAAGCAGAGCCGAGAAGGTGGCCTTGGGCTCGATCCAGTTCTCGCCCGGAATCGATGGATTCATGCTTCTCCTGTGGAGACGGCCGCAGTCCGGGCACCATCTGAGGTACACTCCGCTGGCAGCGGTCCCGATGTCCTTCATCGGGGCTCCGCATCTGCATTCCATGGGATCTCCTTGTATCAATCGGTTTGGTACTACCAATCCAGTTTGCACTTCTTGTGGATGAAGAGCATCTGTCCGAATCTGGCAAGAAGCAGTACCTTCTCGTGGGGTTCATCCCCTATCGGCTCGCTGCACGTCAGGCAGAGTACACGCTTCACGCGATCGAGGTCGTATCCATATTCTGGATGGTACTGTTTTTCCGGGGTGGGTTTGCACAGACCGCACTTGCAGTCAGGTGGTTTGCTGCGTTTCATTCGTTAATCCGAGAAGAGATTCCCCTGGCGGAGATCCGGGGGAATTTCCTTGACCTCGAGATCCGTGTAGCCGGTTTCTCTCAACTCTTTGAGGAGCCGTCGGTATTCCGTCTCTGTCGCCGGCACGGTCTTTCCGAGAACGGTATCGTAGTCTGCTGCTCTGTGCTGGCCGATGTGGGAGTAGGAGGCGACGTTGCCCTGGGTGTCGAACGGGATGTCAGGGAACAGGGCCACGACGTCGCCCTCATTGAATTTCCTGAAGATGACGGTAGTCCAGGCCAGGGGTTTCTTGTTCTTCCTTTTAGGCATTTCATTCAACCTGAATATCCGGGATATTATTTCCCTTGACGTTCAATTTGTCGACGAGGATTGTTCAAGCATTCCTCGATGTTAACTTTTCGATTCTAACCATTTCTGGAATCCAAGGTCCTGCTCTTCCCTCTGTTTTACGATCAGACTCGCAGCCTCATCGGCGTCGTCGGGGAGATGGTCCATAAAGGCCTGGAGCACGGTGAGCGTCATTTCGCAATCGGTGCCGGCGCTGTGGGCGTTACCGTCCACCCAGATTCCGAGCCTGTCGATTACGTTCTCGAGTTTGTGTCGGCCCTTACCTTTCCAGAAGCGTCCGACTTTCTCGAGTCTGACCACGACCAAGGGATCGATGACCGGCTTGGTCATGGCGAGCCATTTCCAGGCATCTCCCATTTCGTTCAGCATGAAGGAGGCATCGAATGGCCAGTTGTAGGCCACAAGGACGTCTGCCGTCGAGAGCCAGTCTGCGACCTTCTGAACGATGTCTCCGAACTCGGGAGCGTCCTTAACCTTCTTGTCCGTGATACCGTGGATCGCGGACGCCTCCGGAGGGATGGGAATGCCAGGGTTGATGAGCCTCGAGTGGACTTTGTTGATCTTTCCGTTCACCATTCTGGCAGTTCCCAGCTCGACGATCTTGTCCTTCTCGGGATCGAGGCCCGTGGTCTCGACGTCGATGGCGATGACGGTTCCCTTCTTCCAGGTCTTCATCTGGCGTTCTCCAGCGTGATCGAGCAGTCCATGTGGGCCGAGAGCGTTCCGGCAATTTCGGCTCTGTAGACTCTGAGTTTGGGGACGTCGTCCACGTCTATGTCTCCCATGTTGATTTCTTCCCGGATTTTCTCCTTGATCTCGTCGAAGGTTCCGATAACTATCATCACATCGATATTGTCGATGACGATAAAAGTGTTACTACAGGCAGGTTTCTTTTTCTTCACGTTCCTTCACCTCCTTGAATTCGATGGTCATGATCGTGTCGCGTGTCCACTCGGTATTACATTCGTTGCAGTAGAAGTTGATCACGACGATCTCGCCCGGAATGGGATAGCTGAGTATGCCGGACACCTGGTCTTGGGCTGTCTCGTGGCCGCACGCCGGGCAGTTGTCCCGGAATTCATGTCCATGATAGAACCGCTTGGCCAGCTCAGGCTGTTGGTCCTGTGGAAGCTTGATGATCTTCATCGACTTCGGTCTTTCCTGCCCTTCGAGCGTATGACCATCTTGGTCGGGTCGAGGAGCAGGCCGTCGTAGATGTAGGCGTTCCCGAACAATAGGAGATAGTCCTTGACGAGTTGGTCCGTGGCCGGCCTGCCGAGAACATTTCTCAGGTATGTGACTTCGTCGTGGAGATCTTCGACCAGGCGCATGAGGGACGACGCCGCGCTAATGGACGCCTGGATGTCTATCATTTTGGATAGATCAGCCAGTTCACCCAACTTGACCAGCATCTCTTCGGCCTTCTTGATCCTCTCGCTCCACTTGGTTACTTCTTCGCCGGTCACGTTTACTCCTCCACAGCAACCTTGACGGTCTTCGGAATCATGATCTCCTTTTCCTCTACGCGGTGGTTTTTGACGAAGTCGATGAATGCGTCCAGGACCTTTTGGATGGTCTTGTCGAAATCCCAGACGATACGTACGCGGTCCCGCAAGGAATCCGTGTCCCACGAATCGAAGTCGTTGGGATCCTCATCCATCTCCTTGCCCGGCATCGTGAAGGTCCGCATGTGGGTCTTCTTATAGTCCTGCATACCTCCTTCACGGTGGCAATGGCCGCACTGATTTACACCGACTTCTCCATTCTTATTCACGTCCTCCTTCGCCCGCTTAGCGATTTCGATTACCTTCTCAACGGGGAGATCGAGCTCGGCGATCTCGGACTGAGTCGGATAGACTTCTGGAATCCACATTGTGTGGGTCAGTGCATATAGGTAAGCAACGCCCTCAGGTGATTTGTCATCCAGGACCGTCTGTGGGATTCCCCTACGGTAGTTCTGCTGTCCGCAGAAATGGCAGTGGCGCTTGTAACCAGAGGGCTTTTGGCCCCCATGATACAAAACCAGGTATCCACCCGAACGTCCGTTGGATCCAATCTGCCACTCATGGTTCCACCGCTCATCGAATTCTCGGATGATGTCGTTGCCATCATGGAATGCCTCGTCGATGCCGAGGAAGTCATAGGCTTTGGAGAGGAGGTCACGTGGGACAAATGTATCGACCTTGACACGGGCTGCGTAGGAGGTTGAGAGGTTCCATGAATTCATGGTGTAATACCTGAAGTGTTCACTCAGGTACGCGATCATTTCCTTTCTTGTCCTTGGCTTTCTCGGCACGTTCGATCTCCTCAAATTTCTTGATCCCCTCACTGGTGATTGACCATCCCCAGTCCTTGTGGAATCCATAGTTCACCACGGAGTAGCTCACGAGTCTCTTTTCTTGGAGTGCGTTGAGGACTTTGCCGGCAGTTCTCGCGTAGGCCTGAGGCTTCCTATTTTTACCCCAGACCGTATCGCCGATGTACCCGGGTCCAAGTTGCCGATCGAATTTCATCGAGTCGTCGTAGAGCACTCCGAGAACCTTGATCTGCGCTTCGCTCAGGTTCACTTTATCTTCCTCATCTTTCCGAACACGTTGAGGACCCGGATCACGTTGTTCGGGCCGCAGAGAACCGGGTGAAGTGCCACGCGCTGGACATTGAACTCCTTATAGGCCGGAATGACCAGGATGTGGAGGATGAGGATAAGACCGCCCGTTCTTGTAAGCCTGGCCGCTTCCTTGAGGACGTGCTTGGGCTTCGGCAGGTCTTTCATGTCCTTGGACCACTCAAACCCGAATCCTGCCGTGTAAGGAGGATCTGCGATCACCATGTCGAAGGTGCCATTTTTCAACGGGATCTTATCGTATGGCGCCACTATCTCGGCTCCCGTTTCGGATCGAAAATCAGTGGTCACTCCGATGTCGGATTCGCCGCAGAACATGGATAAGATCTTCTTTCCCTCGAGAGGGTAGAACTTCTTGAGGTTATAGATGAAGCGACCTGGCCAGCGCTGACGCTGGCCGGTGTTAGGAGGACTTCCGCAGAGCCATGGGGTCATGTCCATCCCGCTGCTCGTCTTGAAGTGCTTCATCCGAACATCTCCTTCTCCAGGTCCTCGAGGGTGGGTTCCTCTTCTTCCTTGTGTTTCTTGATCTTCTTCGAGACGGTCGCCAGATCGACGCCGTAAAAGGGATTCTTAGCGGCTTTCCTGAAGGCGGCTGTCTTCATGCACTTCGTGCAGTCGACTTCGCAGGCCCTGGTAGTGACTTCCCGGTCGGGAAGGTCTTTGGCGCCACACTCTCCGACGCCTTTCTGATTCTCATACTCCCTCAGTAGATGTTTCATCCTGCTCGTCACCTGGAGGATCCTCCAATCCGAGAAGCGAGAGGTCGAGGCCTGCGGAGGCGCCCAGTCCGATGAGGGCGGCAAGATTCTTCATGGTCTTCTCCCGCTTCTCCGGATTCATTTTCGATAGATGCTCCCTGATCTCGGTCCTTCGAATCTTGAGCTCTCTTTTGTTCTTCTCGATCGCCTCTGTTCTACGCTGGTCGAAGGACCCTCGCTTTTTTTGCCTCTCCCATACCTACCTCTCCAATTGACGAATGCGACCCGTGGCTACTATAGCTACGGCCACGGCATCGCTGATGTCCTCCTGACCGGGTTCGATGGCGAGATCGAACATTTTGTTTACGGTCTTCCTGACGGCTTCCTTGGCCTCATTACGTAATCCTTTACATCTGAGGTCGCTCCGGATTTTGGCCGGTGAGAGCTCGATGACCTCTCTGCCGGTGTACGCCTTCGCCGCGCACAACCCGACGCCCATGAACTTCAGGATCGTGATGGCGGCTTTCAGTTTGGCGATGTGGTGCTGCTCGAAGGCCACATAGTCGGGGCGTGCCTTCTTGAATAAGGCGTCGAGATTCCGGTAGAAGTCCACGAGTCGGTCGGCCATGGGCCTCAGTTTTTTGCTGATGTGGGACTTGGTGGTGAACATTCCCTTGTCGAGAATCTTTGATTTCGAGACGAGATCCGTCTCGAGGAGAGCCCAGCCCGTGATGCCTGATGATGAGTCGAACCCGAGGATTCTGATCTTAGTCATCCTTCATCTCCTCTTCCGGAGGATGGGAGCCCATTTCAGCGAATCTGGCCTTGACCATGTCCTGGAGAATCTTCTTCCTCTTGCTCGGAGGAATCTTGTGCCAAGGAATCTCGATCGCTCGAGGAGGAATGATCTCGATCTTCTCTCGCATCAGTCGTACGAACTGGTTCACGACATCCTTCGGAGTCACACGATCCACGGTCCTGCTTTCGAAGAACCACGGAGGGATGACAAATCCGAATGGTTCCTCTGGCGGCGTCAGATAGTGGTAGAAGAGATCCTTTTCGAGACCACGGACCGCAATGGTCACATAGATGAAGTATCCATAGACCTTCGAGAGAACTTCCTGCTGAAGACCCGCGGTGATTTCGATCTTCGTGATCAGGATGCTCCAGAACTTTTTCGTTCTAACTTGGTCCGGTTTATCCATCGGTGCCTCGAGCCTTTAGAAACAGTATCGGCTTTGTTCATGGCGCCCTTCACGAGAGTGAACCTGAAGAATTTGATACTCCCAGTTTTCCTCATATCGTCGAGTTCGGTGAGGATCCTTTTTGCGAGACGCTTTGAGGTCTTGGACCTCGTTTTATTGATCTCGTAGAGCGAGTCGATAACGGATGTTGAGTCCGTATGGAATAGAATCCCGTCGCCCTTCTCGAGGACTCCTGATCTCATAAGGGAAGTAATCAGGTCGATCCCCCAGAACACAGCGAGAAACTCTGCCTCCGTAGTAGTACGGCCGGGTTTAGCGGCCGTCCCCAGTCGAATGACTTCCTTGCCATCGTTGAGGACGACCGCTCCCAGACCGATGAGCCGTTTTCCTCCGGAGGTGTCGATGTGAACTTCGATCACTTTCCGGACCCTTTCTTATCGGCCTTCTTCACGATCTTCTTCTTGGCCACGGCCTTCTTCTTCGATCCCTTCTTGGCTATCTTCGCCTCCTCCTCGTAGAGCCAGCACAGGAGACTCTGATTGATGTCGAGGCCCACTGGAAGCGTCTTCTCGAGTTCCTCCTTCCTGGAATAGTAGGCGGCTTCGCTGACGCCCAGGGAGGGAACGAGGCGAGTGATCTCGGTCTTGACGTCCTTGGATTTCATGACCTTGACCTTCTCGACCACGTTACTGGCCGGAGCCTTGGCCTTCGAGACCTTGGCAGCCTTTGGCTTCTCGGGAGCAGGCTCCTCGATCTTGATCTCGGGCGTGACCGTGAAGGGTGCCTTGGGCATGAGGGACTGGGCCACCTTGATGGGAAACATCCGGACGAGCTTGACGCCGAGGAATATCAGCGCCTCGGATTCGCTGGAGGCCACGCAGAACAGCGGATCGCTGGACCCGTCCTTGTAGCCCTGGAAGATGTGGGAGGTGGGAGCCACGCCGATCTTCTGGGCCGTGATGTCATCGGACAGTGGCACGAAGATGGCGGCCACTGGAGCAGTGCGCTCGGCCAGCTCCTTGAGTGCCGCGAGTCCTCTTGACTTCCAGAACGCCGCGTCCTTCTTGTCCTTCAGGTTCGCGTAGTTGCTGGAGAAGTCGATGATCGCCTGGAGATACCACTCGCCCCTGTTGTTCGCAACAAGAGCGGCCTCGGCGATCTCCTCGAACTGGAGGATGATCGGCATCTCGTAGGCCGCGATCTCGAACTTGACGGTCTTGGTCTCTTTGCTCATGTTGGCCCGATCGGACTCGGCCACGAGCTTCTTGACCATGTTCTCCAGTGCCTCAAGGCTCGTGAAGTTCTTATCGCCGGGAGCGGCGATGCAGCGGGCCAGCCACGTCTCGATGTTCCTGGTCGTGATCTTCCCGTTGACGATGCCCTTACGGATGATCTTGATCTTGGTCCAGGAGAGGCCGCCCAGGCGCTTGATATTCGTCACGCCGACCTCGATGAGTACGCGCCAGTTCTTCACCAGCTCCGTCGCTTTGGTGTAGGAGATCTGGAGGTGTTCGCGGTAGTAGTCCTTGCGCTCCCAACCATGGGCCACGTGGACCTGCTTCTCCTCGATCGCGTAGAGCACGGCTGCCAGTTCGGCCTCGTTTTGCGCCTTCGACCGATCCAGCTGAATGGCCCTCTGTTCCAGTTCCGCGGACGTGAGGCTCATCGGATCCTTGAAAGGCGTGATGCCGATCTCCTGGAGCTCGATGATCGCGGTTTCCTGATCCGACATCGGCTTGGCATTGACCTCAATGGGTCCATCGGCCTTTACCACATCGGCCACCTTTTTCCCCTTTTTCGGTGTCGACTTCTTCGTCGCCTTCCCTGAGCTTTTCCCCGTTGACTTTTTGGCCATGTCACTCCTCCTCGTTATGAAGCCTTCGCGGCCCGCTTGGACGGGAAGCACTTCGATCTTCCCCAGCACCGCTTCGCCTTGGACACATCTTTGCTTTTGCATAGCGGCGGGGCGGCCATGGGATCTTTTGTATCGAGGAGCATGGCGAGAACTCGTGTCTGTTCATCCAGCCATGCTATTGCCCTTGGATCAGGTTTCTTCAGGAACGGCCTGAAGTCCCAGTCTGTTTTGTTGATGTAGAGAGGCATGATCAATTTGATCCCCCGTGCCCATGCGTAGGAGGACGATTGGATGACGTCCTTAGAGACGGCTTTGTGGAGATCCTTGAACTGATCCTGCCTCATGGACTTCATCTCGAGGATCGTTTCGTTGTCACGAATGACGAGTTCGCCATCCGTGTTTCCGGTGACCTCGATTCCGTTCAAGGTGAAGCTCACTTCAGGTTCGATGTAGATCCATCTGGTATCGAGATCGGCGCACGATACGTCGAGCGTTCCTCCGTTGTCGTAATGGATCGTGAGTTTCGACGTGCACGGTTCTTTGGGCATGAATCCGTCTTTGCGACTGTCGCAGACGGAACATTTCCAGGAACCCCGGAGGATCCCCATTGGTCCAAAATACCTGTTCTGCCACCACCAGTGGGTCATCGTCCCGCAGTCGAACATCTTTCGGTCCTTACCGGAAACCTGGATATCCGCGTATCCGGGATCGAGGAGTTTGAACATGAGTTTTCTGAAGCATGGGGCGAGAAGGTCGGTGACATGGACTCCTGGTCTTCTCTCGTCCGCTGGTTGCTTCGCGAGAAAGGCATTCAGGTCGCGCCTGAACTGATCGAACGGATCCTCGAATAGGAGGAACCGGTTGAAAGCCCCGATAACTTCGATGATGTTTTCCACTAACCCTCCTGGGAAGATTTGAGCCTGGAGGCCAGATCGGAGATGCTCATCTCGGCGAGATCGGATCTCTTGATCTGCATGAGTTCCCTTCCGGCGTCGTTGTAGATCTTCACGGTCTCGGGTGTAATCGTGATCTTCGCGACACAGACCGAGGAGTGGTGGATCGCAAGAATGAAAATTTCATGGATCCCGTCATCGTCTATGCTTTGAGCCACTGCTTGGTTCTCCTGAAGATCTCTACAGCGTCGTCCCTCAACTTCACGTCCTTCTGGTTGTATCCGAGATATTGGGGGTGTACGTTGACGACGACGGGGATCTCACCGTACGTGGTTTTGAGGACCGATTGTCGTCCCACCCAGGTCTTAACGAAATTCTCAGGAGATTTCTCCAAGCCCAGGAGCCTCTGTGTAGCCACTTTACCAAGGGTCACGATGACTCTCGGTTGGACTACTTCAATCTGCCTGTAGAGGAAGGGGAGACAGTTGGACACTTCCTCCTGAGTCGGCGCTCGGTTTCCCGAGACAGGATACAGGCGCTTCGGAGGGTGACATTTGAGGATGTTAGCGATGAAGATCCACTCTCTTTTGATTTCGGCATCAGTGAGACATGCCGTCAGAATTCCGCCTGCATTGCCGACGAACACTCTTCCAGCAATGTCCTCGTCGACTCCTGGAGCCTCACCGACGAGCATCATGCCTGTCGATGCGAGACCGGATCCGAAGACTCGGGTTCTGGCGAATTCGCTGATGCCGCACTTCGTGCAGGTGACCACGTCGCGGTAGATCTCGAGGAGTTTCTCTTTTTTCGTCATTTTCTCTTCATCCACACGGAGATCGGAACTGCGATGAAGGTCCTGCTCGGTATGAACGTCCCCCTCCTCTCGAACCCGAAGACAAAAGCGGGGTCGAGACTATCCTCTTCAGCGTGCAGGATCAACTTCTCTATGTCGGCGAGCTTGATCGAAATGGACTTTCCTATCGTCCCTTTCGCCTGGATCAGGAGACCTTCGTCCTTCAAGTCCTCTCGCTCGATGCAGCCAGATCCGGACCCGGATTGCCGGGAACAGGAGAGCATCCACTCGAGAAGATTCTCGAATCGCTCTCCTCTCTCCCGGTTATCCTTGTTGGTCTTCGATCTCTTCTCCGAGGCTTTCTTTGAGCCAACTCGAGTCCTCTCCCTCTTCTCGATCATCTTCTGCCTCTCCGGATAGATCGACTTCACCGGGAGACTCATTGACGATTTTTTCGCTTTCTGCGACGAAGGGGTCGAGTCCGAACGGTGAGTATTCATAGTGAGATTTCCTCAGGTGATCCTTGGCGGTGACAGGGAGCATTTCGCGGAAAATCAGGTATCTCGCGATATATCCAATATCTCTCCTCATCAGGAACGAACGCATCTCAGCCACTTTCTTGAACTCCCTGCCAAGGACTGTATGGGCGTTCTTAGTTTTACGGTAGTAGCCGAGCGCCTCCAAGTAGGAGAAGAGCCTGTCGTAGTCGTTGGTGTCTCCGGCCGTGAGGAAGCCGTGCTTGGTTTTGACCGTGTCGAGGTAGAGGCGGTAGCTGCCCTGCCCGAGTGGAGGTCCGGCAGCCTTTCCCTTCTTTGCCTCGAACTTCACGTCAATAAACCTCGCGGACTTATCCGCACCAACCCTCGACGCTCTGGCATCGAAGTCCGGTGTGGCCGATATGATGCGCATCTCGAGGTCCTGGCTATATTGGGCCTTCTTTCCGCCCGAAGGACGTCGTGGATCCTGCTTCGGATTCTTCACAGGACCAAGATAGAATTGGTTGGTCCAGATCACTGTCGCTCTGGCATTGAAGTCCTGCTTGGCCACTATCTGAGCGTTGACGATCTTCTTCAAGCCCTCGGAGGCGAGCCTGGCGAGGGGAGAGATACGTGCCTCCCCTACGCCAGGCCCAAGGGTCTCCCGAGGAGTGAGCATGGCCAGTGAGTCGAACGTGACGACGTCAACGGCTCCGTGCAGGATGGCGTCTACCGCGAAATCGAACGCGGCGTTTCCGTCCCTTGGAAGTGCCACCCAGAACGTCTCGTCGTCACTTTTGATGAGGTCGAAACCTTTCTTCTGGATGATGTCGTCCCCGACTCTGACGCCCCATCTGCGAGCCCATGGAGGATCGAAGCAATCTTCCACGTCAATGTGGAGTACAACCATGGGACTGTTCTTACCGCATTTGCACGTTACGATCACTTCTCCGGTCTCCGGAGAAACCCAATCAATGATCGGCATGAAGCATTCGCGGCAGGTGTTCTGGGCGGCGCCAGCAAGGATTAGTGTGGTGACGGTCTTTCCGGTGGATTCGTCCCCGATGATGCAGATTCGTTTTCCGAAGGCCGGCTTCAGAACCAGATCGATGTCTACCAGCGGGGTATAGATCCGATTCACGGCGAAGATTTCGTACTGTTCCGGGGTGACAAGGAAGCTGGATCCTGTGTCCTTGATGAACTGCTGGTTGACTTCCCCCATCGACATCCGGACCCGAGGTTCCGCCTTCTCCTTATCCTCTCCGGAGGTTTTCTTGGACGTCTTTCTGGGCGCGGATTTCTTCTTGACGGCTTTCTTGGCCGCCGGTTTTCCGGCCTTCTTTTTAGACGTCTTTTTCCTCGCCATATTCTTCTCCTCGTACCCAGTCACTTGGTACTACGCCTGCGGGGTGCTGGGGAAGCCCGGGATTTGCCCTTGTGCCTGGCCCTGATCGGGCGTGAAGCCCTGTTGCGGAGCGGCGGCCTGCGGTGCCGTGGCCCAGCAAGGACCGAAACCGGAGCCGATGCTGATTCGGTTCATGGTGTCCTGGATCTTCACGACCATTCGAGGGAACAGATTGTCGATGTTATCCTCGAAAGGCTTCCCAGTGGGGAGGATGGGGATGTCGATTCCGACCTCGAGGGAGCTGTAATCCCCGAAGACGCCCGAGAGCTTCTCGCTGATGCGGAATACCATGGGGGCGTGGATCTGGATGACCGTGGGCTGCACTTCAGCGGGCTTGGTGGATTTCTTGGGTTCCGCCTTCAAGGCGGTTCCGGATTTCTTCTTGGCCATGAGTTCCTCCATGTCTTGTTCGATCTCGAACGATTCCTTGAGAAGAATCTCGTCCGGCTGTCCAGTCACATGCCTAATAGCAATGATGGAGCCGAGCAAGGAGATCCGATGTGTCCCGACAGATGACGATTCCATACCCCTCGTTCCTATAAAACTTGAGATGACTCTCATGCTGATACCTGAAGGTATCCACCGACTGGATCAGCGGATCGATAATGATCGGCTGTCTCTTCCCCTCACGATATCGGAGCGCACGTCCGATGGTCTGCTCGACGCGGGTGACCGGCATGGCGAGCAGAGCTGCGTCCTTGTGCGGGGCGTCGATGGCATGTTCGGTATTCTTGTAGGTGGTGAACGTGAGTCTTGGCTTCAGGCACGGTTCCTTGTTCATGCCTCCGAAGAACAGAGACGCGTCCTCTTCGGGAACGCTCTTGATGATCTGCTCGTACAGGTAGGTGAGGTGATTCCTGAACTTAGAGAAGATCAGGGCGTGACGTCCGGTCTTCCAGAGTGCGTAGACGATCTGGAGGAGGAATATGTTGTAGGTGACGTCGTTGGCCAGCCTCTCCCACATTTCGCTGAACAGAATCTTGGATCCGGACCCTTCCCGGTTCTGGCAGATGTCGGTGATCTGGCACATTTTCGAGCATGCCCACTTCGATATGGGCTTATACATGGCGGTGCAGAAATAGGACGCGTGGTCCTTCTGATCGATTCTTGTGAAAAGCGGTGCGTCAATCTTGAAGACGACCGGATCCATCGTTCTCCCCTCGAGGTGAACGATCACGGGACCGAGGCAATCCATGAACACCCATTCGAGACCATCGGCCCGGTCCGGTGTGGCAGTGAGGGAGATCGAGTATTGGAAGGAGATCCTGAAGATCGTGTCCGCGAACGTAGGGGCCGAGAATTTGTGTGCTTCGTCAACTATGAGCAGAGATGCCTGAAGGGGCTCTTCGATGCTCCCGTTCCTGAAGAGCGTCTGAGCCATTACGATAACGATGTCGCCCCTCGTATCCACTTTAGTACGCCCAGTCGCAGGAATGCCCACTTTCTTGCATATCTTGCGCTGGTCGGCCGTGGGCATGACGAACGAGATGGACGCGCCAGGAATGAACTTATGAATCGTCTCGGCCCATTGTTCGGCGACGTGTATCTGATCGACGAGAACGATGGATCGGTGAGAGCAGACTTTGGCCAAGAACCATGTTCCGACCACAGTTTTCCCACTCCCGCATTTCCCCTGGATCGTGACTCCATTCCACTTCTCGAGTGCCTTGACGGCTGCCTCGGTTCCCGCCTTCTGCTCCTCGAGGAGATCTCCTACGAACTTGAACTTGGGTTCTGGTGGCCGGTCTTGGACCGCGTGGATGATCTTGTCCGACTTAACTGCGAGACCGATGCCGACTCCAGCCGCGTACTTATACTTCGGAACGAGAAGATGCTTACCGATTGTCTTGTATACCTGGAACGTCGTTTTCTTTCCCGGGGCGGATCTCGATCTTTTTGGATCAGCGGTAAGATCCTTCTCCACCCTTGGCGTGAGTCTTGAGATAGGGATTACGGATACGCCGCGGAAAAAGATCTCGTCACGAAACAACGGCAACTGATCTGCTTTCATCTGCCAGGTCCCAGAAGAGCAAAGATGGGAGTCCTGATGAACTTCCCCTTCTTTTCCGGATGGAGCCACGTATCGAACGTAGTGCACCATTCGCGGAGTACGTCGAGGTGAGTCTTCTCGTTAGTCACGATCTCGCGCTTAGCATCTGCGAGCATGTTCTCAATGTCGGCCAGGTTGATTAACCCATCCAAGATGGGATCACGTTCCACGATCTCCCACAAACTATCTGACCTATTGTTGGAGACATTCTTGTGGTCGCAGGTACGTTCAGTCCTTCTCAAAAACTGGCATTCCACCGGCTTGTTATCGAGCAGGCATCCGTGATCCGCCAGGAACGGGCACGGAATTCCGACCTTCGCCCAGTCGTATTGAAAGACGTTGGGATCGAAGGGGTTGAAGTTACGAACTCCAGCAGCACGGCACTGATGCTGCCAGACCTGGTACACACCTTTGGACTGTTCGATCGCGTGAATCTTCGCCGGATAGTTCCTGAACATCTCCCTCGACAGATATTCCAACTCGATGCGACTCGTGATGATCGGGATCCGGTAACAGCAGTCCGAGCATCCTGGAGGGCAAGGGAACTTAGGGAATCTGCGGCTGAGCAGGTTCCTGACCTCCTTGAGCACGGATCTGAATGCCTTAATCTTCGTGCCGAAGCCGACCTTGTTGTTTCCTATGGTGTTGAGGTGCTTCTGCACCTTGGATTTCAGGGCATCGAAGAACGGGACCTCGTTTTTCACGGCTACTCCTCGATTTCAGGGAAGTGAATGTGGGTGCTGATCGCCCGTTCCTGGACTTCCTTCACGAACTTCTCGGCACTCTTGTCGTGCGGAGCGTCGAAGAAGATGATGATCGCGCTTCCGTCTTCGTCATCCTTGACCAAGGCAAATCCTTCCGGAAGGTTGCCCATGTCGGAGTAGAGTCTCCCATTCAAGTCGCTATCATCGATTTCGACCATTGACTGCTCCACCCGGGTCATTCTCATTTTGACCTTCACGGTTCCTCCTCTTTGCAACGGGCCAGGAGGGCCGTCGATGGACGACCCTCCTGGTTTCCGTCAGTGCACCTCAGACCACCTCAACGTCAATTTGCTTCGCGAACATGACCTGCGGCATCCGCAGGACCTGGGACCCGGCTTCCTCGAGGACCACGGCCTTCTCGTAGTCCTTGTCCTTCAACTCGTGGGCCTGGAAGGTGATGGCCTGGGCCATGGCGAAACGTGTGCGCCCGTGATCTTGCGTCTCCTCGATGTACTTGGAGAGGATGCCTTTGCTGATCTCATCGCCGAAGGAGAACTTGTCGGAGATGTTCAGGATTGCCTGTTCCGGGTGATCCACCGGCCATCCGGCGTTCTCGGCGAACAGGTCGGCGATGGCCTGGAATTTCTCGGCCACCAGGCACGCCTTAATGACGTCCCTCATGCGGGCGAAGAGGGAGGCGTTCATCTTCCGGATCGTGTCGTGGGACAAGATGTCCATGTCTTTGTACTCGGATCCCACGTGGATCTGGGAAAGTTCTTCCGTCGACACCAGTAGGTTGGTGCACGAAAAGACCAGGAGAGTGGGCACCACGACCATCTGGGCGAGGCCTACGTCGGAGTTCTTCACTCGGAGGCCGGCACCACAGGGAACACGGATCATTTTGTGGCCGTGGCCCTTCTCTGGGAATGAGATCTCGGCCCGCATGTCGGAGAGGGTGAAGTTGAGGTGCATGCGCTCCTCGGACAGGGATCCGTCGATCTTGACGTCGTCTCGCTTAGCCTTCTCGATCTGGTCGAGGGCTATGCCGGCCACATCGAGGTTGTCGATGATCCGGTAGCCCTTGGACAGGATTGCCCGGAGAACGCCGTCGCTCCCGTTGGGCTCGAAGGCCCGGACGAGTTGGCGCTGCGTCCCGGGATCCACGCGATTTACCCTGGGTTTGGCCGTCCCGATCCGGTTGGCGATGTCGCTGTCGTGCATCCAGCGGTTAACCATGTCCGCGGCCAGATCCGGGTACTTGGCGGCCGTGAGCCGCAGGTGGTCGAGAGGGATCCTGGTGAGGTTCGAGAGATGGGTCAAGGCCACATTGGTAGGCCTGAAGGTTCCGTCGTGTCCGCTGAACGTGAACCCAAAACGGTCCCCTTCTTTTGTCCCGATGGATTTCGCCTTGAGATCATTGCGGCGGACGATGGTGTCGAATCGCGCCTTGTTCCTCGACTCCAGGGTCTTGGCCAGGTCGCTGATGGAGAGAAGCTTATTGGTTCTCTCGCCGAAAGGCTGAACGGTCGCTGCCGAGACGTCGAGTCCCGGTACCCCGTTTTTCTTCGCCATGGATTTCTCTGCTCCTATTTCGGTGTTGTCAATTCCTCTCCGCCTGTGTTTTCAACTCGTCGCCCACCATTGAATTCCTAAGGACGTTATCGAGTCGACGGAGTACGGACCCCATGGTGTCCGCGTCATCCTTGAGTACAATTCTCAAGAACGGCATGTCGTTCTTTAGGACTCTCCAGGTTGCGCCGGAGTCCTGGTACGGGCCTGTGCCTGGGTAGAGAGCGATGTCGTCGTAGGACTTCTTCAGCCTCAATATCATTGTGACGATGTCCGCTACGGCGTTTTGAATGAGCCCCCACTCGCCTGAGCCGTGAGTGTCTGCCTGACGTCCGTAGTTTCCGTTCTCCTTCTTCTCCCAGATGAAACTATCGAGGCCAATACGACCACCTTGGGAGAGGTGAGACGTGCACAGTATCCTGAACAAGGACTCCTCGTCCTCAAACATCATATCCACCTCCTGCGTAGAATTCGTCAATGGAGACGAACCCCGACGACTCTGCCACCTCGGCGATTTCATCGAACTGTTCGAAGCTGGGAACGAATTTCGAGGCCCATCTCCTCTGGTCGTCATCGAGCATGGCGACACAGGGTTTGATCCCGGATTCTGGATCAGGCATGTGTCCGATTTCCAGGATGTCGTCGTTATCCTTATCGCTCCAGGCGTCACAGATTTTCGCCGAAGCGAAGGTCGGAACTCTCAGATTGAACCAGGCGAGTTCCATGATGTACTTGACCAGGATTCCGACGTCCTGCGCCTTCTTCTCGGGAACTTCCGCACCGATTTCATCGTGGACCTGGAGGACGAGTTTGGTGCCCTTAAACTTCCTGTTCTTGACAACGTACTCCCAGATGGCCCAGCAGATGATCTTCAGGACATCGGCAGCCGATCCCTGGATGATGAAGTTGAGGAGTTTACCGGCGGAGATGAAACTTTCCGTGAAATGACGCTCCCGGCCCGAGAGGGTTTTGAACATTCTCTGTCCCTCGTTCCAGCACCCATCGAGATACTCCATGCTTTCGGGGATTCCTGAGTAGAGGGACATGAACGCGTTCCGGAATCTGTCGGCACCCTGGATGTCGTACTCGCCGTCTTCCTTGAAGAGTTTCGCGTAGACGGCGAAGCCGGCGGCCATCATGCCGTAGCAGTTATGGGATACGAGTCCGTTAGCGATGAAGCTGTGATCGTCGGCGACGGTGAAATCATGGACGGTAGTCGGTTCGACATAGTCTATCGTGACTCTTGTAATCTTCTCCTCGGCGTCGAATCGTTTCTTTGGTTCGTAGTTCTTACCCACGACTTTGACAGTCGGAATGCTTACGAGGAATCGAATCTTGCTATTCTGCCCGACGACCCCGACGGCCGCCGATATATCCTTGCCATAGTCGTAGACTCTTGAGTTGATTCCGACGCTGTCGAGAAGCCGTATCACGTCATTCAATAGGCCACGGCTCTTGGATGCGTAGGTGATCTGCGCCCGTCTTCTCGTGACAGAGACGGATCCATCTCCGTCCCATAGAGATCCGAGAACCTCGAGACGAGCCTTCCTATTCAGCGAGAACACGGATTCTGGTATCCGCTTTCCTATGGATTCCTTTACGCCGAACTTCCTGAGGTGTTTCTCGAACACACTTTTGGGGGCGGAGATGTGGGGAGATCCATCAAGGTCGTACCATTTGAATCCGAGGTACTTGTCCATCTTCTCTGCCACTAAGGGATTGACATTCGGGTCCTGAGAAATCTTGTATCTGGAGTTGCTGTAACTTCCCTCGGACAGGAACCAGCCGAGTAGGGCGCAGGACTCTTTCGGGGCTTTATCTCCATTGGAATATCCCCTGCCATGGTAGACGAGGTAGTTTCCAGTTTTGAGTCGGCCCATTTCGACCCATCCCTTGCCTCCTTTCATACCGTTGGCAGAGGGGAAGTATCTTTCAAGCATGTGGTCGGGAGTGCCTGTGATGATCTTGCCGGTCGATGTCTCGACGGTAACGAGCGTCTTCGTTTTGAGTCTCTGAAGTGCTGTCACGGATCGCCACCCGGTTCTCGTCATGACCAGGTCGCCAATCTCGATCTTCTCGATGGGTCTGTAGCCGTCGATAGTCAGGATCTGCGTTCCGGCTACGAGACACAGACCGAAGTTGAGATTCTTCGCCAGCTTCCTTCCGATGTCGAATCCCACCATCTGGGAGACGAACGACTTCGTCGATGCGTGGACGTCTCCCGTGTAGTAGGTGATGCCGTCGTGGTGAACACACTCCTGGTAGATCTTCATGAGATTGGCGTCACCTGTTACGTGGGCGATCAGTCTCAATTCGATCTGGCTCAGGTCCGCGCTGAGGAACTTCTTTCCCCGTGGGGCCGCGAATGCTTCTCGGATCTTGGGTCCGAGTTGCTGGATTCGTTCGTCGTACTCATGGGGCTTTGATCTCGCTGGTATGTTCTGGAGGTTAGGCCCAGATGAGGAGGCGCGGCCTGTCTTGCGTGCTCCGATTGGGTTGAACTTGGCATAGATTCTATGATTCTTGTCTTCGAGAGACTTCAGTCGCATCTTATGGACGTAGGTCCCGTAGAGTTTCTTCAGGGATTTGAAGTTCAGGATCATCTGCGGAAGCGGGTGCTTAATCCGCATCAGATTCTTCTCATTCGTTCCCCTATTCCCTGAGTAGTCTGTGAACCCGTGGATATCATAAAGGACGTTGGCAACCTGCTGGGGCGAGTTAGGGTTGAATTCCATCTTTGCAAGGTTGAAGACCTCGGCCTCGAACTCGTTAATGAGAGGGACGAAGATGTCCTCCAGTTTCTGGAGTCGATCCGGATTCACATGGATGCCGGACACTTCCATTGCCGCCGCGGCGAACGTGGTCTTGATCTCCATGCCGGCCCATCGATCGAGTCCTCGGTTTGTGAGATATCTGCGGAGGAAGTAGAAGAGCCTGAGCGTTTGCCGCGCATCGTCCTCGGCGTACTCGCGCTTCTGGGCATCTGCTTCGGCCTCGAGGTGAACCATGTCCGCTTTGAGGTCTCCGATCTTCCGGTTCATAGCCTCGATGGTTTCGTTCTTGATCTGGCTTCCGAACTTCCTTTCGATGTAAGCGTCGACCTTCGCCTGGTAGATAGATCTCTCCTCTCGGTCCTCCTTTTTCCTGCGGCCCTTGAACCTCTCCTTCAATTCGTTTCCGAGCCGCTTTATTTCGCTCTTCGCTTCCTTGTTGATCTCGGTGATGATCTGGGACTTTCTCTCCTCGAGGTCAACTATAACCTTCTCGCTTTGACGAATCATCATCATGGCTGGAGAGTAGATGTACGCCTCCTCGTACGTGACCATCTTGTAGCCGAAGATCCGATCGACCATCTCTTTCAACCCGTGAGGGATCATCCCCTTGTAGAGCCACGATAGGGGGAGCGTATCGATAACCTTTGCCTGGACGTCGTTCAAGTTGAAGATCCCATTGAAGTGGAGGACCTCGAGGTCGAATCGGATGATGTTGTGTCCGATGACGCGAAGACTCGGGCGCCTCAGTTGTTCTTTGACGAACGATATGACCTCCGAGGTCGGAGGGACGGCCACAGCTACCGTGGCCGTCCCTTTACCCGAAGCCATTGCGACGAGTTCGACCTTGGCTTCCCTCGATATTTTGGAGGTCGTCTCAAGGTCGAGAGATAGGATGCCGTACTCGTCGATCTTATCCCTGAGGAGCCTGAACTTGGACATCAGAGGTTACCCTTCTGGAAAGGGTCGAAAGCCTTGTTTCCATCCTCGATGTCATCGAGGTCATCGATCCCCGGGCGCTGGACCATCCCCTGAGGAACGGTACCTTGGCCCTGGCCTTGGCTGAACGGGGCTCTGGGATCCGCGAAGGCACCCTGGGCCTGCGGAGGATTTCCGATCTGCTGACCCTGCTGACCCTGGGGCATGAACATCTGGCCCTGGGTTTGGGGTTGGCCCTGAGGTGCCGGCTGGCCGAACATCTGACCTTGTGGCTGCGTCTGAGGGACCTGCTGGCCCTGGGACACCGGCTGACCGAACATCTGGCCCTGAGGGGCAGTTCCAGGCTGCTGGAAGCCTCCCTGTGGCTGCTGGCCTCCCTGAGGGAGAGGCTGCGCCTGAGGCTGCGCCTGAGGCTGGGCTTGGAAGGGTGCCTGGATATTCTGGCCTGCCATAGTGGCAGGATGGCCCTGGCCGAAGATAGGGAAGTCCTGGGCGGGCGAGGTGTTGGGCATCGGGCCTCCAGAAGCTCCGTGAACGCCCTGGAATGCCTGTCCCTGAGGATTCTGGGGCTGCCCCTGACCTGGGAGGGGTACTTGGGCTACGAACGCGATTTGAGCGCCTCCCTGCACCGAGGGGAGCGTCTGGGCGTTGCCCTGCATGAAGGCTGGAGTTCCCTGCTGCCCCTGAGGCTGCTGGGCGGGAAATTCGCTCCCCTGGGGTACGAACTGGGATCCCGGGGCCGGAGCTACGACGGCTCCCTGCCCGAAGATCTGGAGGGCGCCGTCACGACTGTAGGTTTGCCTGTTCCCCATGTCGTGCGAGTCGCAGATCTGGATGTGTTTCATCAGCACGTCCTTCAGGCTCGCGTCGTCGAAGACAGGCCACCCGGCGTTAATGTCGGGGAGGTGGGGCATGAACTGCTGGCAGTCGTTCGGATTGGCGAACTGCTCGAAGACCCAGGTGTCGCCGATCCGGGGGGCACGGGGCGCGTCAGAGCGGCTCACCCGGAAGATGGAGTACCGCGGGTACGGGGGACGGCCGAATTGTGGTGCCATCATGTCCACGGACCTGGTGATGGTCTCACGGACGCCGTCATCGGTGAGCTCGAGGTAGCGCATCGTGAAGGGATGCGTCTGATTCGTCTTCCTGTCGTGGTAGGGTCTGAGATCGATAACGATGAAGATGAGCGCGAGTCTGGGGTCACGTCCGAGGACCTTGCAACTGGCGCACGGACGTCCGTTGGGATCCTGGATCCATCTTCCGTGCTGGTCGAGGGTGTAGTAGGTGCAGCGCACCAGCTCCGAGATGGCAAAGGCTTTGATCCCGCTCTTCCACGTCCTGTAAACGTCATGCGCCAGGATGGGGGAACCGTCGTTGAGGAGAAGCGCTCTCGTCGACTGGGTCTTGTCGAGCCAGAAGTCGTAGAGATGCTTCCTGGCGTCCCAAATCGCTTTCCAGACCTTGCTGGTGGTGGTGACGTTCCTCTGCTTGGATTCCTGACCCGCTCGAGTGAGGAACTGAGTCATCGGACTCGCTTCGATCTGTGGTTGGGCGAAGATCCCTCCGGCCGGCTGCCCTTGCTGGTTTTGCGGTGCGGAGCCGAATCCCTGGCCCTGCGGTGGTCCCTGCTGGTAGTTGCTCATCAGATAACTCCTCCTGTCAACGATGTGAGGTCTTCCCTCGTGAGACACTTCGGATCTTTGGTCGGAACGATCGGAGCCACCATGAGTCCGGCCTTGCGGATTTTCATCACGATTCTCTCGACTCGTTTTTGACCTTCGGGATCAGGATCGAGCATCACGAACACGATCCTGGGTTGGTTACAGACGATCTTGGCCACGCGTGGTTGGTTGAGATAGAGACCGAAGAGACCTACTGAGTGAACTCCGATGGAGGCGAAGTGGGCGACATCCAGCGGTCCCTCGAGAACGAATAGGGGTTTACCCGATGCGTGGTGGAGCAGATGTTCGGCGTAGAGGAAATGACCTGCCTTGAATTTGAAGAACGTGAAGTATTTGCTTCGTGTGGTCTTCCTTTTGATCGGACGAGCCTGCGCCCCGATGCAGATAAGCTTCCCGGATACCCTCGACATCACAGGAATCAGGATGCTATCTTTGACCTCGATCTCGGTCTTGTCGTATTTCTTGATCGTGGCCTTTTCGATCCACGCGAAGTTCATGAATCGTGCCGTCTGCTCCGGGATGCCTTTCGACGACAGAAATTCCAGAGCATGGGGAGGAAGTCCTACGGCGAGGTACTTACGAAGTTCAGATGAGTAGTTGATGATGGATAAGGGTTTGTCTTTTTTCTCCTTGGCTTCAATAGTCCCGAGTTTCTTGAGAGCCGTGTCCACCTCTCGAACCCATTCGGCCAGGTTTCTGAATCCTCCTCTATGGAGCACATTCAGATCCATCACCGCGTTGTAGAGACTGACGCGATACTGGCACATGTGGCAGCGGACAGTAGACGGTCCGGTATCGTCTACCGATACAGTCATGGAGGGGGTGCCGTCCATCCCTCCTTCGTGCCGGTAAGGTGCCATGAGGCACGAAAGGGACAGATGGCTGTCACCGGATTCACCGATACTTGATGTTATGATTCCGGCGTTCTGAAGAACACTTAGGACTTTCATTAAATTCGTCCTGTCCATCTATCCCCCACACTGTCCTTCCGAGTTGGAGCAGTAGGAACACTGCTTGCACAGCGAATTGATACGGTGCATCAGGTTCCCGCAATTACCGCACACGTCACCGAGGATCTCGTCGCTTTTCTTCGAGATGTGGATCTCGGTGGTGTCACGGCTCTTCGGAATCTCGGTTTCGGTCTCGTCCTTCGGTATGCCGTTCATTCCGAGGACTTCCTGGCATTCCAGGTCGAATTGGGCCAAGAGTCTGAAGACGTAGTCAGGAACGGATCTCGCGAACCGGATCTCCGGATCGTCGGTGAACCCTCTCGGATCGAAACTCTGGTCCGCGAATTTCTCCGCGAAAACAGAGAGGGGGATTTGATGCTGGAGGCCGATCGAGATGGCCAAGGCGAAGGCATCGACCCACCCGGTTAGGGCTGATCCAGCCTTGCCGATTCTGAGAAATACTTCTCCGACCTTCTTGGTGTCCGGGTAGAACCCTACGGTTGTGTAGAGTTTGATCTGGTTGATCTTGGTCGTAATATCTTCCGCAGGCCGCCGTCTTGGCAGTCTCTTTTTCTGGGACTTCATCACCGTGGATTGAGGGGTCGAAGTGCTCGCGCCGGATATCGGTTGCGTGACCTTGGATCCATCCCTATAGATCGTCACGGACTTGAGACCGAGTTTCCAGGCCTTGTAATAGATCTCGAGGAACTCTTCCGACTTAGCGGAACTCGGTCTTCCGATCGTCTTGGAGATCCCTCCGGAGATGAAGGGTTGGCAGGCGGCCAGCATGAGTAGATGACCGTCGGGCGAGATTGTTCTCCCCGACTTGCCATTCTGATACGAGGTGTCGAAGATAGGGAGGTGGTCCTTCTTGAGCGAGGGGCATCCGTCAATCGTGTGGTGCTCTTTGATGTACGAATGGATCGCCTCCTTATCACGGTCCGAATATCCGAGAGTGTTGAGCGCCTTCGGTACGGAGGTGAGAGGCATGGCCATGATCCCACCGTCGGTGAGTTTCTTGTTCATGGTGAGCCAGTTGCCTGCCTCGATTCCGGTGGTCGACGCATCCATGAGGAGCGCCGTGGTTCCGGTAGGAGCCAGCAATGTAACCTGAGCGTTCCGAACCCCATACTTAGGTGTATCCCTGATGACCTCGTCCCAGACCTCCTTGGCCTTGCGGAGGATATTCGAGATCTCCTGGTTCTTCGACATGATGAGTTCCTCGAGCTTGGATTCGTGCTGCTTGAGGACTTTCATCATAGGTCTCTTGTTCTTCTCGAAGTGCTTGAATGGACCCATGATCTTCGAGATCCCGATGGATGTCTTGTACGCCATTCCGGTCATGAGGGCAGAGATCGATGATCCCCACATTCTCGCCTCGTTAGAGTCGTAGGGGAGACCGAGGGACATGACCATGCCGCCAAGATCAGTGAAGCCGAGGCCCAAGGGCCTGAACTCGATGGAGTTAGTTCTGATCTCTTCCGTGGGGTAGCCACTAATCTGGCAGATGATGTCCTGGGCGATGATGAGCATAGCGACCGCGTGGCAGAATTCTTTCTCGAAGAAAAGACCCTCCGGGAGCGAGAGGAACGAAGACAAGTTGATGGACGCGAGGTTGCACGCAGAGTTGTTTAGGAAGAGGAACTCACCGCACGGATTTGACGAGTTGATCTCTCCGCTCTTCGTGCAGGTGTTCCAGTCGTTGATTGTCGTGTGGAATTGGACTCCAGGGTCGCCGCAGAAGTGACAGTTCTGTGCGATGGACTCCATCATCCTCTTCGCGCTCACGACCCGCGTGATCTTGTCACTGACGACGGATCGCAGGGGCCATTCCCGATCCTCAATCGCGGCCCGCATGAACTCATCCGTGAGGCCGACGCTGAGATTCGCGTTCTGGCCCGATACCGTGGCATACGCCTCTTCCGGCGTATACCCGGCGAGAACCAGCACTCTCGCTTTCCTTTCTTCATGGCTCTTGAACGAGATAAAATCGCTTCCCACCTCGAGGCCGTCGTAGACGTCGGGATGATTGCAGTCGAGCCTGTTGAACTTGGAGGCCCTTCTAAGGATTCCTCCGGACCGGATCGTGCCACCCCAGGCGTTGTACCCGCGGAAGAACGACATAGGTCCGGAGGCCCAACCTCCTCTGGATAACGGTTCTCCTGTTCCTCGAAGAGTCGAGAGGTTGACGCCAGATCCAGATCCTTTGGAGAAGATCTCGATCTCATTCGTCTGGACCCTGGCGATGTCCTTTAGATCGTCCTTGATATCCAGAATGAAACACGCAGATCCCTGCGGATTAGGTTCCACTCCCATGTTGAAGAAGACAGGACTGTTGAAGGATGCCCTCTGGTCCATGATCATCTTCTTCAACTCGTAGTTAAATTTCCTCGAGTTGATCTTGTCTAAGTATCCCAGGGTGATGCCAGCTTCCGAGATTGGATCGATGATCCGGTCGAGGACATGTTTCAGGGAAGACTCTCTGGATCCGGTTCCCTCGTGCCCCCTGAAGTATTTAGAGGCGAGGATGAACGCGGCTCGATCGCTCCATGAGACCGGGACTTCCACGTTTTCCTGGAGGAAGACTCCTTCCATACGGATAGTCCGCTTGGACCACTTGATCGTGTCGTACGGATGCTTGGACTTTCCGGCCTCGTCTTCTAAACAGAACATCGGCGAGATGTCCAACCTGTTTTTACTACCCCTCATCGGTCCTCCTCATCGATCTAAATATCCCCTCTTCTTCGACCTCTTCTCAGTATTCGTCGATTCGACGTGAACCGCGATCGGAGCCCACTGCATGTCGAAGAAGTTCCAGTGGTGAAGCCAAGGCAGCTGGGGTGCTGCGTCACGACCCTTCCCGATCCGGATGATGATCTGCTTGTTAATCTTTTCCCGCTTGCGCTGGATCAGGAAGATCGTGTTGTTCGAGATGTGGTTGAACTTATCCGTACCACCTACGGCAAGGTCATCGGAAGACCACGTTCCTATGGCGGATTTGTTGAACTGGGCGGTCAAGAACCAGTGGCGCTTCGAGGCCATGGAGACGCGCCGAACCTCGATGAGGTTCTCGTTGATCTTCTCCCAGCCCTTCTTGTCTTCTGAGCCCTCGGGGAAGTCATAGAAGGCATCGGCCATGACAGCGTGCGCCCCGAACAGATCCGCCTGCGCCTCGACGGAGTAGACATCTGTTATCGCCTCTGGGTTCATGATCCTGAGATTGTTCCAGTAGCCGATCCTATTGGCCGCGTCCGCGAGCGTCTTCTCGAAGATGGGTTCTTGCTCCGGGAGCAGGGTTCCCTTGATCACGCGATCGAAGTTCACCGTGGACGCCATAGCGGCGAGCCTTCGCATGATCTCAGTGTCGAGCATCTCCATGGAGGCGATGACTACCTTGAATCCACAGGCCGCGGCGTAGAGACACTGGATCAGGCAGAGCCACGTCTTTCCCACGCTGGACCTGGCCACGACAGTCGTGATGTTCCCGAAGCGCCACTTGACGAAGGCGTCTATCAGAACTCGGAAATGAGGATGGATCGGGATGCCCGGCATGTTTCCGGCTTTAGTCATGAGATACTCGTTCCAGACAGGCTGGGCGAGTTCTGCCGGCGACGAGGACTTTCCAGTCGCGCCTGAATACCGAAGTTCGACCTTGCGGATCTGCTCGGCCGTCATCTTGAGCATCTTCCTGGGATCGTGGACATGTTTGTTATATTCTATGGCCGAGAACTGGATGGCGTTGGCAAGATCGGCCTCGAGGTAGCCATCGACCAACTGCTCCCAGTAGACCGACGCTTTCGAGGGACACTGGCTCGCTGCCGCAACCGTGATTCCGCCGATGTCCTCGCACATGGACTGAAGCCGCTTGACGCCCGGGAGCTGGTTATGCTTCTGGTAGAACTTGATGAGGCGGTGGAAGGCCTCGTCGTAGGGCGGCTTCAGGATGCTTGGATCGAATCCGTTCTGGTACAACTCCCAGAGTTCTCCATCGATCGCCTTCCTGAGGAGTTTCGATTCGATTAACATTTAGGCTTCTCCACACGCCCTTTATAGGCGTCGATCGTCATATGGAAGTCCTTGGTCCTCTTGTCTCCGAACAGGATCGTGACCTTCGGATGCCTGAGCGCCCTGACCGCGATCTCACGGTCGAGTTCCTTGATCGTAATCGCTTCCATGCCGTCGATGTAGCAGATGCCCATGACATCAGTCGTCCAGATCAGGTCGCTGAATGACATCTCGCCCGGTTCGTGCCATGCCCCCGTCCGAAGCCAGGTCAGGACCTGAGAGCCCGGCAAGCAGTCCACCATGTCCGCATGATGGGCGAGGGCGGCGAGAACGTCTGCGACGACGCTTTCTCTTTTTTGTGGAATGAGGATCAGGCGTCCCTTTAGGAGGTCTTCGTTCGGAGTCTTCTTCTCCTGCACCTTCTCCAGGACGGTTTCCGCGATACCAATCGGATATATCCACTCTGCCAACCATTCCACCACGTTCCGGCTTTTGTGGATCGGGTCCCTCCAGATCATTACGAACCTCCTTGATTTCCTTTTTCAGTTCACGGAGTAGCGTTTCAATCCGAGAGACGGAGGTCAGGAGGTCGGCCGGAACCGGCCTCCCTTCCTCCTCTCTTCGGCGGATTTCAGCCTTCAAAGAGGCCCAGTAGGCTGATGCGTGGATGATCGAAGAATGGTCGTCGTCTATTCGCATCTCGGACCAATCAGTTGGGTACTATCTTGAAGATCGACGTAGACGGATTTCCGCTCACACACAGCCCATGATCTCGTCTTGATGAGACGGAATGCGTCCGGCCATTTCTTCTTGTTGGCCCTGTTCCCATTCACGCACGGGAAGAATTTGCATAGAGAACACCCGAGAGGGATGTTACCGATGGGGACGTCCTTGTCGATTGCGACTCCATTCTTCCATGTCTGGCTGCATGCGTAATCCACCAGCTCGTTGAAGAAGTACCCTTGGTGTCCACGTACGTGCCGACCTACCACGGTCACGGAGTTCTCGAGGAGCGCCCGTTTAATCATTACGATTAGGTCTTCGTTCTTCTTCATGCCCCACTTGCTGTTAAACAAGATGTTCAGGGCGTACTCGGAGTCTGACCAGGCCGGGATGATGCGCTTCTCCCCGTCGTTGAAAAACAGGACTGAGGCGCTGGCCAGGATGTTGAATGCGGTCAACTCCATTCTGGAGTTCGTGACGCTTGAGTAACCTTCCGCGTACTCGGTGCAGACCCGGATCCTGTCGAGCATCGGTATGGAGTCCTGGACTCGTGTCGTTACGAATGCAACCCCCGCGGATCCTTTAGAGAATACGCTCGCATTGTTGACGTTCACGGATCCGTCGAGGAACGCGATGATCTTAGGAACGGTCGGCAACGAGGTCGACATACTGCTCCTCCGGCTTGCTCACGAATTCAGCCCTCTCCTCACCCCACACGACCTTCCCCTCGTCGATGCGGATGTCGAAGATTCTGGAGACCTTCACGATCTGGAGCTCATCGTCCAGGTACATCGTGGACAGCGAGACTCTGGAGATATGCTGATCCTTCGAAGGCTGGGTCTCGAGTATCCAGATAACCTCAGGCTTGATCGAATCCGCGTACTCACGAATCCTCTTCCACCGCTCAGAGTTCGGAACCTGGATGTTGACCATGTGGACGTTAACGTCGTCCATCATGAGAAGGGTCTTGTGTGGTCTGGGGGTCTTCTCCAGGAACTCAGCCACGGCCGTCTCTGTTCTCGGTCTGATAGAGCCGCCTTCGATGAAGCCGTGGACGATGATCGGCTGAAACTTCATCTTCTCGTTGAGTCTGGTGTCGATGATGGAATCTGTTCTCTCCTTCGCGAACTTGAACGAAAGTTCCCGAACGTGGGCCATCTCGTTCATGTTGAGGAGGGCCAGGACGGCGGATGGCGTGTAGTTGAGAGACTCGTTGGTGAGGGGCCGCACGGTGAGCTGCGAGATGTCGTCATCCAGCTTGAGAGGAAGGTTACCGCCGATCCTCGCGGAGTACCGATTGAGGAGCCTGTTCAGCAGGTACTTCATCTCCGCGCTCAGCATCTTGAAGGCGTGAGCTGCGGGACGGATCTCGGGATCGAGGCCTCTTCCGGCCGGATGACAGCGGTCGACGAGGTACTGGCGCAGTTCGATGATCGTGAGGTTGATGTTTTTGATCTTGGCGAGGACCGTGATCTCCTCCTCGTTGAGTTCGACCACATCCCCCACCGTGAAGGCCTTGCCTCCGACGATGAAGTTATCGCCGTCGACGTACTGCGTGAGAACGTCGTTCTCGGACTTTAGGAACTCCAGTTCCTTGTTGAAGTTCATCAAGAGATTCTGGATGATCGGGTTCGATTGCGGGTCACTCATGGTTCTCCTTCCTCTCGAACAAATGGTCCAGGTTGTCTACCTCGGGAATCTCCTGCTCGGGGAGTTCGTTGTCCGTGTCCTTGAGCTGATCGAAGGTCGCTCGGGCCTCGTCGTACCCGGTGATCCGGATGACCCGGTCGATGTGTTTCCGGATCATGTAGACCGAGAGCTTCCCGTTCCACGAGATGGCCTCCTCGGCGTCTTGATTCCATCGCTGGGCCACGATGAGGAGGATCTTCGCGAAGGCTGTCTTGGAGACTCCTCTGGACTCGGCCGCGGCAAGAGTATCGTTCATGGCCTTGGCGTAGCGAGGCGGAACGGAGGTCGGGGAGTTGAGGAACTCGACGTCGTCGCCGGATTTGATGTCGAATTGGCCACAGAGAAGGTGTAGGTAGTAGAAGAAGGCTTTACCTCCCCATTTTTCGGCGTTACGGGCGCTGATCCCGTGTGACGTTCGTTGCCGTTTCAGGGCCTGTTTCTCGATAGCTTTCTCGGATCGTTTCCCGGCGTCCTCAGCACACTGTTCCAAGGTCTTCCGTGGGCCTTTTCTCACGGCCTCTCCCTTCGTCTGACTCGCCGGAGTTTGCTCCGGCGATATGGATGTTTCTTGGATCTGTTTCATTGGATCTGTTTCTGTTAGCCAAAAAAGCTCACCCCCCACGCCAATTTGGCTCACCCCCCACGCCAAATTTGCGCACCCCCCGAAGCCAGGGGAGATTCGACTCGGGTCAAGGGGGAGCACATTTACGGCGCTGAGACGAACCGGAATGGTCTTGGGAAGGCCATTATCGTCGACCCATCGGCGAACCAGGCCGTTATCCACGAGTTCCTTGATGTATCTCGATACGGACCGTCGACATATACCAAGTTCGTTCGCTATGGAGACGTTGGTGTACCAGATGGGTCTGGTCTTGTTGGGCCATCCTGAGGCGAAGATGATGAAGGCGTACAGCAGGCGTGCGCCTGGGGTTAGGGCCTTAGCCGTTATGATATCTATTGGAAAACGACTGAACCTTATCTCGGGCGAGTCCGGCAAACAAGCGGACTCGCGCCGTTTTGCGAGCTCCATCATTCCTCCTGTTATTCCGGCAGTTCTTTGCGGCGTTGCACCGCAGAGGCAAGTGAAATTGTATCGCTGGATGGGAACTCGTCAAGGCTTATTTGAAGAAGATCTCTACGTCCTCGTTGAAGATGGTGAGATGGTTGCTCGCGGTGGACACCGACACCGTGCTTCCTTTGATGATAAGAAGGTTCTGGGCAATGACGTCGGATAGCACGCTGGCGCATCTGGAAGTGCGCGATGGCTTCGATGCCGTGGAGATCTCGATCTTGATTTCTTTCTTGACGAGGCTGATCTTGAAGATGGTGTACTTCATCGATCCGGATCTGTTCTTGATCGTTCTCGGGATCAGATCCATGATGCAACTTTGCATTATCGTCGTCGACATGGTCTGGTTGTGGATCGTGGACCGCTTCTTGTATGGATCGAGGGTCCTCGATCCGGTCTTCTCGGTACGTTTCCCGGGATTGAAGAAGTCCTTGTGCCACCTACGTACCGCATGCTCGTCCTCCGTGACGAAGCAATCGGGGACGACCGATGGGTAGATCTTGTTCTTGAAGAGGCTGCGCATGGCCTGACTCATCTCCCGTGTGCTCGAGTATGACGTCTTGGATCTCTCGGGCATGAACCTGAACATCAGGATGCGGAGATACTTTTCAACTTCGATGGAGAAGTTGTTCGGAAGCACGCAGCCGGCCTCTTTGAGAGTTTTCTTCAGCAGGGGCACGTCGACCGCTTCGATGAGATCCTTCGCCATCTCACACTCCTTTCAGGATCTGGGTTTCAACGTCGGCCCCCTCGCCGGTCTCCGCATTCAGTAGTCCGACGCCGGCGACCTCGAATCCGGCTTCCTTTGCCCGTTCTTCGACTGCCTTCGCGGCGGCTACGATGTCCGACTCTTTGGCACTTCCACTTATGGTGATCAGGGCTGCTGTTTCGTAGGTGTGGTCTTCCTCGGGTCGGCGGCAATGGTCGCAGGGCACCGTGCAGTCGATCGTTCCGTGGTCGGTGAAGTGTTGCGTGCCGATTGTGAACGGGTGGGGTTTGATTCTGCTTCCCGGAAGTCCATCATCAGGTCCGGTGTAGTGTCTCATGAGGCGTTGGATCTTCAGGTTCTCAGGCATGGCGACTTCGTGTTTCAGGACGATCTCGAGGTCGTCTTCCTTCAGGTCGGGGAAGAAGGGCTTCATCCCGGCCGTTTTGCGCTTCTTGTCGAAGAGGTATCTGGCCAGTGGGTCGTTGGTGAAGATGTCCTTGCTGCACTTCTCCCTGCCCAGTGAGCAGGCCCACTCGAACGCCTTCTTGTCGTTGATGATGTGCGTGGCTCTCCGATACCGGCAGATCCATTTCGGACCGCCTCCTTTGTAGAGGTGCGAGATGAGCACGCCGGCGATCTCGGCACGCCCGATGATCTTCACCTGGAGGCACGACTCCACGGCGTGGAGCAGCTGTTCCGGATCCATGTTAGGATCCATGACGGTGGGATTGTCGTAGTAGCCCATCCACCATGAGTGGAAGGGCTCTGTTCCCCTGTACTCATCGAACCCATCAACCGGCGTGTTGCTTTCGATGGGGACAGCGTCACCCCAGCACCCACCGACGTCGAATACGATCCCGTGCTCGTTGGCGTACTCACGCATCCTTTGGAGCGCCCATTTTCCGATCTCGTCGTCTGCGTCGTCGCCTCCCCTCGGATCCCCGTCTTTCAGGCCGAGGGATCTCTCGAACGTGCTGAGGCAGTTCCCGAAGGAGCCTGGTGAATTGAGCGAGAAGTAGTCGGCGAGGATCTGCATCTCTCCGGTGATCTTGCAACTGTCACACGTTTCCAGAGTGTGCCTACCGTTCACCCATTTCATCTTGAGCCGCTTGTCCGGTGGTGTCTCGTGCATCCAGATCAGCGTGCTCGCGTTCAGGTGGTACTTCCTCAGGGGTACTCCCATCGATCTGCTCCTTCACTCCATCGACCAGTTTGAATCCGGCGATTTTCTCGCACTCCTTCAACCACTCATCGCACTCGAAGAACTCGACGTCGACGTCCATGTTCGCCAGGTGGCAGAGTTGGATGAGGATGAGGCAGACCGGTGCAGACGTGTTCTGCTTGTCAGTGCCCGGTCCGAAGGCCCTGTAGGCCTCGGTGAGAGCCTTGGATACGGCGAGCCCGTTACAGGCCCCATGAAAAATATAGAGGGCATCGGATGCGGCCTTGCGTTGCACGGCCGAGGATCCAGACGATATCAATTCCGTGGACATGATTCCTCCTTAAGTCTGTCCCGACTGTGTCTCCAGTAAGACGCGGAGGGAGAAGAGGATCATCTTTTGGTTGAGCAGGATGCTGATCTGCCCCAAGAGGATCTCTGCTGTAACGATGCTGGTGGAAGCGGATCCGAACGTGACCATCGCGGCGGTCTCTTTGATCTGGGCGATCCTCTCGTCGATCAGGGGGATGGCGCTTTTGAGTGTATCTAACGCCTCAGACATCAGAAAATCTCCTACTTAGATGCAGAGATTCCTAAGAGGAAGCGGGACCGTTTCCTTCGGGGTCGCACGAGACTTCGATTTTGTACCCATTGTCCAACTTGAACCACGGGAATCCGTCCGTGCCTACGCCAGTCTCGACGATCGTTCGGCCTTTCAAAGATTCCATGTATTTCTTCATGTTGTCGTTCATCGTCTTCCTCGCACCAAACGGTTAGGTACAACGAGAGGGCGGAGCGCCCGATTGGACGCCCCGCCCATGATTACTTATCCCCTCGACTTGGAACTCGTCTTGAAGTAGATGTGATCACCGTCCTCGAGGACAGTGCTCTCGTCCATGATCTCGCCGTTGACCAGGGCGGCCATGTCGTTGGTGATATTCATCTCATCGGAAAACCGGAATCGGATCTGCTTGACGGTGACGATCTCTCCCTCATTGAGGGTGAGTTCGATCGGTTCCATGTCTTCCCCGAGATCGCTGTTGGGTTCCCGTTCGATCGTGATGACTCTTGTGAGATCCACGGCTCCTCCCTTTCGTAACGAGGGACTTCTGAAGAAGGGGAATCATCTTCCCCGTTCTTGTGTCCACACGGATTTCGTTGATCGATGGCTTGGCCTTCGATAGCACATGATGAACGAGGATTTCCATGGCTACCGCCGTTGCCTTGTTGGCCAGAGCCGTCTGAGGCCCCGACTCGAGGCATCCTCCCTCGCCCGGAAGCGGATCCTTATCCGCGAGGATTTCCGGTGCGATGTGGGAGACTTTCGGAAGTATGTTGCGTCCGCTTTTACGGACGTATGCTTGCGCCTGGCCGCCGTGATTGTCGTTCCCTCCGACGACATAGATGGCGTTCTTTTTACGGGCTACCTCGGTCTCGAGGAATACCCTTACACCGTCTCTGTCGACACATCCGAGGAACAGATAGCATCTATCGATCCAGAGCGACCTATGCTTCTCCAGGGTTTCGTGGTTGAGGTACTCAGGCACGGCATGGATCATGACGTGGCCATCCAGGTCGAACCGTTCCTTGGCCATCGTTGCGATCATGATGGCCTTGTTCTTTCCGATAGCCGACGGGAAGAACTGCCTGGTCAGATTATTCAGTTCGACCGAATCTCCATCGATGACGTAAAGAGACGACTTCTTCTCAAGGGAGAGTAGATACCTGATGATGTCTTCCCACAGATGGTAGGTGATTCCACCTGCTCCAAGGATCGCTACTTTCATTGTCTCTCCTTCGAGTCGAAGTCCGGATCCGCATCCATGTCGTCGATCATGAAGTCGATCTGCTCGCTGATGGCTATATCCAGTTCCTCGAGATGTTCCATGGGAGCGATCGTTGAGAGGATCTCCACGAACCTGTCGTAGCAACCGTGTTCCACGAAATACGTGGCGAAGACGCGCAGGACATCGTCGTGTGTCCCGTCTGCTGGTGGCCTGATCCCGGTCTGGGTGAACGTGAATATCCTCTCGTGGGGCTTCTCGGTTTTGGGGAGGTCAGCCGACATCTTTTTGACCGAATGCACCTTGAACTTGTCCGTGGCCAGTTCCGTCGCCTCTTCTTCGGTCTCGGTCCAGTAGACGACGTTGCCGGTGCGCTTGCTCAGGAGGAGGAATCCCGTCTTTTTACTCCTGACTTCTTCCAGCGGAAGGATCCTCTCCATGAACCATCGGTACTCTTCGTCAGTGACGCGGTGGCTCGTGACCGATTCCGTAATCTTATTGATGCGGATGTCATGGCGTTCGCCCGCACCGGTGATGGATCCTACGATGGACGGGGTATCATGATTCAGGTTTCCGATGACGATATAGATTCCCTCGCTCTCCATCTCGTTTTCGTCGTCGGTTCTCGAGAATCCGGCTCCGAACGCGCCATGGGAATGGATGGTTCCCGAGTGTCTGCCCTCGTAGCAGTATTCCAGATAGGCCGATCCGATGATCCCGAACTTAGCCCGATCGAGGACGTAGGACTGGTGCTCCATATCCCACTTGAGAATGACGATCATCTCGGACTTATAGTCCTCGTAGGCTCTTCTGAAGATCCCCACGACTCTCGCAATGATGCTCATCGGGATGGGATGGATATGCTTGATGAAGAATCCAGGGTGGATCTTCCTCAGGGACGGGGCGACGTTCACGGGTCTGACTACGTGGAACTCGGCGGCTCTGTCCGGTCCTCCCACGTGCATGACCTTATAGATGCCGTCGTTTCCCGCCACGTAGGCGAAGTGTTTCTTGGACTGCTCAATGGCGTCCTGCACCGTTGTGTATGGACGCTCGTAGAGGTCGTCCAAAGATACTTGTCTGGGCGTTCTCGAAGACGAATCCGATTTCGGTATTGTCCTTTGCTGCTGCTGCATTCGAGACTCCAATCATTTCCTTGATGATCTCTATAGCCCCGACCTCCTCGAGACGTTTGATGAACCTGTCGCGGGCTACGGGATAATGTTTGCCGGTATCGGTCTTCTTCACGGCATCAAGTAGAGACTCGATCCTGTTTCTCGGTTCGGTCCAGATGGTCGCATTTTTGAGTCTCATAATGCAATTCTCGAATTCGATATAGTTCATTTAGCCCTCTCCACCAGTTTCCCGAATGTCTCGGTCTGGACCCACGTGAGACTCGTGATATCACTCCACTCCTTGCCAGCGTCCTTGGTCCATTTCGCCCAGCACTCGAAAGTGTCAACGGGTTTTTCGATCGGACCCTTTCCTTCCACCATTTCTGCTGGAAGATTGTCGATACCGCCTTTTAGATGATCGCTGTGGGCGGACTTGTTGACCCAGGTAACGATCTTCGAGACGATCTCTGAGATCGGACCGGACCTTCCAACCTCGCTTACGAATCCGGTGCCCATGCACATTTCTCCGTCGAGACTGATATTCGGAAGTGGGACAATATATAGCGGGTCGTAGAAGTTGTGGATCTGGTTCATTGCGAACCGGAGATAGTAATTCACGATGAGATCGCCGGTGAACACAAAGGCGAAGACACGCCACGGAATCGCGATGGTATAGAACTTTCTCCCGTATTTGAGGACCTGCTTCTCGGGAGGTCGTTGGACGAAGTAGAGAGTTTTGTTCGTATTCTTCTTGAAGACGATAGTTCCGTACGGCAGGATCGGGGTCTCTATGTTCTTGATCTGGAGCGCCTTTATGGCGTCTTCGATGGACACCGTCTTTCCGCGGGTAATGGTGAGCTGTCTCACGGTGTCATCCGGGCAGAAGAGAACGTAGCTGCCTTCATCGAGCATGTAAGATTCTCCAACTCATCAAACTTTGCCTTCAGAGCCGCCCCCTTGTTCTGGTCGAGACTGGTGATGAACGCGATCCTGCCTTTCCACTGATCCATCGGGACCGGGATGATGGCCTTCTTTCTTTTCGCTTTATTGAGGATTTTTCTCGCCTCCTGATTCAAACCGAGAAGTGTGACCAGGCCGTCCTTCTTTTCGATTCCCTGGGCCTGCCTGATCTGTTTTCTGAACTCGTTGTCGAGATAAAAACCTGCGGGTACTATGGCCGCCCGCAGGTCCGTGATCGCGTTGTGGAGGTCTGCTCTCATTGATCTCCAGTACGATCTTTTAGGTCCGATCTTGTCGTTGATCTGCACCCCGCAGACGATGAGCCGGGCCGGCTTATGGTGAAATCTCGTTTTGTTTTCGTTGATCTCGAATCCTTCGGACTCGAGGATGTAGCGCACCTGGTAGAGGAGTTTCCAGACTTCTCTGGAATCGCACCCGAAGGTGAGGTTGTCGCAGTACGCGCTGAACACGACAGGGCAATGATGTTCTCTGTTCCAACGGATGATGAGTCCACGGATAAGGGAGACGATTCGTTTCATGGCGACCGACGACAGGAATGGACTTGTCGGCGCCCCTTGCGGGAGAGCCTTTTTCCCGTCGATCATGTCGAAGCAGGTGTCCTTGATCTCGTCGATGAGCCACTTCGGAGCCCTCTCGTAGGAGAGAGACTCCTCCACGTGGTGTTCCAAGACCGAATGGAAGAAATCGCTGATATCGATTTTCAGAATGCAGTCCGGTGAACGTAACGTCCCATCGGCTTGCTTGAGCAGGAGGGCCTTGGCGTTGGTCCTTACGGACCGGCCCCGCATGTAGGCGTGGATGTGGTATCCCGGGTGGATCTTTAGGCGTTTGAGCCATCCCAGGATTTCGAGCTGTTTCTTCTTCAGCTTCGCATCCGGAATCCTGATCTCCCGGAATCCCCCACCTCGTTTCTGAATCTTGACGATCTGGTACATGTCTCCCCCTTAGAGCGCAGCGATGAGCGCACGCAGGACCGTGAGAATCACGCCAGCCTCCTTTCTGAGAAACGTACGAAAACCCATAGGGCTGGAGAGGGAGCCAGCACGTGGCCGGCTCCCTCTCCAATGTGTGGAGGAGTAGTTTTATTAGACTCTCTCGGGTAAAAGGCCAGAGAGAGTAGGGGCGGAGCCCATTGCTGGACCCCGCCCCATGGTGATCGCGGAGGACTATGCCTCCTCTTCCTCGTCGTCGTCTTCCTCTTCCTCGTCGGTCGGATCGGCGGGCTTTTCCTCGCCTTTCTCGTCCTTCTCCTCGTCCCGCTTCTCGAATTCCTTCTCGAGTTTCTCGAATCTGCGGCGGATCTTCTTCGCCTGTTTGTCCGAGACCTCGTGGTCGAGGTGGTCCTCGATGTAGTCGATGACCTCTTCCGGGTTGGCGGGGATGGCTGCGGGCAGGTCCTTCGGATCGAGATCTTTCGGGATCTTGACGAAGGGGGCCGCCGTCAGCACGGCCGCTAAGCCGGCTCCTCGGAGCTGGTGGTTCTTGAAGTTCGCGCCGTCCTCGTTCTCGAATTCCTGAACGCGGGAAACCGCGTCTTCGGATGCCTCGAAGGGGGCGTCGGAGTCGGCCATGGCGGATCTGATGGCCAAGCCAAGGGCCAGGCCGGTTGCTCCACCGATTCCGATCGTGAGACCGACCGCGACAGGACTCATCTCCTCGCGGTCTTCTTCGGTACGACTGTTCCTGTAGGAAATCACTCTCGCCATCTTACTACTCCTCCAAAGATGGCCTCGTATCGGACCGTAAAGTTCTCATGGATCTCCATGAGTACGGTCCGCTTCATTCTTCTTATGACACAGCCGTACTCCGTTTTTGATGGCCTTCGGATCGGTGGATGGTATACTTTCTCAAGGAGCAGGAAGAGGAGGATTCATGCCGGACAAAGAGGTTCAAGTCGGTCCACATCGGGAAACGCCGACGGGTTCCTTCACGGGAGCCCACGCTCTCGATCGTATCGAACGCGAACGAGCCGAGAAGGCCATCGAGGAGGGAAAGCGCAAGGCCGAAGCAGGCAAGGAGGTGGAGGAGGAGAAGGACGAGCGGGATAAGGAGATTGACAAACTGCTCCCTGCGAAGATCACATCCTCCATCGGCCCCATGGCATTCGACTCATTCAAGAAGTGGTACTCCTCGATCTGGGATCAGGTCGTGAGCAAGGAGCATCTCGCCAGAGGTTTCTGCACGATGACTCGGGACATCTCGGGAATCTCCGTCGTCTTCAGGACGTTCAGATCAAAGGAGATGCGCATCATCAACTCCTTCTCTCCTGTGTCGAATCCGGACTCCAATTTCGGGAAGTACCTCGAGGAGGACGCTGCCTATCGCGCTATCCAGATCGTTTTCGGTATCACTGAGTTTGACGGGAAGACGGTGCCGCAAATTGGCTTTCCCACGGGCGATCTTCAGGCCTGGAGGGAGGGCGCGGACCTTAAAGCCAGGCTTGACTGGGTCGATACACTTCCCGAGGAGATGGTGTCTGTCATGAACGCGATTCTCGCCGACGTGACGATCGCTTACAGGCTGGCTCTGAGGGAGAACTTAAAAAACCAATTAGCACCTCTTTAGCATTCCTGAGGGCCAGGCTTATAGCTAAGGGGGTGCATCTTTCAGAGTATGATCTCCTCGAGCAGGTCGATCTCATCGAGGCCGAGAGGCGAGACCTGTTCATAGATTTCGGAAGGGAAGCGATCAAGGTCCTGTCGACGGCGAAGGATCATGATCATGCGATGTCTCTCATAGGCCACCTCAGGAAGATTTTCTTCGTGGATGAGGGCCAGAAAGACCATGAGAAGATTTCCAAGCAGGCCGATGAACTCATCAGGATGGGTAGCCTGACTTACACAATCGAGCCCAAGAAGGGCGGAGCATCACTGGTGATCTCGAACAAATGACAGACACCTACTACGCAGCGAACAAGACGCAGCAGTTCTCCGAGATGGTGAAGGAGGGCGTGCGGAATCTCCGGTCCAGCAAGCTCGTCCCGTACTACGAGGTGCCGGCCGTCTCAGGCGCAGACGCCTCGGCCAGGTATGATGCTTCCGTGACCTTCAGGTCGAAGAACGGTCTTCCACCAGTCACGGAGTCTTCCTTCTCGTCCCAGATCTCGAGGGGTTTCGGCAAGGACACGTTCATTCAGTTCTTGAACGAGATGGGGATTGAATCTCAGGTCGTCATCGATCTGTTCAACGACGATCCTGGTGAACGAATTCCTCAGATCCCAGGTCTCTCGGACCTGATTCACGACCTCGTGAGGAAGGGGTTCAAAATCGATACCTCGGCTCTCATGAGAACCTTCCCGGGGCTCGACCTGTCGTCGGACCCGGTCCTCCATCTGAGCGAGGAGGATCCGTCCACGTGGGCGGAAGAGGATTCCGTGGTTGCAGCTCGACTGCGGAAAGCCAAGACCTACGCACGTCTGTATATGCAAGGGGGGTAGCATGAACCGTATGATCGTGGGAGTTCTCCTCCTGGCTGTCGTCTGTCTCGCGGCTCAGGGGTGCTTCCTATGCCCGGACAAGATCGACGGAGACCGCCTCCAGCAGGTCAACCAGGAGTGGTGGGCGATCTACAATTCCCAGCGTCGGATGACCAAGGTCGAGGCCTCGGAGTACGAGGCATTGGCGGACGAGCAGAAACTTGAGTGGCGCAAGGATGGGAAGCCAACGGATAGGCCCCTTCTCCTTGAGCAGCTCGACGCCGTCACCGATCTCAAGAAGGCGATTGACGAGGAGGCTGAAGCGGCGAAGTAGTTGCGGTCTCAACCAAAAGGAGGATCTATATGGACGAGGAGAAACCCGAAGTCGAGGAGAACAAGTTGATCCAGGTGGCAGCCTTGAAGATCCTGGACGGACTGACGAAGAAGGGTCTCGACCAGGTGAAAGACGAAAAGGTCAAGGAGTACCTGACCGAGGTCTGGGGCGATCTCAAGGACGAGATCCCGGATCTATTCGACGTTCTCGTAGGGGACGGCGAGGTCGTTCTCAGTGGGAAGTACGAGGACGCCACGAAGACGATCATGAAGAAGATCCAGGACGACATCCTGGCCTTCCGGGCCGGAGGCATGGACGCCATCGACTTCGAGGAGATCGTCAGGATCCGCAGGGCCGCGATCTTCGCCCTCTACAACGCCCAGAAGGCGAGCCAGGCGCAGCCGAGCCTCCAGTACGTGCTAACGGCGGCGGAGAGCATCGCCACGATTCTCATCACCAAAGGAATCCCCTTCATCTTGGCCCTCCTGTAGGGTCTCGGGGTTTCCGTACATAGGGAGGACCAGACATGGACTGGAACGAGATCATCCAGACCGCGCTCACGAACTACGTGATCCCCATCGTGTTCCTGATCATCTCCACCCTGGCCGCCCGCTACCTGATCCCCTGGCTCAAGAAGAAGGAAGCGGAGGCGGACACGGTGCTGAAGAAGACCGCCATCGGCATGGCCATCTCGGCCGTCGAGCAGCAGAACGAGGCCTGGAAGAAGCAGGACTCCGAAGTCCAGAACGGCGTCCAGAAGAAAGAATCGGCGATCACCAAGGCGTCCAAGGTCCTCGGGAATTACGGAGTCAAGATGTCCCCTGAAGACATCGGGGACATGATCGAATCCGTTCTCGGAGAGTCCAAAACCAAGCCGAAAGAATGATCCGGACCGACCCTCATCCCACGATCCCCGCAAGCGCAGGCCGCGGGGATTTTTATTTAGTCGTTGCCCGCTGTATACTTAATGCAAAATCGAGAGGAATCCGATGCCGGATCCACAACTTCGAGATCTCGTAGAAGCGGCGAGGCAGCGTTCCGAGGCCTTTCTACAGCAGTCCCACAACCAGATGCTCCAGAACTTCCAGGAGCATCGGGCCATGGCTATTGGGGTCCCTGCTATGGCCGCGGCGGGCGTTGCTGGGGCGGGTCTTGGTGGATCCACACAGCAGGGAACCCCAGCCGGGCGCCTCATGGACACCATCACTCAGCTGGTGAGGCGTGGGGCCACGTTCGGGGCCGGGGTGGCAGGAGACGTGGTCCAGCCGGTCTTCAGCGCGGGTCAGGGAGCGGTCCAAGGAATTGCGGGTGGTGGCGCTTTCATGTCTGGTGCAGGGGCTTTTGGTCCTGCCGGAGTCGCCGGTGGAAGCTACATGGACATGAACCAGAGGATGGGATTTGCACAGACCGCATGGACGGCCTTGGGTAAGGACGTTCCCTGGTTCGGCAAATATGCAGGTCAACGTCTTTCGATGACTCGCGAACAAGCAACTCAGATGGCCCAGGAAGACATATTATACGGAGTATCTGGAGGAGCCAGGAGAGGTGCAGCCGGAGTAGCGAATGCTATCTCATTCGGTTTCTTAAACATGAGTCTGCGTAGACAAGGACTTCTCATGAGTACCGTCTACGCCGATCGTTTCGCTAAACACATTCAGAATCAGTTCAGATTCGTTACAAAAGAAAATTTGGCCCGGGCTGGAATGGGAGAGTATGCGGGAGCTTTTGAAACCGGAATCACGCGTGGTGGTGCCACGGCTCTATCGGGTCAGATGGCCCAAGAACTCGGGGGTCTTGAGGCTGAAATGGGTCTCGCTCCCGAAGAGATCATGACCCTCCAGTCGAGAGCTGCTGGAATGATGGGCATTCAGGGCATCAACAAGATGTTTACCGAGGGAGGAGGTCGTGACGCAGTAAGTAATCGTTTGAGTAGAACCATGAACCGTCAGACCAGGTCGGTAAAAGATATACAGCAGGGCTTGAACCTGAGCGAGAAAGAGGCTGAAGAGTTCTTCGATACTATCGGGCAAATGTATGGGACGGCGGACAGGGTCGCCAAGATGGTGAAGCAGACTCAGGTGCATGCGGGCAAGTGGGGAATGAACAAGCGCCAGGTCTTCGATATGATGCGCGAATTCGAGGACATGGGAAGGACGATGGCCATAGGTCAGGAGGAGACTGGAAGAGTCGGAATGGATTATGCCGGAGCTCTAAGAGCGCAGAGTTATCGTGGTCTGATGACTCGACAGGAGCTGATGAGATTCGGAGGCCGTACCGAGGAAGAGGCTCTACAACGACAGGTCATGACCAGGTTTCAGAGAAATATACAAATGTACGAAACAGGACGTCTTGGCGGAGCAGGGGTCCTGATGACGCAGAATCGTGGCGCTTTCATGCAGTTCATGACGGGCCGTATGGATCCCATGGAATTAGCAGGAGAGGTCGGGAGAGTCTACGCCGAGAACCCATGGGCAGGTGCCGCGGCTCGTTTTGATCCGCGAACCAGGAGGATGGCTGGAAGACTCGGTGAACTTGTTCAATTCAGAAAAGTGACGGCCCTAAGGCAGTCGGGGATGCTTTTGACCCAGGATGTTAATGCCGCCATTTCGGAATTCCAAGGTCTCACTGGATTGCAGGATGCTGATGCTGCCCAGGATTTCAGGCGCTTCATGAGAGAGCAGGCGATGTTCGGTCGTGAAGCTGCCCAGAAATTCGGAAAAGGTGACAATGTCCAGAGAGGGGAGGATCTTCAGAATCTGTTCCATAGGATTCAATCCGAGGACTTGTCACAGCTGGCTTCATCAATGTATGGCGGAGATGTATACGAGGCCACTCTTGGGTTCTATGATACGTTGACTAACGGAGGCAAAGACCGGTTGAGATCCGATCTCAATCTTGAAGACGAACTTCTCAAAAAATCGTTCGAACAAGTTTCAACTCCAGGCGAGATAGCGGCTGAAATGAGAAAGTCCGATGTGACCGGACTCGGTAAGACCATAGCCAGATTTGGATCATCTCGTTCTGCTCCTACGAATTTGAACTTTCGCCAGATTGCCAGAGAATCTCAGGGAGCCTTTTCAAAGGACATAAGAACATTTATCAGTCCTCTCATAAAACGAGGAATAGGGCGTGCCGATCTCAATACGCTCATCTTCGGGGAGGCCTCTTCCGATCTCGGAACCAGAATTACAGTTGGCGAGAATAATCTTCTTTTTATGTCGATGAATGAGAATGGAACCTTCAGAATAAGATCGGGAGAAAAGGAAGTTGAGAGTACATCTTTTGGCGATTTGGACAGATCCTTACGAACTATTCTTCCCGATGTAGATAACGATGTCATCAAAAGAGCTCAGTTCTTGATAGCGACAAGAGTAGCGAAAGGACTTGGAAGTTTGGCGGGTGGAGGACTCGAGACCGCTCTCGCTGCAATTCAAAAAACGGGCCGGATTATGAGTCCGGCTCGAAGAGCTTATGAGGCGTTGAACTTCCACAGATATAAGGGATTTGCCGAAACTGTCTTTGGTCCTACAGTCGATAATATGGGATCGTTGACCGAAAAAGCAGCCGATTCCGAGAGAGACACAAAAACATCTAATACGCTTATGAGACTCGGAGCCACTGGAGTCTATGCCTTCGGTCGTGCGTTCAAGCGGGCCGGGACCGGATTCGGTCTTGAAGATGGATTGGGGAAAGTGGCCGATATATTCGGATCGACCGAAGAAGCCGAAGACAATATACGTAGAGCACTCGAGAGAGCTAACGTACCCGGATGGAGTAATGAGAAAATAGGGAGGGCCTTAACCAAAGAGGGAAATGAACGGAGGGAACTCAAACAGGCGATAGTCGGTAGAAATGTAGTTCAGGAAATATTGAATCTCGTGCTGAAAGCCCAGGAGGCCGAGAAGCTCGAGGATCCCCTCGGAACTACTAATAGACCGATGATCGTCAAGCCTGAGGGGACAACTTGGGATGCTCTGGTGAAACCCAAATAAGGTGTTGCATGGTGTTCGATCTAAACTTCATATCTGATGGTATCCAGGAGAGCATGAGCGCGATCGTGGAGACCACCCAGCAGGCAGATCGCGCTCCAGACGTCATGAGGGCCGGCAACAGGGACGTCTACAACCTACTCGCGACCGAGCAGCATATCGTCAAGGAGTACCTCGATATGCCATCCGTTCTCTCGATCCGGAGAGGACGAAGGATCATTGCCGCCACCGACCACTTCATTCTCGGGTCAGCGAATGAGTCCGATCAGGAGAGGATGTCTTTCGTTTTCACGTTCGGCGATCCCGTCTTGTTCGGTGGGATGGGCAGGCGGCCGAGGATCTGGACCTACGCCGGATTCCTAAAGGATTCACTTGTAGGTGGGAAGGGGATCTCAGGCTGGAGAAAGATGTACGACGAGTATCTTCGTGGAACGAAGTGCAGGAGAAACGGGGCCATTGCTGATCTCAGGTATAGGGATCAGTGGCGTCTCGGATACATTGTGGCCTCGAGTATGACCTACGAGGAGTCGAAGCCACGGGTATCCACGTTCTCATTTTCCATGTTCATCATCGAGTCTATTCCATAATGGCCAATCTGACACCAGACAGACTTCCGTCGAGGATGAAGTATTTGACGTCTTCCCAGGACGTTAATGACATCGTCCGTTCGACTATCACGCTGCATAGGCTCCTCGACAACGGACTTCCGGAGGAGGCTCCTGTCGAAATCGCCGACATGCTCCACATCCAATCCATCTCGGTTCCGGATGAGGAGCGGATTCAAATCTCGGTGGATTCGGCAGACGACGGTAAGGTCTACATTTTCGGGCGTCAGGCTCGAGTCTACTCGGTCTCGTGTTTCCTTGTGGATAGCAATCAGGACTCCAGGGTCGGGTCCGCTATCGATCAGGCCTTCGGGGGAAACCTTCTGACCAGATGGCTCGAGTTCTATGAGGACCAGTTCAGGTTTACGAAGTGCCTCGAGAGGGGTTATATCGTCAGAATTCGGTGGAGGAACTCGGAATACTGGGGATACATTCTCAGCAACGCAAGGACCATCGAGTCCACGAATCCGAGTGTCATTCCGATCAGTTTCACGTTCGCTCATATCTTCGGCGAAGAGCATATGAACTTCGACGTGCTGGACCCTCAGAATGGGTATCCGTCCTTCCCGGTGATGATCAGTAGGGAGGGCTACCAGCATCTTATGAACTATATCGCCACCGACCCATGGATCGGTGAGCCCGCTTCAGCGGTGTCGAGGCATTCGGAAGGGAGGACTTCGGTGCCATCAAACGCCGGTCCAGTGAATCCGGACCTCGTTCCAGTGTTCAATGAAGAGGATCTCGGCTGATGCCAAAGATCTCAAGAAAGTTCGTTAAGTGGAAGGTAACGCTTGATGGTGTCGAGATCCCTTGGAAGACCATTTCTCTTCAGGTCGGGGTTGACTCGCCTGGTCATATTACAATCGACATCGAGAGCGATCCGGTACTCAGGAAACTGAGAGCCGGTATGAAGATTCATCTCTGGATGTACGACGACAAGATCGAGGGAGACGATGATCTCGACAAGCTCTTCCTGTTTTGGGAGGGAGATCTCAAGGTCAGTAGCTACACCAGGTCTTACGGATCGAGGGTCTACGGTATCGTGGGTATCGGGGAATTTGCCGCATTCGGTCGCAGTAAGCTATTCGCTCACGGATTCGGGACCATCTCGAATACCCATCTCGTCTCTGGTTCCGTATTCGTCTCGACGGATTCCACTTCGGCTAAGCAGCTTGTCAACTACACCATGTTCGGAAAAGCATTCGATCCGAAGACACCGAACGATATTGGAAAAGAAGTCCCCTTTCGTGACACCAAGAATCCGAACTATTCCGAGAGGCTTCTCAGGCTTCTTTCCTACTTCTCTTCGTACAATGCCTTGTTCAGGCTCCAGATGGTTAGGTCGAACCTCTTCGGAAAGATCGTTGCTTTCCAAGATGATGCCCTCGGACGTCTTCTGCCGAGGGCGCTCGCTTCGGATTACTTCAATCAAGGGAACACGAAGTTACCGCCAGAATCCACCATGCTTGACCTCATCGCTATCTTCAACCAGATGATGTTCTATCACTTCTCCAGCATGGCTGGTCCGGTCCTTCCAACTGATCTGGTCACGGCGGAGAAGCCCCCATACCTGTACCTTCCTGGCGTCAAAGCGGATGATCATATTTATGCTATGCCGAGGAGGTTCTTGAGAAACGACTACATTCTTCTGCCGGAGACCTTTTACGCGATCCCACCGTCGTGCAACATGATCTTTCCGGAGCACATGAATCAATTCTCGCTGACGAGAGATCTGTTCTCCGAGCCTACAAGAGCCCTCGTCTCCAATATTCACCTTAACTCACAGCTGTCGGCTGTGGCTCCGGACACGATCTTCAGGTACGCGGACGAGGGCAAAGACTCCGACCCGGCATCGTTCTGGTCTATCAACAAGGACGGCATCAAGGGTGACGGGAAGGTCACGAGCCCCTACCAGGCGAAATTGGACTCAGGCAAGAGCATCAACCTGTTCGGTGCCGTGAGTGACGAGGAGATCGATCGCGGTATCATCACGACCTCGAGTTATCCGCCATTTGAGTTCTTTTCAGCCGTGTCTAACGTGTTTGATCTGAAAACCCAGTACGGCAGGAACAGGATCAGGGAGATCGTGGACCGAACCGATAAGATGGCGGCAAGCGTTATTGAAGGAAGCACCACCCGTGATCGGTCTTTCCTATACATGATGAAGGCAATTGCCGACTACACCTATACGCTCGAGAAGTTCAGGCGTAACGTGACCATCAGCATCGTTGGGCACAGGTGGATCGTTCCTGGGTTCCCCTGTGTCATCCTGGCCTCGGATGGATCCTACCTCGCGTACGTGAAGGGGTATGCCCTCAGCATCTCGTCTGACGGCGATGAGATGTCGAACGTGGATCTCGACTTTGTCAGGCCTTTTCCGGAGATCGATTTCTCCTACATCAAGCGTGTGGAAGAGGCGTCTGAGGAACTGGCAAAGATCGAGGGTGAGACCAAGAAAGCCGAGGGTAAGATTGACGTTCTCGGAGAGGAAGGAGCCAGAGGACTTGAGGAGTACCTCAAGGGAATGGAGACGATAACGAATGTTATCTACAGCAAGGATAGGGATCTGGACACCGCAACTCGGGGGTATGATCGTCTGAAGTCGGCAGCTATTAAGGCCTACAAAGCAATTAAATCCGACCCGAATATGTTGGAGAAGACTGGATACTCCAAGAGTGAACTTACAAGAATTGTCGAAAATTTCAAGAACGTGCGTCCGGGAAGTCGGTACAACCAGGGGACTGTCGATGCTTACGTCGGGGCATATTCTGTAGAGACGCAGATGGCATTCTGCCGCTATGCGAATGATATGGTCCAGAGATACGTAGCGGTCTTCAAAGAAACGATGAATACGGCCGTCACGAGTCTCGACTCCAAGAAGATTCCAAATAACCCGTGGATGGGGGATCTGACGAAGGATCTAAGAAATGCCGTGTCCCAGGCGAAGTTAGACGACAACGTGCCCTCCGATTTCATGACGCCGCCGATCTTCGGTAATCTCGACCTTCTATCTGTGGTCAAGGCAGAGGAGATCTACAACGAAATCTTCGGGGCCAAGAAGGCGCTGAGCGGTCTTGTCGAGTCACAAGATATATCTCGCAGTACACCGTCCGGAACGTCGGCCAGAGTGATCACCCTGAAGAAGCAGGCCTATACCAGGTTCGCTAATTTTGCCAAGGCTCTGAATCGAGTGTTCCCTGTGACCGGCAGACAGATGTATGAGGAGGAGGGCCAGGCAGGATCCAGCGAATGGGAGCAGGTGTCGGCGGACACGACGACTGAGAAGTCGGTGCGGGATTGGGCCGAGGAAAAGTTCATAAAACGCGAGCGTCTCCAAAGTCTCAGGCACTTCCTCAAGGTAAACGGACTCAATCTCGAGAGGCCCATGTCGGAGCCTCCGACTCCGATGAGGTTCATGCACTTTGTTCCATCCCAGGTGAAGGAGATCACGTCCCCGATTGGCAATCTCGTCTGGGACGATACCCTATTCAGTAAGATCGTGGACGAGTTCAACATCAGGAGAAGGGAAGTTCTCGTCCGTGAGGAGAACGGAGACGTCAGAAGGTTGCCCAAGATTTCCGATAGCCAGATCGACCAACTCAGGAAGTCGGTCAAGGATCCGTTCCTGACCACGAAGGCCCGGCAGTCAATCATTCTTGACTATGCCAGCAGGCACTTCGGTTCGAGGGGATATGGTGGCAGTTGATAACTGACAACCAATTGATCGTGCAGGCCAAGGCCGGGAATCTGATGGCGAAGAACGAACTGATTCGCCGGTACAAGATTCTTCTCAAGATCAAGGTCTCGGCCTACAGTCGGGCTCCGATCCCAACGGCTGCCCTCGACGGTGAGGCTATGAAGATTCTGCTGCACACGGTCGAGAAGTTCGATCCGAGTCGAGGTATCCAGTTCAAGACCTTCCTCGAGCAGAATCTCAAGGGACTGTATCGCTACGCGGCCAAGACCAAGAACGTGGCACGGATCCCGGAGCACAAGGTTCTCCAGATCAATCTGTTCCAGCAGGCCAAGTCAATCGTTCAGACCCAGAAGGGCCGGGAGCCAACGGCTCACGAGCTCGCCGACTCACTCGGTTGGTCTCCCACTCAGGTTCAGAGCATGGAGACGGCGCTGAGTCGGCGTGATATTGCTGCTTCTGGAATCGAGACTCTTCACGCGCAGGAGCGGTTCAAGGATAGGATGGAGGATCTTCTCGAGTTCGAGTATTTCGGAATGGTCCCGGAGGAGAAACTCATCTACGACTTCAGCCTCGGCAGGCATGGGAAGCCGAGGCTCGACAGCGTGAAAGACATCGCCGCCAGGACGGGCCTGAGCACCGATAAGGTGTATGCGATCAAGAGTAAGATCGCCCAAAGGATCACAGCGAGGATTTGAAGATGCCCGAGATCAAACAGATCACGAAGGAGAGGCTCCGAAGCATCGTCCAGAAGCTCAAGGTGTTCCTGGGCAAAGCGAAGGAAAGTCCGAAAGGAGCGAGGCTTCTCGCCATGATCGGACGCTTCGAGAAGAAGACGGACCCCATCAGGAAGATCGAGGACTTCGGGGGCTACTACAAGTACGCCGTGGCCAGGGCGTTCAGGACGGAACTGAAACCGGATACGATCACGAAGATGAGGGCAGGATGGCTAACGGATGCAAAGGCTGCGTCTCGGAGCAAGAAGTCTCCGAAGTCAGGCTGATCACGAAGAGGAACCGGCCGCAGAACTGGGTCGAGGCGGCGGCTCCTGGGGACCTGTTCCTGTTCGGGGACAAAGTCGGTGCGGGTGGTGGGCTGCTCAGGCTTCGCTACGCCAAGGCGTTCGTGACCTTGACTGATGAGCAGGTATGGAAAGGCCGGCCGGTGGCGTGGCCTTTTTCCGGAGACGTGATCCGGTTCAGGATCATGAGCACCAAGATTACCTACTTCAAGAAGTAAAAATAACGCCGGGGATCTCTCGACCCCCGGCGTCTTCACGCCTAAACAAGGAATTGCTTAAATCTCTCGAGATGGCCTGTCTCGGCGTCCTCGAGTTGACCTACGAGCAGATTCCTTCCCACCATTTTCCAAGCCTTGAACTTCTTGGCCTTGACCGACTCTTCGGTCATCCAGAATACCCAGATGGTCTCGGACTCTTTATCGTTATAGGTCGCAACGATCTCGTCGGCTGGACCAACTACCACTCTCATTTGGTAGCATAGACACTCTATGTCGTCAATGGTCCCTTTCCCTTGGTCAGGCGAGCTGATCTCGATTACCTTCCCTATATGAAACCAGACTACGGCTCTGTAGGAGTTATAGTCTTTCGCGATGTCTCGGATCATTTCCGAGAAGAACTCGACGGTACCCCGTTTCAGAGCCTCGGCGTATTCGATCATTCGAGCTTGTCCCTAATCTCGGCCATGGAGTAGTAGCGTCTCTGATTGTTGAAGTCCACGAACCAGTAGATGTCTTCACTTCGGACTCGTCCGAACTCCACGAAGACGAGGTCGTACCTTCGGCAGAAGGCGTTAAGAATCTCGATGTTGTTGGGAACGGATACAGTTGTCATGAACGAGATCCTCCATCGAATGCACACTGGCGTACTCAATAGTTTGATCTCGTTGGTCCTCAGAAGCAACTTTGAGGGCGGTGTTCGGGTCATTGGCGAAGACGAGTCTTACCTCACATCGGTACGGCCTGGCCGGAGGTATCGCCTTTCCGCCCTTCGAATCCGGGTTCTTGATCCTGAGATGGATGATGTGTGCCCCGGCAAAGATATGTTTACCGGTCATGAGTTTCTCGGTCTTGAAGACATGACCGCAGTGCACGTCGGCACAGATCCACTTGAGCTCGTCCGGCTTGAGGACTTCGATCGTGGGACGATTGGGGTAGACTTCGTTGCACCCACACTGGGGGCAGTTGTTCGGCCAGTTCCACAGGATCATCCGTCGAGCCTCACAGATCCCTCGAGTTGGCAGCTCGGGGAGTGGTCCTCACCCCTCGTGGCCCGGCACATCGAGCAGGCCGGACCGTAGCCGAAGTTATCGACGATCGGTGCCGCGATGGCGGGTTCAGGCTTCTCGACTTTGGGCTTCGGCCTCGGTGTGGACTTCAGTGGATCGTTTTGGGAGATGCCCCAATAGGGGGTGGACTCCTTCTCGATCTTCTTCAGGTTGTCAGACGAGCACTTGGTTTCCGCGCCGTTTGGGCCTTTGATGTCGAAGCCCTTCGAGACGAAAGGATTGATCCGTTCGATTGTTCCCTTGGTCTTGTTCAGGATCTTCGGGTCGCACTTGTGGATCCTTAGGCATCCAGAGCAAGATCTTTCCACCGTGTCCTTTGGTTTCAGCATTTCAGGCATGTCTCCTCCTTCTCGGTATACTTTGGTGATGGATAAAACGCAATGCCCTGAGTGTTCGGGATCCAAGATGGTCCGCCAGGGGGAGCGCTCCGTACGGTGTCCAGCGTGCGGAGGAAAGGGGGTAATATCCCTGGAAGAGCTCAACTCGTGGCTACTCAGGAAAAAAGGAAAGCGAAATCGGAACGAAGACTAAAGTCCTCGTTCCAATATCTTATGACACAAATTTGCCTTGGTTTTACTTGTGGACATTGTCTTACCCACTTTACGGCATATACTTAAATTTAAGATGGCATCAAAAGAGGACAAAGACCGCGAACTCAGATCTAAGGCATTGGCCCTCGGCTTGCTTGGATACGTTCCGGCAACCGTGGGTGCTGGCGCTGCTACACGTCTGCTTCAAGGCAAAGGAGCCAAGGTCGTATTCTCCGGTCCTAAGATCAGCGAGACGGCCGCGGAGAGGTTCCCGATGAAGGCGTTCGGCAAGAATCCGAACATTGAATTCATCAAAGATGTGATGCCGTCTTCCGGACGTACAGTGCGTCTTCCTGTGGTCGTGGGGAAGGGGAGGAGGGAAGCAGTTCCGCTTCCGGCCGCGGCACACGAATTCGCGCACTCTGCTGGTGGCGCGATCCAGAAGATCACGAACGCCATCAAAGGAGCCCTCTTCACACGGCCGGCAATGAAAGTTCCAGGGACGAATATGATCGTGAGATCTCCGGCCATATCGCCTGCCCACATCCCTCTGCTCATCGCGGCGGCGACCCCGAGGAATAAGGACGAGAAGGGTGTGGTAGAGTTCGTCAAGAAGCACCCTGCTGCTCTTGCAGCAGCACTTGCGGCGGTTCCGATGGCATCAGAGGCTCATGCGAGCCTGAAGGGTCTCAGGGCCATCAAGAAGATCTACGGCTCGAGGGCGGCGTGGCAATCTGCCGGTCCACTGGCCAGAACTTTTGGAGCCACAGCTGCATCGTTCCTTCCGGCCATAGCCATGATCTGGGGGACGTCGAAGATTCGAGACATCCTCCAGGGTCGAAGGGAGAGGGAGAAGAGGGCAGGGGACCTCACTAATCTCGTGAATCTTCCAACCACTATGCCTACCCGGTATGGTAGGATTGTTGAGATAGATCCCATCATTGTGGGCAAGAAGCTGAGTCCGTCTGAGAAGAAGTACACGGAAATCTCTTGAAGAGGAGGAGTCATGGAGTCCGAATTCTTGAAGGGTCTCGAGAGAGGCTTCGGTAAGGAAGCCGGAGCAGAGGGGATCATGGCGAAGGTTGCCCAGGGTCTGAAGGAGATGCTGGAGGAAAATGGGGAGGAGGGCAAGGGCAAGGAGAAGGGCAAGGAAAAGGAAAAGGAAAAGGAAAAGGAAAAGGAAAAGGAAAAGGAGAAGGAGGAGGAAGGCAAGAAGGCGGAAGCCTCTGACGTCACCTCGTCCATCCGCAAGAAGTTGGGTCTGGACAAGGAGGCGCAGGTAGTTCCGGCCGCCGTCGACTCCATCGCAGCCAAGATCCAGGCCAAGCTCGGATTGGACAAGGAGGCGCAGGCGTCTCCTGAGGGGTGGAAGGGGAAGGTGACCGCGGTTCTCGATAAGTAGCGAGGTCCCTTCGTGCTGCTTTCCCAGATCAAGGTCGCGTTAGACCGGAAGGGAGGAGAGCACGGTGAGCCCGGCTACTTCGCGCCAGGTCTTCCTTCCAGGGAGCTGAAGAGGGTCATTCCCTCGGTCAATAAGCCCGAGGAATGGGAATTCTCTGAGCAGATCCACGACGCTGACCGGGCCGGACGGCATAGCGACCTTCGCCTGTCGGATGGTAGAACAGCCTTCTCGTGGGCGCTGCGGAAGGGCCTTCCGAGTGAGCCTGGGGAGAAGCGACTCGCGATTCGGCAGCCGGACCACGCGCCATCCTATCTTCCGTTCAGCGGAAGGATCGAATCCCGATACGGACATGGTACGGTCGATGTGAATCGTATTGGTCCCGTACGGGTCCTTTCCGCATCCCCATCCAAGGTCAGAATCGTGGCCCTCGACCGCAAGAATCCCCAAGAGATTACGATGGTCAAGACCCCCGGTCAGGGCAAGGATAAGTGGCTGGCCATCGACACGACGCCGACTGTGAAGTCTCGTCCGGACATCGTGCTCGGCAAGGAAAAGTTCAGGCTCAGCTCTGCGAACGATCTTGGTCGGTTTCTCAGCGGGAAGTTCATCATGGCCCCTAAGATCGACGGAGGGGCCGTAACAGTGAATCTGGGTGACCGAGTCGAGATATTTTCCCACGCGCCATCGACGAGCGGAGAGCTCGTCAATCACTCCTACGTGTTACCAACCGGCGAGGTGCCAAAGGATTTGAAGGGTACCCAGATCAAAGCCGAGATCCTCGGGAGGCAGGGCGGTAAAGTGATCCCTCTCAGGACGCTTGGTGGGATCTTGAACTCGACTCCTGAGAATGCACTCGACCGGATGACAAAGGAGAAGATCAAACTATTCTTGGCCCCATGGAAGATGGTTAAGTTCCGCGGAAAGAGGGTGGACGATCTCCCGTATGAGGATCAGCTCGATCTGATGAAGGAGGTCACTAAGAAGGTAGATGCCCCTTGGATCCGCATACCCCAGGCGTCGACTCCGACGTCCAAGATAAAACTCATCGAGGCCATGAAGAGCGGCAAGCATCCCCTGACCGATGAAGGACTCGTGGCGTGGCCCAAGGGGGCTATCTCTCCGATTCCGACCAAGGTCCCATTCAACGCCCACTCTCAGGTCTATATTGTGGACGTATATCCCATGGTCTCCGGAGGTAAGAAGATGGCCATGGCTGGGGGTTTCTCGTATAGCCTGAAGCCAGGAGGGCCGGTTGTGGGGAACGTGGGAACTGGATTCACGATGCAGGAGAGGAAGGAATTCTGGAGGGATCGAGAAGCTCTCAAGGGTGCCAAGATCGTGATCGAATCCAAAGGCCAGTTCCCCTCCGGAGCCCACCGAGCTCCGAGTTACAAGTCTCTTCATTTGTAGGGACTTGAAATTTTTCTGGAAAGAGGCATCCTCTTATTGAACAGTTGACCCCGTTATTCAGGAGGAAGCAATGTCTCAATCGCCGTATTTCGGTTTCACCCTGTATCCCGAAGGGGACATGATCTTCGGGAAAGACCTGAACAAGGCCATCGTCGACATCGAAGAGAAACTCCAGGTGGCGCTCTTCGAGGAGCACGTACAGGATGAGGGCGTCTCCCTGGCCGTCTCCGTCGTCGGCATTCCGCTGACGACATCCTGGCTGCCGATTCCCATGACCGGCGGTCGCGAGTTCGCCTTCGCTCGTGCCGGGAAGATCACCAAACTCCGGGCGATCGTTTTCAACGTCGTCACGCCGATCAACGGCGACATCGAATTGGCGCTGGCTGAGGTCTCGGCTCCTACGGTGCCGATCACCCCGGTCATCACCTTCGCTGCCGCCATCGACGAGGTGGTGACGCCGCCCGTGCCTCCGACCTTCCTCGAGAGCGAGGAGTTCACGCTCATCGCCAAACTGCCGGTCGCGGGCGCCGCGACGGCGGGCGTGTTCGACATCCAGGCCGTGGTCGAGGCCGACCTCGAGCGCCAGGGGGCGTAGGAACGGTAACAGCGCTGCGGGGGGCTCCGTCACCGCTTGACGGTGGCGACGGGGCCTCCCAAAGCGGTATTTTCGTCAGAATAACCTTGTGTCGTACCAAACGGATTGGTACAACAGGGAGAACTGGACTGAGCATCCCATCCCATCCCATTAGGGACATCAGCCTCTTGTTCCCGGCAGGACCCGCGCTCCCGAAGCGCGGGTTTTTTATTGGATCGAGTCGCCTTGACTCCGATCACGGCCGTCCGTATCCTTAACTGAAAGTGCAGAACCTACATCAGTAAGGGGAGCACCTATGACGATAATGGAAGTCGCGTTAGCTGAAGAGCTCGAGAAGATCGCCCTGTTCGGCAAGAAGCCCAAGGGGATGTTTCCGACGTTCAAGCGCATCGGAAGGGCCGCCAAGTGGGGAGGCCTGGGTCTTGGCGCTCTCCTGGCCTACGGAGCCCTCAAGGGGGCCACAGAGGCCAAGGACGAGATCAAGAGGGAGAGGGAGTCATACTAATGCTTCAGAGGATCCAGAAAGCATTCGTCGAAGAGATCACTAAGATCGCTTTCGGTTTCCCAGGGATGCCCCAACCCATGCCGATGCTTCCGTCGGCGAGGCCACCCGTCTTCCAGACCGCTCGTCCGATGGCACCTTCGGTTCCACCCCCGCGTCCGCAGATTCCCGTTGTCGGGGCTGCTACCGGTTCGGGAGCCTTGGCGTCTGGATTGATGGGGAAGCGATGAGAGTGGGTCGCATCAAGAAGTCAACCAGGGACAAGCTCCCGAAGAATCTCGGTATCCCGAAATTCTTCAGCCCGTCCGACGTCGACCGTCTTGTGGCTGAGCGGAAGGCAGACCCGCACATCACCTGGCAGCAGGCCTTCGATCGTGTCGTTTTTAATTCGATTCCGGACATCAGGGCACTGGTGAATCAATGAGTCTATTCCCAGCATTCTGCGATGAGCTCTCCAACAGGGGCCTTGGTCCGAAGATCTACAGGGTCGAGGCTACCCCGGAGGAGATTGAGAACCTTCTCGAGGTGGGACACGCCGGCACGGAAAGCGGTGTGGCCGGATTTTCCGGATCAGACGCCAGGCGCGTCTTCAAATCACTCCTCACATCGGAGGGAGGCAAACAGATCATCCGGGGCGTCTTCAACAAATTCGATGCAGAGGCGGAGAAAGTTCGCAACTTGAAGGACGCTTTCGTTCGTGGCCTCCTCAGGGCGCGAAGGGATCTTCAGGGTCCTTCCCCTCACCAGAGGAAGGATCTCATGTCCATGATCTTCCAGTCCGACGGCTCCTCCGACTCCTACTTCTCACCTAAAACAAATGGGCAGGAGGGAAGAGCCGGGGAGTAGGTCCCCGGCCCAACCCATTCATGCTTCTGACGGTGCGACTGAGCACTCGAGGAGGCATGACCTACCCTCCCAGCGGGCGAAACCTTCGTGCTTTTTAGCGTGGAGCGGGTGCTCGGGACACCTCTCACGGAGCGCAGCGAAGAGAGAGGTGGGACGGAGCACGAAGCGAAATGCTAAATACTTCCATCTGCACCATTGATCTGGTTCTTATGGCAGCGGTTCGCTGCCCCATCCGGTCCTTGGATCACGACTGAATCTTTCGGAGCTCTTCCCTCTCTTCCCGGCGACCGGAGGCATCCGGTCTCACCCATCCCGTGAAGAGCAACCTATTCTATCTCTTGCCACGATCCATCTCACGGAGCGTAACCACGAAGGAATTTCCTGATGACAACATCGGAGTCTCTCCGTCGGAGGCCTGCCACGTAGCATGAGGCGGTCGACGAGAGAGGCCGGACGTCCAAGACGTCTCGTCTTGGTCGTCCGGAAGAGCGGGGCTATGTTACCCAAGGTGTGTTGGGTGGCCGGCCCTTGGAGATATGAGGATGAGAAGGACTCCGAAAGATTCCACGGAGATCTCCGCGGAATCTTTCGGAGGATGGTCACCGGACGGATGAGCCTCGTGATACGGGTAGGCCGCCGGCGGAGGGGCGAGATGGATTCTCAGGAGGGGTGTGGTTTGCGCTGGTGACAGCGGTTCGCTGCCATTCCCTTGCATGAAGGGAAGCTCATCAGGATTCGGTCGTCTTCTTCGAGACGATACCGTAGTAGTTGGAGATCTTGTGGGGTCCAGGAGCCAGTTGTTCGACTTCGAGAGCGATTTGCATCTTCCCGTTCTGTGGGATCGCCTTAGAGATCTTGACGAGGAGATCTCGGCCCATGGATAGGATGCGGCATCCGCCCGTGTCCGATCCGGAGATTACCTGGTTATCCTTGTCGGTGCCCTTGATCATGTCTCGGACGAAGGTGATGAACTCGGCCACGCGTGTCGATGTGGACGGGGAAACAATAACTTCTCTCGGGAATGCGATGCACTTTCCGTCCTTATCCACGATTCGCAGAGTTCCTGAGAGATCGTGGTCCTCCACGAACGCCTGGGCTTCTTTGACTTTGTCCGATGGTATTTTGATCCCGAAGTCTTCGATCTCTACGGACATGGTGATCTCCTTTTCCTGAACAGGAACTCATTAACTTCCTTCTTGGTCATGCGAGAAACTCCCATGTCTTGTAGCGCCATGATGTTTCCGACCTGGGTGCTGACCTCATTGTGAATCATTTCCTTGATCTTCCGCATGTCAGTCATGGGCGTCTGACTCTGCTGTGGCGGTTGACGAGTTGCCACGACTTCAAGCATATGTTCCATGAGATCGACGAGGAACATGCTCATCAATATTTCGAGACGGTCCAGCGCTATGCCGTAGTTGATCTGCTGGCCGTCACGCACGGTGCTCAGCACGATCACGTTGGTGCCGATGTCCTTGAAGCGCTCTTTGAAACCCTCCTTGAACGCTCCGAGGATCTTGAAGGAGATCTCCCTGAGGTTAATTGTCATCCTCGTCCTCCTCGTCTTCGATCGAGTCAGAGGCCGTGTCGATTGCCCTGTCGAGGATCCGGATATCATTCCTGAGAATGGCCGTCCTCTCCGCGAACAGATCGTCATCTCTGAGCTCGAGGATCCTCGTCTCGACCAGGTTGTTGATGTAGTCGGGATCGAGGGCATCGAGTTCCCAGGACTCTTCACCGTATTGTTCCACGTAGGCCGCATACCTGGCGTCGGATGTCTTGCCCGCGTTGGGAGGAGGACCAAGTTCCTCGATCTGGTCCATGTTGAGGGCGAGACGTTCCATCGTGACGGGTTCACGGAAAGTGCTGAACCTATCCTCGATGTCCCGGGTCATGTCAAGCCCGGACGGATCGTGGTCTCCGAGGTGCAGGATGTGGATCTTTTTCCCCTCGAATCTCTTTTGTCTTGCGCGTCTGGCCGCACGCCAGGCGGCAGATTGGGATACGAACCCCTTACATGCGAAGTATGTCACGTCGAGTTCGGTGCAGGGGCGTGCGACCACATCGACGAGCGCCTCCTTCTCGATCCACACTTCTACATGGACCGGCTGGTTGGACCACATGTCGATGGCGTAGGAGTTCTTGGCCGACTCGAGGACCGATTTCGGATTCTTCCAGTGTGAGTTGGACCTGAAGTGTCTCGTTCTATCCACGATGGCATCCCAGTCGATCATTCCCGCCAACCGGCCGTTGGATATGACGGTGCCGAGGTTCTTGTAGGAGCGGTTGTTGTTCGGGATCAGAGCTCTCGCCACGAACTGGTAGTAGAGCTGCCGTAAGGTGAGGACGTAGCCCTTGGCAGCATACTCTTCGATGATCTCGTTCGCCTGTTCGATTCGTTTGCGCGAGTCTGGTCTAAACTCTTTTGATTCGTACCTAATCAGCATCAATCCTCCTTGTGTTGCGGGAAGACGCCGACGATGTCGTAGTCTGAACGATAACTCGAGATCTCGGAATTCTTAGCTTTGTCCACGGCCTTGGCCATCGCTTCGATCTCGTTGCTCGCCTCGACCTCTACTTCGATTTCGCCGAGAGAGGTCCTGAGTACCTTGACCTTGTACTTCACGGGGCATGCTCCAATCCAGGCCCAGAGAGTCGAGAACCTCGCGGGCCTCTTCACTGAGGTTCACGAATTCGGTGAATGCTGCAACCAGATCTGTGCACCTACCCTCTGAAGCGGTACGACCGAATTCGGCACTGATCTCCTTGTACGGAGGGTGGTATCTGTGCTTCCGCACCAGGTCGTTGCCCAGGTGCATGAGGACCTCCTTGAGATCCTTGCGGTGAGGGCTTTGAATCATGCGGCGCAGGGTGTCGATGAGACGGTCGACCGCTGATACGCCGTACTGTAAGACGAGCTGCTCGAAGACATCGCCGTTGTCGAGGCCGTGGGCGATGATGTGCGCGACGTACTCCTCGGTGGTCATCGCCTCCGGACAGCAGCCTTGGCAGAATGGTTTGGCTCCCTCTTCGCCTTCGAGGTCTTCCATGCCGGTTGCCGGCTGCGCCCAGACGATCGTCTCTTCCGATGTCCACTTCTTGCAGACGGAGCACTCGATCTCGGGAATGCCTGGTGGATCGGAGGGCGGCGGAATCCTCCTGATTCCTTCGTACGTGTAGTCGGTCATTGGTGCCTCTCTTAATAGAAAAGGAGGGCCGGGATATTATTCCCGGCCCCCCTGTGGATGGTATGTGCCCGGCCCCGTAGGACCGGGCACTGCACACGGGAAAGTCCACCCCGGGACAGCCCGGGGCGAATGGGGAACATGTCCCCTTCCTGCTTCATCGACGACTGCTCCTCCACCAGATGGCTTCAGAGACTTACATCTCTCCACAGGCGTTAGGTTTCCGCGCACTTCGCGGTACCATGCACCCGCCCCTTTCGGAGCGGGAGATCATTCAGACTGGCTGTATACCAACCTCTCTATGTGCGTGGGTTAGACGCTCGAACTTCACGTTAGTCTTCCCACGGCATCCAGTCTCCCCCATGTGCGTGGGTTAGACTCCTCGATGCTGATCCGGACCGATTCGGCGCCCCAGTCCTCCCCGTGTGCGTGGGTTAGACAGACCGACGTTTTGGGATTCGCCCGAGAAGCGCCAGTCCTCCCCGTGTGCGTGGGTTAGACCATCCTGTCGTTGACGACTGCGTCAGTGGGCTCCAGTCCTCCCCGTGTGCGTGGGTTAGACATCTTGAGTAGCTTCCTCGGCTCATGGATGTGCCAGTCCTCCCCGTGTGCGTGGGTTAGACACCAATATACGGTATCCGAAGAATCAGCGGATCGCAACACCAAGACCATCCTGCATGAGATTCTTTACGGCATTGGTCTCCCTTTCCTCGCTCATCCCGCATTCGTCACATACGAATATCCGTTTACTGAGCGGGAATTCTTCTTTCACGTATCCACATGAACTGCATTTCTTACTCGACGGGAAACCAGTATTCAACACCAGAAGGTCTGATCCGAATTTGGGACACTTGTATTCAAGCATTTTCCAGAAGATTCCCCATCCCTTATCGGCTATGGCGCGGCTGTACTTCTTCTGTTCAAGGAGGCGATCGATCCTCCAGTCTTCGATGATGATCGTTCTGAAGTTCTTAGCGAGATAGGTGGATAGTTTATTAAGGAAGTCAGCCCGTACGAATCGAACTCGGCGATGGATGAGTGCTCTTCTGGTTCTGCTTTTCTTATAGTTGTTGGATACAGGCTTCACCGGTTTCCTGTCGGGCCTCATGGGCCTTCCGAGCCTACGTCTCGCCACTTCCCTATCTACCCGTATCAGCTTCTTGAGAGCATGATCGAGAGGGGAAGGGTGATCTATCCTGTATGTATTCCCGTGGACAGATACGGATCCGTCAAATTTGTCCGAGTCCATCTCAGGCGTTTCCCCGTCAGATCGCATGATCGTGAATGGAAATTTGAGGCCGAGGTGAACGGCTATGGCTGGCCCGTTCCTCATTCCGGGTTTAGCCGATTTATCCTTGCAGCGAAATGATATATACCATCGATCCACATCACGCTTCACCGTGACACCTATGATGTCTCCTCTGGCGACGTGTGTTGTTTCTTTCGTTCTGATGGTCTTCAGTGTGGGAAGGGTTACAGATCGATCGACCGCCCTGATGGTGCGGCCGTAGAGATGGAAAGACTCCTCCGACGGAATCGCTTTCCTCCATTTGGGGAATCCAACTTTCCTTCTCTGCCCCTTAGGCTTCTTTCGGTTCGAGAAGAACGCTGAGATTGCTTTATCGAGATCCCTGAACGCACCTTCAACAGTGCCTCTCGCAGTTCCGAGTATTCCGACTTCGATAAGTCGCTCTTTTCCACGATCACTGTTTATCCATACTGTCCACTCCTTCTGGAGGGATATTGATTTCGGCATGCGTTCCCTATTGTCTTTCGGTAGATTGAGCCAGTCTTTGATCCTTCCGAGTGCCCAGTTCCAGGCGTATCTGGCCATTCTTGCATGGCGCTTCATTTCCGTTATCTGGGCATTGTTCGGGTCGAGTTCGTATTTGAGAACCTTGACTCGGTCTGGTTGCGCATCGGTCTTAGCCATAGTTACTCTCCGTGTTTCACTCTGATAGCGGGGGCAGGAATCGAACCTGCGACCTCCGGTGATTACACCAATAGGTTCCCGTGGGTTCCAAAGGCGAGTGCCGGTGTGCCTACCACTGCACCACCCCGCAGTTGTTTCCTACCCGAAGGTGATCTTGACCTCGGTCTCGGTCTTGACGACGGAGTCCGCCTTGACGTGGGCGATGATGATGCGCTGCTTGTTGAGGCTGGCGCCGTTCTTCTTCAGCCACGCGTTCGCGTCTTTCATGTCCGTGAGACCCTTGGCGATCTCGAGCAGGACCGTGGTTCCGGCCGAGAGGGGATGCGGTTCGTCGGCCAGGATGTCGTCGTGGGCCGCGATGGGCGGAACCTTCTTCGCGATGAAGATGGAGAAGGACCCCTTCTGCTGCTTCTTGGACTTGGGGACTTCGGTGCCCTGGTCGGATTCTTCGGCCCCCGCTTTCTTCTTTTTCTTTCCTGCCATGGTTAGGTTCTCCTCGCTGCTGGGACTTGGGTTACTTGTCACGGAGTGCCCGAAGGATATCCTTCGCAGACACCCCACTCTCGATCAGGAATTCAACTTCTGGGTTGACCTGAACTCCGCCATGGACTTCCTCGTCATCTCTCTAACGAGAACGGCGTACGCTGTGTGGCCGTGCTGCCGGAGAAGTTCTGCACGATCCAACGCTTCCATGGCCTTCTTGAAGTCCAATTCAGGATTGGGCCAGGTTTGCGGGATCAGTTTGCCGTCGCTCATTACACCCATGTAGACATTGACGAGTGTGCTTCCATGGCGCCTCTCGAGCTCCGTGGTGCAGAGGTTACAGAGCCTGGTCTTATTCTTCTTCCCTGGCTCCACCAGGTAGGCGTCGGCGCATCTGGGGCAGCGATTCTTCCGGTGGTTGGTCATGGCTCCTCCTACTGGTGGTACGTGGGCCTCTTACCTTTGAATTGGTTGAAGCCATTGGTCAGGGCGTGTTGTCTGTTCCTCATTCCGAGGATCCTGTGATCGAGATCGTCCAAGACCTCGTCGAGTTCTTCCTTGTTCGAGATGAGGTAATAGCCTTCGGAACACGATCCGATGGGAAGGTGATCCTCCTCGATCATAGGCTTGATGACATCGAGACGGAGAGACTCGGACGTGATCCCTCCAGGGAGGCCGAGTGCTCACGAGAGTTCGGCGGCTACGATGGCGTTGTCCTTTCCCGTCCCGAGCAGGGCCAGGAGTCTTGCCCGGATCTTTGGTGGAAGAGTTTTCTGTTTCAATGTTCTGCTCCTATCAGGGCTTGATGACCCTCTCGTCCGAGTTCTCGTCGGTGAACTCGATGAACCATTTGCATCCGATCTGGAAAGTGTCACCGATCGACATTTCCTTGTTCCCCCAGGCTCCGAGCACATACTCGGCAGCCGCCTTGGCGGCTTTGGCTTCGCCCATCGTCATGAAGGGACCCATTCGCTGGGGGTGTGTGTCTGTGACTTTGATGATGTCGAACTGGGTGTCGCATCTGAAACATCGGAAGCAGAACCTCTCGCTCTTTTCTTCCTCGAGGGCGACGTTCCACTTGCAAAGCGGGCATAGGGTATCCGATCTCGGATCCTTGGCCATGGCTCCTCCTATCTGAACTCGCCGGCTACAGGAACGATGTATTCGTTCCCGCACTTGTGTCTCTTGGCCTCCTCCTCCGACTCGAACGTCTGGGCCTTCTGTAGGCACGTCGTGTACGACCCAGGGCTTCCGTGCTTGGCCACGTACAGGTTTCCCTTCTTGATGACGTACATCAGCCCTCCTTTTCTGGATCAGGGACCCATACCCAGGCCTGGACCCACACTCCTCCGTCTCCACCGATGCTCAGGCGGGCGCCATCGTCAACCTCGATGTTGTCATCGCTCGGGTCGGCATACCGTTTCCTGGCCTCTTTCACGCGCCTCTCCTTCTCTTCGGATGTGAGGCTATCGTCTTTGCAGATCGTGTAAAGGGTCTCTCCACACTCGTTGCAGACTATGGCGATGCCCTGTCCGGCCTTGATTTCGATTCCGAGGCCGTGCTCGTCGTGCTCGAAAATCTTATCAACGTCGGTTTCATTCATTTCTTGATTTCCTTTCCTGTGGAGGGTGCTTCCGTCTCCTGGCCATCGGGTCCGAGGCAGTAGGGAATCATATTCTCGCAGAGCATGATCGCCATCGGTACGACCTGGAATGATCCGTCCTCGTCGGGATATGAGCATGCGAGGAAGGCCACCTCTTCATCCTTGTAGGTGCCCTGTACGAGGCACAGTCCGGTGTACTTTTCCTGATCGTTGGAGTTGCCTTTAGCGAGCATATCGAAGTTACTCCTGGCCATGTCGAATCTTTGGATGAGAAGATTCTTAGAAATTTCAAATCCCATTGTTTCCCCTCTTGAAAAGAAAGCCCGGGGGACGAATCCCCCGGGCTCAGTTCGCATGCCTGCTTCCACTTGTGGTTTCAGAGGCGCTGGGCCGGTTTGAGCCGACCCTTCAGTAGAATCGTGGTCCCCCTAACCCCCTTCCCGTGCCGCAGATATTGCGTGCAGTAAGCGATCAAATCGACAGAGGTGTCCCAGTGATGCCGGACCCCGGGTCTCAGACTCCCGGTCCAGGCGAGGAACCTCAGATCGTGCGTCTTCGTGGTAGCGAAGTACAGGTCGGTCTGATTGCCGCAGCGTTCGTCGTCGTAATTGACGGAGGTGGCTTCAAGGATGCCCGCGTCATGTGGAACGATCGTCCAGGGCGTCACGGTGAAGATCTCGGGGTGCGACATCATCTTGACGGTCTTTTCTTGGAGAGCCGGTGTCTCCGATCTCCCGTCCATCGTCGACATGGCGACGATGGCAAGCAGTCCGAAGACGAGCACCGTGATCATTACGATCAGGATGCCGATGTTGAACATTCGCATACAATTTCCTCCTCGGATTTGGTCTTCTTGACGGGTCTCTGCCTTCCTTACGATGTGGTATCACACGGTTCCGGTACTGGCTGCCCCCGGCTTTCTCACACAGTACACCTCCTTTCCGATGACCTAATTGGTTTTGAGTCTTTATTATGCTCTTTATAGCGTCGGATTGAAAGTCAGGATTCGGTGATGCTGAAGGTGAAGCCCGAGACTCCTCCTTTATCCTTCTTGCCGGCGCTGAGTCTCAGTCTGATCGTATCGGCCTCGATGAGGGTCATGAGATCGCTGATCGGTATCTTGAGTTCATCTTTCAGATTGGAGATCATCAGAGCCGTGAGCCTGATCTTCGAGTTCGCTGATCCGAACGCCCTTCCCGCGGACCGTTGACCCTGCTCGTTGAACATGAGGCCGGCGACGACCACGCAGTCGATTTTTTCGAGTTCGTAGATGTCCTTGAGGGCGACGTTGATGGCCTCTTCTGGAGTGGATGGCTTTACGTCTTCGCTCATGGTTTCCTTTCCCTCTTCAGGACGTTGATGTTCTTCAGACCCCATTCTTTCATCAGAGGCGCCTCGCTCCCGCAGGTATTGTGTCCTCCACCTTCCCAGAAGGCTGTCTGGAGATTATCGGGAATCGGGTGCAGCATCTCCCAGATTTTGCTGACTGAGTCCGGGTCAAGGTTCTTGTGCGGAAGATGGATAGGGAGTCCGTCTGATCCGTAGGCTCCGGAGAGGACAATCTCGTGGCCACAGACCTTGGTTTGCCCCATCATCCAGGGTCCGAATTGCTTCAGGATGACAGATCTAAGGATGGCTCGAAGTTCTGGTCGCAGTGCCTTGGATTCGGGATCCTGGCATACGACGAGGAACGATCCGCGACTGCACTGGCACCCGTCTCCGTCGTACCATCCATTTCCATCGATGAACATCAGGAACGCCTCCTCTTCTCCTCGATCACTTGGCATTTGTAGTAGGACGTACCGAGTTCGTACTTGCTCCAGTCAGGCTCGAAGCCGCCCTTGGCGATCCATTCCATCAGATCATGACACCACTGGTCTATCTCGTCGCCGCTCTTGCGCGACGATACGAACTCATCGATTCTTCTGAGACATTCGTTTGGATCCACGCTTCTTCCCTTTCTTGAGCAGGGATGCGACGGTTCTGGACGCAGCCTCGGCGATCTTTCTCGACTCGTCCCAGGTCACTCCTGTGTCCGCTATGTTTCCGAGAATCTCTTTGATGATGGTCTCGGCGCCCGTATCTTCTGCTGGGTGACCGGAGACGACCTTCTCTACCGTCTTTTCGAGGTTCTCGACGATGGATCGCTCGATCCTTCCGGATACGGTTCTGATTGCGTACACCATGGCCTGAACGAGTTCCTTCTCCATCTCCTCAGATGCCTTGAGGATCGCCTGGGCCATGTTTGATGGGACGGTGTATCGATTCCCGTAATCTCCGTATCCACCGATCCTGATCACGGTCGTCTCGTCGTCGGCGCTTCCGTATCTCGATTCCTTGAACTTGAGGGCGCGGAACAGCGGGCGAAGGACCCTCTCGAAGGTGCCCCTGATGCGGACGATAGTGGGCTCTCCGCGGAACATCTCTTCGCGTTCCTCGTACGCGTTGACGGTCACCTTGAGTGTTTCGATCATGCACCAGGGGCATCCTCTGTCATCTCTGAGATATTCCGGGTGCACGCTGCATCTGCGCTTTCTCACCTGCCCTCCTTACTTGGCCAGCGGGACGTAATTGTCGATCGGTTCGATCTCGAGCTTCAGACCGAGTGCTCTGCAACAGGACTCGATCGTGAAATAGGAGGGCTTCGATGTTCTTCCCCTGAACAGACGCAGGACGGTGGCCGGAGCCAGGAAGGCTTTTTCGGCGAGGCCGGATGGGGATAGTCCCTGTCTCTTCATTCCCGTCTCGATGTCCCGAACCTTGGCGATGAGTTCTATCGTTCTACGGAGATTTTCCATACTTGCACCAGTTTCCATGATCTGCCTCTTAGTTAATGAAGCGGACTGTAGAATTAACAAATGAGGACGGGGGAGCATTTTCGGCGTTTGTACCTGACCGAGGTCAGGCCACGTAGGTTTCCCATCGTGATACCGAGACGATCCCTCGCGTCACCTGTCCCGCTTTCGCGGCGTCCTCAAGAATGCAAAACCTCTCGGGGAGCAAATGAGGGTTTGTTGGAAGGCCTGTCGCACGGAGGCGCCCCGAGAGGAGATTAAACCGGTGGAGAAGTGGCCGTCAGGATCATTACATTCTCGCAGCTCATGATCTGCCCGCCTGCCGGCACCGGTCTCATGTTCTACAAACCGAGGTTTCCCAGCTGGTATCCGAGCCAGAGCGCATGGCCCACATCGGACACCAGGCGCTCTTCGATGATCGTGTCCAGGATCTCCTGGCGTGAGCCTACGATTTCCAGGATAGCCGGACCGTTCGGGGCCATGAGGGTAGCCTTGAACTCGTAGTTAGGGGCATGATCGAACGTCCATTGGCCTTTTTCGTCCCACCATTCCCGCACCCTCCGGTGCTTCTCCACGATCTCGAGAGCCGGAGCCCAGTCGCGTTCGTAGATGTGGGCCGACTGGGAGATGATGGTGAGGTCGCCGAGAGCGTAGCGCTTGTCGTCCTGGTAATCGCCCTTGCAGGCCGCGGTCAGAGTTCTCACGAGATCCTGTAACCTCATCAGGCCATACGCATTCTCCGGCCATCCGAAGTACATATCGTTGGACCTGATGGTGGCCGTCATATGGAGGGCGCCGTTCATGATCCTGAACCAGAGATGGTTCAGGCACGGACTATGCTTCCTCGTCCACTTCGGATCCCAGAGGCTGATGACCGCGGATCGTGAGGACTCATCTTTAGCCAGCTTCTGTGCTACCTTCTGGATCTGATCGACGCCGAAATAGCCTCGGATCAGGTTACCGTACGTGTAGGTCACGTCCTGGTCCTCGAAGTTGGTGATGAGCTTCGGATAGTAGGCTTCCAGGTGATCGTGATCGAATGGAATGTACTCCGGGATATCACCTGGTTCAACTTTCAGTTTCTGATCGCTGATCACGACGGCGAGGTTCATGAGTTCCCTGCTTGGTTCACCGTAGTGGGTGTCGATCACGGTGCCGAATTTCATGATCTGGTAGAGTAACTCCAGGTAGCCCTCTTCAATGGTCTTGACCCGGATGGGGTGGAGGTTGTTCGGAGATGGGTAGGCGATCGGGTTGATCCTTGGAGGGGCTATCTCGGTCGCCGGCATGTCCCTTGGGTCGTCGCTGGTGAAGCGCGGGTCGGTCAGGGTGCTCACGAGGAGTTCGGCCTTTCTGAGTTCCACGACCTTGATGTTCTTGAGAAGTGTGACGATCATGCTGAGCGGGATGTTGTCCCAGATTCTGATGCTGTTCCAGTCGGGCTCGTCGATCGTGTAGTAGTTGTCCTTGTGGACGAGGCTCTCTGGACGCCTCTTCATCTCGAGGAATGCCTCGCTCGCCCCCGATAGGTCTGGGCCACAGAATATGATGTTCCGGATGGAAGGGGCCGCGAGCAGGTTTCGGATCATGATGTCGATCCCACGGGAGGCCGTATAGAGGTTCCCGATGATCGCGATGTTCGCGAGGGGGCTGTCCTCGCCCACGGTCTTGCGCCACGCCTCGTCGAGCTTGCTGAGGAAGACTTCCCTCTGTGCCCACCCGCACACCACTGCGATCGATGATTTTCTGTTCCCGACGATGACCTGGTCAGGGAGGAACGGAGGCCACTTCATGAAAAAACCTTTCATACGAAAAAACCCGATGCACTTGGCATCGGGTACAGGAGGACGACGGCTTCTATCCGAACTCGGGTGGAGCTGGAAGGCGCGTGACCTCCTGTTTGACTGTGGTGAGCATCGGGATCTGGTTTCCCTGGCTATCCAGGACGTACGTGAGGAACACGGCACCGCTCACCTGCTGCGCCCGTCCATCGCACGATTCCCACCCCTGGTAAAAGCGGAGGATGGGTTGGGATTGCCCGTCGGATCTCTTGTTGAGTCCGGGGGCAAACTTGCTGAGCGGTATCATCGCTCTCCTCCCTTTAAAAAAGAAACGGGAATGAAACTTCTTCCTCATTCATCTTATGACAAATCGAGGCTCATTTTTATCCCGTAATCTTGTAGCGCGTGTTTTTTCTGAATCTGTTCTTACTCATCGGTTTCACATACATGGAAACGTAATAGTTACTGATATTAGTGATTTCCTTGAACACGGCTACGAGACCGCGTTCTCGCATCATGGTCCATAGTTTGATCATTCGTTTCCATCGATCGGTTCCGAGATTAGTCTGACGGTTTTGGTATCGGCCCACTGGGCGGAATCCTCTATTTTCGAGATCAGTCCCTGACAGACTCATTGGCCATGTCGGAACTTCGTTGCCGATAAGATATGCTTCGTCAGTTCCTTTCTCGAATACCTCCTTGGAATAGCACATTTCACAGATCGATTCCTGGAGTACATCATCCCATAGGAAGCACTCCTCATCCAGCTCACGGTTGCATCCTTCGCAATGCATGGTGTGGTCGCTACCTTGATCTCTGCATCTCTCGGAACAGAATTTCATGATGATTCCTTCTGTGTTCTCGCGTGCGCTTTCGAAATGCTCAGAGGTGAGCCATTCGGAGATGACCACAGCGTCCTGGCATTCGGAGCACTCGAAGAATGGCTCGACGACCTCGTCTTCAACGAGCTGATACCTGGCCTCGATCTCATCGTAGATCAGCAGGTGGAGGCGTTTTAGAGTTTCCTCCGGTGTCTCCTGAAGGAAGAGATCGAGCTCGGCCTGGTATAGAGTTCTTCGTCTGAACGGGATCTTGCGACCGAGTTCATTGCGGCCAGTATGCAGGATGAACCGTCCGCTGCATTCGTCCTTGTCCTTGGAGCAGAACCGACAGGCTTCCCTGCCGTAGAATTGGATCTTCCAGCATTCGTCCGAGTACTTGTGATCTCGGCCCCTTCTCGTATGGAAGGAAGGGACCGAGTTCCACCCATAGTATCTGTGCCGAGTCTCCTTGACGATATCTTTGATGTCAGGCACCTGCGCCTCCTTGTACCAATCCGTTGGGTTCTACCTGAGAGCCACCGCCTTGATCTTTCTGAGGTCGATGTAGACGATCGGCTTGTCCATGGCCATGGCATACTCAACGCAGTTGGCCGTTCCTCCTCTCGATCGATCCCACACGGCCAGGAGAAGATTGGACTTATCAACCATCCATTTGTTCCTATCCTGCATCAGTTTAGGGCTGTAGGGTTGATCGGATACCAGAACCTGCGTCACGAATGGGTTGAAGAGAATTCCGCGGTATCTGGCCCTGCTCGTGTCGGGCCACAAGGCGTCCTGATTCTTGCACGGGATGCAGGCGACCACGGTGATGCAGGCGGAGATTCCTGCCTCGGCCCACAGCATGTCCACACCCAGGGCCATTCCGCTCAAGATCCGTTCAGGTTTGTACTTATCGATGATCTCGTCCATTTCGATTCTGATCAGGTTAGAGATCGGCCCGTTCCCGTTGAACTCGTTATTGAGCTTCCCGGGTCTGTGTCCAGTGCAGGCGATATACATAAAACCTCCTCGATACGGCCTCTACACGCGTGCGCGTTGGGGTCGAGTTAAAAATGTATGCAGACCCCTTCCAGGGTGGAGTGTCCAGATGGAGGGAAAATTAGAGAGGGGCGTGGGGCCAGGGGTTGCGCCCCTGGCCCCACCAGTGCCGGTGGCCAGTAATACCGTCCATCAGCACTACTCTTATAACACAAAAAGGAATCGTTTTCGTCCATTAAGGGAGGGGAGGGGAATACGCTCCCCCTCCCTCTCCCATTCCTTTCGTGATCGAGACTCAGATGGTTACCTGGTAGAGGTTCTTGATGTAGTCCTTTCCCTTCCCTCGAGGGAAGGGAAGAATCCACTTCAGGCGTGTGGGCCTGTTCTCCACGTCACGTGGGCCATACGGGACTTCCCTGTAATGGCCGCGTACCCAGTGGGCTCTTCGTTTCGCCCCTTTCGTTCCCTCTCTCGGGTCTCCTGATTCGTTGGTGTCGAGGGGAGAGATTCTTATTCCCCTTCCGACAACGTAGACGCGCTTCGAGGATGCCATCTTCCTCTGTTTCTTATTCATGAGCTTCTTGAACGGGATCCCCTGGTTCCCTTTGCCCCCGTCCACTCTTGCTTTCGGCATCGTGATGTAGAGTACGATGTTGATGAGCCACTCGAAGACACCCTTAAAGGACTCCATGTTCAGCTTCATGGCCTCCAGTTCATTCTCCGTGCTGATCCCTAAGGAGGCTCTCGACATGAATTCCGATATTCTCCAATCTATCTGTGGAAGCAGGAGATCGTTCCTGAAGAATATAGGGAAGCTGAATAGGCAATCGTCATTCTTGATTTTCGATTCCTTGATTACATCGGATACGGGGATGAAGATGATCGGTTTCAGAGGAACTCCGACAAGATGGTCGCCTCCTCCGATCATTGTTTCCATTACTTCCTTGTCGAGGGTCACAATCGGATCATGGAGTACATAGACTCCCGACAATGGGGCCGTTTGGATCTCAGATGGCATCGCGTACGACACCGTGAAATCGTTCTGTGGAAGGTCGATGAAGATCGAGTCGAATGGGAGGTTGAAGTGCTTCAGAGAGATCGAGTCGAGGCTCGTATTCAGAAGCAGGTCTCCGATTCCGTCCTCGATGATGTAGATTCTCGTGCCTCTCCACATGGCGAAGGTGATATCCAACGACGAGATACTCTGCCTTGATATCATCGATATCACTTGCCGTCTGTATTCCGAGAACGTCGAGTCTTTTCCATTCAGGAGTCTCTTCTCGAAGAAGTCGTATACGGATTTGGAGATAGCATCGTAGGTTCTCTCCCACCGGATCGGATGCGGTTCTTTCATGACTCTAATCCTTGGTGCTGTCTAAGGAGCTTCTCGAGATCGTAGACGGCCTCGTTCCCGGCACCTATCCGGACGAGCTCGACCACCAGGTATTGGAGTGAGATGAACTCGTCCTCCTGGGGGATGTCAAACTTCAGGATCGCTGGGATGTTCTTATCCATGGCGTGGATGCACACGGAGCAGAACCCGTTGTAGATGACTACGTCGGGGTCGATGGTCTGGTTGATGCGCCTGTCCCTTCTGAGGATCGGGAAGAGAGGCTTGAGTCTCCCGTCGATCTCGGACAGATCCTTGAGAAGACTCCACGGATCCGAGACGAGTGTCGCTCGTTTCTTTGCCCCGACCTTCCCGCACCGGATGCACGTGACCTGCGGCAGGAGATCGTTCTCCATGTTTGAGATGAACGTCCCCAGGTGGTTTGCGTCCTGAGGATTGATCCCCAACTTGATGGCTGCCGCCCTGAGCACGGCCGGCGTGTCGTACCTTGGCCTCGCCGATTCCAAGCCTGCTTTCACCTTGACTTTGTCGAGGGTCTCGACCGATTCCCTGGGTAGATACATACTACTCCTCCTAAAATGTCATTGTGTGAAGACACCCGGCACATCTATCGAGATGCCCGGGATTTACTTCACTGGAATCCTTTCAAAGTTCTTATGACACAAAAGGACTGCTTTCTTAGAGACCAGTACAGCGTTATCCTTATGGTGGAGGTATCCCATGGGCGACATGGTTCAAGCTTTGCAGTCTACCCAGAAATACATCGGCCACGACTGCACTACGATTCTCCAAGACCTCACCCGTGCCATGCGGAAGATCACGGATCGCGAGGTGAAGCGTCAACGGGAGGAAGCAGGCAAGGTCCAGAAGGACTTCGAGGCCAGGAAGTCCGGTGGCCTATGGGACGATATCACCTCCGGGCCGCTCAACGAGTTCAAAGCATCCATTGCCGAAGTCCAGACGAACTACGACGAGGGATCTCAGCAGCAGCAGGGATTTCTCGAGAGGTATCAGAAGTATCTCGACGCGGGGATGAACATGGCCGGCATGGCCACCGAGCTCGTGTCGGGAGTTACTTCCGGGATCGTGGATGAGATGGGCGCCATCAACGCCGTGAGCGAAGCTGCCGGCATGGGCTCGCTCGTTCCTACGGGTGAGAACGAGACCTGCGGTACCGGATCCCTGCTTATCGGAACGGTGACCAGCGTCTTTCGTGTGGGCGCAGACGCGGCAACCCTCGCCGCGCAATCTGTTTTTGCTGTCCAGTCCTCCATCGGGATGGCACTCCAGGTACTGCCCGATCTGTACTCGGCTTTGATGAGCATGCCGTCAGGCCTTCTATCCATCATCCTCACGAACAAGGAGGCCCTGCTGGATCGGATCGAGAGTACCATCAAACAGTCTCTCGACATCGTCGTTTCGATGACAGATAAGGACTACCCTTTCGATCATGCCGCGTTCATTGCCGCTGCCAAGGCCCGGCTCGAGGATGCGGATGCGGATCTCTCGGCCGTGGAGGAGATCCTCGAGGCTGGAGGGTTGTTCCAGGAGCCGAACTGGAGTCGTGCCAAGGATACGATCGAGGAGACTGGAAATGATCTTCTCGGGATCGGGGAAGGATCCCTCATTCCAGGTTTCGTTCAGACGAAGATCATCAAGATCCTGGGATACCAGAAGCTTCTCGAGATGCTGATCAAGGTGCTCGACGAGCGTCAGAGCATCTTTGCCCAGCTTGCCGGAAACATCGGATCTTTCCAGTCGAACTTCCAGACCACGGCTAAGTTTCAGAATCTGATGGCTCCGATTGTTCAGCAGGTTCGCTGCACGCTCCAGAAGATTATCCAGGACATGGGAGACACCATAAATCTGAACGCGCTCCTCAGGTACTTCATCAAGGAGAAGAAGTGGGGGATCGATCTCCTGTCCCTCGCCGTCTACATGGTCAACACGGGTCACCTCGGTGACGACCTCGGGGTCCCGTCCAGTGCACTCAACGATCTCGCGAACAAGATGTCGTCTTCCATTGGAGACGGTGCGGACTACTTCGCAGGAGCGGAGTCCTACGACGTTCTCACCGGGCTTCTCGCGAACTACACGAGAGAACTCAAGATGAAGGCATCGAGGAACGCTGACCCGAAGATCCTCGATGGGATCGCCCAGGCCATCTTCACGGAGATTGAGATCCAAAGGAAAAGCAACAGCGATCTGTCGGAGATCCTGAATGGCTTCAACTCCTCGATCGCCGGAGCCGGTCTCGTGGCCGTGCAGGCCATCTCGGGTCTCCTCTCGCTCCTTGGCGATCAGGGCCTCGACACGATCGTGGACTCCATCATGAACGGGGACATCGCCGCACTCTTCAGCGTCGATGCCGTGAAGCGTCAGGTCGAGGCTACGGCCAGGAAGGCGATCGGTGATGCGCTCCAGTGCTGCACGGACAACGCTGGAGACGGAGACGCGGCCGAGCGCCTTACGAATATGAGCAGGGTCGTCCAGGAGCTTCAGAAGGGGAAGGAGATTTTCGACCGTTATACCAAGGGGTATGCGGATCTGTACGTGAAGAACGTCTACAAGAAGCAGATTCCGGGCCTACAGCAGATCAACAGGGACGTTGCGAACGTCAAGAGAGCCAGGTGCATGAACAAGGGGCAGACCAGCGCGGCGGGTGATCTCGGCTTGACTCTGGTGTAGGCAACCCTATACTAAAATTCGGCTCAAGGTTTGTTCTATCTGGTAGATGGCTGATGGACTTCGGTGCGATCACCTTCAATCGAGACAACTCCATCACGCTCGAGTCTGGCAATAGTCCTCGTCGGCTCAGCGGGATGGCGGCTCTCATGCAGACGGTGATCATCGATCTGCTCTCCGATCCTGCGATCACAGGCGGGGGATCAGGATTCATCACGGCGCTACAGAACGCGAGGATCGGATCCTCAGAAATTAAGGCGGTCCTCAGGTCGAGGATCAGGGCGGCTCAGGAGAACATCTTCTCCTACCAGCAGGACAGCAACTCTCCGGACGACGAGAAGCTGAAGAGTCTGGATCTCCTCGATGTCCAGGAGAACGATGACGGTGATGGCTGGGAGGCTGGGATCATCGTGACGAACGTATCCGGAGAAGTTCAGATGCAGACGTTAGGATGAGTCGATGAACGAGAAGATCGCGGAAGCCTTCCTGGACGAGTTGGATAAGATTGGGATCTGGCCTGCCATCGCGGCGGCTGCAAGGGCGGCAGCTCCAGCGGTCATCAGCGCTATACCATCCCTGGTGGGTGGGGTGAAGAAACCCAAACCTCCCGTTTCGATAACAGGAGGCATCAAGTGAGAGACCGTATCGCCGCGGCCATGCTCGACGAACTCGGGCGTCTCGACAAAGATGGTGCAGTGGGAGCGGCCATCGGGGCTCTGGCAAAGAAGGTCGTGGGGTCGTCGGCGGCCAAGTCGGTGGGCCAAGGGCTCGCCTATCAAGCCCCTTACATGGCCATGTCCGCGATGCAGTCCAGACAGCAGCAGAAAACACCGAAGGACACGACAGGAGGCGTCTGGTAGATGGCGCTTCATCCGGACCAGATTCGCCTTTCCGACCTTTGTGTCCAGGGAGAGTATGATTGTCCGGCTTCCATTGCCGTGGGGGATCCGGCCTACCTGGCCTCGGCCGACGCGGTGGATCTGGCCGACTGTTTGGACGCAGATAAGATGCCGGCCGAGGGGATCGTGTCGAGGAAGATAACGGCGACCAGGTGTGTTGTAGTGACTCATGGATCGGTGAAGAAATCGGGATGGAGTCTTGATCCTGACAACGAGTATTTTGTAGGATCTGGACATATCGTGAAATCGAACAACATTCCTATTTCGTTTGTCATGGTCCAATCGATCGGCTGGGCCAAGAACACAGGTGAATTAACCGTCGACACCAGGGGCGTGACCGTCAGGTAGCACCAGGCACGTATTGTGAAGGAGCAGAGATATGCCAGCAACTTTAGTTCTCGGTTTTAATACGGAAGCATTGGTGCAGACGGCACTGACGCTGGCCGAATCCCTGGCGCTCACAGCGGGCGAGCTCGCGGTCGATGCCGGAGGCGTCGATCACGACGCACTGCTCAACTACGATGTGGACGATCACGTCGCCCACTCGAGTGTGAGCATCACCGGGGTTAACGGTTTGTCAGGAGGTGGGGATATCTCGGCGTCGAGGGATCTTGCCCTCAACATCAACGGTCTCACGAATACGGAAACTGTCCTGGCCAGCGACGATCTCGTGGCGATCTATGACACCTCTGGTGGCTCTACGGACAAGATGACCGTCGCCAACTTCAACGCAGGACTGTCGCACGATGCCCTGAGTGGTTTCGCAGCGGATAAGCATGTCGCCCATACCTCGGTGTCGATCGCTGCGGGTGAAGGTCTTGTAGGCGGCGGTGACGTCTCATCGACGAGGACCCTCACTACCGACTGGTCCGACCTCTCGAATACATCGGTCGCCATGGTCGCCGCGGATCTCATGGCCGTCTACGACAACGGGAACTCAAGGAACGAGAAGATCTCCTTCGCCAACTTCAACGCGTCGGTCGACCACAACGTGCTCACCAACTTCGTGGCTGACAAGCACATCGCCCACTCGACGGTCACATTCACGGCGGGTGACGGCCTCACGGGCGGTGGTGACACTTCCGCCAGCAGATCCTTCGCCGTGGACTTCAGCGACTTCGCGGTGACCGAAGCGGCCATCGTCGCCGCTGATCTTCTCGCCTTCTACGACACCAGCGAAGGCAACATGGCCAAGATGACCTACGCCAACTTCGAGTCCAATCTCGCGATCCTGGGTTCACAGGTGGAAGCTGGAAGCCCGACGTTCGATGCCATTACGATGAACGGGAACATTAACGCGAACCTGAACAAGATCGTGAACATGGCCGACGGAACCCTCGCGACAGACGCCGTGACCCTGTCCCAGCTCCAGGCATCGCAGTCCGGCATCACGATAAAGCCTCCTTCCCAGGCGTCCACTACGGAGGATCTCGAGATCACGACGAGTCAGACGATCGACTATCTCGATGGCCTCGAACCTCTGACCCCGGGTGTCGGTGCGACCCTGGAACCGACAACGAACGGAGTTCTTTCGGCTATCGACGGTTACACGCCGGGGCTCGGCGACACTCTCCTGATCAAAGATGGAGCCGGCTTTGAGGCGCAGGTCAGCCTGGCCACGGCCATCGCCGATGTCGGCGGAGCCTTGAACGGGAAATACTTCTTCATCTCATCCGCGAACGACGCCTCCAACTTCTACGTCTGGATGAACGTGGACGCCGGCGGAAACGATCCTCTCGTCGCCAATAAGACGGGAATCTCCGTTGCGATTGTTACGGATGACACAGCCACCGCCGTAGCCACCGCCGTAGCGACGGCGGTCGACGGGGAATCGGATTTCGCAGCCTCATCGATAGGCGCGAACATCACCATCACGAACGCCGGCAACGGTCGGTCTACCGATATCGCGGACTTCAACACGGGGTTCACCGGAGTCGGTACCGACACAACCGGGAAGGGCTACGAGGTCGGAGGCTTGTACGAAGTCACAGCGGTCGGGGACGAGTCGAACCCTTGGTTGCTTACCAGGATCACGCAGTTCGACGGCGATCCAGACAACCCGACTCATGAAATACGTGAAGGTGCCCTGACTCTGGTGATTCACGGGAGCACCAACGGAAACACGCAATGGGCGGTAGCAGCCGGCGTGGAAAACGTCGACGCCATCGAGGTCGGCATCAAGGCGATACCTTGGAACGAGTTCGCGCAGCCTTCCGTGCTTACCGCCGGGGCGGGCTTGACCGAGGCTCCGGCTCTCACGTTCAACGTGGGGGAGGGGACAGGCATCGTCGTCAACGCCAACGACGTGGCGGTCGACGTGGGAACGACCGCGAACAAGATCCTCCAGCTCAACGGTTCGGCCCAGATTCCGGCCGTGAACGGCGCTCTCCTCACCAACCTGAACGCCAGCAGCCTGACTTCGGGTCTGGCATCGTTCGCGGTGGGCGGCACCGGCTTCGACGCCTCCGTCCTCGCCGCGGGAACCCTGATCAAGACCAACGCGGGTGGAACCGCCTTCGAGGCTCTCAACCAGGGAACCGTCAACCAGGCCCTCGTGTCGGCTGGCGCAGGTGCGGCTCCGACCTTCGCGTCGCTGACTCTCGATGGCAACCTCGATCTGACCGTTACAAGGGTCGAACTTGACCAGTTGTCCGGCATTCTCGCTACCGTCACGGGCGCGAACCTCAACGCTCTGACGGAGGGTATCAGTAGCGGGACAACACCGACCACACTTCACGCTCACGATGCCCTGGTCAGCAACTCGATCTGGAACTCGGCGGTTGCTCTCACCGCCAACCTCTTCGTATCCATGGCCTCCGGAAGCGTCACGATTGCGTCGGCCAGCACGCTTGCTCTCGCTGACAGTTTGATGGGGCTCTGCTACCAGTCCTCGCTCCTCGGCGCTCCGGCCTTTGTCCAGACGGGCGAAGGGGCACATCTGATCGGAACCCTTCCGAACACTCACTCGGCCATCACTGCCGGTATAACAATCCTTTATCTGGAGCAGAACGGGGGCGCGGACATCGGGAAAGTGATCCCGGACTCAGACGTCGTCGTGACCCCAGGCAGCATCATCAAAAGGATCGGGCCTTCCGGCGCGAGTATCGCACCGAACACAGGCGGACCGGTCGCTCTGATCTATTCCCCGACATCCATCATCGTCGTGTAGGAGCAGGGAGTAGGAGACTGAAATGGGAGAAAAAGGTCCTGAGAAGCCTATTCCTCCGAGAGTGCCCCCGGCATCTCCGAGGAAACCACCGGAGCCTCCGACGAGGAAGAAGTTGGACATGGGACCTCCTCCTCCGAAACTGGAGACGGAACCGATCAATGAACCTGAGTCCCCGGGACCTTCCGTAGGTCCCGGGGACATTCCTCAGATCGGACCCGGAGGAGAGGTTCACGTTCCGATTCCAGAGGTCAAATATCTGAAGTTCAGGATCACGAAGCTCGAGGAGGAGAATATCAAACTCCAGGAGGCAAAGATTTCGTCGGATGAGACGATCCTCAGGATGAGCAAGATGAACTTATCGATGATGAAGGAGGCGTTCGCGAAGAGGACGTCCGAAACCTACAAGGAAATCGGAGTGGGCGACGGCGACAAGGTGATCCAAAGAGGAGACGGTTTCTTCATCGTCAAGGAAGTCAGGGGAATGGGGTTGAACCCGTCCGGCGTCAGGAAATGACTTGGTGGGCGGGATAAAGAATGACCGGACGGGACCAATGATCCCGTCCGGTTTTAATTAGGTCTCGGCATGACGACCATTCTCGGTTTTAACACGACGAGTCTTATGTTCCAGGGCCACCCGCTTAGCGAGGCCGAGGACGATCTCGTCTACTTTTCCGCGGAGGGAGTGCTTGCCGTAGGTGGGTCTGGAACTTCCAAGGCCCTAACCAAGGTCTATTCTGAACTCCTCGGACTTCCTCTTGATAATGGCGCCTTCACCATATCGAGGTCCTTAGATACGGTTTCGATGGCGAACTCGGCTCCGGCAGGAGAGACGCACTTCGGAACGCTGGTCCTTGATGCCTCCGGGCACTTTAGTCCGGTAGCGCCGGGTTTATACTATTTCGGGTATACCGGGTTCGAGTGGCTTGAAGTGGCGACGAACACGCTTTATATCAAACCGGGAGGAGGGGCCGCCAAAGCCGGTGATATTATCACGTCGGATTCAGGTATCGGAATAGACGTCTATCTCTATGACTCCTACCTCGGTGATGTTAAAAAATTGATGTCGGAATATGATAACCTCGCCGGGGATGTTACCGGGCTTCTGAACAATACGGTCGTTGCCAAGATCCACGGTGATATCGTGGATACGGACGCACCTACAACTGGCGATGTATTCCAATGGAACGGGTCGGAGTGGCACCAACAGCCAATTTCGAAGGTTCGGGCACATTTGAGCACTGACTTTGCTGTTGCGCCCTCTACTTGGAAAAAAGTTCCGTTTGATACGGAGGACTATGATACTCTCTCAGAATACGATCCTTCCGCAAACTATAGGTTTACATGCAATGAGGCGGGTTATTACAAGGTTGACGCAGCAGTCAAGTGGGAATTCAGCGCTCAGGGCGATCAAATTCTTATAGCTATCCGGCGCAACGGTTCAATAGTTGCTGGCTGCGAAAGATACGTAAGGTATGGTGTATATAATAGCCAGCAAGTTAATGATGTGATCTATTTAACAGCATCTCAGTATCTTGAAATCTTCGTATATACCTCATCAAATAGCGCCAACCTAATTGCCAGCGAAGGATCTTCTCACTTTACTGTTCACAGGGTTCTTTAAGGACGTGACGACGGGAACGAAATATAGATTGAAGGTGGACAACGGGGTCGTCGTTCTTGAAGAAGTAGTATGAATGTTCCTCGTCCACGAGAGGCAGATCTTCCAAGCTAAGTTACTGGCTAAAGACTGCATTCCCATACTATTTCAGAATTATTTCTTGGGTGATTTATTCCCATCCACAAAGGTGGAATGTCATCACCCTTTGTCATAAAAAAGGGGGTAGGCTTACCTACTCCCTAATGTCCCCAAAAGAGGACACTTTCCTTCCAGGAGATCTTCAGAATGATCGTGGCTGTCCGAAGACATATTCGGTCCAAGGAATGGCAGGAGCAGGTCATTCCGGCCATCAGTGAGACTGTCAGGTAGGATCCGCTTCCCATGAGGCGTTCCTCTTGACGATGATGATGGCATCGGGGATGACCGATTCGATGATGGCCGAAACCACCCTCCAGTCACCCCCGCCAAGGCCGCACCCGTAGCCGTGGGGGAAGTAGATAGGGAGGTTGTCTCCGTAATGCTTCTTTCGCATGAGGGAGAGCCTCATGAGGCATATTCGGATAGCATTGTAGTCCGTGCGCCTGTAGTTGGTCCCCACGTCGCACTGGGAAGCGCAGTTGACCACGTAGAGATTGTCCTGGGGATCTCCTACGTTCACGATCTGGATGTCCCCCAGGCTCCACCCGTTCTTCTTGTACTTGTAGAGGTACAGGTCTCGCACCTTGGGCCAGCGGTCTGCGATGATCTTCGCGAGGCCTGCACCAAACAGGCCGGCGCAGTTCACCTGGTGGGTTATGAAGCCCGTCTTGAGCCTCATCAGGTCGCCCGGTAGCGCTATCATTGGCGTACTCCTTGTCACAGGTCCTCCCTCGTTTCTTAGGCTCGACGGAACCCATTTCGTTGGGCGTCGTGCTATGATAACCAGTAAAAGAGCGGATGCCTTTCGACACCCGCCCTCGCGGATGATGGCGGTAGGTTATCCCGTGACAGACTTGAGAGACCTCTTGACGTTTGCAGCGATACGCTGCGCCGCCCGCTTGACCCTCTTGCCTACCGACGGTTTCTTTTCCTTCTTTGCCATGTTCTTCTCCTCCACTAATGCGACAATTCGCACTCAGTTGTCTTATGACGCATCGGGGATATACTTTTGGTGGAGCAAAAAATAAGCCCCTGTCGGGGAGCAGGATTCCGACAGGGGCACCTTGAAACGGTCCCGGGGGCGCGATCCCAGGACTTAGACTTTCTTTTTCTTTTCCTTCCTCTCTTTGGCCAGGTACTCCTCGAGGGCCTCCGTCACGATAATCTGGATGGAGACCCTATGCTTGGCCGCATGAACCCTGACCTTGTTTCCAGTCGCCTTCGGGATCCTGGTGGTCAGCGGCTCGAGATTCTCTTTGTCGGGCATGGCTCAGATTTCGAGTGAAAAGTAGATAGGAGCCTCACTCTTGAGGGACACGTCTTTGCCGGTGGCCTTCAGGAATAAGGCGTTGATCTTAGCGACAGAATCGAATTTGACGGTTACGTTTCCGGCCAAGGCCTCCTTTGAGACTGCGCCTCGGATCTCGAAGCCGACACTTCCGTCCTTGGACATGATCGGAACGATGCTGATCATGTCCCAAGGAATCCCGGCCTTCATGAGGTCTCCGACGACGTCGCGGATGTCGGGTCGGTAGCTCCTCTTCGGTTGGGGGACGGGGACCTTCTCTGGTTCCCCGAGGGCGACGATCTCGTTTTCCTGAGACTCTTCGAAGTCATCAGCGGCCGGGATGGCCTGGCTGATTAGGTAGCGGGCGACAGTGACGAATGCGAGGACGATCCCAGCCTTCGCCTCCGACTTCTCCTTTGCGCTGTCCTCGATCATCTTCACGATGAGAGGGATCTCCTCGAAGACGTAGGAGAGTTCGTTGGCGTTATTCGCCATGATCGCATCCGTATCGCCCAGGTAATTCTCCGTGATCCCCGAGAGGACCGAGGACACGCTCATGGCTTCGAACGATTCCCAGATCTTGGAGAAGGCCGCTACGAGGCCGATGGTGTACTTATCGTTCCCGGATCCTGGAATGGAGAGTCTCGATCTCAGTGCTGGGCACGCTTCGGCGGCCTCTTGGACGACTTGCTCGTTGATGAGCAGGCGCTTCGGGGGATCGATCGAGGCCAGGAGTTTGATTGCCTGTGTCATTCAAGTTCTCCCTAATGCTTCACTACCCTTGCAAGATTACATGCAAGCATCTAAGCAATCAAGGATAAAAAGATAAAATTTATTGGATCATGGTTACGGTCCTTCATGTCTCTGTTGATAACCCCAAGGGCTAACATATACTAAGAAGATGAAAGAGACTCTTATGAGACGGTGCGAGGATGGCTGATCCAAATAGATTCTCGATTCCGGTGATCGATTTCATCACGCAGATTCTGCGTGAATCGTCTCCCTCGATGGACCTCTCCAGGGGGAGCGCGAACTACCAGCAGCTCGTCCTGCCGGCGTCGGTGATCCTACAACCGTTCAGGGACCGGAGCAACGTCATCAAGCGTAATCAGAGCCTTCGCAACTACCAGCTCATGGACGAGAGCGAGATGGACCGGAAGGCCGCTAACTTTCTCGTCGAGCGCAGTCTCGGGTCCAGGGCCTTCGGGCTCCAGCGCGTCTACTTCGCCGAGGAAAGGGCCGTCTACATCGACGAGAGTGCCCTATTCCTCGATGACCAGGATCATAGATGGAGGCCGGTGGTTCCCGTGTCCGCCACCTCCATTGAGCTCTCGGCCAATGTGGTCACGGAAACGAACGAGTATTTTCTCGACGTGGCCGTCGTAGCCGAGGCAGATGGTGAGGAGTATCGGGCCGAGGCCGGGCAGGTGAACAGGGTCACGAACGTGGTAGGAGCCACGCGCACGACGAACCTGTCCGACTACTTCCGGGGCGATGATCCTGAGACCAACACCAAACTCTTCGTTCGGATCGTTGAGTCGATCACGAACAGGGATCTCGTGAAGTCGACCGCGATCGTCGCGGCCATCAAGGACGCATTCCCAACGGTGCGTGCCGCCATCCCGATCGGGTACGGAGACACGGAAATGCTCAGGGATGTGGTCGAGGCCATTGTCTCGATCGATCAGGTCCTCCGGTTCTCTTTCTGCCAGAAGGTCAACCTACCTCTTGATGAGAACGGGGATGTGAAATGGTTCGACGATTCCGGTAATCCGATCATCAGTCCGGTCGGTGGCTACGTAGCTGGTGTCGTGGATGTGACCGGAGTGGACTTCAACAATGTGATCCTTTCCTCGGCTCCGGACACGTCAGTGCGCATCTCAGTTCAGCCCGGGTTCAGGGTTCGCATGTACGAGGCGTACAGCGGAGATTCGGACGCCGGCGACTACAGCGTGACCCGTGTGGAAGAGGTTCCTATCACTCCGAACGGAACCCCGATCAAGGTCATGAGGCTGAACCGACCTTTCGGAGATCCGCAGATCTCGACCTGGGATCCGGACACGGACTTCGATAAGTATTCCTACACGATCTTCGGAGGGGCGAGTACGAAGACGTTCCACATCGGTGGAAAGATCGATGTCTACATCGATTCGACAGCCGACGAGGAGGACTTTGTCATCGTGAGTACACTTCCCGAGATTGCCAATGGTGTCTCGGAGATTCAGATCACGGATATCAATTCGATCAACCCGTCCACGAACCTTCCGCTCTTCGAGAATAACAAGCCCTTCAGGCTTCCGATGCTCGGGATCTTAAAGGTGGAACAGGTGGACTTCGAGGACGACGCGAAGGTGGAGAGGGAGCTCGTCGCTGACGCGAACTTCAGGTTCGTCTCGGCCGAGTCCCGCGGAAAGTACACGAGGGCTGAGGACGATGTTCTCATCATAAAGGGATTCGAGAGTGACGGTACGACGCCGGCGTTCACGGGCCGAAGGATCAAGATCTACTACACCACGAACTCCGACATTCCGCTGATCCAGGACTGGGCGAACCTTCCCACCATCAGAGACATCGGGAAGGACACGCTCATTAAGCCGAATAAGACCGCCATTGTCGATATCGAGCTATCCTACACTGGCCCTCTCGAAGTCTCCGAGGTGGATGAGATTCTCAGCAACTACATCAAGGCGAAAGGATTCGGAGGGACGATCAGTTCCCACGAGGTGGACGCCCTTCTCGCCGTGTTTGGTGTTACGGACGTACAGCACCCGGTCTACCTGCGTCTCAGGAGGGACATCGGAAACGGGGTCACTGAGTTCGACATTTCGCAGGATTCCCTCACGGCCCGGGCCAATGAGGTCTTCTATCCTGCGAGCTCACTATCACTGACGAAGATCACATGACAAGAATCTTCGACCCAAATCCGATTTTCGATCTCCTCAGATCGTTCTGGCGAAAACATTACAAGGACAGGAAGAAGCTGGAACGATTCTGGGAGGGGTTCGTTCGTTTGATGGACGACGAGTACGCCTCCATCGAGCAGATCAGCGACGCTGGATCCGTGATCTCGTGCCCGTCGTTCATCTATCACACCTACCTCTACAGGAAGCTCGAGGACTGGAAGATCTACGGTGTTCCTCACAAGCACTTCTCGAAGAGGTTCAGGGCATCCGCCGGCCAGACAGTGTTCTACTTGGGCGTATGGGTGAATACCGGCCTTACCCAGGTGTTCCTGCACGGCAAGGAAACCGATCCTCTGGTGGACCCTTATAAGATCACATTCGAGCAGGACTCGACGCAGCCAGGGACCAATCCTACCGGCGCCAGGCTGATCTTCCAGAACCCGCTGAGCGTCAACGCTCCAGTGGCTGTCTTCTCCGACCGGGAGGTGGCGAGGCAGGAAGTCGAGGTCACCTCTTCCGGGTTGTACGACATCACGTTTCCAGGGGACGTGGATGAATCTTCCATCCGTATGATCCTGAAGAAGATCAATCTCACGAGGTTTCTCGACGTTCAGCCCCAGTCCTTTTCGTGGAAGACCTTTCCATCCGGTGTCCAAGACACCAGGATCTTTCGTCGTGGAGAAGTATTCGAAATCGTTGACGGAGCCGTCAGGCAGACCGTCTCCCTTTCGGTGACGGGACAAAGCGTTTCGATTCCTACGGCCGTGAATCCGCTGACCGCCAATGTATACCGTCTAATTGACCTCGATATCACCGACGGAAAGATCACGATGGATGGAGCTGTCCTTCGATCCGGAAATCAGGCCTTTCCTCCGTCGTCCCTGGTCCGGGCCGCCGATTTCATCGGAAGCGAGGGCATCGAGGTCAAGGAGGCCGTTAGCTCGATCGAGTACAGGAGAGCGTACGACTCATCGTCGTTCAAGGCGTTCATGTATGCCGGTGAGATCACAGGAGGCTACTCTTCCGTGGAGGATAAGATCACCTTCTCCAGATCCTTCATGGAGGGAGTGGTCCTGGTTGTCGAGGCCAATCTGAACGAGGATAACGACCATGCCGAGTACAGGCAGGTCACCTCAGCCCTCACTAACCAGATTTCCGTTCCGATCACGAGACCATTTGCACTCACGGCAGGTCTGGCGGAGAGGCCGAACTACCCGGTCATGCTCTTCATAGACGGCGTGCTTCAACCACTTGATACCTACACGTTCCTCTCGACGGTCACGCTCCAGATGAATACCAGTGTGATCCCGCAGACCTCGGTCGTGGATCTCTACTACGTAGACCTCGAGGAGCCTGAGCCTCATCTCCATGTTGTAGAGCGCATCCGTGTGAAGACTCCGACGGTCGCTTTCCATCTCGAGTCGAAGCCAGCGGATCGATACCCGAGGATCGTGACAGTCTCGGGTATCATGGAGAGCGATAAGACGAAGAGGTACTTCGTACAGGACGGGGAGTTCCTTAATTTCTACCAGCCACTTTCGAGCGGGTCTCTCGTTCAGGTCAGAGGAGCCAAGAAGTCATTCCGTTTCTACCATGACATCGACACGGAGTTCGTGAAGGCAGACTATCTCCAGAATGGAATCGACGAGAAGTCAGGCAAAATTCCAGGAGGATGGACGATCCAGCTTCCGTGGAGATCGGGGTTTCTGATCACGTCCGGCATCCTCGAGTCCGACTACAACATCGAGAATGCCTGGTTCGTCAATGCCTTTGTCGACGAGCGCACGGGCTACAACAACTTCGGGTTCCTTGTCGAGTTTGATCGGCAGACGTCAAACGAATATATTCGGATCCTGCGGGCCATGTTCTCTGGCAACTACGCAGGGTCTCAGATCTGGACGATTGAGTCCCTCGTCTGCATCCTACTCGGCTCTGAGTATCTCGATGAGTCCGGTGCGGTGGACTCGATCTCCGGCAATCTGGTACGGATCGGCGACAGAACTTACGACGTCGATCCGGAGGTAGGACCTCGTGTGAAGCCCGGTGTCGAGTACGGGAAGTATCACGCTGTTTCGGCGATGGCCGAGGTCATCGATGACTGGGAGCCGTTCCCCGAGATCGCTCTGATCGCGAGCGACTTCTCGGATACCTATTCTTACGCCAGGACTCTCGATGTGCATCGGGACCGTATTCTCAATGGTCCGAGCTGTCATTACGACAGCCATCTCGATCGTATCATCGATCCCGATACAGACTTCTTCCTCAAGGAGGTGTGGCCTGGAGATCTAATCGCCGTCTTTACCCAGAACGATCCGAGTACGGCGCTTTACGGTCGAGTGATCAGGGTCGAACGGCACACTCTTCAGACAACGATCATTCCCGATGTGCTTCCCAGCGCCTACGGCCGCGGACGCTTTGGCCAGTGGGCCTACGGTGTCGGTTCGCTTATAATACCTCTTGATAGGTACCGGATCTGGGTGAGGAGGACTGACACCCTTGATGTCTACCGTCACCTTGACGAGGCTCTCCAGGAGGATGTTCCGTATCTCGCAGAGCGTCTTCATGACCTTCTGTCCACGTTCACTTTTCTCGTGAACATCAAGTGGTCCTCCGTGAGAGATGGGACGGCACTCAGGGATGTTGAGAATCTCGTCGAGCGTCTCAAACCCAAGGAGCAGCGAGGGATCATCATGACGAGAGCCTTCGATGGAGGGCTCGTCGAAGAGGTCGTCGGTCAAGTGCTGGACCAGGAGCCCACGATCACTGAAGTTCCGAACTACGCTTTCGTGTCTTCGGTTCCGGAGATCATTGGAATAGTGGGAGAGAACGGCCAGATCAGCCCTAACATGGGTTCGTTCCTCGGTCCGTAGGAGTTCTTATGGACAAGGTCAATTTCAGCGACAGAGAGAAGCTTGTACCGGAGGACATGAATGCCCTCCACGACCTGGCGGAGGTGGCCCTCGCGGATCTCGTCCGTTCGGTTACGGGAGGGTCGGCGGATGTCTTGTTCAAGAATGCTCCCCCGACGGCCATTCACGTGTCTCCCAACATCAGAATCGACGTGCCGGAGCAGTGGTTTGCGGTTTCCGGGGTCACGGAAAAAGTGCTCGCTGCAACGATCAACAAGCCCGACATACCCGACTATCATCGGATCTTCTTCATCATATCGAGAGTAGATCAGACCGGAAGTCGGGACTTCTTCCAGATCGTCGGTGGATCGGTTCAGGTCGTGACGCAGACTTCGGTGATCAGGAAGAATACGGCGGTCCGAATCGAAGTTCTGAGCTCTGGGAATCCAGCAGTGGCTCCGGGGACCCCCACACTCAATCCGAACGACATCGGGTATATCGAGCTCGCATCGGTCGTGTGGAACGGGACTGTGATCTCGGTGGCCCATAATATATCGGCGCTCTACGCGTTCCCTGGGGCATCGATCGCTCCGACGGGTCACGCGCCCACGCACTTGCCAGGGGGTGGGGACGCCATCCAATTGGCGACACTGGGAAGTGATCCGCTGGGTTCGACTCCTGGTCTGGTTCCCTCCGGCGCCTTCGCTGTCTTGATGGCCGCACTCCAGACGCTGGAAATCTCGCCACAGGCGAAGTTCCTCACGAAGATCATCAGTGGAACCAATAGTTCTATCGACCCGAAGAAGGTGGAGCTGGCTCTCAAGATCAACCAGTCTCTCGCCGGCTTCTTTGATTCTCAGACGGGACAGACACTGCTCGGAGTCAACTTCGCGAAAGGTCCGTACGCCGGCGACTCTCCTCTGGTCGCGAGCGGGAACCACAGGCACCCGCCAAGCCAGTCTCCTGTTGCCGTGCTGATTGAGCATGCCACGGTGCAGGCGTCCGATCTCGGTACTCTCATCTCGATTCCGAGGTTTGTCGGTGTCTCCAGGATCTACACGACGCAGGTGTTCTGGGCACCTCCGGGCAAGGTCAGCCCTCCCTACCCTCAGATCGAGTGTGGATGGGATGAGAGGACGGCCGGGAACTTCACCGGGGCAAAGGTCCATATCATCTCTCAGGACGAGGTGAAGCTCGAGCTCGGCTTCAAGGCGATCACCCGCATGGGTCAGGCAGCTCTCGACTATGTGCTCAGCACACTGCCTGCGCCGACGCCGAACTGGACCTACGCCGATGCCATCTCGGAGCCGACCGAGGGCGAGATGTATGTGAAAGTGATCGGTCTCAGATGATGGAACAACGAGAGAAGATCGAGGGCAGGATCTCCGGGTTCCTGATGGTGTATGAGTGCCGCAACGGCGGAGAGCCAGTTCTCGTCCTGGACGGACGCAACTCGATCACCGATTATTCGGAGACGATCATCAAGGGACTCCTGGCCAGAAACCCTGAGGACTTCATGATCGACGGCATCGCTATCGGCCTTGGGGGCGATGCCGAGATCTCCGAGCCTCACAACGATACGGGTGCCAGAGTGGCTCCGGATCCGGTCGAGGAGACGATGCGGATCCCTCTCGAGACCATCCTGATTCAGATGACCCAGGAGGTGTCCGGAGGGATCGAATTCACGGCTCTCGCTCGACCTGATCAGGCCATTTCCGATAACATCAACGAGTTCGGCCTGGTGGCTCGGAACGGTAAGATCTTCGCTCACTACGTCCCCGATGCGGACCCGACCAGGGCGGAGAAGAAGCCCAAGACCGACATCTACTGGATCATGAAGTGGACCGTGGAATACGCCAATGCGTAGGAGGGGCCATGAATGAGATTCCCAATAGCATGCAGAAACAGGAGCCGGTGAGGATCTCCAAGAGGGATCTCGACATGCTCCAGTACAACCGAGAGCTGATGCGCAGGGCCTCGCTGACCGGTCCGTCAACCATGCTCATGGGAGCCGACCTTCCCATGATCCGGACGTTTGCCCAGGAAACCTTCATGCAGATGTCCAACATGCACCCGGACCAATTCAAGGGAAAGACCGTGAGGGACTGGGAGGAAGCCATCAAGACTTTCATCCAGTCCAGACGCCCGGAGTTCAAGAACGAGATCCTCACCAAGATGAAAGCAAGGTACGCCGAGGGAGGGGACGTTCCGAACGTGGTCCTGTCGAAGTCCATGGAACAGGAGGGTATGCAGCAGAAGAAGGCCAGTGCCCTCGACGCTCTCCTCTCCAAGGCTCTCGATGTCGTGGAGGCATCCGAGTGATAGTGATCCAGGAAGATGAACCTATCATCATGAGAGGGTGGAAGGTAGTCGGAACGCGGCCCATTGGACACTTCATGGCCCAGGAGCGAAGGCCCACTTTCGGTAGGACCAGAGAGTACAAGGATGGTATCGTGATCAAAGAATCGATGGCCAAGGCGTTCAACGACGAATTGGATAAAATCGCTGCTGATTACATCAATCCCACGATCGCGAGATCCAATCCGACCGTGGCTGCACACCAGAATGCTATCCCAACGAAGATTAACCCGAAGCCGAAAAATCTGACGCCGACACCGGCACCAGCACCTTCGAAGATAACACCTCCGAAGCCCAGACGGGCTTTCTTCGGCAAACCCGCGCTGATGGGTAGTGCGGCTATAGGGGGAGCCATGCTTCTCGGAAGTCACTTATTAAAGTCCGCGAGCGCTTTCATTGACGAGATCTCCAAGATCGCCAGGAAGATGCCCCATTTCACGGATCAGAACAGAGATCCTAAGGCCAAGGAGGTCTACCGGAGCCTGAAGCGGGAGCATCCCGGGTGGCCTGCTGGAAAGAAGGCGAGGATCGCCGAGGCTGCCGCGAACGAAGCGGGTATGGGGGCCGGTGATCAGCCTGGAGGCATCCGGTATTCCAGGAAGAAATGAGTATCGAAAAGAGAATTGAATCTGCATTCGTTGATGAGATCGAGAAGATCGGGATCTCGGCTTACGGTCTCGGACGCAGTCTTGGGTTATCAAAGAGTCAGATCTTCGGCTTAGCTAAGTCCAAGAATCAGCTCGAGGATGCGATCCTTCGGCTCACAAGAGGGAAGAGGCCGAAACATATTCTCGAGAGGATTCCTCCTGGCATGGTGAGGACAAGAGCCGTGGTCAAGGGCATAGTCAACAAACTCAAAAAGGGAGGACCTACATCGTGGGCCATGGGCAAGGTGCTGGAGCGTCCGAGGAAGCGAGCCCTTGTGGGAGGTCTAATCGGAGGTTTGATTGGATTGCCAGCGCCTCCTGGAATCCCGGCGATGATGGTGCTGGCCCCTGGAGTGGCGACTGCTACGGAGCTTCCGAGGATCTTGAGATTAGGGAAGCAGCGCCAGAAGATGATCCTTCCCAAGATCATCCAGACGATCAAGGGCCTGCCGCAGCGGGTGACGCAGGCGATCAGGAAGAGGACATAGTCCGGAGACAATCATGACGCAGCTCAGGCTCTTTTCGTTCCACGAGCAGGACACCTCGAGGGCGCACAATCAGAGGATCGCGAGCCTTTTGGCCCCAGGCGTCTACAAGGGATACAGGATCCGTCCGAATGCCTCCGATCCATCCAAGCTCGACGTCACCCATGGGAACGATGGGACGTCCGTTCTCGTAACCGTGGAGGGCGTGAGGATCCAGGAGACGGCGGAGATCACGGGAACGCTCCAGGTACAGAATGCGGACCCATCGAGGCTGCGCTATGACCTGGTCGTGGCCGAGTACCAATGGTCTCCGAACAACGCCATCCAGCAGACCTACAAGGTGATCCGTGGAGGCTACGCCAGGAGTTCTTCGGACACCCCTCCGATCCCGGTCCAGCAGAGCATCTACCAGATCCCCCTGGCCATGATCCTGGTGAGGCCCCAGGTAGCCATCGGAGGGATCTTCCGTGTCGAGATTCAGGAGACGGACGTCTACCACATCAGGAAGGCGTCCGATCCAGGATCCGAGGACATTGGGACTCTCAAGCCAATCATCGACCCGGTGAACAATCTCAGGGTCTTCGTTTATTCCGGAGCCTTCCCGACCCTCGACGGTCTCAGTTTCATCCAGTTCGAAGGCGGGTACTCCGATGAGATTGACGATTCCCAGATGTCCGACGGGGAGACACGATACTTCCTCATCGGTGTGGGCGATGACAAGGGTGTCTCGATCGCAGGGGAGAGTTCGACTCTCGACACAGTTCCGAATCTGGACTCCGATATTCTCCCCGTGGCCGTGGCCAAGGTGACGAAACGGGGAGGCTCCTCTTATATCGAGGACCTGGTGGACATCAGGTTCCCCTTCGCACGGAAGACGGTTCCGAGAGAGGAAGAGGACTTCTACCAGGATCAGGCGAACACGAGCGTCTTCAGGTATGTTAGGATCGACTCGTTCCGCGGAGAGGGTCTCATCAATCTTGCCACACTTCTACCCGCTGATGCGAACCTCAGCGCCGTGATCGATAGAGGAGAGACGAGTCTGAAGGTCTCATGGGACGGCTTGGGGCAGCCTACGGCTGATGTCACGATCAGCACGGAAGATCTTCTCGGAAACTCCGAGATCGACCAGGTTCGCCATATCATGATAACGGTGGACACGGACGTGGAGAACCTCACGTTCGACTATTCCTCCGTTTCCGGGTATCACGGCTTCAGCGGACGTGATTTTGAGCCGAATAAAATCATCGGTCTCGCAGACGGCGTGTCCCAGCTCTTCATCAGGTTCAAGATTCCGGCCTCGGAATTCGACGGTGGAGGCATCAAGAGGGTCTTCAGTTTCGCCGTGTTCATGATCCTCGATTACGAGATGCTTAACGAGAAGTCGCTAAGCGGTCTTGGCCTCGAGTCGGCGGCCTACTCGATCCCGAACCTAATCCCAAACGGTGACTTCAGGATGTGGAGCAGAGCTACGGATTCCTCGTCAGCCTATCCGGACATCAACTCGAGGGATCTCATCTCTTACCAGATCAACAAGGATGACTTCGCGGATCGGAGGAACATTTTCGCCGGCGACGGATGGCAGTTCACTCGCCTCGAGTTCAACCCTAACGACGGCCTGATCTCGAGGATCCTCTGGAGCCGTGACGTAGTGGAGAGTCTCGACGAGAACACCATGGACACCGCGTTGAAGTGGACAGGCGAAGCGGGCACCGCGGGGCAGCAGAACTACTTGGAGTTCAGGACACTGGCACCCCAGGGATACGATGGCCAGTTCGTCACCTTCGCCTTCGACTACAAGTCCCAGCCCAGAGAGGCCGTGGGCATCCGGCTCGTCCTGTACGAGCGCGGAAGCGACGGATCGCTGGCAGTTCACGATGCCGTGGAGTCCGGACCTCTCAGGACGGAAGGGACGCTGATCATCAGCTCGAACACGGCCCTGAACTCGAAGGTCTTCGCCATCGGATTCATCATCGTGTTCCAGCAGACCACGGGAATCTCCACGGTGTACGTGAAGAGCGCGAGAGCCGCGATCGGTCAATACTCGGTGCTTCCGTTCACGAGAAACACAGACGCGGACGACATGTGCTCCAAGTATTACGAGCGTGGACAACTCTTCGCATCATCGTCGGCAGAGGAGGGCGAGGAGGTAGGAGGAGCCGTCCAGTTCGCAACGAGGAAGCTCGTCGGACTCTCTGAGAACAACTCGATCGCAGGAGCCCTGGCAGAGGCTCTCTCGAGCAGCAGGAACGTGAACGCTTCGGGCCTGTCCCTCACGGCGACCGAGAGAGGGATCCTGGCGAGGGCCACAGCCGCGCAGACGGGGCTCGTGGTTATCGACGTAGATTGGGAGGCCTCGGTGGTGTACTCTCCGGCCACGTAGTACCTAACTGATGGGTACGAGGAGGAACGGATGTCTTTGATGGTCCAGGTCAGGAGGAACGGAATCCCGGTTCCGGGCCTCTTCATGAAGCGGGGCACCGAAGGTGACGTCTTTCGGTTCGTTGGAGCCGAGACGGGCCATGCTCAGATCATCAGGATCCAGGACAATACGGTTCTTCCGGATGGGAGGAACAGGGTCACGGTAGGTCCGAATCACACAGCCCCTAACAACACGCCCCAGTACATAGACTTCGTCCTGGGGTTCAGGTACTTTGTGGGTCTTCACCAGCTGGACGTGGGCGTTGTGGGACTTCCCAGAGGAACCGTACAGCCCATTGTCGCGAGAGAGGTCATAGACAGGGCGAGACAGGACTGGGCTGGTTGGGCGAACCCTCCGTACAACTTGGAGCTCGATCCGGATGGGGTGTTCGTCACCTATTTCCAGGAGACGGCCCCGGACGTGGTTCGTGTCGTGAACCCGTGGCGGGCTGCCATCTTCATATTCTCCGTTCCTCATACTTCTCTTCAGACCGTGTCCAAGAACCGGATCACGGTCGAGAACCAAGGGGACAACAGGGCCATCGAACTCCTGGGAGAGAACGACGGCATCGTATTCAAAGCGCCCAACGGGCTCAGGGGTCTTCTCAGGATCGACAACAATCTCCATCTGGGGGTAGATCCGGTCTGATGCGTTATACTGACGTCTATAACACGGTGAACCTTGTGCGAAATGGAGGGCTCGACTTCCTCAAGTCCCTCAATGAAATCCCTCCGTTCTGGAAGATGCAGGGAGCGGAGCCCAATGCAATCCCTCCCGTGAATTCATTCAGTATCGTAACGGGGCATGTTCCGGAATCGGAGAATGGGGCTGCGCGGTACTTCAGGTTCGTCCTGTCCTCGTCATCGCCCGTCATCCTCCAGCAGGAGTTTATCGACATCAATCCCCAGATGACGTTCTGTCCGATGGGGTCCTATCCATGGCAGACGTATGGGGACCGTCTCAGCAACGATAGGTATCCCATTTACGAATACACCCTGATCAGAGGCATCGAAATCTCGATCGCTGCGAGCATCCGCGTGGTAAAGGGCAGTGCGAAGATCAGCCTGTCCAACAGGTTCAAGGCGGCCAATGAGGAAGAGATAGAGGTCTACGCAGCCCTGGCATCGAAGGACTGGGTCAGGCCTTCGACCGTGGTGGATCTCAGGGGTCGGATGTTGAAGACGCTCGGCATCAAGATGGAGCGTATCGGAATGGGCGACGTGGCCGAGATCCATGTGGGCGCGGTGACCATGATCACGGGATCCACGTCGGATGTGCCCTACGTTGGTGATCCGATGGCAGACGCAATTCCGAAGGGAGCCATCGTGTTCATGTTCGGAGATGCGTGTCCTCCCGGATTCGATCTCGTGGAACTTCCTGCGCCGGCCAAGCACGGGAGGATCTTTCCGAGGGAGGGAGCTCCATCTCTTGATGTTGGTGGGGATGAGACGCACGTTCACGACACGGCAGAGATGGTCATGAGTCCGGAAGATGGATGGCTCACCCTTGATTTGATCCCGACACCCTTCGGCCAGAACTATGGGACGCCGGCCGACAGTGGAGAGGACGTCCATACCCATGATATGGGCAGTGGTGATCATGTTCCGCCGTCGAAAGACGTTATTCTCTGTAAGAGACTCTAATGACCCAGAAGATCGAGAGCGCGTTTTCCAGGGTGGCGAACGGGAACTTCTCCCATGGTACCGCGTACTGGGAGTCCGTGCTCGCTGGCGATCTGCGTATCCGTACATCAGGGGGCGAGAGCACGGCTCCGAGCCACGAGCTCTATTCAAGATACTGGCTCGAGGCCAGGGGCCATTTCCAGCACGTCATCCAGTACAAAGATTTTCCTATCTATCCGGCTGCCTCTCGTTTCGACACGGCGGTAGTCCCCGTCGCTCCGAACCTGTACCTGCTGGCGGCGCAGCCGAATCCCGGAATCGAAGCGATCCGACTTCAGCCGTTCGGAGTCTTCAACCCAGTCGGGCCGCCGATCGCCATGAAGAGAGGATCGAAGATCCTCGTGGGTTCTCCTTCCGGCGACCACGATCTCGAGACCCGGATCAACAGAGTTCTTAAAGTAACCGAGAAGATCTACAGCCAGACTCCTTACCTCACGGAGGTGCTGGTCAATATTTCCGGCTCAGGCATGCCAAAGATCTTCAAGCAGGCGATGAGCAGTTACAAGAGGCCGATCAGCAACAACCTATTCTCGGTCAGGATAGACAGGACGGCCATAGACAGCGCCATTCGTCCCGACGGAACTGTCGGTGTAAGGGTGGGAGACTACTTCGTGGCCAGGGATCCTCTTTGTTCCGGCAGGATATCGGGCATTACGGCCACGGAGATCTTCGTTGTCAAGGATACCAGTCTTCACAGGCTCCCTCTTCTGACTGTTTTCGATAAGCCGATCAGAGACTGGTACATCGTCCCGGGATATAACACGACCATGTTCCGGGAAGGCGAGTTCATCCAATACGATCTGACGCTGGCCTTCGACGTCGCCGGAATAAATAACATCTACAGTGTTTTCATCAAGTTCTACGACGAAATATATTCGGGTACTAACGGCGCCCTGTTCCCCGTGAGAGTCAATCCTGGAGAGTCGATTCCTAAATTCTGGTATGAGAAACAGATTGGAAACGTCAAAAGGTTTTTCATGCGATTCTTCGGGGAGTACGAGGCTCCGATCATCCACGATAAAGCTGTGATCGAGTTCACTCAGATCTTTGACAATGCGGAGACTCTCGTCGGAAACGTGGTTCTTCTCCGTGGAAACTACATAGACCGGCTCAAGAAGGAAGACACCAGTCCCACGGCCGAGGTGGTCGATCTTCTCGAGTCACCGATCAACGTGGAATCGAACATCATTCCCAAGGGTACGATTTTCGCCTACGTGGGAGGATCCGTGTGTCCTCCAGGATATGAAAGAGCCGAGGGCGTGGGCCGGTTCGAAGCCGGGTCCTTGAAGGATCTTGATGGTCTCAGACTCGACTTCGGTGAAGGACCTGGATGGTATGGGACCTCGGCTATCCACTGGGACAGAGGCGGGGATCTCGTCAACGGGACCTTTCGTGACCCAACGCATCTGAGGCCCATGACGATCTTTGGCATCAACGAATTTGGTCGAGAGAGCGTCGGAAAGTCCTATCCATATCAGGTATCTTCCAGATACGTACCTGTTACTCCTTTCCGGTATACCACCGGATCCAACGCGAATCTCCTGGCCTACAGAGATGGGATCGGAGGGGATCCGAGCCCGATTCTCGTGACGGAGGAGTATCTGAGGACGGACGTGGTTCCGGGCGACATTGTCGAATTCTACAACGAATCGAAACACTACTCGGTGTGCGCTCTCATCGTCCAAGTGGTCGCTGGGGAGTTTGTCACGCACATCCAGGAAGGAGTGCCTCCCGACATCTTCAACGGTGATCCGGACCTATATCGTGCGAGGCGGCAAGTAGGGGCCGGTATCCCGAGGAACTCGGTGTACCAGGGATACGGAATGTTCGGGCCGTTCGCCTTCATCCGCGAGCCTCAGACTTTCGTGGAACTCTACGGCGACTTCCAAGAGGTTATCATCAATGCGGCTATCGATCACGCGAAGATGAGGATCTGGAAGAGCGGTACGATCGCGCATGCCCAGAGGATCCCCGAGGCTCAGATTACCGGACCTCTCGGAGGCTACGGCTACTTCGGAGAGCCCCATACCCACGTCATGAAGCAGAGCCATGACATCTCCACCTATGGTGACGTGGGGCACTCGAGTCAGGGAGCATTCATCACGACTCCTCTCAAGATTCCGTATACTCACACGCATAGATCCTTGTTCGGAGCCGTTACGATTCCGAGGATTCGTCCCGTGCTCCTCTGTCAGAAGATCTGATGGCAACGAACGACTACACACGACTGGCGCTCAGGCCCATGGCCATCAACCGGTTGAAGAACGGTAACTTCAACCGTACGCCCCGGCAGCATACTATCACCGACAATTACAATGTGTCGGCCTACGCCACGGCTGGGATCACGCGCACGTTCCGTACCAGATACAAGTACGACTCCCAGATGGTCATCGATGGTGCGACGTTGCAGAATCGCGTTACGATCCCAGGATTCCATGTCCTTGCGCAGAAACCCGCCGAGACCTTCATCTCTGATTGGTTCGTATGGGGAGCGGAGGGAGTCATCAGCTTCGACGAGCGTGGTAGATCCATGGACGACGGAGCGAGAGCCGATCTCGAGTTTCTCGCGCCAGGAGATGTCACGTTCCTTCAGTCGATCGAGAGCTTCGATAAGTTCAGGGGCAAGCCCGTGACCCTCGCCGTCTCAGGTTACCAGAGGAACCGGAACGTGAAGGTCCAGTTCGTGATCGACTGCGGATCCAAGGTGATCGAAGGACGTCCCTTCCATTCCAGATACTTCGGTCCGTACACCAGGATGATTGACGTCTTTGAGTCGATTCCCCTGGACATTTCGAAGTTCGAGGTCATGCTCAAGATGACCGGAGGCCAGGGCGGTTCGGTAGGCTTGTCCGGGATCATGATGGCCATAGGAGCCTACGCTTCGGACCTCCCTTATTCGGATAACCCATCCGACGTGGCAGTTCCGAGCGGGGCCGTGATTCTCTGGCTCGGAGACACGTGACCTCCAGGCTACCGCCCCCTCGTAGAGGATGGCACGTCACTTCACGCGTTCATCGGGGATCCCAACGCTTTCTTTGGCAACACTGGGTACAGCCAGATGCGCGGCATTCCCACGGCGATCTATAATCTGAGGCCGGATTTTCCTCCTTCTGGTTCGCGAAATCTCGAGGTGGGGAGCAACGAGCATAGTCACGAGTCCGGTAACAGGTGGGAGATTCAACCCTCCGGTCTCAAGGAGGAGACGGACAGGTTCAAGACGCCTATCATCGCTGACAAGCAGGTCCCTATGAGGGAAGTGGCTGCTGCCGCGGCCCAAGGAGATCCACCGGATCCGAATGCCACCAATCCGGTTCCGCCCTACGAGGGACTGATTTCGGAAGCGTTGCCCATAGAACATGCGCACGAGATCAAGCTGGGTCAGGAAGACATTCAGATCCCGTACGTCAAGGTCAGGATATGCGAGAAGATCTAATACCGAGGAAGGATCAGAATCCGATCCTATTGTATTCGCCCACATGTCCTTACTGCGGTAAGACACTCGAACCTGTGATCGAATTTTTCCTATCGAGAGGTATACTTCTAATAGTCCGGCGCCCAATGAAGGAGGAGATCGACAGGATCCCAGGATATCCGGCTCTCTACATTCCGAAGGCGTACTCGGAGCCGATCATCCTCTTTGGTACCGGTATTGTAGAGACACTCGAGAAGCTTCCTGAGTTGGCGAATTATTATGGACCCTCTCTCCATCATTACGAAGAACATTCCGATCGCGCTGGTGGCCCAGGCATACAGCGAGCAACTCCAAGCGGTGGGAGGAGTACCGCCGTACACGTGGAGCTTGGACTCAGGAGCGTTACCATCGGGGGTGTCACTATCGCCCAGCGGGATCCTGGATGCTGCGGCGGGTAACATCCAAGCCGCCGACGTAGGCATTCACATCTTCGTGCTCAAGGTCACTGATTCCGCGGGCGTACCTGTCTCTGTCACTGACCCGGTCACGATGGAAGTCGCCCCCTACGGCTACGACCGCGTGATCGAGTTCCTCATCGACACGAGGTTCAGATCTCTTCTCGATCGCTACAACCTCGATGAGGTGACACGCAACAAGGTCGAGCGTCATTTCTTCCGCAGCCTCATGGGGGTCGAAGGGGACACGTTAGTCCATATGGATCGCGACATCTTCTGCGAGGATTGGCCTACTCCAGGGACTGACAAGACCCTGCGCGAGGTCCTCGAGCTGATCGACACCTCGGCCTCTGAAGCGATCAAGACCATCAACTCGATTCAACCTGATCTCGCTACCAATGACTTCAGGGTTAGAGGCACGGCAGGAGTCACGATCACTCCGATCACCAATGGTCTCGAAATCGGAGTCGTAGATCTTCAGAAGGTGGAGAGATACACGGCCGTAGGGTCCGTGGCTCCTGGAGCCAATCTTGATCTCCTGCTCCAGTCCAGGCCCACTTTCTTTGACGCCTTGGTGGAGACGTCCCCGGACATCTGGTATCCCGTGGCCGATATCCCCGCCTTCGCCGGCAAGCACATAGATCACAGCATCGTGGGAATCAGCGGGAACGTGATCGCGCACGCGGTCGGAATGAGGGGAAGCGTACCCGTCGTCCACGTGATCTGGAACGATCCGGGATCTCCGTCCATCAAGATCTCGAGATTCCACGGAGAGACCCTGGCCCTCGAGCAGACGATAGGATTCGTCCCGGCCGCACCGATCGTTGGCTATCCTCTGATCATGGTCGGAATCAACGGTCAGGTGATCATTGCCTGGTGCAACACGGCTGGGGACTTCTGGCATGGGATCTTGAATCCATCCGATTACACGGACACGACGCTGCCCACCTATCTGAATCCACCGGTCCTGACGGCGGCCCTGAACCCGAGCGCCCCTCCGATCAGCAACAACCGGCTCATCGGCGCCGTGGTGCCCTCAGGCCCCTCAGCGGGCCTCTGCTACATCGGGCTGGATCAGGCCGGCACTCCGGCCGTGATAGAGATCAACACCCTCACAGCAGGGCCAGGAGGGGGCTACACGGGCACGACAGCGACCGGTCCGGCTGGAGCGGCGTGGTTGGATATGCTCGTGGACTCCCCAAGTAATCTTCTGTTACTCCTGGGCGTGGATGGCTACGGCGGTCCAGCGGATAACCTGGGACTCTGGGGCGTGACCATCAACCCGTTCCCGGCCGGGGCTCTGCCGGCCTATGTGGTCCTCGATGGTCCAGTGGTCGACGGTGTCTATTTCGAAGACGGGATGATGGCCTTGGGCGACTCGCCCTCGGGCTCTCCCACTCGTGCGGTCACGGCCGCCTATATCCTGAACGATTTCTCCGTCCTGCCTGGTCAAGGTTTCCTGAAGGTCGTATGGCAGGATGCGACGGAGACTTGGCCGGTAGTTCCTCCCCCCGTCGTTACCACGGTCGCGAGGGCGAAGTCGACGGACTCGCCCGGAGGCCTGTTCGTACGCGAATGGGATTCAGGTGGAAGCGACGAGTGCAACGTCTATTTCCTCGACGTCGATAAGGCCGACGTGGGTGACGTCGTGCTCAGACGCATGATGATCGTACCGAATGTCGGAGTGGTCGAAGGCGAGACCGTGGTGTCGCAATACAACTCGCTTCCCACGTGGATGAAGGCGAGTCATGTATCTGAAGCGATCCCCGGTGCCTGGAAGCCGAGAGTGCTGACTTCTGACGACATCTTCATGAGCGTGTCGGAGACCTTCGGCGCCAAGAACTTCAACGCCTTCTACGACGACTCGAACAAGAAGGTGGTGTTCAAGAACTACTCTGAGTTCGAGTGGACTGTCCAGGTGGAAGCGCTGGTGAATACCGGAGGCACGGATCTCCCTCCCAATCTCATGATCCCGTGTTTCCAGCTTGCACAGGCTCTCAGGAACTTCTACGATGACGCCGGTTTCTTCCCGTCGCCTTCAGCGTCGGGAGGGGTGACCTGGACGGAGTCACAGTTGGCCGCATCGACCACGAGCGGCTTCCTGTTCTCGAACTACTACTCCGTCGTCCCGGGGTCGTACGACATGTACGGAGGGATGGTTGCCCAAGCCTTCTACTACTCGGATGAAGCGGCTGGTTTGGCATCCGACCAAATAGTCGTGTTTCGCTACAACTATATGCCGGTTAATATTACGGTCGCTGAATTGGTGGTCCAGGCCGTGATTGTCGCCAACCTTCCGATCACGCCTCCGTCCTCAGGAGGCGCAGCGAATCCGAACTACTACACCCTGGCGGAACTGGATGTGAAACTGGGGACGACTTTCGCATCCACCTACGTGGGACCTCCTTTCGATTACTACAAGTACTTCTGCTTCCTGGACACGACGGGAGCTCTCTATCATCACGGTTGGTTCTCGCAGAATCACATCGACACGGCTCTATCGTACGGTCCCTATCCCACCACGCAGCCCACGATCCCGGTGGAGGAGCGGTTCACGGTGGGAGCAGACGCGACGACAGGAGTGTCAACCTCATTCATCCTGTCTCATCCCGTGGCCACGGCTCATGTGTTCGTGAACGGCATCAGGTACACGAGGGATCTGGACTGGTCCTTCGGCGCTTCCATGAACGAGATCCTGTACCTGAACCGCGCCGGCACGATCACGAACCCGGGCTACACGCTACACCAGTACGACGAAGTCATGGTCGACAAGTACCTACTGTAGAGGAAGGCATGAGGGAGAAGTGCTGTGCTTGTGATGAGATCGCCGAGGGCGAATACAGGGATCTCGACGACTCCGTCTTCTCCGAGGCCATCCGCACCTTGATAAAAGACCCGGACGCCAAGCGCGTCTTCATCTGTGACCAATGCTCGGGCGGATCCAACATGCCCGTGCACATGCCGTAGGAGGTACGATGCCTTTCAAGTCCGATGCTCAGAGACGCTGGATGTACGCCACTCACCCCAAGATGGCGAAGAGATGGCAGAAGGAGACTCCGAAGGGCAAGGATCTCCCCGAGAAGGTGGCAGCGGCCTTCGTCGACGAGCTGAACAAGATCTCAGCGGCACAGGCGTTCAAACCGAGCCCTGGCCCGAAGAAGCCGGATCCGTTCAAGTCCTTCGCATCTAAGGCGCCGAGGCCGGTCCATGTTGCCGGGGTCAGGGACGCCAGTGGGAAAGGTATCGGTATCGGCTATAGCATGCAGAGCTCACCGAAGCCTTTGAAGGTCCCGGCGGGGTACGAGCAGCTCCTACGGAGAGCACCGAAGTTCTGAGGAGGAGAAATGAGAAGTCTGATTGCCACTGCCTTCGTCGACGAGCTGAGCAAGATCGCAAATGGGCTCGAGAAGGGTTCCCTCGGCAGGATGATGAGAGGCCCGAAGCACACTTATCTTAGGCCCCAGTACGCAGAGGAGATCCGGGAGCAGAGGAGGAGTCCGGAGATGAGGGGCCGAGGCAGCCGGTCCCATGAGTGGCTCAACAACGCCCGGGTGGTTGAAAGGGATATGCGGATCAGAAGAGCCTCCAGATGAGCAAGATGGGCCACATCTCAGGGAAGAACTACGCAAGAGCGATGTAGAAAGAAGACGACCATGAACGACAGGATCGCGCAGTCATTCATCGACGAGCTGAACAAGATCGCCATGGGCTACGACCCTGCGAGACAGCCTCACGAACTCAATCTTCAGCGCATGGCAGCGAAGTCAGGCGGAGGAATATCGTTCATACGAGGCGGTAAGAGTTACGGTACCCCAACCTCGATGCCGACGAATGTTCTGAAGAGCGTATCCAAGAACATCGGAGCAGGAAAGTTCAAGGTTGTGCCTCATTAGAGGAGGCTGGGCGTGAAGTATGGAGTCCCAGCCTACAATCCGAAGTGGCCCTTCTGGCGACTGTCTCTCATCCTGATCATCTCCCTTCTGGTCTTCGGGATCGCCACCTTCAGCTTCGTAGCCATCGGTTTCTCGGTGATCTCTTTCCTCCTCGCCTACCTGTTCAAGCGCGAATGGGAGAGAAAGAACGGAAGATCGAACTAAAAAGAAAGCTGACGACGAATCACCGGCTTTCAGATCACGACTTATCTTTAATGTACCCGCCACCCTTCTTTGGTGGCTTATCCACCCTATTTGTTCTCCTCCAAATTGCTGTTTTCGGAGACCATGACTTTTCGTTCACGATCTCACTAATGCGGACTTGGGTCACACCTGCGATCACGGCGAGACAATCCTGGGATACTCCCTGGGAGTGCGCTTCTCGGACGGCTTCAATGAACTGCTCGGTGTGGATCGTGTTATAGTGATCCTCTACTGTTTGGCCGGTCCGAACTCGACAGCCCCGCCCGTCCTCTCCGCGAGCCGGAGGGCGTCCTCGTCCTTCTCGTTCGTCGAGCCATTCTTGAAAGCCCATTAGATCCTCCTCAATCCTCGATCCTGTTGATAAGATTCTCTGCATCCTTCATCCCCAAGAAGATGGCCCCGTTCTTCTGCGCACGAATGGCGTCGTTGGCGGAGAGGCCGAAGGCGAGCACCTTCGTCGTCTCGAGCCCGCAGTCAGGGTCCGTGCACTCGACGGGCCGTTCGAAAATGAGGAGGTACTCGCCCGTCCGGATCACTCCCAAGGACTTTTCTGCTGCGGTGTTCTTCACCACGTAGACCTTCGTCTCCTGGTTAAACATCGGTCCTCCTCAGTCTTGTTCGGCCTCGCTGAGACCGTCGGCGCGGCCTCGGTCGTATCCCTCGCTGTCTCCCTCTTCTTTCGCCCCTTCCAGGCACTTCTCGCATGGTTCGACCTCGATCGCCGGATCCTGGCGCGAGTAGCTCGTCCGTCGGCGCTCGCTCGTCTGGTTGCAGAGCCCGGCGTCGCACTTGGCGCAGAAGACCTCGAACTGAACGGTCATTTCGGGCATGGTTACTCCTCACGCCACTTCGAATAGCAGCTCTTCAGCTCCGTACACGGCGTCCTCCCCGCACTCGTCGCACTGGTACCCGCGGGCGTCCGGTTCGACGCCACTGGTTTCGGCCCCGCAGTGGACGCAGAAGCCCAGGTTGTCGTCCTCCCGGACTGCGGCCATGACCCGGTCCTGGGTGATAGACGGGTGTAACTGCATGTCAGCCTCCTCTCAGCCAATCGGCCGGGCGTCTTCCGGATCATCCAGTCCGGTCTTGTCCTTGAATAGTTTCTTCTTGTGATCCTCGAAGCTCGGAAGTCCGAAGGCTTCGTCGTTGCTCACGATCTGGCCAGGGGTGCCACCACCGCCTACCGAGAACTGCTCCCACCCGGCGATGGCCAAGAAGTTTCCCGAGCACCTCTCGCACGGGACTCTCAATCCCTTGCGAGGACCTCGCGTGATCGTCTTGTGCTCCCGCCTGTAGCGAACGATCACGAAGTACTTGGTGAAGAACCGCAGGAGTTGGATGCAGCGGGCGACGAATTGATAGTTGCGGTAGGCGCAGGACTTGATCTCGTAGGTCTCGTCCTCTTCGATGCCGAAATGCTCCTTGCAGAAGTCCTCGCCGCATTGACCAGAGCGCTGCGGTCGGCCTACTTTCACACGTCCTCCGGATCCAGGGAGTACACAGCGAACAGGGCCACACCGTGGTATTTCTCTTGCGGTGCGAGGACCTTGTTCGCCCAGTCGATTAGTTCGTTCGTGAGCAGGTCACCGATGTCGAACCGAACGCCGTTGTCGCGGTCGTCCGAGTGCTCGGGCACGTCGACGACTTCCGTCGACCAGATGCGGTCCTCCCACGCGAGCAAAAACTCGACTCGTTTCATTTCAGGCAGCCCTCCACGAACTCGTCGTACATGTTGGAGAAGGTCTGTACAACCGATCCGTTCTCGACCAGGTCGGCGATGATCCCTTCGTGGGTGAATCGAATGTGAAGCTCCTGACTCTCATCGAGCCGATCGGATTTGACGATGAGCGAGACCGTGGATTCGGCGGCTTTAACGATAACCTGCCCGTTCACCTGAACTTTGATTTCGTTGGTCATGCTCACTCCTTGTTGAAGGCCTTCGCTGCGTATCTGACGAGGGCGGTGTAGACCTCAGGTTCGAGAAAGATCGTGTTCGTCGCCCCGACCCCGTTCTCGGTCGTCAACTTGAACGACCCGTCTTCGACCTCGATGTAGACGCTGTCTCCGAGGTATTCCTTCTCTACTTGTTTCATGGCTCCTCTGAACGTCTCTTGCGGATCTATAACAAATCGTAGCATTTTACTTTTCCTTTAAGCGGCCCGACTACCTTCATTAGAAACAGTTCGGCTATTCTGTCTAATCCTCACATCTTTGCATTTCGGGTCCTATCAATTCAATTTCAATTTTAGTTATCCTTTTTTCTTTGAAACTACCCCCAAAACGCAGACGCTCTATTATTGCATAAACATCATAAACCCCATCCCCAAACCCAGATTGAAAAGATACCGCAAGCCAATCTTTCCCGTCAGGAGTACAAACTTGACCTCCCATCTCAGGACTTATCCTGACATTAAGGGCCTGATTGTATTCATTCGGCCCGAAATATTTTTTGATATAGTACGGGTCTATAACCATCAATGTTCCGGAATTGACACCAACTCTCCCTATCTTGATTCGTTCCATTCATCATCTCCTTTAAACACTTGGGTTATTCTGTCTCGTCGTTTTCGATTCCATTTCGCTTCCCCCATAGAAAGTCTGATTATCAACGGCTGAGATAGATGCTTGCACCAGTGTCTATCCCCTTCTCGGCGGCGTACTCTTTCAGCCCCATGATAAAGCCGTCGATGTTTGCGCCCATCTTGGCGCAATGCTGAAGCATGATCATTGCAAGGCCGGTTCCCTCTGGCAGCACGAATGTTTCCCCGCGTTCGCCGGGGGCATACTCTACGACAGCCACGAAGGCGAGTCCCTTGGCTCCGCACTTGTCGGCAAGTTCTTTGAGCCGAGGTGCAATTTCCGCGTCGTACCACTCTTCAGTCGTGCTCTGCATCTTTACCCCCCCACCAATTATGTCTTCTTTGGTTCATAGGGACACGGCAGGTGTTCCAGTTTTTTGTATTTGATTTCGTGCCTGATGCGAAAATCCGGCTCTCCCCGGCACAATCTGCACCCATTCGTGCAGTTGCATTTTACGTAATTGATCTGGGGCATTCTCGGTCCTTTCAATTCGATATTTGTGTCAAAAAGGTGGGTTGGGGAATTCGATCTTTGTAAAATGGGCGTTTTCGACTTCTGATTTGTACATGAAAGACCCTTCGGCAACGTACATCGGCCTACCGTAGCCGTCTTCCCATACCTGCACCCGCACCCAGATCGGCTTGGCTTCTTTTGTTTTCCCGAAGCGATATCCATAAAACCAGTAATCTCCTGGTTCTGTCGGGAATTCCTTCGACCATACCGTATTGTTCATCTTTACTCTCCATTCTATTTGTCTTGCTTTCGACCCCAAAAGTCAAATACCGCTTATCGCGTCAAGGAAGTCCTGATAAGATCCGTTGTCCTTGATGATGTTTGCGGCATCCAACAACCGATGCCCGGCCTTCCCGTTGCCCATTTCCTGACAGTAGGCAAAAGTACACCGTGCTCCAACACAACCAAGGGTGCAAAGTGGGTTTCCCCTCTTTCGATTGGATTCGTCGAAAGCACGATAGCGACAGCGCTTCGCCAGGATCCTCCATTCGCCATTCGTTAGCATTGCACCCCTCCTTCCTTGCACTCGGACTCAAGTGCCTTGCACTCCATATCAAAAGCCTTGCGGCGTTGTCTTCGACGGGCCGGGGGTTGAGCCCCAGCGTCTCCCCTGCCCGTTCAGCGGGGTTTCGCCCCACCACTGCATAAGTCACCTCCCTTTCAACTGATGGCGCGGGCCGGATTCGAACCGGCTTAGGCTTCCCGTAAGGAGTAGGTAAGTCGGGGTACTCCTTGCCGCGAAACCCACCACTCCCCACCTACGTGGGCACGTCCCACCGTGCCACCGCGCCTTTCTTGCATTTCCAATCCCATTTTGTTAGAATCCCCTACTATCCTCACTCTTTCGCTTTTTTGCTGGTCAGTCCTCTGGCTTTGCCAGCTTCCTCCAGCGTCTTCCGCGCCCAGTAGTCCAGCGTGCAGATCGTATCGCCGTTCGTGATCTCGACGCCGCCGGCGATGTTGGCGAGCCGCTTTATAGAATCGACCAGCGCGTCCCGCTCATCACGGTCATACGGTCCTTCCTTTCATCTCTTCCCTGATCTTCATCAGGATCTTTCCAAGCCTGTTCTGACCCTTGATCTTGGCGCACTTCTTGCACCCGCAGTCGCCCCAGTAATTGTCGTGCCAGTGGTTCCTCTCGATGAGGATGGCGTCTCCGGTGGAGAGCAGGAGCTGGGCGAGGTTTGGTTCCAGGAACTTCTCCCTGACGATGCTCTCCATGATCCGGTCCTTCACCCGGTCCCAGTCTGGCCGAAGCGTTATGTCCCGGCCTCGTATCTTGGCGTGGCCGGCGTGGCGTGCCTCGATGATCCATGTGATCTCTGGGATCTTCTTCGTCTTGCAGGCCTGGTAGGCCTGTTCGGCAGATTTCGCGATCCAATCGTAGAGATGGTAGGAGAAGCGGATCTCACAGGGGTGGAAGTTGCTGAGGAATGCGTAGTCGCCCTTGAAAGAGTTGATGGTAGTCATGGTTGTTCCTTCGGCATCTTGTAGCCGGGAAGGTTGCCGCCTTCCTGCTCCACAATGCGTATGTGGAGGTGGTTATCTTTCCGCTCGACGGTCATGTGGTAGTCCTTGTGCGGGTCCAGGTTCCTCACGATCTCCAAGGCATCCCCCAAGGTGTTCTGCATCGGCCTATGGGTGTCTTGGTTTACCGACTTGGCGCCGAGCACGATATTGCCGAGTTTCTTGCGCAGGTCCTCGTTCATGCGTCCTCTTCTCCATTCGCCTCTGGTGGTTGTTCATGACTCCTCCTTGCATCCGCACTTGAAGGCGCCAGGAGGCATCGCCCCTTCCCAGTTCTTCTTGATACAGCGCTTCCGGCCGCAGTCCGGGCACTTGTAGATCAGGACCGTGTACCAGGGAGGCTGAAAGCCTCGCCGGCGTTCGGACCCGATACAGTCCTTGAAGTTGATGGTCGCCATGGCTCCTCCTTGTCAGGCCGGGCTATCCAGATACGCCTGGACGCTCTCTTTCAGCGTCGGTGCGAGATGGTGGATCTTTCTATCCCATTCCACTCGCGAGAAGGTGTTGTTGTCCAGGGGCTGGCACATCCACCATCCGGCGTGCTTGGGGATCGTCGTCACTTTGAGGTACTCCTCGGACACTGTCTTCCACGCGCCGTCTATCTTCCGTTTGACATCCCGCAGGACGATCTTTGCGTCCGGGTAGCGGGCTCTGTGCATCCCGTGGTAGACCGAGATTCTCCGCAAGGGTATGCGCCGCACCGATAGGAAGTGTTCGGCGATCGTCTCCAGCAGTTCGCTGTCGGTCATGTATTCCTCCCAATCTGGTAGCGGTCCTTCCTGGCCTGCCGCCCCGCTTCCCATTCGATGATCATTTTCGCGAGGAGGTCACCGTCACCGGCTGCTTTCACGTGGTAGACGGCGATCGTCGGTGAGTACCACACACGAGGATTCAGCTGGTCCGCCCATCCGTAGTGTCCTGGCCACTTGATCACGAGGGTCTCTCTGTTCTGTGCGAGAACGATCCCGAGACCTCCATGGTCTACGCCGTGCATCTTGGCCTTTCCATCGGCGATTGTGATTCGTCCGTCCATGGTGTATAGATCCTCCCTTGCACCCAACCGTTGGGTTCTACATGACGTCGACGCCGTACGCCTTCCAGATCTCCTCGGTTCCCTTCCTGGCCCTGTCGACGAGGGCGTTGATCTGCCGCATGGTGAGGCTGGTCACGTCCCACACGAACTCGATCTGCTTCTCCATGCGACCGTGGTTTGATCCGTAGTTCCAGTGTTTCTCGCCGTCCCTCTTGTGCTTGTCGAGGTGCTTGTCCTCGCTCATGACCTCGATCCTGGCACAGAGGTCACGGCTCGCCTTGAAGATCTTCGTCCAGGCGGGTGAGTCGTCTGAGAAGGCGACGAACTCCGTGACCAGGATCGTGATGAAGCGGCGCTCCTTGGTGACGGCGTAGACGCGGAAGCGGGAGTTGTTGATAGACTGCTTCTCCAGCACGGACTTCACCATGAACGCATCGATCCACGGGAAGGCGTCGTCCACCTGCTTCTCGATGGCCTCGAGGACGGCCTTGTCCATCTTCGCCCTGTCCTCCTTCTTGCTGCTCGTGATGACCTTGACCGGGATACCGATCGTGTTCAGGTTCACGGAGCCTCCCACCAGGTTCTTGTTCAGGAAAATCTCGCCCAATGAGTTGATTGTGATGCTCTTCATCCGTTCCTCCTCTCGAGTGATGCTCTCTGGTTACGACGTCCCTTCAGGTACTCGAGATCCTCAGGGTTCTTTCCATAAAGGGCCTCGAGGGTTTCCTCGATGAGATGTGGTGCGATCCTCCCATCCTTGATCAGAAGATGGACTGCCTTGGCGCAAAGACGGGCGTCGTTTGGATGACCCGTCACCCGCACCCAGCGGCTGGGCTTTATCACGCTGGCATCGGGGAGGTCGATGTTGGTGTCGGTCAGGTGCTCGAGCGTGCGGATGTTCCTCCCTTCGCGTCCAATGAGACGTCCCACCATCTCGTCGAGATTCTCGCTTTCGATACGAACGTGCACGGTCTTGTCCGCCGGCGCTTCCATGGTTACCTCCGGAATTGGGTTTCGATGTCTCTACCACAGGACTGGTAGATCACGCGGATTCTGCCCGTACTCCACGGCGAGCTTGGCCAATTTCGCCGCCTGCTTGTAGATCTCTTTGCGGGGGTAGCGCAGGCGTCCTGCCCGATCGTCGATGTAGAACTCGGCCGGGTTGGTCATGGCCGATCTGGCGATCAGGCCGGCATTGGCACCTATCATCGTGTGAAGGATGATCTGCTCGACCATCAGTTTCTTGTCGTCGTCGGTCACGGGGCTTTCACGGGCCACCGTCTCTTTTGACACGTCCTTCTTCACCGTCTGATATCGGGCATCCGAGAAGACGGAGAACATGTCGGCGAGATCGTTCAGGCGCTCCCGGCAGTGTTCCATGATCTCCTGGAAGGTCTGGTCGTTGCCGTTGTTATCATCCTCGGTGTCCCAGATCTTGAAGTATCCGATGCTGATCTGAACGTATCCCGAACCCGGAGATCGTGCCACCACGAACTCCATCGCTTCGCCGTGCGCCATCATGGCTTCGTAGAACTCTTCTTGCAGGGCGTCGGCTACCGCATTAGCCGCCGCGATCACTTCTTTGTCCACATACATATCTCCTCCTGAATAAAACTTGATGAGAAAAGAGAACCGGAGATCACTCTCCGGCCCTCCTGTTCCTCACGGATGGACTACGACTTGGTCTCGAGGATCTTAGGCCTTCTTGGCCTCACACAGAATGCTCTCCTTCTCGTACTCCGGCCTGAGCAGGTCCGCCAGTTGGGAACCGATCTCCAGTTCCCAGACGGTGATATCCCTGCGCCAGTCGAAGTCCTCGGGGAGGTTGGCCTCGGGGAAGGCCTCCCTGTACGGAACGCGTTCCAGGAGGTGCTTGGCGTGGATGCACGCCATGCTCTCCCTTTGATCCCCGAGCTGCTCGCACAACTCATCCGTGAGTTCGTATCGAGGCATTTATCCTCCTCCAAAAATGCACTCGTTATCCAGTTATCTTATGACGTAAAAGAAAGGCGTTCTTGCGAACGCCCTCTGTCTCACCACCTTCCCTGCCTGGCCATCTGCATGATTTGCAGCCACCGGAGCACCCGCTCCGATACGTCCGCATATCTGGCGACGGCCTTAGCGCCAGGGAAGTGGATGCGGTAGATGTCCCCCTTGAGTTCGGGGGCCGGTTGGGCCGTCAGGACACACCCTGACGGCAACTCGGTGATCCGGCAGTTCCTCGAGGCGAGACCGGGGTCTGGTGGACTTACGCAGTCCATCGTGCAGATGGTGCGTACCTCCTCCAGACTTATGGCGACCTGGTGCAGGCCGCGTTCGGCCATTTCCCTCGAGATTTCCTTGGCGAGATCATCCATGCCTACTCCTTCACAAAATAGGACATCGTCTTCAATCATCTTATGACATAAATTTTGTTTGTTTGCATGCTTGCATTCTTGCAATAGTGGTCATATGATCTCAGGCAGGAGCAGGGGGAAAGGCATCTCTGATGTCGAACTGGAAAGAGAGCACGATGAAGCACCAAGCCAGGGTTGCCTTCCTCCTTGGTGTATTCTCCAGGGAACTCGCCAAGAGGGCCGTATCTCATGATGCGAGCAAGCTCGGGCCTGAAGAGGCACCGCGCTTCGAGGAGATCACCCACAAGCTTGAGGGCCTCACCTACGGGTCTCCAGAGTACCAGGAGAGCCTGAAGGAACTCGGCCCGGCACTCGAGCACCACTACACCCACAACAGGCATCATCCCGAGCACCACGAGAGGGGTATCGGGGAGATGAACCTGGTTGACATTATCGAGATGATCTGCGACTGGATCGCCGCGGCCGAGAGACACACTGACGGATGCCCATTCAAGAGTCTGACTAAGAACGAGGATAGATTCCATCTATCCTTCGAGATGACGGTCATCTTTAGGCGTACCATCGCCGCCGTTCTGTCCGTCAATGCGGATGGAGGCGTCCCCCATAACGAGATCATTATTAACCCCGACGGCTTCCTGGAATTCTGGAAGGGTTGGGGAGTCGAATGTGAGAAGAGAGAAGAAGGAGGAAATGATGCGCGAGGAACAAGCAGTGATGGAGCGAGTGGAAAGTCCAGCCGAACAGATTCTCATGAGGATCCAGAAACTCATGGGGGCGGCTCGGAGCGTGTGTGATGGGATCGACGGAACGGAGAGACTTCTGGTGGGGAATACTCCCAAAGACACGGATGTCGATAAGGAAGGGTCGCTGAATTCAGATCCTGTCGGCTTTCTCGCAATTCTCGACTACCGTATCAGTATTCTGGAGACAAGGCTATCCAGGGCGCTGAAGACCCTGAGTGTTGTCAACGAACTTCTGCGAGTCCCAGAGGCGAAGACCTCCCCCAGCGTACGGAGCGACTCCTAACTATTAGATGAGACCGATGGTCAAGTATCAGAACATTCAAGAGTTCTGCGAATGTCAGTTGGTCTCCGTCTGGAATGCCTGTCGGTTCTGGGGCATTGACGAGCAGAAGATCCCTCACCAGTTCACCAAGAAATACAAGGCTGCATGCGACAGTGCCAACGCGGTTCATGGGGGCGTGATCGGGATAGACAAGCAGCTCAAGAAGTATGGCGTTAAGATGGTGGGAGGCGAACTCACCTTGAAGTGGGTGAGGGAACATTTGCCCGTGGAACTTTCGGTATTCTGTCACCGCGGATACCACAGCGTACTGGTCGTGAAGGTAGACCGTTGCGATATGATCCTGACGAACTACGCTTGGGGACGCCTCTACAGAATGAGATGGTCCCATCTGGCCAAGATCGCGGACAAGAGAATAAAGCCTCGTCAGTACATCATGAGGAAGAAATGATCGACTGCGCATTCTGTGGAGCCCAGATTCCGAAAGAAAATGTGACCACGTGCCTGCTCGATGGGTGGGATGTCACATGCCATGAATGCGGAACCGTTATGGAAGTTGTTCTCGAGATCAAGGAGGCGTGATGAATGATCTGCCGAAAACCTGCAAGGTCTGCAACTACCGCCCGGCGTACGCTGGTGACACCTGCTACGTGTGCAAGAAGACGCCCCCTGTCATCGGCACCATCAAGAACTGTGCCCGGTGCCAGAAGGACCATATCGAGTTGTGTTTCTTTCCCCTCGCCGGTGAGCCCGTCGAAGGCATCGAAGGGAACTACACCCACTGGGCCATGTGCCCGAACAAGCAGCAACCTATCCTGCTCATGAGGGGCGTGATCGTTCCCACGATCAACACAGGGCCTCTCGAAACCGCCCTGAGGAATGTGACCCAGGCCGTGGCCGCTAAGGGGCTCGCTCCGGCCGAGATCAAGGCCGTGAAGGACATGCTACTCAAGGCCTTCAAGGTCGTCTTCAAGGATACGGCGCTCATCGTGCCGCGGAGTCCCAGGATTCGTGTCGGTCTCGAAGGCACCAACCTCGAGTTCGTCTTCGACGTTCCGGTGAGTGGTCTCCTTACTGCGGAGGAGGCTCGAGGCATGGCCGTCATCGAGATGATGAGGCACGGGACGAAGAACGCCATGCGGCGGGCTGAGAACATGCCCGGTCCTGACGCCTGGGTCGAGAACCCGGAAGTGGAGGTGGACTTTGTTCCTGCGCCGTATCACCTGCCTGATTCGGGACCACGTCCCGGTGAAGGTGACTGAGACATGGAAGACCTATAAAGGTGGCGTATCCAGGGTGAAGTGGCGCAAGCGTAGACGATCCTGGATTGAGTGTGGCAGATGTGGGAGGAAGATGGATGTCAGAGAACAAGATTCGGATCAACAACAACCCAGAGCTCGAGTGGGACCTGGATGACAAGTGGATGGATCACCTGATCTCCTTCCTCAACGAGCGTGGAAAGGCTGCATCATTCGGAGCGGCAGCGCAGGAGAAACTGAAGGAGAGGTTCCGGCCGTGCGAGTGCAACGCTATCCCTCACAGCAAGGAGTGTCCGAAGTCAGCGCATGGTGAAGACGAGTCCGCGATCAGGTTCGACAACGGATCCACGATCAAGGCCGTGGCCGCCGACGGTGCCGAGCCCGTGGAGGGCGTCTCTCTCGATCTTCTCGACGAAATCGATGACCGCTCCAACGACCGGTTCGAGGCCATGGACGAGGGCGATGTCCAGCGCATCGTCACCGTGGCTGTGCGTGAGGCTGATCGCAGTTTCCAGGCCTCCGGTGGATCATCGAGACATTGGGTCAGGGACTGGTTCCTGCCCTACTTGCGCCAGAAGAACCTGGAGGTCGTGCGTGTGGTCGAGACAGTCGTACCTGTCGAGCATACGCCGTCGACCAATTATCTGGATCAGATCAACGCTGTGAAGAGGGGCGTGGTCGGGGACTTGTCCGCGCTCGATTTTCTCAAGGAAGAGCCTGCTCCCACGATGCCCAACGTCGCTGGGGCAGCGGCAGAGTTCATCCGAACGAAGATGGGAGAGCCTGCTCCCTCTTTCAATGACGTCACGATCACTGTCGGCATGAGAGGCGGTGGATCGTTCACACTCATGGCCGACAACATCAAGTTCGAGACCACCAGGGAAGTCACCAAGCAATACGATGACCCTGGATCAAAAAAGTTCAAATTGACGCCCAGTCGTCGAATCAAAACGAGAATTTCCGTCACCGAGGCGAAGATCTACGGCTCCCCCTGGCTGGATAAGGTCTCCAAGGATTGGAAGCACATCCAGATCGTCAAGGATGGCATGGATGCCCATCAAGAGTCCCTGGCGAGAAGGAAGCAGGGGGATGAGAAAGGACCTCGGGAATGATCCCTGTTCTCCTGGCGCTGGTTATTGGTTTCATAGTCGGGTGGGTGGCCCGGAGCTTCCTGGTCAGCAAGCCTACCCCGTGGAGTTGAAAGAGGTACTGTCGAAGAGAGGACCGTTCAGAGGAGACTGATCAATGATGGATGAGATGGAACACGAGAAGATCTGGAAAACGACTGAAGAGGCCGGTGAGATGAAATCCATGTTGGCAAAGACCGGTGGGACGCTCAAGCAGATGGTCGGCAAACAGATCGCCGGATGGAAGATCCTCTTCATGGAACAGCGAGGTCGAGACTTCAAGGTCATCTTTCAGCACATCACGAGCAACGAGGTGAAGATCGTACATGAGCATGCCTTCGTATGGAAGGAGCAGGGCATTCCTGTTCTCCTGGCCAAAGCAGAGACTCATCCGGCTGCCGAACTGGGTCACTTCTGTGCAAAACACGGAGAGTTCTTCCACGGGGATTTCTGCGAGTTCTGCGTAGGCTTTCACGCAACTCTTCCCAAAGCCCGGTGCAGGATCTGCGGCGTCAAGCCGGTGGTTCAGGGGAACACCTGCGTCGACTGCTTCAAGGTCTTCATCGGCATGGAGGAGCCTCCGCCAGACCTCAAGGTCGAAGTCAAAGGAAAATACACGTACTACACCAGAGGTGGATATACCTACATCGAACCATTGGAGACGGGTCCCACCGCCTCCGTCATCACTCCTTCCAACTGAATTGGCTTTATCTAATGTCGGTGTATACTATTGAGAGCAACCCAGATCTGGAGGAAGTAGATGTTTGAGCGCAGTGATACCGTGATCGCCGCCTCTTTCTTGGACGAACTGGAGTCCTTGGAGAAGGAATCCGGTCTCAGACATCTGGGAATGAAAGCCGGTCTTGCTGCGAGCATGCTCCTTCCTGGTGCCTGCAAGAAGTCTCCTTTCCTTCCGACCGTGGAGTTGAGCCAGAAGGAGGCTCCTGCGGCTCCTGCGGCTTCTGCGAAGGGTCGTATCGTGGAGGGCCATATCGCGAAGGGCGATCAGATCGTGGCAGGTAAACCTAAGATCGGTGTTGGCAAGATCACCAAAGAGCAGAGAGAGAAAGAACAGTCGGACAAACTGCGTTCATGGTTTTCGGGGAAGCACGGTCGTGAGGGGCTCAAGGAGCATCTCAAGCCGGAGAGCGACAAGCTCTTAAAGAAGTCGGTGCGTCTCTCGGGGTCGTATTAAGACATGGCTGCGATCGTTCCTTTCATCGATGAGCTCGAGAAGATCGCCCAGATGAATGGTAGGAAGGGCCGGAGTGGCGAGAGAGTGATTCGCAGGGTTGTGAGGATGCTCGCCGGAGAGCGACAGAAGGATAAGTCCGAGCGGCTGATCCAGCTCATCGCCCTTCTCAGCGCCGTGGTTGGCGCCAGGCTGGCCGGAGGTTCTAAGATGGATACAACTCTCATCAAGAAGCTTCTCAGAACGACAGCAGGCGGTACCGGGGGTGCGATACTCGGGAGTCACGCAGGTGTTCGGATCGAGGATCTTCTTCGCAAGCGTAAGAATAGGAGGAAATTGAAATGATCGACAGGATCACGGATGCGTTCATCAACGAGGTGGAGAAGATCGCCCAGGGCAAAAAGTGGATCCAGGGAGCAATCAAGCATCCGGGAGCGCTCTCCAAGAAGCTCGGTGTCCCGGAGAAGGAGAATATCCCCGCCTCGAAGCTCGATGTGAAACCTGGTGATTCTCCTACCACCGTGCACCAGAAGAACCTGGCCAAGACCCTCAAGAAGATCTCGAAGAGGTAGTCTGCCACTTCGACGGAGGATGGGGGATGAAGTTGGACATTCAGGCCATGATCAAGAACGCCAACGGCGATGAGGGGGAATCCGAGTCGAAGGGGGAGACTCCGACCGAAGAGCAGGTCATCAAGTTCCTCCAGAAGCATCCGTCACCGAAAGATAAGGTGTTCCACGAGTGGGCCGAGGAGAATGGCTTCAACGTCCATAAGGCCGAGGCCATCGCCTACAAGATCATCAGCGACCTCGTGAGTAAGGGACGGTCGAAAGGGCAGCATCCGCCCGGGATCGCCACGGCCGACGTGGCCAAGGGTGTGAAGATCGAGGAAGAACACACGTCGAACAAGACGATCCAGAGGAAGATCACCGACGATCACAACACCGAACTCAAGCACTACTACGATCCCAAGAAAGGCCTTCCCAAGATGGAGAAGGATCTCGAGAAGAAGGCGTTCGTGTCCGGGCTTCTGAAGGATGCCGCGGCTCCTAACATCATCAATGTCGATGTCCCCCTCTTCATCCGGATGCTCGAGTGGGCGCACGAGGACGCCAAGACGGACATGCAGCTGCACCAGGCGACGGAGAACCTCGTCGGAATGGCCGGAAAGGGTCTCCTCACGATGGACGCGTACCGTGACGCCGTGTCCGGGAAGAATATGCCTCCCCTTCCTCCGATCATGGGGAAGTCGGCTGGCGTAAAGATCGGAAGGAGCGAAGACGTGGAAAAGGAAGCCGGAAAGATGGTCAAGTGCCCCATTACGGGGAAGATGGTTCCCGAGGAAGGTCGCGGGAAAGGACCTGGAGGAGGGAAGGGAATGAAGGCTGGACGAGGGATGGGTCCTGGCAAGGGACTCGGTCGTGCGCTGATGGAGAAGAAGAGCGGTGAGTTTGACGCCGATGCCGTCATCATGGCCGGCTTCATCAACGAACTCGACAAGATCTCCATGAGCACCGAGGAGGTCAAGAAGAAGATTTCCGCTCCCCCGACCGGCGACACCGGACCCGCTGGCAAGGGCCTCAACGATCCCAGGGCCATCGCGGCTAAGAAGGCCATAATGGAGAAAAAAGGCGAAGGAGGGAATGTCAAGGATCTCCTCGCCATCCTGAAGAAGGAACCCAGGAAGACGAAGGTGTGATGCCATGATTCACGTGATCCAACAGGCCTTCAACGACGAGATCCAGAACATCGCCAAGAGAGCCCAGCTTCTTCCAGGTGCAGAGCAGGCCATGCGGACCATGGTATCCAAGGGTAAGGGCATGGCCTCCAGCAGCAAGATCCCGGAGAAGATCCGCGAGTTCATCAAAAAGCATCCGATCGCCTCAGGTGCTATCGGAGGCTATTCGCTGGCGGGCTTACTCAAGCGTAGGAGGAGCGAGGAGGAATAGTGGCGAGGAGAATCAACGGCAGGTCAATGCGCTCCTATGATCTCAGAAGGACAATGATCAACGCCGTGGATCCTAAGGGGAAAGATAAGAAGAAACCAGGGCGAAAGAAGCTGATCAAGGAGAAAGAGAAAACTTGATGGACCCGATGACTCTGTCGTTCGTCGACGAAATCGAGAAGATCTCCTCGTCTGTTGGTATGAGGACGGCCTCGAAGGATATGATCCGAAAGGCTCTCAAGGGACTGAGAAAGAGCAAGGGCGGAATCAAAGGTGCTCTCATGAGTTACGGGTTTACCATGGGAGCCGCTCCGGTTCTCGGATATATCATCGGCCGGGCTTTCGCTCCGAAGGGAGAGAAAGAATCGCGAAAAGAGGTCAAGAAGCCCGAGAGTGTGATAGGACATTCGCTCATGCCTGGGTACAGCGAGTACATTTACGGCAGGAAGTCTGTCGCTCGGGATATCATCAGGAAGCTGGACGAGCAGAGGAAACCCAAGAAGGAGAAATGACATGGAGAGCAGGAACGCTCTGGTAGACCTTTCTAATCTCGCGTTGGTTGACGCGGAGATCATCTCCTACCTCGAGCCGTCCTCGGAGTTGGTTCCGGCGCTCGTGGCTGCCAAGCCCGACCCCATCGACCCGTTCGATGACGTCTCGATCGACACGGCAAAGTGGGCAACGACCGGGACCATAACCGAACAAACCTTCCTGGGCGTGGACGGTCTCACGATCACCGGGCCGGCTACCCCTGGCTACGATGCAGCCGGCGTGATCTACAAGCCGGCCATCCTGGCTTCGACGGGGAAACTGGTCCTGGCTCGCTGCATCATGGACCATCCCGTGGAGTACGTCCTGTGCCTTCAGGAGTACGCCTTCACGGTGGACAGTATCGTCACCCCGACCTCCTGGACCCTGAAGCACCTGGTTGCCCAGGATCTCAGGAACTCCATGGGCGTGCGCGTGGCCCCGGGCGCCTTGTACTTCTTCGAGGGTGGAAATGCCGGCGTCGAAGAGTTCGTCATGTCGCTGCCCTCGAAGCCGAGCAAAGTCGGGGAGGTCAGACCCATCCAGATCGGGTTCATCTTCACGGCTTCCGGATTCGACATCTACGCCCATCTTCCCGGGATCTGGACGCAGCCCGTTCTCGCCAAGCAGTATACGAGGCCCGGAGGTTCCCATTCATCGAGTGGGTACTCGCTGTGCGTGAACGCCTACACGGCCGACAACGACCTCCACTTCTACGACCCGGCGTATAACTTCAAGTCCAACGCCATGATCACGGGCGGGCGCATCGTGGTGGCCAATCTCAACGATCAGGTCGTGATCAGCTCGCTGCTTCCCACCCAGCGGATCGGATTCAACATGGGCAAGACCGGATCGATCAACGTGATGATCCCCGACTACTCGTCGTCGCTTCTCACACTCGATCAAATTGCCCAAGTGACCGCGAAGCTCTCGGGTAAGCGCGTCTACCCCATCGAGTTCGAACTGAACGGGGATGCGGCTCTGGCCCACCCTGTGCGGATCGTCGTCGAGGACACGGGCCTACCGCTCGTGCTTGCCGTCTCAGGAGAGTGATGGACGTACTGTCTTGCATTATGGTCGTAGGGCTGCTGGTAAGTGGCCTTCTCATGATCATGACGGCATACATGCTGAGAAGGAAATGGAGTAAACGATGAACGGAGTTCCTCAGATGCCTCTCTCAAGCATGAGGGGCAACAAGCCAGGACGACCTCCTGTCCCCGAGAGGCCAATTACGAAGATCGGCTCTACGATCCAGGCAGCGTTCCTGGATGAGATCCTGAAGATCTCCGCGGGGATGCTGTCACCCACGCCAATCGCGGACTTGGTCGCGAAAATGTGGGCTCCAAAATCGGTCATGAAGACGGTGTATCCCGCGAACAATCCGTCGAAGAAATCAGGCTTCGTCATGCAGTCTGAGATCAAGCGACCCTCCATCCTGAAGAGGCAGGTATGAACTGGTTCTATTCGGCGTTCAAGGATGAGATCCTGAAGATCGCGAGGATGTTCCTCGAGACGCAGGAGGATTACGCCGGGAGGCTGAAGGGCAGTTCTTCGGATCCCGGATTCGAGACCTTCAGGAAGAGACCCAAGGTCGGGATCATCGAGACGGGTAAAGGCCCTGTCCTTGTCAAGGGAAAGACTCCGGAGCAGACGGTCAAGGCCAAGATCAAGGGCAAGATTCCAGGGCTCAAGATGGCCCAGGCTGAGGAGTCCACCGCGGAAGAGGACGCCGAGAAGGAGAAGAAGCGGGTCAAGTACGCATCAATCATGAAGAGGGTCATGCTCGCCAAGCAGCGGGCGCAGATCGTCACGTAGTATCAAACGGTTGGGTACGAAATGGACGAAGCCGCCACCTTAGCGTTTCTGGATGAGCTCGAGAAGGTCGGGTTCGATATCCAGGGTCTCGCAGCGGGGGCGGCGAAATTCATAGGTCGTGGAGGTGCTCCACTCGTTCTTGGAGCGCTTGGCGGGAGCCTTGTCCTCTACGATGCCTTGAAGGCACGAGGAATCAAAGGCGAGATTTTCGCTGAAGACATCCTCGGAAAGACGAGAGGATCGAAGAAGGTGGACTCGAAGGAGTACATCAATGACCTTCAGAAGGAGAATCCACCGGATCGGTCCATCATCCCTGTTACTACGATAAAGGATGTGAAGAAGATCACTTCCGACCCGGCATGGAACAAGCCCGTCATCAGGGATATCATGAACTCGAGGGCGAAGCATGTGATCCTGACCGGGAGGAACGCCTTCATGGTTCCTGGCGCAAAGAGAGATTACGTCGTCGTGGCTCCGGAGGCGAACCCAAGAGTCATCGAGCACGAGGTGGGACACGCGAGAGATCTCGGAGCGAATCCTGTCACTCTCATGGAGAGGCTCCGTAGGATCCTCGGAGTATTCTGGAAACCATCCTTCGAGAAAGGGAAAATGAAGAGGGAGGAAACGGCTTGGGAGCACGCGAAGAAGACTCCCTTGAGAGACAGGGCACTCGCCACATATGAGAGAAGCTTTCATACGGGGAGGGCGACGGTCATTGCTCCCCTCGTTGGTTCGGCTCTCATCGGCGGGATTAGTGAAGGACTCAATATATAGATGCCAGCAGGATTCGTAGATCTCGACGTGAAGTTCATAGACGCCAACAGTCCAGTTCTCGGTGTAGCCGTGGACTCGATCGTTGGTCTGGTCTACAACTCTCACGGGGTCAAGGTCGACGAGATTATCCCTGACCCGGTCTTCGATGCGTTGCTGAATCTCTACTATGCGAAGGCCGATTACGATGTCCGCGATCTCGAGAAGTTCGGCGGTGAGCCGTACATCAAGGTTGTGTGGCAGGCCGTGAAGATGGGGGTGGCACTCCCGAACTTCGAGAAGCGCTACTGGACCGTCCCGGCCGGCAGGGAGTATGTCAGCAAGACGTACATCCGCTGGGATATCCCGACTGGTGTCACTAAACCCATCATCTACTACGAGGTCTACAGGGCGCGTGAACCCTACACCGACACATTCGTCGGAAAGACCTCGAGCCAGTTCTTCATTGACGATACGGAGTTCGCGAACGAGTTCGAGGCGCGGTCCTGGAGGTATTACGCCAAGGTCGTGTACTCGGATAACACCATCGCCTTGCAGCCGGACGGAAGCGACTATGCCGTCTGGGGGCAGAATATCCCGGCAGTCCAACAGTACAGGACGTCGGCAACTTTCTGCTCGATCGAAGGGCGAGTGGTCGACGTTCTCGGACTCTCAGGCAAGTACATGACGGAGAGAGGGTACGACACGTACATCACATTCAGGCATCTGGAGAAGGATAGGTTCCAGATGGATGGCAACTCGTTCATTCTCCCTGAGATGGTGCACGTCACTCTGGCCTTCGACGGATCATTCCGTGTTCCGTTGGTTCGAAATCAAGTGGTCGAGATCGGGATTCCTGCATGCGAGTTCCGAGCCCGTTTCGTGGTGCCAGACCAGGACGAGGTCGGCTTCGGGGATCTGGATCTCACGGTGATCAGAGATTGACAGGTAGGGACAGATGCCTTTTTCACCGAATCTAAACCTTGAGCTGCCGAACAACGGCGACTACGAGAACGTCTGGGACGGACCCGTCAACGACAACTTCTCCAAGATAGACGATTCGCTCGGCGGCCCTCTCAGCAAGTACAGCTCGCCGACTCCTGGAGGCGGCCACGCGCACGATGGTACACCGGGCGAAGGTCCGCAGATCCGACACCAGGATCTCGGGGGCGCAGGAACGGTACCCCACTCAACTCTCGACACCGAGTCGGGGAAGATCCTCGTCTCGGCCACTGATACCGTCGTCAACTATCTGCTGAACCAACTACAGGCAGGCAGCGGAGTCGTGTTCAATCTGGTCAGTCCCGGGGGCGACGAGAAAGTTGAGATCTCGGCTTCCGGAGTGACACCGGTCCTCGGAAACGTATCCGACCCATCGGGTGAATACGGGTGGAAGCATTTCGTCCCGACCAGCGCCCCCGTATCCTACACCGATAATTTCAACTACAGACCGAACACCGACCTCGGCAACTGTGACTATCTGGTCACGGACGCGACTCCAGGCGGAACGAACTTCCGTTTCAAGACGACAGGATACTCGGCCAGAGTCGTGGTTGATCCGACGAATCTTGCAAGTGATACCGTGGGACAGTATGCCGCCGCGGTCACGTGCCATATTCCGCACGGACGTGCCCAGAGAACCACGCTATCGATCACCGAGGCGGACTTTACCAATCTCGAGGTCGGAGACAGTATCTCGTTCACATTATCTCTGCATTCGACACACAAACTCGGTCCCCAACTGCCTCAGAAATACGGAGTTCTTCTCGAGATCAATGCCGTGAAGATCTCGACTGGACCCGATGTATTCCAGGTTTCTCACAAGATCTGGGTCATTCCGGACGACACGCGGAGGATCCTCCTGTTTCAGTGCAACGCGCATTCTAATCCCGCGGATTTCGAGGGATGCTGGGAACTGTCGATGGACAGCAATGGGCATGTATACCATTACTGGAGACGGACTCTGGTCTATTCTTCGCAGACATCGCCCCCGAACATCCCAGGACCCGTGCAGGCTTACTTCAACGATCTCACGACATCTCTCCAGACCATCGGGGATCCTGGCTACGGCGCCATGGGGTTCGGTTCCCAGTATTCCATCAAACCGTCTTCGAGGTTCAGCCTCGAGTGCAGGTGGCTCTCGACCACGGCCAATAGCGACGAGTACGACAACGTGCCTGCTGGGTGTCCGATCGTACTGCCGCCGTATGGGGTCGTAGATCCTATCGACATTCCGCAGATCTTCTTCCTGACGCAGCCGAGCCAGATGGGAGCCGAGTGCTGTGATGTTCCGTTCTCGAGGAAGATCGGCGAGATCATCCAGTACGACATTCTCGGAAATCCTGAAGTCTGGATCACCGGCTGCAACGAGCTCTACAACGATCTGAGTCTGAATGGGATCATCAAGGGTTACACAACTAACATCTCGTATCCTTGGTGCTTCCCATGTGAATGGCCTCCCTCGGGAACGCCCGCAATTCTGAGTCCTCCGGCGAACTGGCCGATAGAGGGAACTACTGGCTACATTCTGGTCCACGGGATCGGTCCTCTTCCTCCTGTCATTCACATCACTTCGAGTACGATCGGATTCGTGATCATTTCCGTCGTGGTGATCGATCTCTGGGAATTCATCATCAAGTACGCCATTCTCGACGGGTACGCCGGGACGGACGTGGACATAGAGATCACGCATCCTCACGATCCGTCGTTGCCGCCATTCACGATCCCAGGTTTCGTCACCATTGCCGAAGCCACGCCTGTGATCGATTCGATCGGTTGGTTGGACAACTGGCTTCTCTTCTACACGGAGCCTACGGCCGGCTACGAATTCGACATCCAGATCCATGGAAGTGGATTCAATACCGACGCGGTGGCGCAGAGTGCAAGCCCAGGAGTCTCGGTTCTATCGTCCAATTACGTGAGTCCGAGCCTGATGGTAGCAACCGTCATGCTGGACTTCGGTCAGACGAGGGGGCAGACGATTCAGCTTGACGTTCTCAACGTGGCCCAGGGTCAGACGGGCAGCTCGCAGGAAGACGTGGCCTACCCGGTTCCGAAATTGCTTTGGGTAGATCTGAGCGCAACGACCGTAGGAGTGGGGAGAACGGGAACGATCTATGGGAATTTCTTCCCGAGTACAGTGACCGTGGTTCCCACCGTTCCGGCCCTTGTTACTAACTTCATCCCGGTCTATGTGGACAAGAACACGATCACGTTCACCATGGACATCATCGGATTCGGGGGATCCCAGATCGACTTCCAGATCACGGATCCCGATGGGGGTCTATCCGTTGTGGCTCACATCTGTGTCATCAACGACGTGGCGGTTCCCACCATCTCATCGGTCGTGGCCTCGCCCCTGGACGTCTACGAGGCCGGAAGGGCGTCTGCATACGATGTCCAGGTCACAGGGACGAACTTCGGGCCAACTTGTTACCTTCTCATGGGGAACCTGCCGGCAGGTCCTGTGTACGGTTCGGGGGGTGACGTCTATACCACTTCCAGGACTCCGACCACCGTGAACGGCAAGTTCTGGGTGGGATGTGGCTCAGGAGCCCCTGCGGTGGATGTTTCGGTGGTGAAGCCCGGGGTTTCGTCTGCAACGGCCCTGGCGGCTATCCTGACGTTCACAGCGCCCACTCTGACGATCACCCCTGGCTCGGCCGTGTGGAATAATGGCCTGGAACCTGGGGCAGTGGGTGTCGTGAACTTTAACATCGCTGTCAATTTGACACACCTGACGGATATATCCCAGGGGAACCCGAACATCATCCTAACGAACCGGGTCGTGAACATCTCAGACGTCCAGTACGACTACCAGATCGCCGCGGACGCTCCTCAAGGTTCCATAGTCCAGATCTACTTCACAAATGGCTCCTGTGACGGTTCTCCGAAGTCTTATGACGTGGAATTCGAGTACAAGGCTCCGACGTTCACCAGTGTCACGTGGAGCCCCTTCGAGGACCTTCTGGGGACCGTTATGGGGATTCATGGGACCGGATTCAGGGCCGGCCTGTCTGTGGGCCTGGTGAACATGTCCTTGGTCTCGATCGACTCGATTGCGGACACAAAGGTTACCATCACGGTAGACAATGGGCCTCCCGGGGCGGCCTCGGTGGAGGTGGTCAATTCCGACTTCAAGACCACTGGGATCCAGCCTCTTACAGTCCTCACGGAGATTGCTCCGGACGTGGACGTGGCCAAACTCGATCCGGATGTCGAAGGTTCGATCGGAGCCACAATCCGGATCTGGGGAAAATATCTCACCCCGCCAGGTGCGGCTTACGCTTTTACCGGACTTGCGGGTGCTATACCCGTGGTCATACTTCCGAATTATCTCGAATTCATTGGTGACATCTCGGTCGCGGCGGGGGTCGATGTGACGCTCGACATCACGAGCACGTCACACAGCTATCCAGGCATCTACCTGGACACCGTAACAGCCTCCCCAGGAGGTGACGTCCTGATCTCCGATCTCAGCGAGACGGAGCCGAAGGAGAATCAGACTGCCTTCGAAATGACGATCAACGGGCAGAACCTGGATCAGGTCATGTCCGTCGAGTTCGAAGCAGCGGATCCCGATGCACTCGGGCTCGCCTATTTCCCCAACGGGGCAACTATCCCGATCACGGGAACCATTATCGAGAAGAGGCCGGACGTCCTGGTCCTGAGCATGGACTTCGAGCCCGGGCTCGCCTACAACGTCTTCAACATCATCTTCTACGACGGAGGCATGGGCATCCTGGCGATTGCTCCCAATGCTTTCACCGTACAACCATCCGATGACGCGCCGGTGATTCTCCCTGCGAATCGTCTCATCCTTGACGGATCTATTCCGACCGCAGCCCTTGCGAACTGGATGGCGCTCGTCAAGGTGAGCGGGACGACTCCATGGATGTTTGGGGACAACTTCCAGGCTTCGGGATTCACGCTTGGATCCGTCTCGTACGACTCCCTGAACAGCGAGTGGTCCGTGGCCGGAACCAACCTGACCGCAGGGACGAAATGGCAACTCAAGTTGGCAAGACCGGCGGTCCCCGGTGAAGAAGCGATCTACAGAGTTCCAGGAGGTGAAGTGACTCCGTAAGAGAACGCCCTCTCTTTTCGCCAGCGACCCGTCTCTCCGAAAGGAAGGCGGGTCGTTTTATGTAAAAAAAGAGGCAGGGACGACCTGCCTCTTCTTTGCGATGCAGCTCGGTGCTACGCCGCGAATGATCTTATGACACGAACGAGGTTATTCCTCGGAGGCCTCGGTGTCAGCCTTCCATTCCTCGACGGGAACGTCGGTGTCGTAGTCCTTGAAGACGCCTCCGTCATCGGGGACGCTGTCGTTCCAATGGAACAGGACGCACCATTTTCCTTCCGAGCCTTCCGGATTCTTGGGATCCTTTTCGCCAAATGGATCGCTCACACACGACACGTCGCCTCCGAAGTGATTGGTGATCAGTTCTCCGAGGCTCTCCAGGAAATGACGATAGGCGTCGGAGTCGTCTATGAAATCTTCGTGTACGGCACGCTGGACGATCTCGGCGCATTCCTTATCGGTGAGTACCTTTGCCACCGTTTCTCCTTTCTACACTTTTGTGGGTTTCTCTTTGACCCCTTCCACGATGTAGTGCTCTTCGCAGTCCTTGCACCAGCACTTGTCCGAGTCCTTCTCGGGCGAGGCCTCGGAGTCCAGCTCGTATTTGTCCTTGTCGTTGATGTCGTTCGCATCCACCCATACGGGGAAGTTGAGCTGGACGTTCGATCCTCCGCAGACCGAGCACACGTATTTCAAGTTGGCTCTCCTTTCTGCTCGTTGAGTAGCGTTCTGATCCCGGCCGCTGTAGGGGCAGGCCTGTTGCAGCGACGGACGAGGACCCGGTGAAATAGGATTTTGTATTCCGACATGTTTTGGTCTTCCACGGCTCCTCCTATCGATTCCAGCAGCAGCCGGCCCTCTGGGCGGATTCGGTTACCTGTTCCTTGGTGGGGATCCAGCCATCCCATCCTTCGGCTTCTTCCTTCAGCCTGAGCACGCGGTTCGTGGCCTTGTCCTTGGTCTCGGCAGGACCCATCAGGACGATGGAACCGTCGTCGATGGACCACACCGACAGCACGGCCATGAACATGAAGTTTTGGTGGGCGGGACTCACGCGGATGCAGAGGGAGCTGTGGGACTGGCCGTAGAAGGAGTCTGGGACGTCCTTGTGGTTCTTGAGCAGCGCCATCCATTCACCGGTCTTTTCCTGGATGATCTCCTCGAAACCCTTGAGTTGCTTCATCAAAGCGTCGTAATCGTAGCGCGGCATCAGCTCACTCCTTTCTCGTACGCCTGATCCTCGAGCTCCTGGTCGATGACTGTGCGGTTGCGCTCGATGTAGTCCTTGACCAGCGGCCAGTCCACGATCCAACTCTGGTCGTGGAGCCAGTCGAGATACTTGGCGGGGACGGTGTTCATGGGGCGCCCTTTGTACTTGCCGAAGAGCATGGGCGATCGGTCAGTCAGCTTCGGAGTGCTTTCCGCCATCCTTCTTTCCTTTCTTCTTCGCCGCTTTCAGGACGTTGTCCAGGATCTCCACGGCTTTGTTGCCATCCCTGATGGCCTTGGCCCAGGACTCGAGGTCACAGGGTTCGGGATCGCTCTGGTACTCCTCCTCCACGATCGTAAGGAGATCATAGAGCGCTGATTTCACTTCCTCTATTTTCTGCCTGGTCATTCCTCCTCCTCGTAGGTGTAATCCTGGATGCTCGGCATCAGGGAGCCAAGATCATTTCCCGGCATTCCCGGAATGTAGGTGTTGAGCAGGTCGCATATGGCGTCCAACTCGGAATCGTCTTCGTCCCAGTCTTGGGGATCGTGGACGGCGTGATGGTTCGGGGGAAAGAACGCCCAGTCCCCCATACTGGAGACGAACCTCCACTTCCGCTTCTTGCAGAACGGCTTCACGAACTTGTCGAACACGCTCTTGGCGATCTGGTCGATGTGGTTTTCGTACCGCTTGCCGAGTTCTCCGATCGCCTTATCGACCTCAGCCTTCGCCTCGGAAATTCCAAACGATTCGGCTTTCATTGGCTCTCCTGTCTGAACTATTTCCGGCACTAACAATTCTTCTCGGGCGAGAGGAGATCGAGGTACTGGAGGAGATTGGTCCCTGGGTGTTCAACCTTTCCAAGGATTCCTTTGGGCTGAAGATGGTAGTGGTCTCCATGCCTTGTCTCGAGCCTATCGAGCGCCTCGTCCTCGGTCTCCGCCGCTACGATCACGTGGACGAGAAAGGTCTGGTCGTCGACGTGGAGTTCCGAATAGCAGAGGAAGAGTGAGTGTCCCTGGTAGACCAGTGCATAGTATTTGGCGGCGCTCTCCGCTCGCTCCTTGCTGGGGTAGGGGCCGTGGCGGTCGGCACACGTCTCGTCCCAGAACCACCACGAGCCTCTGTGGTAGTGGATCGGGCTGTGGCAAAACTCCGATCTTGGAGGGATAATTTCGGTTGCGTTCTTCGTGCGCTTCTCGTAGCAGAAGTGGCAGAGGCATTTCTTCTCTCCGCGGACGATGACATCCTTGAGGCTCTCAGGATGCTTCTCTCCACCACAGTCATCGCACTTCGCCATCAGAGATCCTCCGATTCGTAGGGCTCAATTTCGGCACCGCACTCCGGGCACTTGTCGTTGCACTCGCACGTCCACGAGGACACCCAGCGGACTCCGCAGTGCTGGTACTTGTTGAGGAATCTGTGTTTCTCCCTCTCCGGGTCGTAGGGCATTAAGGAGACTTCACATCCGAGGCAACGGCCTCCATCCGTGTCCTCCTCGGAGTGCTGCTTCCCGCATCCTGGGCAGAACGCGGGGGGATTCTGATTCCTTTCGCTCACGTAGGCGTAGGTTTCGACGTTGATGGTCTCCGCCGGCACCCATCCGTGCTTGTCATCATTTTGGAACGCCGTGGTGGCGAATGCTTCGTTGCGGAGCCTCTCCCCGATCTCGCACTGATCGGCGTTGGACTGGACGAGGACGGAGACCTCCTTCTGGAGGATGATGGTTTCCGTGACGATACCCTGAACCACGGTGAGGTCCTTCCTGTCGCATACGTCGCAGACGAGAAGGTTGTTGCCCTTGTAATGGGGTTTAGAGGTCACAGTGCCGCACCAGCCGCACTTGGTTTCTTTCTTGCTCATCACTCCTCCAGTTTATCCACCTTGGCCGCGACCCACGGGGCATGCCTGATGTGGTGATCCGTGGCTCCGTTGGCTTCTTCCGCGTCGTCGTCGTACGGACCGAACAGACGCAGACCGTCGATGACGTTGCCCGCTATGATGACGTAGGACTCTTCAGGCTTCTTCTCGTCCTCCACCAGTACGTGGATGTAGCGGTCCATGGTCAGGGTGATGCTGGGAGGCCGGTTGAAGTCCACGAGAACCTCGTTGCACATGAGGCACTCGATAGCGATGTTCTCGGGGTAGCCTTCGCCATACGTGGTGACGCGGATGTCGTGGCCTACGTGCTTGGCGAGGTCGTGGAATCCTTGACCTCCTTCAGACAAATCGATTCCCATGGTTCCTTCTTGATAGGTCGAGTTACTTTCCGTACCGCCTTCTACGGGTGCAGATGGTCCTGGAGATCCCGTCTTCAGGTATAGGAATCTGAGTCGGTTCCCTGATGTCGCTGATAGGGCACTCCGAGCAGTATCCGTAGGGGTGGCCCGGAGGCGGGTTCGGGTTGTGCGGACATCTCGAAACGAAGATGTTGAGCATCCAGTCGAGGGCTTTGCGTGCCTTGTCGAGGTCCTTCTTCGGCACCATCTTGTCAATCTCTTCCTGGGTCAAGATGTACTTCATGATTCTCTCCTTCGCTGAAGGGATTCTTCTTGAGCCATTTTTTAATGTACTCGATTTCTTTGATCTCACCGTGCTTGATCTGGATGACGCGATAGCCTATGAAGACGCAGAACTGCTCTCTGAGTTTGGGATTGTTCGACCAGAACTCGTTCTCCGCGGACTTCATAAAATCCTGAAGATCACTGATCTCGAATGTCATGTAAAAGGACTCCTCGAAGCAGGCCCGGCCGCCGAAACGACCGGGCCTGATGGTTGATAAAAAAGCGCCACTCCACGAGGAGCGGCGCCTTTCCCTGGAACCCCCTACTGGAGGAGCTATTCGCTATCGTCTTCGTCCTCCTCCTCGTCGCCCTCGACGCCGACCTGGTGCTCGCCGGCGTTCTCCTCATCCTCGTCGTCCTCCTCCTCCTCGTCCTCTGGATCTTCCACCTTGGGCATCTGGATCTTGGTTGTACCGAAGTGGTCCCTGAAGTTCCTGGTGAGTTGGTGCCGGAGGTAGTTCTCCATGCTCTCGAATCCATCGAGGATCTCGAGTGCCTCTCCGACGCTCATTTCGACGCCGAGGTCCTTCATCAGCTTCAGTAGCCAGGTCGCTCTGGTGTTCTTGTCCTTCCCGGCGACGTCGAGGCCGGCAAGGATAGTGGACAGTATCGTGTCCGCGAAACGGAGTTTTATGCCCAGAGCTTTCAGGCGCCGTTCGACTTTGGTGAGGAACGCTCTCACTGTCTTGTTGGGCTTGGGCATGTCGACCGAGGGCACCGCCCCTGTGACCGACAATGCTCTGAGGGAGCGCTGAACTCCCTCTTGGAATCTCCGCCAGTAGACTTTTCTCGCCCGCTGTTTTGTCTCCATGTCTCCTCCGAAAAAATAGGTCAGGGAATAAGGTTTCCTTTCAATGGTCTTATGACTCAAAAGCGATTCTCTTTCGGGGTAAAAAGAAGCCGGGCTCGGAGGTCCGACTTCTCGAGAGGAGGACGTTGTGGTCAATAGCCTTCGCTTCTGAACACAGCCACCTGTTCCGCCTTCTTGTAGAAGGTGAACTTCGTGTAATCGGGGCCGGGATCCTTGAACAGCGATTCCTCGATGATGATGGAATCGCAGTCCTCTACCTTCTTCAGGTTTTCAGGCGAAAGCGACGGGAAGATCTCCCGCGCTTTGGCCTGAGTCTTCTCCTTGCCCTTGACAAGAATCTCTCGTGGCATAGGAATACTCCTTTCTCTCCTCTTAACAGTCTTATGACAAAAAAGAAGCGACCACTTGGTCACTTCTTTTGATCTTCACCCCCGACCGAGTGGGCCGGGGGCTTCGAAAGGAGGCCAGGAGGCCCGCCCGGATGATCGCCCAGCAGCGATGCCGCTGTGACTGCGGGGGTAGCTACCCCCCACAGCGCGTCGACCAATGTCGAAGCGATCTCCCTACCGCCGACGACGACGACCCTTTCGGATAAGCCGCCGAATCCTTCTACCGACTTGGTAGCCGACCTCGAAGGATTTCTGAGCGAGCAGGAAGACGCCGTGTACGTCTTTCGTCGTCACGGCAGCCCCCTTTCCATCACGAATCTCGTCAGTCATCAGGACTAACGATTTCCGTGACACTCTCTTATGACTCATAGGGAATGTGTTTTTTGGTGATGACACTTTCCGAGCGTATGTTTCGTCCAGTCGCAGTTCCTGTCACACATTTTTCTTCCCTTACGGGCGGTCGCCCCGCAGGATGTGTAGAGACCTTTCTCTCTACGGAGACTCAAGGTCTCTTTCTTCATCTGATCCTCCGGAGTAAAAATTGAACTCTGGGACTCAAGTTGATCGCAGATGTTGCAATGGTATACTTCAGATGTGACCAAGAGCTTCTCGCGACACTATCTTATGGCACAAATGGAGAGGTTTTCCCCATGAGCCTACTCTTCGAGATGATGGAACGCAGAAACGCCGGGCTGATCAAGGAGGCGTCGGATCAATCCGATTCCATCCTGGTCAAGGTCGCGAACGGACTCGAGACCGAATCCCTCTTGGCCCTGCTCGGTCCCGTGTTCCAGGCGAGCCCGCCTACGAACATGGACCAGATCAAGGAGCTTCTGGGTCAGCTGATCCAGGGGAAGATCCAGGCGAGCCTGACTGCCATGGAGATGAACGGTGAGGCCGATCCCCTGGAGATCCAGAAGAAGAAGATCGAGAGGATGGTGGACATCACCCGGGGAAGGTTACGTCTCGCGGAACTCCAGAAGGATCTGATCGAGAAGCAGCAGGATCTGTCCTCCAAGATGCAATCGAATGCGGCCATGCAGGCGACCATGCAGATGCCGATGATGGGAGGACAGTCTCCCGTCCCGCCGCCGATTCCGAGTCCCGGAGGTCCGATGCCTGGCATGATGATGCCGGGAATGGCTCCTCCACCAGGGATGGCTCCCCCACCCGGGGCGCCCCCGATGCTCCCGAAGCCTCCTGCCATACCGATGCCTGAAAGCCCGATGGAGGCGGCGTCTAAGTAGTATCCAACCGGTGGGTACGAGGGGAACCGGTATCAGCCATTGAGGTGAGCAATGTTCAAGATCGCAGCGGCCGTCGTCGACTTCTACGACGATCCGGATTTCCACGCCTCGGCAGAGGCCCAGGCCCTCATCAAGGAGGGGCATGTTCGCCCTCTCGAGGCGGTGTCGGAACTGCATGACCGGGACTTCGCGGTCCTGATCATGACCAAGGCCGGCACGCATCGGAAGTTCCCGATCTACAGCCCCATGGCGACGGGCCTGTCGGGCCGCTACTACGAGGACATCGAGGAGGCTCTTCCTGAGGAGATCAGGAAGGTCGCCGGATTCTTCCTCAAGAAGGCGCACGAGGAGTTCGGGCTCGCTCTGCCTCCCTCTCTCGCCGAGGAGTACGAGCCCGTGGCCCATAACGAGGTGAGCCACGAGCCGACCGAGGACATCCGGATCCGCTCGACCGAAGCCGTCGTGAAGATGGCCCAGTATTCGTTCACATCCCATAGCCGAGAGATGAAGCCGATGGAGAAGGTGGCCATGGCCATGGACGTCAATAGGGCCGTCGAGTCGTGCGGCGAGGTCCTCACGGAGCAGGAGATCTGGGATTACGTTCCGAAGGACATCTACGGTCTGCATGCCGAGGAGATGCTCGAGCAGAGGCAGACTTTATCCAAGGAAGCCGGCAAGCAGATCGAGGCCGCGTTCGAGCAGATCCTCGACGAGTTCGCCAAGATGCCTCCCACCGAAGGCCCGTTCCTCATTCACCAGTTCGACAAGACCGCGGGCTTCGACTACCGCTACGACCTCGGGGGCGTCATGGATCCATTCTGGGGTGCGTGGGCCGGCTTCTCGCTGCCCTCGAAGGAGGCGGGCGCCACGGAGGATCTCTTCCGTCACAAGCTCGAGACTATCGCCATATACGACCGGCTCCTGAAGAGGACCTTCGGTGAGCCGTTCGTGACCAAGTTCACCCAGGATCCCAAGGGCACCTACGAGATCGCCACCCCGGAGCAGAAGAAAGTGCTCGACTTCCTGATCGCCAACATCCCGACCAAGAAGCCCGAGAATTCGGATAAACCGATGGCTCCTGGTAGGGACGAAGCAAGCAAAGTCACCAAGGATCTAAAGAAGACCCAGGTGAAGCCTTCAGACAAGCCGGACACCATCAACGACTGGAGGGACTCGATCTACGGAGCGGTCAATGCCGGACTTTGATCTCTTTATCAAGAAGAATGTCCGGCCAGACGCCTACAGGGACTTGTTCGACCGGACCTTCGAACGCCAATGGATCGAATGGGAGCCCGAGACTCTCCGTATGGAGATCCCGAGGACCTGGGGCGTGCATCCGATCGAAGAGGTCTTCGAAAAGATCATGGCCCTCCAGACTTTTCTTAGGACGGACCTCTTCTGGGACGATGTCATTGCCTTCGAGAACATTGTCCTGGCTTTCAACGATCTATTCGTGGACCCTGATCTCGTGCAGCAGGCGCTTCCGCGGGAGATCGCGTTCGGTGTCGTGGTCGCGAATCGCCTAAACACGAAGTCCGACTTCGTGCAGGACATCGTCGAGTACATCAGGGCGAGCCATCGGGAGGAGGGGATCCTGGTCTACCATCCGGAACTCAAGATGTTCCAGCCGGAGTATTCGGACGACTTCAGAAAGGGCATTGCTGCCCGGGTGCAGGAACTCATGGCAGTAGGATCGCAGGTCCATGAGGACATGAGTGAAGAAGACTCAGTGCAGGTACAGTTCGCCAAGACGATGGACTGCGTCCTGTATGTCAGCGATAAGATGGAGCGGGCACAATGAAGACGTTCTACAGCGCATTCGTCGACGATCTCGAGAAGATCGCGATTCCAGGAAAGCCGTTGGGGAGACTCATGGAGCGGGCCAGTGCTTCGGAGCCCAAAATCAAGTTTTTCAAATCGATAGGGAATCGTGAGAAAGTGATGGAGGGGATCGACGAAGCCGGCACAGCGGCTGGGAAGAGATCGGAATTGGCATCTGGTTTCAGGTTAGCAAGAAAGTATCTCGGTCCGGCTACAGTAAGAAGCCGTCTTGCGCAAATCAGGGCCGAGGTAGGCGCCTCGCAGAAATACGGAAAAGCCAGGGCTGCCATGCCAATCTCGGTTTCAGAGAAAAGCGGTCTCTCGAAGAAGCATCAGGTCAAATCTGAATCAGCAGGCGTGTCAGCATTCAAAGACCAGAGCAAAAAGGAAATGGAGCGGAGCCTGAAGAAGGGCGAATTGTAGGCGCGGGAACGGAGATAGATCTTGGCCCAGCCAGTGAATGATCCGAACAAGTCATATCCTGCGCCGAACTACAGGCGTCTCGGGCTTGACATCTATCCACATCCCTACTTCGACCCATCCAGCTGGTACATGCCCACCACCTTGAAAGAGATGTTCAGGTGGTGTCTCTTTCTTTATCTCACGAACTCGACCATCGGGCCTGTTGTTCGCAAGAAGGCCTCCTACATCCTTACCGACCTGGTCTACAGCACGACCAGCGAGAGAGTGAAGAGCGTTTGGAAGAACCTGCTCGAGACTACGCTGAAGCTCAAGGAGTTCGAGTTCGTCATGCTGATCGACTTCGAGGTGTTCGGTAACTCCTTCGCGTCGATCATCTATCCTTTCGATCGGTACCTCGTGTGCCCGCGCTGCGACTTCCAGAACCCTATCAGGGCCATAAAATGGCAGTACGACGGGAACGGATTCATAGGCACCTGCAAGAATTGTAAGACTACGGCAACGATGAAGGTGCACGACAAGCCGGTACGGAACCGGAAGCGTATCAGACTTCATCGTTGGTTCCCGCAGTACATTGAGCCAAAAAGAAATCCGATTACGGGTCGCACGAAGTACCTGCTTCGTCTTCCTGGGTGGATGAAGGCCAAGGTTTCGAATCAGAAGATCAACAAGATCTACGTCGAGGATACTCCGATGGAGTTTCTCGATGCGATTAGGGATAACAAGATCATCGAGCTCGACATCGATAACATCTACCACATGAAGGCCGAGTCGGTGTCCATGGAAGAGGAGTCCTTCGGCGTTCCTCAGATCCTGAACGTGATGAAGGACGCATGGCTCCATCAGACCTTCAAGAAGGCTCAAGAGGCCATCGCTCTCGAGCATGTCCTTCCTCTGACGCTCGTGTCGCCGATGCCAGCGCCCGGTACGCCGTCGCCCCACATGGGGACTGATCTGGCGACCTGGCGCGGGAAGATGCAGAACATCTTCTCCCAGTGGCGCCGCGATCCGAACGCGCTGTTCCCGGTACCATTCCCTGTCCAGATCTCGCAGGTCCGCGGAGACGCCCAGGCTCTCTCGGTCCACAACGATATCAATATGGTTCGCCAGCAGATCGCCGGCGGCCTGGACGTACCTCCGGATTTCCTCTACGGGAACCTGACCTGGAGCGGCGGCAACGTGACCCTGCGTGTGCTGGAGAACCTACTCATCAACCGTCTGTCGGGCGTGAACAACATGCTCAACGGATGGATCACTCCGAGAATGAGAAGGTTCCTGATCCTTCCTTTCTGCGAGATCCGCCACAAGGACTTCAAGATGGCGGACGACATTCAGCAGAAGAACATCGCCCTCCAGCTTCGTGCGAGCAATAGCGTCTCGGACCAGACGGTCCTCGAAGAGCTCGGGTTCGACGTGTCCAAAGAGGAACGGATCAAGGAAAGAGAGATGGACAAGCGCCTGGCCGAAATGCGCAAGCAGCAGATCTCCCAGGCGAACACCGAGTCCGAGGTCAACATCATACGGGCGAAGAATCAAGTCGAGATCGCCCGGATTCAGCGTGTGGCGGCCGAGGAGGACATGGCGGCCCAGCAGGCGCAGGGTATGGCGCCGGGAATGCCCCAGGAAGCCCAGCAGGGCGCTCAGATGCCTCCAGGAGCGCAGCAGGCTTCCCAGCCCCTCCAGATCCCTCCAGGAGGGCCTCAGGGTAGTCCCATGAACGTCATGCCGCCTGAGGCCGGGGGAAATGGCATGCAGCCGCGTCCTCCGAGTCCCATGGCCTTACAGCACATGGTCGAGATGTTCCTGAAGTCGACTCCGGTCCATGAGAGGGATTATCAGCTGAACATCCTCTCCGAGACGGATCCCCTCCTGGCTAAGTCGATAAGAGATCAGTTGAAGGCCATGGATATGGGGCAACGTCATATGATGGCGTTGCCGGAGCAGAAACCCCCGAGACGAGGTGCTGAGGTGGCGTCAATCTGATGAGTAGACCATTTACAGACTACTTCAGAATTCCGAAAGAAGTCTTCGAGACTGGTATAGCCGACGCCAAGACCTTCAACGAGGCAATGGACTGGCTCGATGCCCTTTTCCACGAAGGCGGTATCTTCGGCGATCTTCACTGGAAAGGGCCGGTTACCAACTTTGTTGCGTTGCCTGCGGTTGGGAATGACGTGGGAGACACCAGGATCACGCTCGACACTTTAAGACTTTGGATCTGGAATGGGTCGTCATGGCAGCCTCCCGTAGTGTCCGACAAGTTCGAGACTTACGCCTTCTCTCGAAGCGCTCCGATCTCGAACGCCTATCTACGCCTCGTAGATGGAACGCCGTCGAACCTAACCGGCTACCCCATCTTCAAGAACTCGACGGTGAGGTTCATTTCGGTTGCCGTGAATGCGGCTTCGGTGTGCACCATCGAGA
>Ga0307376_10000062_pt1 | contig 176010 bp, 134 predicted proteins | sample TR2MG_FD_202536 | JGI IMG/M metagenome (GOLD analysis project Ga0307376, IMG submission 202536) | Soil microbial communities from Risofladan, Vaasa, Finland - TR-2 | ecosystem: Environmental > Terrestrial > Soil > Coastal area > Acid sulfate soil | place: Finland: Risofladan, Vaasa...
GCCCGCAAGTCGCATACGAAAAGGACCCGCCGACGCCTTCGCACGCTCGGCATCAGAGTGGATCGATTACGCTGCTGCGTACCGGATGAACCGTGAAATCCATGACTAAGCGGCGCTGTAGTGTTAATCAGCACCTGCTCGCTGAAGGTGATCGTAATGTGGGTGGCGTTGGGGCTGCTGGCGCCCTCATCGCCGGGCCAGACGGCCGTCACCGTCGGCGGCTCGTCGTCGCCCGGGGCCGGTGCGCCACCACCGGGCGCCGTTGCATCCATGTATGGCCCACAGGGCAAGGTGTAATGCTGATTCCCCAGGTTGTTTTCAACCGTGAAATCAGAGAACGTCGATGCAATCGCGATCTGGCCGCGTCGGTTGCGGACGGTCTGTCCGTCGTCGCTGATGTGTCCGTCGGCGTACAGTGCGTTCGCCTTCCCGTTGTGGCGCGAACCGAGAATGACCGCGCCGGGTGGTGTGCCACCTCTCTGCATGTACCACATGCCCGCACTCTGCCGACCCGCCCCGAGAGCGCCGAACGGCGGTTCCACCGAGGAGTCGTCCGTGCAATAGTCCAGGGAGTCACACAGATAGACCACCTTGCCCGGCGCCAACACCTCGTCGCTGTTGATTGCCTGTACGTGGTAGTTGCGGACACCGCTTCCGGCATCCAGGCGCGTCTCGGCCCTGCCCCAGATGTTGTCGGTCGGTCCGTCGTAGAAAAAGTCATCCTCGAACTCGTCGTCGGGACGGACGGGCCATCGTCCGTGGTCGGTGGGCGACCGCAGGATGCGATTCACCATGTAGCAGGCTGCGTATTTATAAAGAATCGGGTATGCATCTTCATATGACCATGGGTCCAATTCCGGACTCTGTGGGTCCATCACGTTGTCCAGAACGGCTGAGGGACAGATCGCGGGTGGGGGCACACAGTCGCGCCCGCCAATCTCCGTCGCAATCCGGAATCCGTACGGTTCTTGGTACCATGGGGCGTAGAAAGGGAAGCTGGCGTCGATTGAGGGAACGTAGCCCATTGCGTATAGCAGGCGCCCGTGGGGCGGGTCGGCGCACTGTTCGGGACGGGTGTAGGACCGTCTCAGGGCGGGATCGGGATCGCCTGGTGGACAGGACGGCATCAGCAGGAACGGATCGCACGGCGGGAATTCCCCCCATTGCGCCTCGTACGCCGCCAGCGCCTCACCGAACTTGCCCAGATTGGCCGCACACCGTGCCTGCTGGCTGTCCGTCGCGACGGTCCCCACCAGCGCCGCGCCGACGCCGGCCGCCGCCACGAGAACGACCACCGTTACCGCAACATCCACACCCCGCAATCGATGGGACATGTTCATCCCTCCGCTGTCACCACACCCCGAATCGAACCCCACAAAGACGATTGACTCAATCCCAGACTAGCACATTCTGCATACCGGATCAACTCCCGCACACCGACGCCGCCAAACGTCCCAATATATCCGTTGTGAGCGGCTTGCCGCCCATGGGTGGCACGGTCCGTCTCGGGCGGCATGCCCACGCCCGTGCTGCGCGTGTGGTCATGCGTTCCTGCAAGAAGACGATTGAATCGCGACGTACTGGTCGTCCGTGGTCTCTGCGTGGGCACGGTCTTTGCCCGTCCGGTGGGTGGCACGGTCCGGCCCAGCCGGGCCGTGTAATCGAACACTGCTCAAGAGCGGTGGCACACGGGCCAACGGAGCATAGCGCGGTGGGTGGCATCCCGGCGCGCCCGGACGAAGTCGGGCCGTCATTCGCCAACGGAACACAACGCCTCAAGTCACACGGCCGATCCCGGCGCGCCGGGATCGACCGTGGCACCCGCCTTCGGTAGAATCATGTCCTCTTGTCTGGCAGGGGAAGAAACGAACGCGCCAGTCCACCGCTGTCGGGCGGGCAAACGATCATGGAATTCTGGGACATCCTCATCCATCTCGTCTCGCTGCTGGGGATGGCCCTGCTGTTCGGCGCGATCCTGGAGCGCCTCGGCCAAAGCGCGATCCTCGGCTATCTAGCCGCGGGCATGCTGCTCGGGCCCGGCGCGTTAAACCTGGTGGCCAGCAGCAAGGTCGTTACGGGACTCGCCGAACTGGGCGTGTCGCTGCTGCTGTTTGCCATCGGACTGGAGTTCTCCTGGCCGCGTTTGCGCAGGCTGGGGGTGGTCGCCTTCGGCGGCGGCTCGCTTCAGGTCGTGGTGACCGGCCTGGCTACCGGCGGGGTGTGCCTGCTGCTCGGGCAAAGCATCGCCCAGGCCGTCGCGTTCGGTGCCATGGTCGCCCTCAGCAGCACCACCTGTGTTTTGCGAAGCTTGGTCGACCGCGCCGAACTCGACAGCGTTCACGGCCGACACGCACTGGGCATCCTGCTGTTGCAGGACATAGCCGTCGCGCCGCTGGTCCTGCTGGTGACGGCCCTGGCTGGACAGGGCTCGTCGGGACAAGTCCTGATGGACATGGGGCGTGCCATCGGCCTGGCCGTCCTGTTGATTGCCGTGCTGCACGTGATCAGCCGCTATCTGTTGCCTCGCATCTTCGCGGCCACGTTTTTCGCAAGGAACCGGGAACTGCCCATTCTGTTGGCGGTGGTGATCTGTGTCGGGGCAACCTGGGGCGCTCACAAGCTGAACCTCTCGCCCGCGTTCGGGGCCTTCGTGGCCGGCATGTTGCTGGGCGAGTCGCCCTTTGCCACCCAGATCCGTGCCGACGTCCACGTGCTGCGGACGCTGTTCGTCACGTTGTTCTTCGTGTCCATCGGCATGCTGGCCGAGCTGGCCTGGATCGCCGCGAATCTCTTCAGCGTGGTCCTTGTTGTCCTGGCTGTCGTGGCGGGAAAGGCGCTCATCATCTGGGCGATCATCCGAATCTTCCACAACTCGCACCGCACCACGATGGCCACCGGCCTGTGTCTGGCGCAGGTAGGTGAGTTCTCTTTCGTCCTGGCCGAGATCGCTTACGGCGGGCGGCTGATTGGCGATCATGCCTTCAAGCTCTTCGTCGCCGCCACCGTGGTCGCCATGTTTCTCACGCCTTTCCTGGTCGGCGTGGCGCCGGTCGCCGGAAGGGCATGGGAGCGTCTGCTGACTCGGATCGGCCTGGCCCGAGAGCCCGAACCAGCCACACGCGCCCCACAGAACGCCTTGGCTGACCATGTAATCGTGGTGGGCTACGGACCGGCCGGACGCGAGGCGGCCGGGCGCCTGAAAGCTGCCGGCTTTGCCGTGGTCATCGTCGATCTGAACCCTCGCAGCGTAGCCGCCGCACGCGAGGAAAAGCTCACCGCCGTGCTCGGTGACGCTGCGCGCCAGCAGGTATTGGACCATGCGCACCTGACGTCCGCGCGTGCGTTGGTCGTCACCACCCCCGATCATCGCACCGCCCGGCAGATCATCATGCAGGTCAAGGCCCTGGCGCCCAACGTCCCGGTCGTCTCGCGAGCCCGCTACCACTTTTACGCCCAGCAGCTCGCCGCAAGCGGCGCACACGTGGTCGATGAGGAACACCGCGTCGGACGCCTGCTCGGCCGCGAGACTCTCACACTTCTCCGCAGACTGCGCTCGCTGCCGCCAGGACAAGGCAACGCCACCCAGGCATGATCTGCTCCTTTCCAGCCGCATCACACCCCAGTGCCAGGGCGTTACCCATGTGTCCAAACGGGTGTTACCAACGTCTCCGGTCTACTCGCGTCTCAAGACGGGGGTTGGTGCAGCAGATTCTCCTGCCCTATGATCTCCCCCGCACGAAAACAGACCCCAACAGGGAGCCATCGGATGCCTCACATCACACTCGACAGGACTCAGTTCCGCGACAAGGTCCACGCCTGCTGGATAGGCAAGAACATCGGCGGCACGCTCGGTGGGCCGTGGGAGGGCCGTAAACACACCCACGCGCTGACCTTCTATGAGCCCGTGCCCGACAAAGCCCTGCCCAACGACGACCTCGACCTTCAGATCGTCTGGCTGAAGATGCTGGAGGATGAGGGGATCGACCCGTCGGTGCGGACGTTTGCCGAGTACTGGTGGCAGTACGCCTCGGCCTATCCGTGGGACGAGTACGGCTTCTTCGTCCGCAACTTCGCCCGCGGGCTCCGTCCGCCGGTGGCCGGGTGCTTCGAGAATTTCTTCGTCGACAACATGGGCTCGCCCATCCGCAGCGAGATCTGGGCCTGCCTGCACCCCGGCGACCCGCAGGCGGCGGCGCGCATGGCATGGAAGGACGCGGCCCTCGACCACGCCGGGGGCGAGGGCACGTGCGGCGAGATGTTCTGGGCGGCTGTGCAGTCGGCAGCGTTCGTCGAGCGCGATCCCATGACCCTCATTCGGATCGGCCTGCACATGATCCCCCTGGCCAGCCATGTCGGCCGGGCGATTCGCGAGGCTGTGCTCTGTTGGCAGAAGGGATTGACGTGGGGCCAGGCCCGCGACCGCATCGTCACATGGTTCGGCACGCAACATCCGTGTCACGCCGTGCCCAATCACGCGTTCACCATCATCGGCTGGCTGTACGGCGATGACTTCGGCGATCGGCTCTGCAAAGCGGTCAACTGCGGCTTCGACACCGACTGCACGGGTGCTACGCTCGGGGCCTTGCTGGGCATTCTGGAAGGTACGGGCGGCATCCCGCCGCGGTGGCGCAAACCGGTGGGCGACCAGATCGTCCTGCACAAATTCACCGGCCAGTTCAACTCGCCCCGCACGCTCAGTGAGTTCACCGACCGCACGGTTGCTTTGTCCGAGCAGGCGGCTGTAGGTGGCGACGTGATGTTCTCAGACCGGACGACGCTGCCCGACGACCTGCTGACGCGGCTGGTCCGCAACGAGCAGGCCCGCCAGGCCCTCGCCCAGGACAACCACGCCGGGGTCGAGCTGCTTGCCGACGGCCGCGAGGTGTGGCTGCACTACAACGGCGAGCCGGTGATGCATGCCAAAGTCGAGCGAGAGCTGGACGTCACCGTCGACGGGCGCGCAGCCGCGCAGGCAGAGCTGACCGTGCCCGACGGCTGGTCGTGTCGCTCACTGGGCGAGGGCAAGTTCGCCGTCTGCTGCAAGGGCCCGGTCGCGCCGCGCAGCACGTTAACCGTGGTGCTGCCCGACGGGCAGGCTGACTTCACCATGCTCGGCCCCGACGAGGCGAAGGGCTACCCAGCCGGGGAGAACATTCCCAAATGCTCCGAGTGCGGCGGGCGTTTAAACGCCTGCGTGTGTCCGTGAGTCGGCCAGACGCCGGGCTGCTCGAATCGAAGCAACTGGACACGGTTAGAACTGTTTTCATTGGCTGTCTGCAGTACGGAGCCCTGTGCTGGTCCAGCGATTCTTGCGCCGCGTGGGATAGCGTATCGTGATTGTCACCCGAGGGGCTGGCCTCGATCGGCGAGGCGCATGAGTCCTGTTGTAACGGATGCCCCTCCTCTGACGTGTCAGTGCTGTCCGCACCCGTCAATATGGGCGCAATGGTATGCCGGTGCCGCCTGCGAGCAGGACTTGCCGCACATACATAACCTCAAGCAGCGCTTGGGCGGCGAGGGTGCCGACGATGACCGCGTAGAACCGCAACGCGTCGCGCCAACCGCGACCGAACCCTCGCCACCGCGATCGGGCCCCTTGCCTTGCTGGCATGAGGAAGGACAGGCCGGCGTTCAGCCCGGCGGCCGCTGCAAGCACATACGTCCCAGACTCCAAGCCGAGGACCGCAAGGAATCCCAGTAGAGAGCCTGCCGATGACGCTGTCAGGCTCGCAATGGACACGCCTTGGTTCCATCCAGCGAACAGCAGGAAGCCCAGGGGCAGAATCAGGGCACCGGGCGCGGTGAAGTTGAGCACGTTCGTGCAAAGATTCGTCGCAAACACGATGGCGACAACGGTCAGGATCGCCGACGGGACCCCATCGCGAATCGGAGCGCGATACGCCCCGAACGTGCTCTCCAGTGCGGCGATCTGGTCATCCGACTCTTGCACGCTGGCCGCAACGTCCTGGCCACCGATCTGGTACGTGATCGCGCCGGCCACGACCGACGTACTGTACAGGGCCAAGACGATCAGCGTTGGAGTGCCAACGCGCTCGGCCAGTGTCTTCCCACCGCTATCGGCCGCGATAGTTCCTTGGCCTCGTCTCGACAGCGCGAGGAACACGCACAGGGGCAGCGCCCCGGCAGCGGCCAAGCAGGCCCAGCCGCCCAGCCCCATCTCGACCTCGCGGCCGGCCGACGGTTCGGACGGTTCGGACTTGGCCGTAGGCGCCGCGACCGGTGAACGGGAGTGCAAGTAGAATGTTGAAATGGCATTGTCAGTGTCGAACGAAATCTGCAGGTACCGCACCCCCTTCTCGAATCGGCACACGGCAACGGCCGTCCGCCGCTGCCCCGGCCCCCCGATTTGCATCTCCGCCGACCTCTCGAGCGAACCGAGCGATTGGGTGCTGGCCCGCCATACATCCTGCTTCTTCCCGCGTCGATGACGCTCGCGAGCCTCGCGTTGAACAAGGCCACGGCACCGGTATAGTCCTCGTTGGCCAGCGCATCCACGAAATGCTCAGCGGCCACGACCATCGCGTCTTGCTGTGCCTTCGCCATGGGCGTCAAAGACCCGACACACGCAGCCGTCAGTACGACCGCATATCCCAGTGTGCTCATTTGTCTGGCCGCTCCGTAAACCGGGATTCCCCAGATGGCCTCGCACCCACGACCACCGTGGGCCTTGTCGATGACTCCATCACGCATTCGGACACTCCGCAAACTCGCCTCCGAATCAGCAAGAGTGCGTCTGCCCGTCGTCGGACAAGCCTTGTGCCCGAAATGGCCTTCATCCGGGTGCTTGGGGCACTTGCGTGCAGACCGCCGTCCGTTGCCCCGTGTCCTCCCGTCATTTCATCGGGCACTACAGTCATGTTGGCGCCGGTTCCCGTGGCCTGAACCGCCGAATGCGTTCGAGGATGGTCCGGAAGAGCCACCGCGGCAGCGCCAAGGCACCTACCGATATGGTCGGGAGTTGTCGCCGAGAGAAACGTGGGAAAAGGCTTGCCATCCATCACCTCGACCTCGCCAAGCTTGACCACGATCTGCTCAGCCGTGTGCCTGGTCTTCATCAATCGGCCTCCCGCATGCGTCCATGAAGGCTGCTATCCTAACATTGCTTCTAGAGTCGTTCGCGGGGGCAGGGTCAGGTCCCCATTCTTGCAGCCTAATCATTCGGGCAGAACTGTTTGGCGGGTACGAGGCTGTCGATCAGGGCGTGCAGTTCGTCGTCGGACAGCCGGCCATTGACCGCCAGCGCCGGATATGTCCCTTCCGGTGTTCGCAGCAGGTAGCCCGTGCGGTCTTCGCTGGCTCGATCCTTGATCCAGTATCGGGCGCTGTTGAGCAGGATCCCCGCCAACCACGTGCTTCGTTCAGCCGGCATGGGCAGCACTTTCACACCCGTCGGCGACTCGTAGAGCCCGTCAGCTTTCTTGACGTTTGGCATGCCGCCCAACATGTTGTAGGTGTGTCCCTGGACCAGGACGACATGGCGTCCATCGTCGGCGCGATAGGTGATCAAGAACATCCGATGGGGCGGGCTGGCGACGTCCAGGACGTCGGTGATCTGCCGCTTGCCGGCCCACGGCGGGTCGGTCGCGAAGATGTAGGTCTCAAACGCGGTCTTGTCGACCATCCGCTGTATGGAGACGTCGGACACGACCATGTCGGGCGTGATGGCAACCTTAGCGGGACCACCTTTGTCGACCGGCATGGCCGATAGTTCGGCCAGGTCCCATCCGACGCCCGGCTTGGCGACGGTCTCGGTCCGCACGCGGCGGGTAACCAGCATCGACTGGCCTTTGGCAACCCACTCGGTCTCGGCGATCCTGTTGTCGGATTCGCGCACCTTGAAGAGATAGTAAGAGTCGGCCGAGCCACTTGCCGCTTTCAACAGGCGGGTCTGCGAGCCGTCCGCCAGTGTCTGATGGCCCGCGGGTACGACGACACTGGCGTCGTCTTCGTCGAGCGTGCTGCGCATGCCGGCGCCGATCCCGAAGACACTGGCTGGACTGGTGGGCGGCTTGAAACTCTCGGCGACCGGCGTCTTTGCGACCCGGCGAGCGCCGTCGCCAACTTCCAGCCAGTAGACCGCCTTGCCATCGTAGGAGTTGGCGAATATCGGCTTGTCGCCGACGGCCAACAGACGCGTGAAGCGACCCGTCGGCGGATCGTACCATACGTAATCATGCACAGTGTAGGTCTCGCCCGGCTTGGCGGCGAGGGCGAGTTGATGGATCCGTTGCCTGCCGGTCGCTTCGAGGGATACCAAGGGTGTCCATCGCATGCCGGCCAGTTCGGGGTCGTCGACAGGCGTGACGACGATCTCATTCACGCAGTGGCGGATCTCGTCGCCGGCGAACAGCGCCGCCTCAGCCGCCCACGCCTGTGACAGCAGGCTGAAGGCCGGTCGCGTCGGCGGGGCGCCTCGATCGACGTTCAATCGCCAGAATTGTGAGATGACCGCCGCGATCAGCACGGCGGCTGCTACTGCCACCGCCGGCCTCCACACTCTCGCTCGCATGGGCTGCAATGGTATGGTTTCATGCCGGTTGGTTGCCTGCAAATTGACGATCCGACTCATGACTCGCTCCTTGAATAAGGGTCCAGCGGCGACTCCGTAGGAAGGTTGGAGCGAGCTGAGGGTTCGAGCCATCTGGTCATGCGTCTCGGCACACTTCGGGCACGACCGCAAGTGGGCCGACAGTTCGACGTGCATCGGATCGCCGGGGTCGGCGTCCAGCAGCGTCACGGCATGTTTGCGGAAGGTTCTGCAGTTCATGATATCGTCTCCCACTGAGGCGGGAGGATCTTGCGCAGTTTCGTCAGCCCGTAGCGCAGGCGTGATTTCGCGGTCGCCACGGGGCAACCCAATACCTCGGCGATCTCGGCCATCCGAAGCTCGTCAAAGACTCGCAGACGGATCACCTCGGCCTGGCGGCGGGGTAGGCGAGCCAGCAATTGCTCGACTCGGTCCTGCTGCTCGGCCCGCGCAAGTGCCTGCGGACCTGTCGGGCTGTTCGCGGCCATTGCGCCTGCATCGACATGCTCCAACGCGACGGTCGGGCGTCGGCGTTTTCGCAAGAGATCGGTGCAGAGGTTGGCGGCGATGCGATAGAGGTAGGCGCTGACACAGACCGTCGTTCGGCTATTGGCCTGGTCGAAGTAGGCCCGCACGAAGACCTCTTGGGCAGCCTCTTCAGCTTCGTGAAGGTTTCCCAATCGACGAAAGGCGTAGCGGACCATTCGGTCCTGGAACACCTCGACGAGGTGCTCGAACCGCTCGAGGGTCTCGGGCCGTCCGCCTTGCCATCTCCGGGCTGGCGGCGGGGAGCCCTCTTCCACGTCCATGATGCCCCTTCTCATCGTCGACAAGCCTGCGAACCTCAGCAGCGTCTCCAACCTTCCTGGATATTAAGACGCATCGAGGCCCGTTTTGGATTCATCCGTGACGGGTTTTCAGGTCAACCGAGATTTCCCATTTACCGAACCTCGATCGGGTGCCCCACCCGAACGACCTACTCGATCCAGGCGAGAACGGTCTGTCACCCGTCAATCACGCTGCACCAACGGCGGCGGTACGCTGGCCTGTGAACGGGCGGCCAGCCGGGCGGTCCGGATTGAGCAGATCGGTGCTAACGGAGCTCAGTAGGCCAGGACCATCACCCCGTACGGGGACATTTCGACCGAGCCGGAGTGTTTCTTGCCCGTCAGCAGGTCGGTGGCGGATTGAGGTAGACCGATCGTACCAGGTCGGTTCTCCAACTCCACCACGACCGAGGCTTCAATACGTGCGGCCGGCGCACCTGCCTGTGTCTTGTCGACCCGTGGCACGACCAGCAGGTTACTGGAGGCTTCGGCCACGGGAGCGATGTCTACCGAACGGGCCTGTTCCAACAGCAGGCGCTTCCAGTCGGCGGCTATGGGCATCGTGCCCAGCATGACGATCCGACCGCGGTAACGAGAATGTCATCCTCAGGCTGTCGATACCAGGGCACCTCCGTCATGTCCCCGTACCTGAGGTCGGCGTTTATGCCTCTGTTCCCCGTTGCTAGCATGGTCCGGTGGATAAGGCTCTGCCGCACTCGCAGGCCAATCTTCCTGATACCGTCGGGCAAACCGTTGCGAAGTACTTCTTCGTATGGGCCAGGGCTTGTGTAGGTGCCGAACTCTAAGCGGGGAAAATTCGGATACAGAGAACAGGCTCATGGCAGACTCGAAGAGGTGCCGGACGGCAATGCGACGGGTTCGGGCACGATGTGCCTGCTATTGCTGAACGAAGCTCAAGGCCTTGTCAATCAGCGCCGGCTCAATGCATAAGTTCAACACGGAATGAGCGATCACCGCCGACCATACATTGCCCCTGTGCATGCTGACAGCGGCAAAGGACAGACCCAGCGCAAGTGTAAACAGCATCCCCACCGGGCCCCAGAACATGTGTGCCGCGGCAAAGGCCAGAGACGACACAATCAACCGTGCCGTCGTGCCACCGCCGGCACAGGCTATTATCAGGATCACAAATCCCCTGAAGAGAAATTCCTCGCAGAAGCCGGCGCTGAGCGAAGCGGGGATGGACGCAAGCTTCCCGCCGTCGAGCACGAACATATCAGAAAAGGCCGGCCACCCTGTGAGTCCATATACGACCACCCAGAACGCGCCGAGTAGGACACCATAGAGAACATCTAGCCCGACTGAATCGCTTCTGAGGCCGAACAGCTCGCCGAAGCTGGCGGCTCTCCTGTGGATTACCCACCAGAGACCCACAACAGACCAGAGCGCGACGGGCGCAGTGTACAAGAGACCGTCCTGGAGAACATCCGCCGGGAGCTGCCCTCGATGACCCGTCCTGGCGTACCAGGCGCTGATGTAAACGCTTGCCAGAGCCATGCCCACCACCAGAGGTGCCAAGACGGTGGCCACTAGCCAAACCGTTGCCTTCTTCTTGGAAAGGCGCTCCACGTGATTCTCCGGCATGACAGAGGAAATACTATGCCACGGGCAATGGCAAATATACGAACCGCAGAAGGTCAGTCAACCGGGATTTCCCATTTGACCCTTGCCCAGCAGCCATGCTGGACTCCTCAGGCGCCCGTATAACGCCCCCCCCTCCGCATCCAAGTGTGTCTTGCTCGATCCTTCGACCAGCGCCGTAAAATCGGGGGCAGAATCGCCTATCAACCCGGCCAATCACCCCTTTCGGACTACGTTTACCCAGATTAACAGCGTCGCCCCATCGTCGTGCGTCAGGTTCTCGATCGCTGCATTGGGTCATGTCGGTGCCGACGGGCTGGCTGGCCAGGCGGTGCAGAATGTCGGCCTGATCGTCGGCGAAATCCACGTACGAGTCGGCCTGGAAGAGCGACCACGCCGTCAGCAGCGATGGGTGATGCCACGTGCCGCTGCGAGGCGGGGGGATGTGCTCGAAGGACTGATAGGTCTGACTCCACAGGTCGGTTCCCCAGGCGGCGTTGATGGCCTCGACGGTGCCGAAACGTTCCTGCAAGAACTTGCGGAACTTGCCGACGCATTCGTCGCAGAAGCAGCCTCGATGGTCCTCCAGGCCCCGAACCAGGTAGAGTTCGTTGTCGATCTGCCAGCCGACGACGTTGCTGTCCTGGCCGAACTCTGTGGCCATGGCGGTGACGATCCGCCGACAGTGGTCACGGTATGCAGAACTGTTGGGACAGGCGTGCCGGCGAGCGCCGTGCTCGAGGCGCACGCCGTCATCCCGGACGGCGATGCACTCGGGGTATCGCTGATAGAGCCAACTCGGCGGCGTGCACGTCGGCGTGCCCAGGATGGTGGCGATTCCCGCTGCCCCGAGTTTGTCGATCACCGTGTCCAGCCAGCCGAAGTCGTAACGACCTTCCTCGGGCTCCATGCGGCTCCAGGCGAACTCGCCGATCCGCATGCAGTTCATGCCGGCCTGCTTCATCAGGTCGATGTCGGCATCGATTTGGTCGAGCGGCCAATCCTCAGGGTAGTAGGCTGCACCAAAGTACGGCGGTTGACCAGCAGCCATGCACTTCTCCTATTCCCACGCCGACTCCGCCCGGAAGGGCTTTGCAGCGGTGTACTACATCCCCGCCAGTTTGGCCGACGCACCGGCTGGACCGATCAGAATCAACGTGTCCTGACAGCGGATCACTTCGTCGGGGCCGGGGTTGTAAATCGTGTTGCCGTCGGATCGTTTGACGGCTACCACCATCACACCAGCCACCTGACGCAGTTGCAGCTCGCGTAGCGACTTGTCGCAGACGGGTGAGTCCTCGTCGACGACCACCTCGTCCACCTCCAGGTCGACCCCCTTCGCCGCCACCTGGAAGAAGTCGGTCACGTTAGGGCGGGTCAGCATGTTGCATATGAGGGTCGCGCCGCTTACGTGGGGGCTGACGACACGGTCGGCCCCGGCACGCTGAAGCTTACCCTCGCTGCCCGGCTGCTCGGCCCGCGTGACGATATGCAGGTCTGCGTGCAGCCCGCGGGCCGTCAGCGTCACGTAGACGTTATCCGCATCGTGGGGCAACACGGCCACCAACCCCTTGGCCCGCATGACGCCCGCCTGCACGAGAATCTCCTCCTCAGTGGCATCACCCAGGATGTAGAGCAGCCCTTGCTCCTCCATCTGCGAGGTGCGATCTGGGTTCTGTTCGATCACGACGACCGAGCGCCCGCGTTGTTTGAGATCGTTGGCGATCAGACGACCCATGCGGCCGTAGCCGCAGACAATGATGTGCCCGTGGAGTTGTTCGATCCTGTTGAGCAATTTTCGCCTCCCCAGAACGCGTCGCAGCTCGCCGCTCACGATCAGCGCCTGCAAAAACGAGATCACCAAGGCCGCGCTCATCACACCCAGCACGATGACCAGGATCGTCCAGATGTGCCCCACCGTTGTACGCGGGATCACGTCGCCATAGCCCACCGTGGATAGCGTTGCGGTCATCCAGTACGCCGCATCGCCGATTGACACCCCTTCGATGACCACGAAGCCGGTAACGCCAATCACGAAGATCGCCAGCAGCACCACCAGCGAAGCGATCAGACGTGTCCGGGGCTGCATAAACCACCCTGCTGACGAGACTTGGCCCCTTTTGGCCGGCGCGATTATAGTCGGCCGCACAGCACAGGCAATCTCTGGCGGCACAGGAGCGGTTCGATGATCCTCGACGTAGGCCGCGCACCGCGCATGTTGGGCAGCGGTCCGTGGTGCCGCCACGGCATAGGGCATCCCCAGAAAAGCGACCGTCCTGCAAGTCGAGCGGAATTACCCGTTCAACATCGCCCCGTTCGACGAGAACACGGTACTGAACGTGTTCAACCGGCGCGCCGTCGTCATTCGCCGCTACTGGCAACGTGGGCAAGATGGGCTGACGCCGGAATTCCGAATATGGCGCCCGACACGTCGCCCCGACCGCGTAGCCGCGCATGTAGACCTGTGATAGACTCGCCGCGGTTGTGTTATGTACGTCGTAGTGGCGAGAAGGGTATAAACGCATGGCAGACGCACGCAAGAAGCGCTTCGCAGTAATTGGAATGGGCAACCGGGGACTCGGGGCGTTCGCCAAGGGCATCGTCGGGTACCCCGGCAAGGGGCCGGCGGTATTCCGCGACTACGCCGAGCTGGTGGCTCTATGCGACAGCAACCGCAACCGCGTCGCGGTCGCCAGGCAGGAGCTTGGCATCGATGTGGCCGAGTACACCGACTTCGACGCCATGCTGGCCGAGGCCGATTTCGACATCCTGGTGATCGCCACACGCGACGACACCCACGTGGACGTGGCCGAGAAAGCCTTCGCGGCGGGCAAGAACGTGATCTGCGAGAAGCCGATGGCCACCACCGTCGCCGACTGCGACCGCATGATCGCCGCGTCGCAGCGAGCCGGGCGCTGGCTGCGGATTGCCCAGAACATGCGTTACGGGCCCGGATCTGCCAAAGTGGCCGACATGATCCATAGCGGCGCGGTGGGCCGCCCGATGGTCGTGACGTTCGAGGAGTACCTCGACGTCGATCACGGTGCCGATTACTTCCGCCGGTGGCACCGCCGCAAGGAGAACTCAGGCGGGCTGCTGATCCACAAGGCCTGCCATCACTTCGACTGGCTGAACTGGCTGATCGGTGGGCAGATCCAGCGCGTCGCAGCGTTCGGCGACACAAGCTTTTACCTGCCGCGGCCCGAGCGAGGGCAGCGCTGCGACACCTGCAAGCACAAGGCCACGTGCAGGTTTGCCTACGATCTTCGCGGCAAGTGGGACGGCTTGTACAAGCGCATGTACATGGACGGCGAATCGGAGGATGGCTACGTCCGCGATGGCTGCGTGTGGGACCCGCGGATCAACATCGAAGACCGCGTGGTGGTCATCGGCGAGTACGACAACGGCGTCAAGCTCAACTACACGCTCAGCGCGTTCAACAGCCGCGAGGGCCATTCGTGCGTGGTGATCGGCGACCAAGGACGCCTCGAGGTCAGTGGCGAACACATTCACGTCTACCCCATGTACAAGCCGGAGCATCACACGGTCGAGATGCTGCCGGTAACGGGCGGACACGGTGGCGCCGACGTTTCGCTGTTGCGCAGCATCATCCTTGAGGAAGATTCGGTGCAGGGCCAGCGTGCCGACGGCTACGTCGGACGCCACGCCGTGCTGGTCGGCTCGATGGCCAACAAGGCGCTGGAGGAAGGGCGAATCGTCCTGGCCAGCGAGTTCGGCGCGCCCCAAACGAGCCCCGCGCCAGCGCCAGCCTCTCGCGCGACACCCTAGGCGTGCATTTTGGCGTTAACTTCTTATCTGCAAGAGGTTTGTAGTTGCGTAAGCCGGGGTGACGAAAACTCGTCCCTTGTGTCGAGAAACCGTCTAACAAGAGCCAAACCCAGGTGGCAGAAGGGGTTGTGAAAAGGCGGGCATCCAGCTAGCGCGTGGACTGTAACTTCTTTGTTAGAAACAGGTTACGAAATTAAAGGAAAAACAACGGTTCTGGATTGGGCCGCGTTGACAGCCGATTCGGCTTCTGCTATAGTCACGCGTGCTTTGGGGCGATAGCTTCGAAGCACTGGACATGCGAATTATCTCGAATAACGGCTGTTATTGGCCGTGGCGCGCTTCCGGGACGGGTCGGACCTGTTCCGGAAGTTTTTTTTGCTGGGCGCGCGCTTGCAGTATCATGGGCGCGATCATGTCGCAGCAAGATCATGACGGGACACATGTACACGACCTATACGTTGGTCAGGTCGTGAGCAACGAACGTATCTGCCGGGAACATCTAAGCCTTGATGTCGAGCTGCCGCGCTTCGGTCGCGCCGTGCCGGGGCAGTTCGTCGAGCTTCGCTGTGCCGAGGCGGCTGATGAGTACCGACCGGCGCGCCATGAATGGTCCGGCGACCAGTTGCCTCACTTGGAGGGCGCCGAACTCAGCGAGCGCGTGGCCCTTTTGCGTCGGCCTTTCAGCATTGCCACGTTGCGCGACGGCAACGGCGTGGGCGGGAAGCGCATCGAGCTGATCTACCGGGTAGTCGGTCCAGGCAGTCGGTGGATGGAGCAGCTTCAGACGGGTCAACGTGTCAGCGTTCTCGGACCACTGGGCAATGGCTTTGCCATCCGTGACGACAAGCCACGAGCCTGGCTGATCAGCGGAGGCATCGGCGTGGCGCCACTGATCTGGCTGGCGGAGGAGTTGAAACAGGCCGGCAAGGACGTGGTGGCGTTCTGTGGGGCCCGCAGCGCCGACCTGATGCCGCTTCGCTCGACCGACATGGCCGGCGATGTGGCCGACCCGCTCACACCATTGATGCTCTACCACGATTACGCCCGCAGCGGCGTGCCGGTGGTGGCAGCGACGGACGATGGTTCGGCTGGTTTCCGCGGATTGGTCAGCGAGGCCGTGGCGGAGTATTCCCGGCGACACGTCGAGCAGAAGGATCAGGTGGTGGTGTACGCGTGCGGGCCTGAGCCGATGCTGGAGGCGGTGGCCCGGTTCTGCCGGCAAGAGGGGATCGACTTGCAGGTGTGCGTCGAGCGGATGATGGCCTGCGGGCTGGGTACGTGTCAGTCGTGCGTGGTCCGTGTGCGGGACGACGGGGCCGAGGAGGGTTGGCGCTACGTGCTGGCGTGCGTCGACGGCCCGGTATTCGACGGGGATCAGATGGTCTGGTGACCACACGCGGCAGATCGCCTTGGGCGTGCGTGTGGCGCTGAGGCACAGTCTTATGAGGATGTAGAAACCAGCAAGGGAAAGGGAAGATCATGAAGGGGTTGGTGGTTCTGTTCATCATCGGGGTTATTGGCTGTCTAGTCAGTGTATGGATCGTTCACCACGTGGGCACCGACAAGGGCACGCTGATCGGCGTGGCCTTCGGTAGTGCCCGCAGCGACAGCATCGAGATCCATTGGGCCGTGCCCATGGGGATGCTGAAGGTGGAGGGTCCACGGGTAGACGAAGGCGGGATCGTAACGCGGGAGGACGGCTCGACCTATCATGTGGAACCGACGGTACACTGGGACGAGTGGGTAGCCGAGCACTTCCAACTTTGCGACCGCACCGGGAAGACGATTGAGCTGAGCCGGAAGCCTTACAGCAAGCAGTTCGACGGGGCCAAGGGCTACAGCCTGGTCGAGTTCTTCCTGGTGGGCAAGGTCACGCCGGGCCAGGAGTATACGCTCGATTACAGACCCAAAAGAGCCGAAGCGAAATGCTACCGACGGGCGTTGGCTACGCCGAAGGGCGACACGAAAGCGAAACGACTGAAGTTCGAGCCGGTCGAGGGATAGCGCGGCGGCGTGTGTGCTGACGGATAGAACGGGGTGGAGGATGAGGTGATGGCGGACATGCAGAGTATTCTCGAACGGGCCCGGTTCAAGGGCGCGACCGACGTGCACATCGCGTCAGGCTCCCCGGTAATGCTGCGTATCGAGGGTGATCTGGTCCCGATCACGAAGGAGCCGCTCAGTGCGCGCGGGGCGAAGGAGTTGAGTTATGCGCTGCTGACGGAAGAGCAGATCGCCAAGTTTGAGGAGTCGCTCGACCTGGACTTCATGACGTCTGATGAGAGCCATCGTCGCTATCGCGTGAACGTCAGCTACGGCGACGGAGACGTGGGCGTGTCGATTCGGTTGCTGGCCAGCGAGCCGGTTCCGTTGGAGAAGCTCCGCCTGCCGGAGATCGCGGGTAAGCTGACAAGAGCCCGCAAAGGGCTGATCCTCATCACCGGCAGCACGACTCAGGGCAAGACTACGACTATGAACGGGATGATCGATGCGATCAACCGGTACTACCGCAGGCACGTCATCACGATCGAGGACCCGATCGAGTATGTACACGCCAACAAGAACTCCATCGTCCGGCAGCGCGAGGTGGGCAAGGACACCAAGAGCTTTCACAGCGGCCTGCGGGCTGCCCTGCGGCAGAACCCGGACGTCATCGCCATCGGCGAGATGCGCGATTATGACACGATCAAGATCGCGTTGACGGCGGCCGAGACCGGCGTGCTGGTGCTGTCCACGCTGCACATCATCTCGATCGACAAGATCATCGGCCGCCTGCTGGCCTATGCGCCGGACAACAGCGATGGTCACATGCGGGCCCTGCTGGCGGAAGGGCTGCTGGCGGTCATCCATCAGGAACTGCTGCCGACCATCGAAGGGGGCAACCGCGTGGCTTGTGAGACGCTTGTGGCGACCGACGCGGTCCGTAACGTCATCCGCAAGCGCGGGACATTCCACCTGCGGAACCTCATCGCAACGGGCCAGCGTTATGGCATGCAGACGATGAAGATCTCGTTGGACCAGATCCTGGCCGAGGGGGTCATCACCGAGTCGGTGCACGAGGCGGTGCTGGAGAACTATTAGTGAGCGAAGGCACCAGGCATCAGGCACCCCAGTAGAGTCGTACCCCCATAGCGCCGATGGCCAGGGCAGCCATCGCCCCGAGACTCACGCAGCCGACAATCAGGCCATTGCCCGACAGCACGAAGCAAGCAAACACAGCGCCAGTCAAGGCGAGGGCCAGGATCGCAGCCGACCCAATTGCCCAGGCGGGCCAACCCACCAGGCCCGCGCCGCTGGCCATCCGCCAACCGAACAACGTTCCATACGCCAGACCGAACAGGCCGAACAGCACCCCCGGCATCAATAGCTCGCGGTCGAGGGCGGGGCCGTCGGGCCCCATGAATTCGGAGGCGCATGTGACGGCCGGCGCCAAGAAGAACATGCCAGGCAGCAGCGCGAGTGCGCCGACGACCAGCCACACCGTTGCCGTTCGCATCGCCACGGCAATAGCTTCGCGCAGGGCCGCATCGTCGGCCCGTAGATCGACCGACTCCGCTTGCTGCGGCTCGTCGGGCTCTTCCCAGTCGGGCAGGACCTCCAGTGACACCCCGATACCCTCCCCAATCAGTCGCGGCCGAACAGGTGCGCGTAGATATCCACCGCCGCGGCCTCCCTTACCGTACCGTCGGATTCGAAGCTGATGTTGAAGTGGTCTCTCTCGCTGAATCGATAGACGAAGTCGATGCCGAGCGCGCGGTCCTCCTCGTCGTAATAGGTCATGAAATCCTCTCGCCACTTCACCTTGCGGGGCTTGAGTATGCTCCCCGACAGAAAACCCGAACCCGTTTCCTTCTCTTCGTAGAGGATTACCTCGCGCGGCGCCTTGCCCATCAACTGCACGACCTCTGCTATGGCCATGCCGGGCTTGATCTGCTTGGCGAGGTCGCGGGCCTGCTGGGCCGGGTCGAACTGCACCCAACTGACCATCGCCCAGACGATCCATCCGACACCGGCCAATGTCGCGAGGACAAAGCCCCACTTCAGCAAAGCCCAAGGGTCGCGGGAGAAGCGAGGCTCGTGCTTGCGTGGGTCGGTCGGCTTGGGAGGCTTGAACCGCTCGGGCGGGCCGGCGGGCGCCCCGGCGTCGGTCGCCAGCGACGGTTGCACGCGCTTGCCCGTTTTGACGTTGTAGCCGCACGACGTGCAGAGCACGGCGTCGGGCGGCATGTCGGCGTCGCAGCTCGGGCACGTGGTCTGGCCGGCTCTCTCGCCCGCCAGAAGTGCGTCGAGCGCACCCTCATCCTGCTTCGCGACAGCCGGCACGGCCAGCACCGCGCCACAACTGCACTTGGCTCGCTTGCCCGCCAGACGCTCGGGGGCCATGAGCCTCTTTTTGCACGCCGGGCACTCTACACGAATATGCATGTGCCACCCCTCAATCATTGGCGTCCGGCCGGACGCGTCGAACGACTTGATGAATCCGGCAGACGTCCCCTCAAGACACCGCGTCACACCCACAGCAAATGACCGCCAACCAGTCTACCACGATTGGACGAATCCCGCCAGATCGAATCGAGCGTTCGAGGCCGGGTCAATGCGAGGTGGCAGAGGCGGTAGCGGTGACCGAAGAGTCCGCCGCCGTCGTCGCCTTGTAGCCGAGTGAATCAATCGCCTGGATGATGGGCTCGACGCGCTCGGGGCGGTCCACGGTTACCGATGCGACTTTATCCTGGAGCGACACATGCACCTCGCGTACCCCGTCAAGGATCTGCACCTTGCCGGTGATGGCCGTCACGCAGCCCTGGCAGTGCATCCCCTCGATGGCGAGCTTGACGGTCTTGCCAGCGGCCTCATCGCCGGCGGGGGCCGGCAGACGGACGTCTGAAGCGGGGCGAGACGTCGGACCCGACTCGCCGCAGTCCGCGCCAAGCAGCGCCATCCCAGCCAGGGCGATGCACACAATCAGATGATGCGCCCGGTGTTTCATCGCATATCCTCGTCGTCCAAGCTCAAGCCGACGCACATAAGGTCCTGCGGCTATCGGCGTTCACTTGAGCCACTCGTATAACTGATAGTGCTCGCCGTCCATGCCCAGCGCTTCGTAGGTCTTTCGGGCGGCATGGTTGCGCCTGTCCACATACAGCCGGAGTCCCTTGAGTGAACGGTCGCGCTCGACGATACGTGCCACGTGCTGATACAGGGCACGGAACACACCTCGTCGACGGAACTCGGGGCGGACGTACACCGAGTGAATCCACAGCACGGTACCGTTGCGCCAGTCGGACCATTCGGGCAGCGTCAGCAGGCAACCGACGACCTGTCCGTTCAGTTCCGCCAGCATGTAGCAGCCGCGGGCCGGGTCGGCCAACACCGTTCGCACGCCCGCCGCAACGGTGCTCTCGTCGAGCGTAAGGTTCTCGGTCTCGTGCGCCATGCGGCACTGAAACGCCACAATCGTGCGATGGTCGTGCCCGGCTGCCGGTCGTATATGGATGTCTGCTTGGGATCGGTCCATCAGGTCTCGTGTCGGCCGCTCGTGGGCAGAATTGGCTGCCTTGCCCCGGCACCCTCTCACATGTCGGGCCTTTCCTTCAGCTCACGATGCCGGGGCAGGCCCGCGACGAGCAAACCATCACGTAGGTTTTCTGTCAAGGTGGGCTGACACAACGGCCCATAACCGATTCGGGACAGTTCGTGCCTCGCGGGCGGAGCGGGCGATGTCTGCTGACCTCACCCGCGTGGTGCCATACCAGCAAGCGACCGGGCCGGCGCCGATAAGGGAAGGCACTGGATTGGCGCGCGAATCCTCCAACACGTTAAATTACCGTCTTATAAGGCCACAGATTGCCCAGATTCTCGACTCGTAAACCCAAATTACACCTAATCTGCTCAACCCGTTTGACGCAGGTGAGATTCATTTTTATGTATGCCTTGGAAGGATGTATTGGGTGAGAATCTCGCAAGGGCAAACCACGGGTAACCGTGGGACGCAAAGCGTTGAGTCCTCCGACGATGAGGATTGTCGCGCTGCCCGAAGCCGATCGCCGGGGCTGCGGTTAGAGGTTCCGATAAGCTTGCAGAGGCCTTTTCGGAGCACGTTGGGAGGGAGCAGTGGTCCCGGCGGTTTGCGCGGCTGTCATTTTGACTGAGAAACCCGCACGTCAGGACCCGATAAAGACCCTTAGAAGCTCCCTCGTGGAAGTGGCAGCCCGCCGGGGCTCGCCAAGGTGGAAGCCGCAGTCGGCGAATACAAGAGCATAGAGGGGATAATCATGGTCGGGCGATACACACACAAGAACGGGTTTCAACGTCGTGGCAGCGTGATGCCGCTGGTGGCCGTCATATGCCCGGCGCTGCTCGCGTTTGCGGCCTTGTCCGTGGACATCGGGGCGCTGTACGACGCGAAGGCGGAGCTTCAGCGGTGCGCCGATGCGGCCGCCCTGGCTGGGGCCGGCGCGCTGATTGACGAGCGACGCCTGCGAAACAACGGCGGGATGGACCTCGAGATCGACATGGCCGCTCGCTATGCCGCCTACGAGTACGTTACACGCAACCACGTGCTCGGCGACGGGCCGACGGTGAGCTTGAACGTGCTGAACCGTGACGGCGGCGACATCGTGCTGGGCACGCTGCATGACCTGAGCGACTATCACGAGACCCTGTCGACGGTCAATCCGGACGACTACAACTCCGTCCGGGTTCGCGTGCGGCGTGATGCCGAGCGGAACGGGCCCATCGGGCTGTTCTTCGCACGGATTATGGGTGTTTATACCGCCGACGTCGGCGCCGAGGCGACGGCCACCTTCGAGGACGGCGTGACCGGCTTTAAGGTCACCCCCAACACCAGTAACGCCGATTTGATGCCGTTCGCCCTGAGCGTTGACGTATGGAACGCCATGATGGCGGGAACACACTCGATGGGCGATCACTTCAGCTTTGACCCCGACACCGGCGAGGTCGACTCGGGCAGCGACGGCCTGGACGAGATCAACTTCTATCCGGGCGCCGGGCCCACCCAGTTGCCGCCCGGCAACTTTGGCACGGTCGACATCGGCGGTAACGACAACTCCACCTCCGACATCGTTCGCCAGCTCCTGGAAGGCGTGAACGCCGATGATCTTGCCCACCACGGCGGCGAGTTGAAGCTCGGGGACGACGGAACGCTGACCCTTGACGGCGATACGGGTATGAGCGTGGGCTTCAAGGACGCACTGGAGGCCATCATCGGAAAGCCTCGCATCATCCCGCTGTTCTCCAACGCCGTGGGGACGGGCGATAACGCCCAGTTCACCATTGTGGGCTTCGCGGGCATTCGCATCCTGGACGTCGACCTCACCGGCGCACCGGACAGTCTGTACCTGATGATCCAGCGGGCGAACGTGTCGGAGGATGCAGCCATCACCGAACCGGGATCACATTCGAGCTATCTGGTGTATCGCTCGCCGCGCCTGACGCGCTGAGCGGGCTACCGATCAGAATCCACATGGGCCGCGGGCGGCTGCCACCACCGCCTGCGGCCTTGTCGTTTTTGTTGCCGCTTCCAGTGCCGCGCGACAGCGCTCACGCGGTGATGGATTAATGATAACGCGCACGCCGCTATTGGCCGCACGTCTGGCAGGGGTCGGCGGCTTGCGACGCGTTCGTCCATTCCACCAGTTCGGCCGCGGTCATGAACTGGGCGTTGCGTGCGACGGCGTAGTCGAGGAAGTTCACGAAGGCCGCGAAGCGCCCTTCGTCGACGCCGGTAAAGTACGGATGAAACTCGACCAGCAGCGGGTATCCCTGCGCGGTCATGCCGTCCAGCTCACTGGTGAGCAGCGCCTGCCAGTCGGCCGCCTGGTAGCTGCTGAAGGGCATATCGCAGAAGGCCGCCCAACGGGTCCCCACGTTGACCGAATGCATGGGGACCGCCAAGAAGCTGTACTCCGACCCCTGATAGGGCAGCACGTCGTCCTGATGTGCGGGCAGGCAGCTCGTCGTGTGGGCCACGAAGCCCAGATTGAGCTGAAAGCCCAGGAGATCGATGATGGCGTAGGTGTCGTCGTTCTGATCGAACCTGTAGCAGCGGATGCCGGTTGTCTCGGTACCCAGGCAATCGTCAATGGCCGTCTTCACGCGAGTGATGAGCGTTTCCTGCTCGTCATAGGAAAGCATGGTCATCGTAACGACCTGCCCTTCGGGCTCGGGCGGGCGAGCGTAGGCCATGATCTCGAAGCCGGCGTCGGCCAGCTCCCTGATCCTGTCGCAGTTCTGCGCGACGAAAGTGTCGTCCACGATGAGGGTACAGCGGATGTCCCTGGCCTCGAGTTCGTCGATGACCCGTTCGAAGGCGACGGGATCGGTGTCTTCCGTGATCTGCATGGATACCAAAGGCGTGCCCCCGTGCGACGCGAGCGCACCTTGCAGAAACGCCATCAGGGGCGCACAGCCTGATAGCAGCACACACCCCAACGGTGCGAGTGCAAGGATTGCAGGCCGGATCACTCGACTTTGTCGTGACATCGTCATCTCCCCTTTGCAGCACACACGTCGACGCAGGGAAGCGTTACTCGGCGGCCCCGCGTCCACGCCCCAACCATGGCACGAATTTTCATGATAGTGCTACGCGCTTTCGGTCGCAAGATGGTCTCGAAGGATTGCTGGAAGGGACGAAGGGGCAGACGCTCGCAGACGCTGAAGGTGGCGTGGACGCCAAACCAAATGGAAGCGATGCGGCGGCGCCGATCGGTTCCGTCATGGAAGTCAGGGGAGAGTCCGTGCTCCGTTAATTGTGCCCGCGTACGTTTAGCGACGACCCGAAGGGGAGCGCGGTCCGACCATCCAGACGCGTCTCGTTGGCACGCCGCTATCGGTTCGTCGGTGGAAGGAACTCGCGGCGGACTTTGGAAATATAGGTCAGGACCGGAGCGCGGTGACGAAGGACCATTTCTGTGGCAGTTTTCCCTCGCGTGCAGGGTTGCGCTCTACGTAGCGGATTGCCCGGTGAACACCGTGCTCGCGGTTGAGGAACACCTTCCATAGCCCGCGAGACCACATGGCAGGGATGCGATTGGGGGGCAGGGCAAACGCGGCGAGAGGGTGAAGGTTCCCGGCGACCAGGTGGCGGGTAGCGGCGCCTTTGAGCAGGTTGGCGATCTGTTCGACTGGGTAGTCATGCCGAGCAATGACCAGGTGCACGTGTTCGGGCAGGATCGAGCAGGCGAAAATGGTTACCTTGCTTCGCGCGGCAAATTCGCCGAACGCCTGCCCGATTTCGCGCGCCTGGAGTCCCGTGAAGCGTACCGGTGGGTACCGCAAGGCACGCTTGGCGGACAGGCGGGCGGCGTGGTTGTGGGCGAGTTGGGCGACGGACTGGCGCGTGTCGACTTTGGTGGCGCGGCCGAATCGAAACAGCTCCCAAGAACGTACAAAGTCGGACCACGAACCGCGGGGGTCATTGGGCAACCAGAACCCGTATGCACTGAGAATGACGTGGTAACCGAGAACCATATTGATCACGCTCGTATTACGCGCTCCCCTACGGGTCGCCGCTAAACGATTATATTGCGATGCGCGCCATGGTACACCAGTGTACCGCACCACCACCACGACGCGCTCCCCTACGGGTCGCCGCTAAACGTGTGAATCATACCCGATCCCCCGGGTCGTCGGTAGATTGCTGGATCGTGCTGTTACGCGCTCCCCTACGGGTTGCCGCTAAACGTGTGAATCATACCCGATCCCCCGGGTCGTCGGTAAATTACTGGATCGTGGGGTCCGACCATCGAGACGCGCGTCGTTGGCGCGGCGCTACCGGTTCGCCGGTGGAAGGAACTCGCGGCGGACTTTGCAGATGTAGCTGTAGGTTGGGTTGACGAACTGCGTGCACCGCGCCTCGAGCACCTGACCGAGGTACATCAGTGCCTCGGGGACGGGCATGCCGTAGTCGGCCTCGAGCCATTTGGCCATCGCCTCGAGGGCGATGCGGAAGGCGTCCTCGGCCGGGCGGGCGAAGCCCACGGTGGCGATGTGCGAGGCGTCCTCGATCCGCGGCCACCAGAAGTCCTTCGGCGCCGGGCGAGTCAGGGCGGTGCGGACGCGGACCAGACCGCCGGTCTCGATGCCGCCGGCCCCGCAGATCTCGCCGTCGCCCTGGATCGCGTGCATGTCGCCGATGTGCAATAGTGCGCCTTGGCACTGCACTCGCAGGTGCACCTTGGCGCCGGTAGTGATCTCCTGCACGTCGAAGTTTCCGCCCCAGTCGCCATTGTGGCCGTTGTGGTGCATCTCGTTGACCGGCGAGACCCCCACAAAGCCGATCATGGGCCGGGCGGGCAGGCGGACGTTTTCGTCCCACAGGATGGTGTCGTTCTCGATCCGCACGACGCGCGACTGCTGGCCGAAGCCCTCGATGCCCATCCACTGCGGCGTTGCCGCCGGCAGCCCGGCATAGGCGGTAAAACCGAAGTCGTCGAGTTCGATGTCGAGAATCTCAACCGTGAGCATATCACCCGGCTGGGCGCCGTCGACGGCGATGCACCCACTGGACGGGTTGCCGCCGGTGAGCTTCTTGCGAAGTGTGTCGCCATCGGGGTGGCCGTCGATCCATGGGCCGCGATTGATTTGGGTCTGCACCTCGAACGGCTCGCCCGGCTTGACGGTCATGGTGGGTTTGTTGTGCGGACCGGTGGAAAAGTAGAGCACGTCGGTCGTGGCGCGTTGCATGATCGGCCTCCGATGTGATGGCACAGCAAGCGGCACTCGGAACGTAGCGGAGCATTCTAGCCGAAGGTACGCGCTGGAGGAACAGCAAGAACCCATCAGACCCGCAACGGTTGGCCGGCACGATCATGCCCGCTCCCGGCGCGCCGGCATTGGGCATCCCACCCGTGAAACAGCTCGGTTCAATTAGGCCAGCAACGAGCGTTTCTGGTGTCGAGCCAGAAGGTCGAGGATGATTTCGGTGGCCATGTAGAGTTGTTCGAGTTCGATGGACTCCTCGGCCGTGTGCGCCAGGCTGGGATCGCCCGGCCCGAACAGAACCGCGTCGGCCCCCGTCTGTCGAAACGGCCCGGCGTCGGCGAAGTACGGCATACCCAGCAATTTCTGCTGGCCGGTGCGCTCGGCGGCGACGGCGAGCAAATTGCGCACCAGCGATGCGTCAGCCGGCGTGAGCATGGCTGGGCTCGCCCAAACCTGACGAACCTCGATGCCGCCGCTCCAGTCGGGAAGGGCCTCGGCGATCAACTCGCCCAGTTGAGCAAGGATCTGCTTGGGCTGTTGGTCGGGCAGCAGGCGCAGATCGATCTCCAATTCGCACGTGTCCGGCACGATGTTGACCTTCGTGCCGCCGCGGATCACGTCGACCGACACCGTCGCCCGGTCGAGCACGTCGTGCTGCTGTTGCTGAAGCTGCGGTTTCAGCTTCGACTCGATCAACTCAACGATTCTCACCCCGGCCACAATCGCGTTGCGCCCGAGTTGGGGGGTCGATGCGTGACTGCTGCGGCCGTGCACCACCACCTTCAGCCACAGGCTGCCCTTGTGGGCGCTGACGATGTGGCAGTTGGTCGGTTCACCGATGATCGCGCCGTCGCAGCGAAAGCCGGCGTCGACCAGCGCCTGTGCGCCCTGACAGCCGGTCTCCTCGCTCGCGGTGCCGACAAAATAGATGCGGTCGGCCGGCTCGAGGCCGCGCTTGCGCGCGACGTGCAGGGCCGCCAGGAACGCCGCCAGCGAACCCTTGGTGTCGCAGGCACCGCGGCCATACAGGCGCCCATCACGCTGCACCGGATCGAACGGATCGACGGTCATGCCGTCGACGCCGACGGTGTCCATATGGGATTCGACGACCAGGCGCTTCGGCCCACGCTGGTCGGGCCAATGACCGATGACGTTGGGTCGGCCCGGTCCGATTGGCTGCGTCTGGACGTGCATCCCGAGATCGGCAAGGTAATCGGTCACGAAGGCGGCGATCCGCTTCTCGGGCTGATCGGTGCGTGCCTGTTCGACCCCGCGATTGACCGACGGAATTGCCACGAGCTGAGACAGCAGGTCTGCGACGGCAGCACGTTCCCGTTGGTCGAGACGTTGATCCATCGGGCTGAGTCTAGGCAGGCGGCGCGACGGCGGCAAGGCCCGGTGTGCGTTGTGTCTCGTTGACTCACTCGACGCGTCAGCGCTAAAATGCAGCCATGCCAGCCGGTTGTGGGCTATGCTCACGTCAGGCAAGCGGGAGGATTCGCCATGTCGGACCCGAAGAAAACCTGGTGGTCGCGTTTGACCGGGTCGCTTCACCGCGGCGAGCAGTCGCAGTCGGCACCCCTGCCGCCGGTCGACGAGGACGGATTGCTGACCGCCCAGGACGAGTCGGCGGACACACAGAGACCGCCGGGCCCGATCACCCGTTGGTCGCGACGCGAGCAGGCGCTGCACCAGTTGCAGGACGGCTACGACAAGATGGTTGGGCTGCTCGACTCGGTGCACCGACACATGGAGGTCCAGCAGGCGCGGACCGAGCAACTGGTCGACGCCGTTCGCCAACTCAGCGCAGTGTCGCAGGACACACCGGCTCACGTCCGTCGTCTGGTTGATCTGATGGGCTCGATCGGCTCGCAACTGGAAACCACCAATGTGCGGACGATGCAGTTGGCCGACGCGGTGGGCGAACTTCCGCAGTCGATCCAGAGCCAGACCGACACGCTCAAGTCGCTGAACGAGCAGCTCGGGCTGTCAAACGAGACCCGCGTACAGGTGGCCAATTCGCTCAGCGATCTGGGCAAAGCCGTACACATACTCAATCAGCAAGGCCAGACCCAGTCAGATCAGCTTCGGTTGCTTCAGGTGGCGGCCGAGCAGCGGGACGAGAAACTGTCCGACGCCTTGCGCATGCAGGGCAAGCGCATGCTGATCACGGTAATCGTCGCGCTGGTGCTGGCTTTGGGCGGGCTTGCACTCGGCGGGCTGGCGTTTTACCTGCGGCTGGGTGGATAGCCTTCGTTCGGGCCAAGGGTGGGCGCGTGTGCGCTCAGTCTGCCCCGTCGAGTTTCATCAGATAGCCCTGGATCACCTGGTGAACCTCCGGCAGCATGAAAGCCCAATGCCCGGCGCCGGAAACGTAATGGAAGGTAATGTCGCTGCGCCCGCTCTGCCGGGCGGCGCGCTCGAGTCGTATCGCCTGATCGACCGGCACGGTCCCGTCGGCTGTGCCGTGAACGACCAGCATGCGGGCCAACATCTCATCCACTCGATTAACGGTGGATAATTGCCGCCAGATCTCGGGCGCTTCGTCGTATTCGCCATAGTAGGCGCGGGCCAGCAGGACCATGTTGTTGACGTTCTCGTCGTTGCTGAAGTCTGTCAGGTCCAGGTTCTCAAAATCGGTGACGCCGGCCAGCGACACCACACCGTCGACCGCCAGGTGCAGATTCACGTGCTGGGCAAGAATCGCCCCGCGCGACAGACCCAAAACGTACAACCGGCGCGTGCCGAAGACCTCGAGGCCGTGCTGCTGTAGCCACTCGCCCATATGCAGCGCTGCTGTCAGATCACCGGTCAGTAGCGGGGAGGACGTCTCCGGATAATCCAGCGACACAACGGTGTACCCGGCATCGGCCAGGTATCGATTGGCCGCCAGACCAAACCAGGCCGCGTGATCGGTCGACGTGCGGATGAACTGCGGGGTCGCCCCGTGCAGCACCAGAACGGCGGCATGACGGTCTATCGCGGCGGGCCTGCGCACGTAGCTGTCGAGCAGCGTGTTGTCCGGCTGCACCACACGCAGCAACTCACCCGGATCGTAGTCAAACAGCAGATAGTCGGGTCCGGACTCGATCAGAGATCCCAGCCCCTGGTTCGACAGGAGCAGGCCCACCGGATCGAGGGCGCAGCCCGCCATGGCAACGACCATCAGCACAGCAACGTGCAGCAGTTTGCGTCTCATAAGACCACAAGCCGGCCGAACGCGGCTCCGACCACGTAATCGTCAAAGTGAACGCGACGGTGAATTGTTGGCCGCTGATCCGCCCGGTCAAACGCCGGCAGGCGAACGGGCGAGGGTTTATCGGCGGGTGACGGTGCGTAAGGCTTGCGGCAGATGATCGAGCAGGTCGGTGGCGATGACTGCGATCTGCCCTTTCGCCGCTGCCGCCAGGTCGCCGGCCCTACCGTGGGCCCACACACCCAGGACCGCCGCCTCGAATGGCTCGAGGCCTTGGGCCAGGACCGCCGCCACCAGCCCGGTGAGCACATCGCCGCTGCCGGCCGTCGCCATGCCCGGATTGCCGGTGCGGTTCACGTAAACCCGTGCCGCGTCGGTGACCACCGTGCCGGCCCCCTTGAGCACCACCACGGCACGGGTCTTCTCGGCCAGGGCGATCGCGGCGGCCTCGCGCTTAGTGACGTTGATCTTCAGGCCGGCCCCGTCCAGCAAACGCCGCATTTCCCCCGGATGGGGGGTGAGCACAGCCGAGGCACGACAGGTGCGCCACCACGACCGGACCGCAGCGAGGTTATTCAGCCCGTCGGCGTCAATCACCACCGGCTTGTCCGGAAGTTTCAGCAGCGAGGCGATGATGCGTCTCAACTCAGCCGATTGGCCCATGCCCGGGCCAACGGCCAGCACGTCGTGCTGGTCGGCCAGGGCTAGCAAGTCGGCGCGAGCCTTGCCCGAGATCAGGCCATCGGCGTTTGAAGCGACAGGCTGGCTCGTCGCGCAAGGCGCCAGTGTAGCGATGGCCTGCTGGGCGATGCTTGGGCAGGCGATTTTCACGAGCCCGCTGCCGCCACGAAGCGCCGCGTTGGCTGCCAATGCCGGCGCCCCCACCATGCCCACACTGCCGCCCACCACCAGCACGCGACCGAAATCGCCCTTGTGCGCGTCGCACGCACGGCGGGTGAGCTTCGGCAACTGACGAATGCGTACAGGAGACTTGCTCATCGCCAATACTGAAACGACACCGATGGGCCCGCTACTCGCGCCGACGGTCGGCCAGACTGTTGATGCGGGCGGCCAGGTACCCTGCGGCGAAGCCGTTATCGATGTTCACCACGGCCACGCCGGGCACGCAACTATTGAGCATGGTCAGCAGCGCAGACAGGCCCCCAAAGCTGGCTCCGTATCCCACGCTGGTGGGTACGGCCAACACGGGCACCTGCACCAAGCCGCCCACCACGCTCGGCAATGCCCCCTCCATGCCGGCCACCACCACCAGCACGTTCATCGCGCGCAACTCCTGGTTGCGCGCCAGCAGGCGGTGAAGCCCGGCGATGCCAACGTCGTAGAACGTCCGCGTTCGCTGGTCCATGATCTCAGCCGTCACGCGGGCCTCCTCGGCCACCGGCAGATCGCTCGTGCCGGCTGAGACGATCCCGATCGTGCCGCGGCTAAGCTTGGCGGGCACCTGCCGCAACGTGATCGTGCGACCAAGTTCGTTGTACTCGGCGTCAGGGAATCTCGCTTTGATCCGATCGAAAACGCCGGACTCGGCGCGGCTGGCCATCACGTTGGTGCCTGTCGCCGCCAGCTTTTCAAAAATGGTCAGGATCTGATCGGGCGTCTTACCCGGACAGAAGATCACCTCGGCGAACCCGCACCTCAGCGCGCGATGATGATCCACGGTCGCAAAATCCAGCATTTCGAACGGCATGGTACCCAGACGCTCGAGCGCCTGGTCGACCGCGAGCTTGCCGTCGCGTACCTCAGTCAACAAAGCCGCCAAACGTTGCGGATCCATGGCTGCCGGTAGTGTAGGCCGACCCAGCCGGACAGGCAACGCCGCAGTCTTTTGCTAGGGCATCGCCGAAACCGACAGGTCGCATCGCCGGCCGCGGCAAAACAGGTGATAGCCCAGAACGGCCACCATCGCCGCGTTGTCCGTGCAGTAGCCCATCGGCGGCAGGTGCAGAGCCACACCGGCCTCGCGGCAGTCCTGCTCGAGCCGCCGTCGCAGGGCGCGATTTGCAGTCACCCCGCCGCCGGCCACGACCGTCTGGGCACCCGTCTTCTCGAAGGCCAGCAGCGTCTTGCGGGCCAATACATCGACAACAGCCTGCTGGAAGCTGGCGGCGATATCGGCCACGTCCTGCCGGCTCAGGCGCGCCAGTCCCCCGCTGGTCTGACCGTGACCGTGCACGTGATAGAGCACGGCGGTCTTGATGCCGCTGAACGAGAAATCCAACGAGTCAGGGCCAAGCATGGTCCGCGGGAAGTCAACGGCGCAGGGATTGCCGGCGGCCGCTGTGCGTTCGACCGCCGGTCCGCCGGGGTAACCCAGATCGAGGATCGACGCGACCTTGTCGAAGGCCTCGCCTGCCGCATCGTCGATCGTGACGCCCAGCGGCTCGATGGCGTCGTAGTCGCGGATGTAGAACAGACTCGTATGCCCTCCGCTGACCACCAAGGCGACGGCCGGCCAAGGCGGCGCCGGCAGATCGATGGCCGCCGATGTGGCATGGGCCTCGACATGGCTGACGGCCACCAACGGTTTGGCCCACGCCCACGCTAACGTCTTGGCGGCCGTCACGCCGATCAGCAGCGAACCTACCAGCCCCGGCGTGTTGCTGACCGACACCAGATCGATCTGGTCGCGACCGACGTCTGCCTGCTCCATCGCTGCCGCGATCATGCCGTCCAGCCGCTCGATATGGGCTCGCGACGCGATCTCCGGCACGACCCCGCCGTACTTGGCGTGCAGATCGAACTGCGACGCGACCACGTTGCTGAGGACGCGGCGCCCGTCGCATACGATCGCAACAGCCGTTTCATCGCAAGACGTTTCGATACCCAGGACGGTAGTCATAGCCAGGTTTGGATGCGGTGACGTTGCGGGTCGGCGCCGAGCTAGGCGGCGTCGGCCTGTTCGTGGAGCTTGACGCGCAACTGGATCAGTCCCTGTCGAAGCTGTCGGTCGATGACCGGGCTGGGCCGGTCGACCGCCACGTCGTCCGACGAGGCCGGTGAGCTTGTACTCCCGCCGGTCCGCAGGACGCTGCTCTCACGCCGGCTCTCGAGGATCTCTTTGGTCTCCTCGTCCGTGAGGCGGATCTCAACCAACGGCTCGACGCCCCATTTGCCCGACTTGTCGGCGGCCGGCGTACGATGGATCAGTTCCCCGTTGGGCAGGTAGTAGTAGGCGGTCGTCAGTTTGATGGCCGACTCGTGGCCCTCCAACTCGATGACGTTTTGCACGCTTCCTTTCCCCAGCGTCCTCTCACCGATCACGAGGGCGCGGTGGTGATCGCCCAGTGCCCCGGCCACGATCTCGGCCGCACTGGCGGTGACACGATTCACCAATACGACCATCGGGAAGTTCGGATAGGTGCCTTCAGCCTTGGCGACGTGCTTCTCGCTGCGCTGCCATCGCCCGCGGGTTTCGACGATAACGCCTTCGGTCAGAAAGCGGTCGCCTACATCGACGGCGCTGCTTAGCAACCCGCCTGGGTTAAAGCGTAAGTCAAGGATCAGAGCCTGCATCGACTCGGCCTGCAGTTGCTCCACGACTTCGTCCAGCTGTCTGAGCGTGGTGGGCACGAAGCTGGCCAGTCGCACGTAGCCGATGCGCTGTTCGGGGTCGATCATGTAGTCCCAACTGCCGTCGACCTTGCGCGACCAGCCTTTCACGGTGGGCAGATTGATGGCCTGGCGTGTGATGGTCACCTGCTCAGTTTTGCCGGTGGCCGCACGGCGAAGCGTAAGTGTAACCTTTGTGCCCGGCTGTCCTTTGATCCGTCTGGCGGTTTCGGAGATGCTGAGATGTTCGGTGCTCTCGCCGTTGATCTCTGTGATGACGTCGCCCGGCATGATCCCCGCGTAAAACGCCGGCGTCTCGTCGATGGGCGAGGTGACCGTCAGTTCACCGTTCATCACATGGATCTCGATGCCGACGCCATGCAGCTCACCATTGGTGCGTTCCTGAAAGTCCCCGTATTCGTCCGGTGGGATGTAGGTGCTGAACGGATCGAGGCGCCGAAGCATGCCGTCGATGGCCCCGCGCACAAGCTCCTCGTCGTCGACCTCTTCCACGTAGCGGCGATGGATCTGTGCCCGTATGTCCACCAGCGAGCCGAAGGTCTGATAGACGGCATCGCGTCGCGCCACCGTCGGCGGCAGCTGCCAGGTCAACACCCCGATGATCAGAATGACCAGAATCCAGGCCACATTGCGTTTTGGCATTAGGCGTTTCGCCTGTTGGGTACGTAACTGTCGATGCACACAATTGTTGGAGGCCCGGTACGGCGGGTCAACACTCCGGCCGGCAAGCTTGCCCTGCTTGCTTGCAGGCGCCGCGCCTCGACCGGGGCAAGTCTACCATTTGACCATCCGTCCCGCCAGCAAGACCTATCGGACGCGACCACTCGTCGGCCCATCGGCGCCGGCGTGCCCGCATGCGTCCGCCGCCATCGGGGCATCGGGCCTCACCCACGGCGGATGTGGGCCTCTGCCTCTTTCCAGAACTTGTCTGATTCGAGCGGGGCGTCGTCCAGTTGCCAGAACTGCGTCATCATCCGTTCCTTGATCCGTGGCGCCGAGCCCTTGGCTTGCAGGTATGCTGCCAACTTGTCCGCCAGGATCGAGGCGGATGGCTGGAACGCCTCGCTGCGGACGTACCGATACAGCGACTCGAACAGTCCGCACACCTCGGGAACGTCGCCGGCCAAACCTCGGAAGTTGAGACCGCAGACGAGAAGGCGGCCGTTACCCACGCGCAGCTCAAAAAGGTAGGCGAACTTGCGGAGCGTCCAGTCCGGCTGAAGCTCGCGGAGTTTGAACGTAAACACGTCGAAGCGGTCGCGCGAGGCCTTGTCCACTCCCTGAATGATCGGCTCGACCGGCACGGGGAAGTCGTCCAGGTCGATCTTGTCACAGTCGTCGATCAGGTTGCAGAACTGGAAATCGATGTAGTCGTTGTGCGGAAAGCCCGCCAGCGCGCCGCTGGGCCGCATGAACCCTCCCTGGTTGTGCCCCCGATCCCAAATGATGTTCTTGAAACGGTCCTGCGTCGACGGCAGATAGTACGACTCGCGCCGGGCCTGGCGGTCGTGGTTCTCGGCGATGCGATAGAGCACCATCGCGTCGCCGCCGCTGCCCAGGTGCCCCAACAACTCAGGTCCGAACCGATCGGTGATGTACAGTCTCCCCACATTCGGCGGGCCGCCGTCAAACTGCAACTGCCGGTATCGTCGGGCCAGGTCGACCTCTGCGAGGTCGACGGTCAGTGTGTCAGCCGGCAGGGCCTCGGGCCGATTCGGGAAGAGCCATAGGCTCCACTCGTTGGCGGTCACCACCCCAGACGCCTCGGACCGCGCCGGCACGAGCCTGCACGAGAAACGCAGCGCCTGCGCCGTCGCCACCTTCGGCAGCGTAAGCTGGACGGTGCAGAGCCTGCGCAGCCCCCTTCGATCCAGGTCAAACCCCTCCATCCTGCCGCTCACCCGGACCGAACGGCCGTCACGGCTGGCGAGTTCCCATCGCAGCGTTGCCTCGCCGCCAATGGTTCCGGAGCAATGCGACAGCCAGATCGGAATTTCGAGCGACGTGCCCTCGAAGAAGCTGCGGACCGGCAAGTCGGCAATCAGCACCGTGTCGGCGTTGAATGGCAGGAATTGCTCGGGCGTGCAGCCCTTCGGATCGTCGAAGCAATCCAGCAGGCCGTTAGCGTTTTCGTATCGCTCGGTGTCGGCCAGTTGCAGGAAATGAAAGCCGCACAGGATCGGACTTCGCCGCACGCGCTCGATGCATTGCTTCCGCCAGATGTACTGATACCATTCTGATGCCGCCAGCATCTTCGCGTAGTCCTGCTTCAGGCTCTTCTGCCGGACGAGCTTCTTCAGTTCACCAATCCACCAGGGCCTTTCCGCACCGTAACGGTCAAACTTACCGCCCAACGCGTCCAGGTCGCAAAGAGCCGTGTAGTGACAGATTTCATGGGCGATCACCGGCCGATCCACATGTAGCTCGCGGCATGTCCGGTCGGTTGACCCGCCGCCTTCGGCCTGTTCGACCATCGCTCGACTGTCAACCGAGCCGAAGATGCGCCAGTTGCCCGTCGTGTCGAACATATCATCGTGCCGAGCGAACGGCGCGAAGTAACCCATATGCTGCACGTCGAAGTCCACGTTGCCCCGGTCGTACTGGCCCCGCGCACAGGTATCGATGAACAGTCGCGTCGTATCGAGCTTCTTGGTTGCCCTGGCCAGGTGTTGCACCTCGGGATTCCTGCCCGGATCGTCGATCTCGTTGCCCAGACAGTACGCAAAGAGCGACGGATGATTCCTCAGTCGCAGGATCATCTCCACCCAGTCGGCTTCGCTTACCAAATGGGCCTGATGATCCATCAACTCCCGCTCGCTCTGGTACTTGCCGTAGTACTTGCGCATCTCGATGTGCGTGAGCATGCCCAGTTCGTCGGCCGTGTCGAAATACACCTCCGGCGGCACGCGCGAGTGGAAGCGAATCAGATTGAAACCGTAACGCTTGGCCGCCTCGATGTTCTTGACGTAGTACTCGCGCTCGGAGACGCCCATCAGGTTCGGGTGATCGTGCGCCTCGCGCCCGCGAATGTGCCCGCGAACGTAAAACGGCTGGTTGTTAAAGAAGATCTGATTGCCCTCGACGTGGATCTTCCGCATGCCGAACCGCTGACGGACCACCACGTCCTGGCTGCCCGAACCGAGCGACAGCTCCAACATGTAGAGAAACGGCTCGCCGACTGTCCAGGGCACGAAGTCGCCCATGTCGGCTTCAAATCGCGTGATGGATGCATCTTCGCCTGGCTTCACCTTGCCGTCGGCGATTTGTCGGTCCGCCTTCCATAGGCGCCACGTAACAGCCGTGCAGTCGGCGGGGGGTGTGAAACTGACGACAATCCTGCCGCGATCGAAATCAGGAACGACAAACAGGTCGGAAATCGGCGACCCAACGGCATCGCTCATCGTACGCACTCCTCCGCACATGCGTGTTTCGCATCAACGGACATGTCGCCGGGACGGCAGCACGCCGCGGGCGGGCGGGGCAGGGCCGTATAGGTCTGTCAGTTCATCGACTCATGGCCTACTGGCAGCCCGCAGGCCGCGGGCCTCCGCCTCGGCCGCCGAGCTGAAGTAGCGAAGGTCCTCCGACTTGATTTGCTGCACGTAGGGATTATCCGGTGCGTAGTATACCTTCCCACGGAAAGTAGCTACCACCGGCGAGGCGGCCGGATTCCCCACGCCCTCGCGGATCGTATCGGTCGCCAACTTGGCCAGCTCCGGCACGTGTGCCAACAGATTCGTGCCGTGCATGCCAAACGTATCTCGCCCGCCCATCGGGTAGATTTTCACCACTGCCCTGGGGACCGACTTGGCCAGCGCCTCGGGCGCGTCGCGCTCCTTCTCGCTGGCGGCCAGCAGCAGAGGCCTGTCGCCATACTTGCGGATGTGAGCCAGCGAGTTGATCCCCATGTAGTTGGCGCCCGGCGACAGGCACACCACGACATCGACCGATGCGTCCTGCCGGGCATAGTCCATCGCAACGCTACAGCCCACGCTGGCGCCGACCAGCGCAAAACGCGTCCGATCGACATCCGGCTGCCTGGTGAGCCAGTGATACGCTGCGGCTACGTCTTCGTGCATCGATCGAAACAGCGTCGGGTCGCGCTTCTTGTATCGGTCGGCCAGTTGCATGTCCGCTGGCTCGATGCTTTCGCCTTGCCCCCGCATGTCGATAGCCAGCACGGCAAAGCCCACGCTCGACAGATTCATGGCGAAATCGCGCCAGCTCGATCGGTCGGCTGGATACATGTGCAGCAGGATGGCGATCGGCGCCTTCTGGCCCGCCTGCGGCACCGGCGCGTAGTAATCAGCCACGATCGTCACGCCATCGGCCGTCTTGAAGCTGACGCGCTGCGGCTTCTTCTCGTCGGCACGCACCGCCGACAGGCCCGGTATCAGCACGAACAGAACCGTCGCCACCATGCAGCGTCTGTAAGATCCCATGCTTACCCTCTCCTCATGGTGTCCGACGCCCGACAGCGTTCGCAGGCGCCGTCACCCCGGCGGCGGCCGATGCACCGGACGTCTCATCACGGGTGCGATGGTATAGCGCCCGCTGCCGTCATGCCAGCGACCTGCGACGCCGCTGCCGGCAGCCCAAAGCGGCATAGGATGATGAGGCAGGCCCAAGCGTCCGACTCATCCCGCGCGCGGCCCCGCCCTTCTAAGTGCGCAACAATCCGGCCACCGTCGTCCGGCACGACCACGGCCGGCGCAACCGGAGTACGCACCCACTGCACGAAACAAACTCGATCACGGTGTGGTGCGGCTGTAAAAAAAGCGGCGCCGCCCCACGCGGGCGGCACCGCATCCGCAAAGATACATCGCGTACCTGCCTGCGCCCGAGTTCTTCGGCGCATCGTCGATGCTCGGTCGACATTACGTTTCAGCAGGCACGACGAGAAGTCGCTGCCAGATAAGCCTTACTGCCATTAGAAGTGTACATCAAGAAGTATAAAAAGCAAACCGAAATGGTGACAACGTCCAGCCCCGGGTTGGCCGCGGCTGTTTCGGCCGTGAGCCCTTCGGCAGTAAGTACTCTGCCGACCGGCTCAGCCAAACGGGCTAACGGCCAATGCGCCGGCATCGCGCCGGATGTCAAGTCAGGTAGCATGCGCCCGCCGCGGCGCGTACATGCTTACCTGTTTCTTCGGGATGACAACCAGAACGCGGTGAGCTTTTCATCCACGCTCCCTGCGCACGCACCTTGACAGCACAAGCCTGCGGCACGTACTCAAGCGGACTTAAGAAGTCGGCTAGCGGCCGTCACGGGGCCCGGAACACCGGCAGGCGACCCGCCAGTGGCGCCTCCTGCCCGGCCAGCCACCTGGTTGCATACCCGAGGCCGAAAGTGTAGGCTGCTGATGTCGGCTGGAGACTGGGTGCCCAAGGCACGCGGCGTCTCATCGGGGAGCATAAGAGCCGCCGACCAGGTGTGCTCTTTTCATATCCGGGCCGGATATATCGGGCCGGAGGGTGTTGGACGTACATTTCAAGGAGCGGGGTCATGAAAACGACCATCCGAGTCGTCGTGACGGGTGCGCTGTGTCTAGTGGTCGGCCTGCCGCCGGCCGTGCGTGGCGAGCCGATGGGCACAGCCTTTACCTACCAGGGCCGTCTCAAGCAGGGCGGCGTGGCCTTCGACGGTCTGGCCGACCTGGCGTTCTCGCTGTGGGATGATCCCAATAGCGTCGATCCGAATAGCCAGGTGGGCCTGACGCAGGACGTGTTCGACCAGCCGGTCGACGACGGGCTGTTCACCGTGCCGGTCAACGCCGGCGGCCAGTTCGGCCCCAGTGCATTCGACGGCCAGGCGCGATGGCTTCAGATCGCGGTGACCGTCGACGAGGGCGGCCCAGTGACGCTCTGGCCTCGCCAGCCGCTTACCCCCACGCCCTATGCCGTGTACGCCGGCGGCTCGCCGTGGGGTGGGCTCTACGACGTGCCGGCCGGCTTCGCCGATGACACCGACGACGACACCACCTACGCTGCCGGCACGGGACTGCTGCTGGATACAGAGACATTCAGTCTCGATCCCAATTACATGCTGCCTCAGGGCTGCCAGACCGGACAGGTGGCCAAGTGGGACCCCTACGGCGGCGGGTGGACGTGTGCAGACGACGAGACGGGCCTCGCCAGTGCATGGCTGTTGGCCGGCAATGGCGGCACGGACCCCAACAGCGACTTTCTGGGCACGACCGACGCGACGCCGCTGGAACTGCGGGTCGACAACGTACGCGCCCTGCGGATCGAGCCCACGGCCTTCGGCCTGGCCAACCTGATCGGCGGGCACGCCGAGAACCAGGTGACGACCGGCGTGGTCGGCGCCACCATCGGCGGCGGGGGTGACAGCGGCTCGGCCAATCGCGTGACCGATGCCCACGGCACGGTGGGCGGCGGGGGCAACAACCAGGCCGGCGACAATGCGGGCGACGTGATGGACAAGAACGCCGCCACCGTCGGCGGAGGCTGGAGCAACACCGCCGGCGGACAATACAGCACCGTTGCCGGCGGTCGGGGGAACGTCGCCAGCGGCTGGTACAGCCACGTGGGCGGCGGTTGGACCAACGACGCCGCGGGCGACTTCGCCACCATTGCCGGCGGCGGCCCGTCGGATGTGGGCAACCCGTACACCACCAATAACCACGTGTATGACCACTACGGCAGCGTAGTCGGCGGGGGCAACAACAAGGCCGGCAGCGACGATGCCGACCCGGCGACGGCCGTCTACGCCACGGTGGGCGGGGGCCTGTGGAATGTGGCCGAGGCCGAGAAGGCCACGGTGGCCGGAGGCGAGCACAACACGGCCGGCGGCACGAACGCGGCGGTGAGCGGCGGGCGCTACAACACCGCCTCGGGTCCGGACGCGGCGATTGGCGGCGGGTACAGCAATACGGCCGCCGGGCAGGCGGCCGCCGTGGGCGGCGGGGCCGGCAACGAGGCCGGCGGTAACGTAGCCGCCGTGGCGGGGGGCATGTCCAACCGGGCGGCGGGCGACTACAGCTTCGCCGCCGGGCGTCAGGCCAAGGCCGATCACGACGGCTCGTTCGTCTGGGCGGATTCGACTGGGGTAGATTTTGCTTCCACCGACAACGACCAGTTCATCATCCGTGCCAACGGCGGCGTTGGAATCAATACGAACGATCCGAATTCACCACTGACCGTCGCGGGCATGATCCAGTCTACGACCGATGGCTTCAAGTTCCCCGACGGTTCGGTGCAGACCACGGCGGCCGCGGCGGCCGACAGCGTCTGGAGCGTGCACGGCAACGCCGGCACGCTGGCGGGAACGAACTTCCTCGGCACGACCGATAACATGGGTCTGACGCTACGGGTTAACAACGAACCCGTGTTTCAACTCCGGCCGCATGCCACCAGTCCGAACGTGATCGGCGGACATCTGACCAGCGACGCCGGCAACGGCGTGTATGGTGCGACCATCGGCGGCGGGGGCTACTACAGTGCGATCAACCACGTCGAAGACTGCTTCGGCACGATCGGCGGCGGCGCGGGCAACCAGGCGGGGGACATGGACCCCGACCCGGGCGACGCATCGTTTGCCACCGTGGCGGGTGGGCTGCAAAACGTGGCGGGTGGCCTGTACGCGGCCATCGGCGGCGGCCTCTGGAACTACGCCACGGGAGACAGTGCGACAGTTCCCGGCGGCAACAGAAACGAGGCCAACGGGGATCACTCGTTCGCCGCCGGCCGCCGCGCCAAGGCAGAGCATGATGGCGCCTTCGTGTGGGCCGACTCGGCCGACGCGGATTTTGCATCCACAGGTGTGGACGAGTTCTCGGTACGGGCCTCCGGCGGTGTGCGTTTGCATGTCGACGCCGCCGGCGGCGGGCTGACCATCGAGGCGGACCCGAACAGCCCCAACGTGATTGCCGGACATAATGGAAACAGCGTCGAATACGGCGCGTATGGTGCCACCATCAGTGGGGGCGGCGAGGACGGCCTCAGCAACCGTGTCTATCACATCTACGGCACGATCGGCGGTGGCTGCTACAACCATGTCGGCAGCGACGACCCCAACGCACTCCCGGCCCCGTATGCAACGATCGCTGGTGGTCGTGGTAACGAGGCACAAGGGTGGTACGCCGCTATTGCCGGTGGTCAATGGAACGATGCTTTGGAAAATGGAGCTTCAGTTGGCGGGGGCAGCAGCAACACCGCAGCAGCCTTCAACGCCACAATCGCGGGGGGGTGCTATAACACAGCCAACGGCAGCTACGCTGCGATTGGCGGCGGCGAGGAGAACGACGCATCCGGTAATTCCGCGACAATCGCGGGCGGCTTCAACAATATCGCGGAGGGTCTCGGCGCCAGTATTACAGGCGGCTACTACAATGTGGCTCCCGGCTGGCACGCGACCGTTGCGGGCGGCAGGTACAACGAAGCAAGCGGTGACTACAGTTTCGCTTGCGGGTACCACAACCAGTCTACCGGCGACTACAGCTTCGCCGCCGGTCAGTCCAACATCGCCTCGGGCGCGTGGGCTACGGTCGGGGGAGGGGACTACAACCGTGTCGGCAGTGACGACCCCAACGCACTTCCGACCGCTTATGCAACGATCGCTGGTGGGCAGGCCAACGAGGCCCAGGGGTACCACGCCGTCATTGCCGGTGGGGTAGGGAACCGTGCCTTGGAACACCGAACCTTCATCGGCGGGGGCCTCTCCAACACCGCGGAGGGCGATACAGCCACGATCGCGGGGGGGTACCTTAACACAGCCAGCGGCAGCTACACTGCGATCGGCGGTGGCTGGGGCAACACGGCGGAGGGTTTTATGGCCACGGTCGCAGGCGGTGAGTTGAATGACGCCGCCGGCGCCTTTGCGAGCGTTCCGGGCGGCGAGTACAACGAAGCGAGGGGCAACTACAGTTTCGCCGCCGGTCGCCGGGCCAAAGCCCTGTCAAACGGCTCATTCGTCTGGGCCGACGCCACTGACGCCGACTTCCAGGATGGCGGACCCAACACCTTCAACATCCGCGCCGGCAACGGCGTGCACGTATCGAGCAACAACAACTTCTACGCCGGCATCCACGTGACCAACATCGGCGACGGCGACGGAGTCAAGATCACCGCCTCGGCCGACACCGGCAACAGCAATGCCGCTCTCTACGCCACCAACGTTGGCTCCAGTCCGGCAATATACGCCAGTTGCACCGGCGGCGAGGCTGCCTACCTGAACGGTCCGGTGACGGTAAAGGGCTTCCTGACCAAACTGGGCGGCGGGTTCCGGATCGACCATCCGCTCGATCCGGCCAACAAGTACCTCTATCACAACTTCGTCGAGAGCCCGGACATGAAGAACGTCTACGACGGCGTGGCCTCGCTTGACGAGAACGGCGAGGCGATCGTCGAGCTTCCGGAGTGGTTCGAGGCCCTCAACCGAGACTTCCGCTACCAGCTTACGGCGATGGGCGCGCCGGGGCCGAACCTCTACATCGCCAAGGAGATCCGCGACAACCGCTTCAGCATCGCCGGCGGCGAGGCGGGCATGAAGGTTTCGTGGCAAGTTACCGGCATCCGCCAGGACGCCTGGGCCAACGCCAAGCGGATCCCGGTTGAGGTTGCCAAGTCCCCCCAGCAGCGCGGCACGTACCTCTATCCGGAAGCATACGGCTTGCGACCGAGGGTAGGACCGGATGACGCCGACGGCCACGAGCGTCCCGCCGCAGAGCCGACCGCGATGGTATTGAACACGAACGTTCATTGACGGAACTGCCGTCCCGCGACGATTGAAGGAGACATGAGATGAGCGAGCGAAACGCATGGCTCACGCTGACCGTGGTGGCCTGCACCTGCGTGGTGGAGGTAGCTGCCGCGCAGGAGCTCGATCTAAGCTGGCACACCATCGATGGCGGCGGGCAGATGACCAGCACCGGCGGCGACTTCGAGCTGAGCGCTACCATCGGACAGCCCGATGCAGGTGCGATGAGCGGCGGCGACCTCGAGTTGGTCGGAGGCTTCTGGGCACTCAAGGCCAGCCTGGTCCTGGTATCGACCGAACCGCCGGCTGATGGCACGCTGCCCAAGACGCAGAACAACATCATCGTGTGTGCGTTCGACGCGCCCATCACGTTGCCGCCGAGCGGCGATCCGCTGGTTATCACTGAACTGGCCGATCCGAACAACGACGTGAGTGCTTCGTTCAGCTATTCGATCGATCCCAACGACACGGGCGATCCGACGGGCCAGACGCTCAAGGCCACCGAGAGCGGTCCGGTGCTGCCCGACCTGACGTGGTACCACGTTCGCTCGGCGTCGGGCTGGGCAACGGTGACGCCGTTCGCGTTCGACGTGTGCACGCTCCGCGGCGACGCCAACAACAGCGCCCGCGTGACGACGGCCGACTACAGCGAGGTTAAGGGCCACATGGGCGAGCGAACCGACGCCCGCTACGACCTCAACGGCAGCGCTCGGGTGACGACGGCCGATTACACGGTGGTCAAGGACCATATGGGGCACCGCGCGGCGGCCAAGCCGTAAGCCTTTTGCACCGGGCTTACGCCGCTGGTCACCGCCGCGGTTTGGCTGTGTCCGCCGGCGTGCTGCAGTCTGCGACCCCATCCCGGCCTCGCGACGAGCTGAAATATCCCCACCGGCTTGCGTCCGAACATTCTGTATTGGATATCCATTTGTGGACACCGATTGAGTTTCCAAGGCAGGTGCGCGCATGCTTGCAGGAGAAAAAAACATTATGGGACCGCAGCGTCGCGCTGCGATCGTGCCGGCGCTGGTGGTCTTCATCACCGTGCTGCTGAGCTTTGTGGCTCTTACGGTGGACATGGGCTACATCCACGCCGCCGCGACCGAGCTGCGCAACGCGGTCGATTCCTCGGCCCTGGCGGGTGCATCCGGCCTGCCGAAGAGCCAGGGAGTGGTCTACCACCGCGCCACCACTTATGGTGGCCTAAACCTGGTGGCCGGCAGCCCCGTCATGCCGGAAGAACTCGGCATCGTCCTGGGCAACTGGGATAACCGCGCCCGCCTGTTCACCCCGGGCTCAAGCGGCAGCTACATACCCAATGCCGTCGAGGTCAGCGGTCGTCGCGCCGACATCGACCTGTTCTTCGCCCGCGTGATGGGTATCCAAAAAGCGAGCGTAACGAAAGACGCGGTCGCACTGCTGGGGGCGGGGTTCTGTGCGGGCCTCTGGGGGTTGGAGCTGGTCACGGTCGACGGCGACATCGTGACAGACAGCTACGACTCGACGGAAGGCCTCTACGGCATAGGAAACATCTATCAGAACGGTGACGTGTGTAGCTGCAAGGACATCATCAGCAATGGCGGTATCGAGATCCGCGGTGACGCGATGCACGGCCGGGGGTACAACTTCATACCGGCGGGCACGTCGTACACCGTATCGGGGATTATCGGCCCACACGATGCCCTCGCGCCGGTGGAGGAACCCGACTTTGAGGCCGCCGCCTACCACAACGACAACGCCACCATCGGGCTGACGACCAAGGGCAACGACCCGTTCGCCGGGAGCCCGTGGAACCTCTACGTAACCGGTAACGACAGCCTGACGCTGACGGGCGGAACCTATTTCTTCACGTCGCTTACGATCGACGGCCAGGCCAAGGTTACGGTCAGCGGCCCGACGGAGATTTACCTGGCCGGTCCCGGGCTGTTCACCGGTGGTGGTATCATCAACACCAGCCAGCATCCACCGAATCTGGTCATCTACTCGGACGGCCATCTGGTCAATCTGTCAGGGAATGCGGGTTTCTACGGCGGCCTGATGGCGCCCGGCTCGCAGGTGATTCTCGAGGGCACCGGCGACTACTACGGGATGATCGTGGCGCGACATCTGGACATCGACGGTGACTCCGTGATCCACGTGGATGAACATCTGGTCAAGAGCATATTCGGAATCGACACCGTCGCGCCCATTCTCGTGAGGTAGCGGAACTCGCTATCCTACCGAGTCATTCGGCGACAGACAGAGCCTGGTCCAAGATGGAGAAGACCTGCCGCATGAGCAGCGTCAGCAGGTCCGGCTGGTTCAGCGCCAGCGTCGGCCCCGACGCAGCCGCCAACCATCGCTCGGCCCCGCCTGCCAGCACCATGCCGTCGAGCGAGTAGAGACTAACATCGGTAACGCCCGCCGAGCGCGCCGCCGAAACGTCGAGCGTCACCTCGAACGGATCCGAATAGCCTTGCGGCAAGAGAAGGCCGGGCGAGGAAATGTTGCCGATGGCCACCTGCGCACGACCCGGGAACCGCGCCGCGACCGACGCGGCATAGCTACCCACGAACCCCGGCGACAGCGGTACGCCCAGAAAGTCCGAGAACCAAGGCCGATACGCCATCACGCTGACCTTGTCCCATCCGATGCCCGCCAGGGGCGTGTCGAAGATGTCCTGCAAGTCGGGATCGTTGTCGGCCAGATCGTCGATCGTCCACGGCAGCGTCACCGTCATGGCCCGAACGTCCACACTGTGCAACTGCTCCACAATCTCGGCGACGGTGAGTCGAGCAACCTCGAAGTCTTCCGGCGTGCGATGGGCCGCAAGCAAATCAAGGACCGCCGTCAGCCCCTCCTCACCAAACGTGCCGCGAAGCTGCTCGGCATACTCCAAAGACGGCTCGAGATCGAAGATGATCCATTCGATCGACACATCGTTGGCCGCCGCCCACTCCAACAGCTCGAAGACATAAACGCCGAACTCGACCGCATTGGTTTCGTTGACCCAGATGCCCAGGTCCGGCAACTGAGGCCACAGCCGAACGCCTACGCCTTGCGTCTCTGCCTCACGCAGTAACACCAGCAAGTCTTCCCCCAATTCGTCCGGCTGAACGGCCAGATACAGATCGGCCTCGAACCGGGCCAACGCAGGCAGTTGCCCGCTCACCTCCTGCGGCGGCAGGAACTCACTCCATACTGCCAGCTCGCTCACCGGGTCATTGAAGCATCCTGTCGCCGCCAAGGCCACGATCAGCAGCACGATCGGCCTGCCCCAACAGAATGCAGGACCCGTTCTGCCAGCCCGTCTGTCGCCCGCATTCATCATCCTTATTCTATCCCCGTTTCCGCGAGCGGCGCCCCGTATACACCATACCTTGCACCCACACGGGACCTGGCGGTAAAATCCCGCAGAATTCGGGCCAATTCCCGGGGAGGTCTCTCATGTGCATCCACAAGACTGTTGCGAGTATTGCTGTGCTGATCGCGTTTGCGTCTCTCGTGCTGACGGCGTCGCCGCCAGCGGTGGCTCAAAGCTATCTTATTACACAGTTGGACACACTCGGCGGCGACGACAGCAAGGCCTACGATATCAACAACGCCGGCCAAGTTGTCGGCATGGCTCAGAACTCCGTCGCTCTCCAGCGACCGGCGCTGTGGGAGAACGGCCTCGTCTTCCCAGTCGGTGTGCTGAGCGGGGACGATGACGGCGAGGCCATCGCGATTAACGATGCAGGGCAAATCGCCGGCCATTCGTGGGACGGTATGCCGGAAGCGTTCCTCGATGAAGACGGCGCCAAGACCAACCTCGGCCCCCTTTTCACTTCTGTCGGCCCCAGTTGGGCACAGGACATCAATGAAGCCGGCGACGTGGTCGGCTACCAGGAACTCGCGGAATATGGCGCATTCCTCTACAGCGGCGGTGTCATCACTGAATTGGACGATGAAATCGGCGGCGAGGCGAACCGGGCATACGGGATTAACAGCTCCGGGCAGATCGTTGGGTACTGGCGGAACACCTATGGCGACAGGTTTGCGTTCGTCTACAGCGACGGCGCCAAGACCGACCTCGGCGGTTTCGGCGGCGGCAATCACGAAGCCAAGGACATCAACGACGACGGCGACATCGTGGGTTATGCTACGGTCAGCGGCGGCGCGCGTCACGCGGCCATGTGGCATTCCACCATGGGCAAGGTCGACCTCGGGGTGCTGACCGGGGCCGGGGGCGTGCATGCCGAGGCACGAGCCATCAACAACGCGGGGCAGATCGTCGGCTGGTCGGAGATCTCCGGCGGCACGCACCACGCCTTCGTGTATGAAAACAGCACGATGACCGACCTGAACGATTTCCTGCCGTCCGGCTCCGGCTGGGAGCTTGCCCAGGCTGAGGACATCAACGAACTGGGTCAGATCGTCGGCTGGGGCGAAATCGGCGGCAACACGCGCGGCTTTCTCATGACCCCCGACAGCGACGACGACGGCATCGGAGATCCTGATGACAATTGCCCGACTATCGCCAACGCCGACCAGGACGACGCCGACGGCGACGACGTAGGCGACGTCTGCGATAACTGCCCCGACGACGCCAACGCCGATCAAGCCGACGCCGACTCTGACGGCGTGGGCAACGTCTGCGACAACTGCCGCACCGAGCCCAACCCCGACCAGGCCGACGCCGATGGGGACGGCATTGGCGACGCGTGCGACCAACCGGCCTGCTGCGGAGCGGCAGGCCCGGTCACGCCGTTGGGCCTCGCGATCGGCATGTTGCTGCTGGGTCGGGTGGCTCGCCGCCGCCAAGTGCATCCCCCGCAGCCGCGCTGAGCGAACGTGTCACGGGCGATGCGGGCCAATGGCCACGAAGGCCCATTTCTGAAGGAACCACGCTGTCCAGCCGAAGAAACAATGGTGCATCCTGGCTCTGCGGGCAAGCATCGCCGATTCGGGGGCGCTTTGTGTCGCGTCCTATGACATCTTCGCGAGGCAACGGCGGCCGCGACGTTCGTGTGTTGCTGCTTTCCCATCCGAGTTGTTTCCAGTTGCCGATCGTCCGCGGAATCCTGGACGCCGGCGGGACGCTTGCCGCCATCGTCGAGCCGAGCACCTGCCCGACCGATCGCCTCCGCACCTGGCGGATGCGCATGCACATCGCCCTACGCATACGGTGGCCCGCTAATATCGCCGGCAAGGTCTTTCAAATCGAGGACGCCCACAGCCCGCAGTTCATGGAACTGCTCCGCGGGCGCCGCGTCGACCTCATCGTCGTGTCACGCTGGGGCATCCTTCGCCGCGAGGTCTTCGAGGCGCCGCCTCTCGGCTGCATCAACACGCACATCTCCCTCTTGCCGTACCTGCGCGGCACCGACCCGATCCCTGGCGCGCTGGTGGCCGGGCTCTCCCATACGGGTGTGACCGTCCACTTCATCGACGAGGGCATCGATACAGGCGATGTCATCCTCCAGCGCAAGATCCCGATCTTTCCGACCGACACCGAGGAACGAGTCTGCGCGAAGGCCGCTCGGCTGCTGCGCCCCATGTACCGGTGCGTCATCCGCGCGTTCCGCCGCGGGTGCGTGCCGAGGCGCCCGCAGAACCATCACGAGGCGTTTGACTTCAGCTGGGAAAAGTGCTTTGGCCCGCGTGGGTGTACAGCCGTCGACTGGAACGCCCCGCCCTGGCTCATCCTGCGCGTTATCCGATTGAGATGCTGCGCCGTGGTGTGGCGAGAGGGGCGAATCGAGGTGGCCGGCGCGCGGCTGGCTCGGCAGGCGGCAGCCGTCAGCGCAAGGCCCGGCCAAGTGCTCAGCCTGGCCGATGGGCGCATCACGGTCGCGACGACCGGACGGCCGATTGAACTGACGCTGGCGCAAAACGGCCTGCAACATGTATTTGCGCGGGGTTGTCCCATACCGCTGCCGTGGGCAGGCCAGCAACTGGGTACAGGCCGTTGGCCTGGGTGGCGACGCTTCGCGGAGTGGGCGCAGCGATATGAGCGTGTAGACGGCCCGCCGCGCCCTGCACTCCCGCCGCTTCAAGCCGCACCGCAGTCCGCTGGCAGCATGTGATGCGTGTATCTTGTCCCGCCCCGCACGCGGGCGGCTGGCCCCTGAGGGCGCCCAGGTTTTACACCGCCGCGGCCGGCGAGATTGGTGCTTGACAGCCGGGCCTTGCCAGATTATCTTCCGCACGTTCGACTGTCCGACGGTTTTCGTTGGGGTCCATTCTGATGGCGATGTCGCCACACCTCCGTTAGCCTTCGAATCAGTCAATCTGGCAGGAGATCGTCCCGTGGCCAATATCTATGTGGGAAACCTTTCGTACGAGGCAACCGAGGAGGAGGTGCGGCAGCTATTCGCCGAGTTTGGCGATGTGGACAGTGTCAACCTCATCACCGACCGTGAAACCGGGCGCCTCCGCGGATTCGGGTTCGTCGAGATGGCCGATGACGCGGCGGCCAAGGCAGCCATCGAGGCCCTCAACGGCAAGGAGATAGCCGGTCGGACCCTCGCCGTCAACGAAGCCCGGCCCAAGACCAGCCGTGGCGGCGGCGGCGGCGGCGGCGGCCCGCGAGGTCGCGGCGGCCCAGGCGGCGGTGGCGGCGGCGGGCGGCGCTGGTAACCGTCCCAGGACTGTTCGCAGAAGGCTTAAAAACCACCGACGGGCAGACGCCAGCGTTTGGCCGTCTTCGATCGTGAGAACGGCTCGGCTCATGTGGCCGACGCTCGGGTTGGTACGTTCTGCTCATGGTAATTCGGGGCCCCTCGGCGGGCCCCTTTTTCTTGGTGCTCCCGCACAGCTCGGGCAACCACCCAAACGCCATCTCCGCCCAACGCCGCAACACGTCAGCGCACACTCGCTCGACCCATGATTATGGGACGGCGTGTGCAGCATCTGTCCGACCAACCGTTCAACCAACGCCGCAAACAGTGCGGTTGGCTGGAGAACCTCCGTCCGCGCGCAGACGCCACGCCTACAATGACCTGTCAGGCCGGTTATGGTTGTTTATGCGCATCACCTATGCGCATCACCTATGCGCATTAGAACGAGCGCCTTCGGTTGCGGGAGGAATGTGAACATGGTTGGGCTCACCGTATCCGGTCGGGCGGGCCTCGACGGCATCGCAACTGGCGGTCGGTTGTTGTGCACGTCGTTGCTGCTCGTCGCCTTGCTGGCGGCGGCAACCGACGCACAGGATACGACGAACCTGATGCGCTCCCTGCGGGGTGCGCCCCCCCACGAAGCACCTCGTGTAGCGCGAACCCGCAGCGGCCACCTACGTTTTCTGGCTGCCCCACCGTCCGCCTACTTCTCTACACCGTCGGCCCCGGCGGCCGGACCGGCCCAGCGTGCGCGGATCTTCCTTGAGCAGTGGCGTGATCTGCTGGTTGCCGCCAGCCCAGCCGTCGGATTCGAAGCCGTCCGCGTCAGGTCCGGGGCACACCGATCCAACGTCCACTTCGAGCAGACGTACGACGGCATCGCGGTGTTCGGTGCACGCGTCATGGTGCAGGTCGACAACTCGGGCGGCGTGGAGTGTGTCCTGAGCGACATCCTGCGCAATGTCGAAAGGCTGGATTCCGGCTCGCCGTCCACGCGTCCGGCGATCAAAGCGGGCCGTGCGCAAGATGCAGCGATCGCATTGCTGGCCGCCGAGAATGCAGAACTCGAGCTACGCGCGTCGCCGGCAGTCTTGATGGTGTACGCGCCTTCGGTCCTCGGGCGAGGCGGCGATCCGCAACTGGTCTGGCAGACCGAGGTGAGTAATGTCGGCCCGCCCGCGGTCAAGGAAGTGGTGCTGGTCGACGCCCACACCGGGCGGCTTGCCTTTCGCTACCCGTTGATTCACGACGCCATCAACCGCTCGATCTACGACGCGGACAACAAGTTCTTTGCCGACCCCGGCACGCTGGTGCGATCCGAGGGCCAGCCCGCGTCGGGCATTGCCGACGCCGACTTAGCCTACGACTACTTCGGCGACACGTACGATTTCTATTTCAACGTGCACGGGCGCGACAGCCTTGACGATGCCGGCTCCGAACTCAGCGCCACCGTGCGCTATTGCCTTCTCTTCTACCCGTGCCCCTTCCCCAACGCATTCTGGGACGGCTCGCGGATGTACTTCGGCCAGGGCTACACAGTGGACGATGTGGTCGGGCACGAACTGACCCACGGCGTGACGGAGAATGAGTCCAACCTGATCTACTCCGATCAGTCCGGAGCCATTAACGAATCGCTCTCGGATATGTGGGGCGAGTGGATCGACCAGTCCAACGCAGCCGGCAACGACGCGCCCGAGGTACGATGGCTGATGGGCGAGGATCTGCCCATCGATGCCATCCGCGACATGGCCGACCCGCCCGCCTTCGGCGATCCCGACCGCATGGGCAGCCCCAACTTCTACACCGGACCCGACGACAACGGCGGAGTCCACATCAACAGCGGCGTGGGCAACAAGCTGTGCTATCTGCTGACCGACGGCGATACGTTCAACGGCTACAACATCGCCGGCATGGGCGTCGCCATGACGGCGGAACTGTTTTACGAATGTCAGATTAGCCTTCTCACACCGGCCTCGGACTACGCGGACCTCTACTTCGCCGTCGCCCAGGCGGCCGTCAACCTGGGCTGGACGCAGGCCCAGCGCGATAACCTCGAGCAGGCCTGCCTGGCCGTCGAAATCAAACCTCCTCCCCAAGGTGTGTCGGACTTCCTCGCGGTCGCGTCAGACGGCGATCCGGATATCTCACTTAGCTGGACGAACCCCGCCGACCCGGGCCTGACCAGCATTGTCATCCGTCGCAGCACGGCGGGCTTCCCGGCCGATCCGAACGATGGCAATCTGGTCTACGACGCCCTTGGCAGCTCGAAAGTGGACGGCCCGCTGACGATCGGCACGCGATACTACTACTCGGCCTGGGCGTTCTACGGCCTGGACGGATACTCCGCGCCGGCCCACGCTCAAGCGGTGGCCGGACAGGTCGCCATCGACGCCTTCACCGAACAGTTCACTGCGAACGACAATGATCTGGACAACCTGATGATCACGTTCACCCCGGACGGCTCGCCGGCCTTCTACCGCGCCTGCGTCGAGCCCGCCACTGACTTTCCCACCGATCCGACCGGAGGCACCGTGATCACGCTGATGACCGACACATCGGTGCGAGTCATCCTCACGGGCGGCGTGAACGTACATCTGTACGGACAGAATTACTCATCGTTCTACGTCGCCACCAACGGCTACGTTACGTTCGGCAGCGGGGATTCCGAATACGACGAGTCGTTCGCCGCCCATTTCTCGCTGCCGCGGATATCGGGTCTGTTCGACGACCTCGATCCTTCGCTCTTCGGCACGGTATCGGTCAAGCAGCTAAGCGATCGCGCCGCGGTAACCTACGACGGCGTACCCGAATTCCTTGCCCTCCAGACCAACAGCTTCCAGATCGAGATGTTCTACGACGGCAGGATCCGCATCACGTGGCTGACGATCGGCGCGCTCGACGGATTGGCCGGGCTGTCCGACGGCAACGGCGTGCCTTCGGACCTGCTGGAGAGCGATCTGTCGGCGTACGGCTCGTGCTACCCGCTCGGCGATCTCGATCGCGACGGCGACGTGGACCGCGACGATTACGCAATGTTGGAAGCCTCGCTGAACGGGCCTGGCCAACTGTCGCCCAACCCCGACGCCGACCTCGACGGCGATAATGATTGCGACCTGGCCGACTTCGCCGTCTTCATGGGCAGCTTCATCGGCCCGTAGTGATCCTCCGGGCCAACTCAATCGGCGATAGTCAGGAAACCCACCTCCCAGGACAAATGGCTTGTGCCCGTGGAGCGAGCGCGAGCGCCGAAGTATCATATCGCCATGCGTCAAGGCGGCCCATCGCGCTTCGTGCCAGAGTTGGCCGTTGGGGCAAATCCGTTCGCCTGGCTTCGCCATCTGTACTATCGCTGGGGTCTGATGCTCTTCTGCCAGACGGCGGGCCTGGACGCATCGCTGCGCGGAGCACGCTGGGCCGGCAGCTTCCTGCACAAGAACGTCCCCCTGTTCCGCGACGAGAGGCCCCGGGTGGCTCGGCGAAAGCTTCGATCCGGGGGCCTCCGACTTGGGCGCAGTCAATCGCATCTTGCTGCACTGCAGAGTGCCAAAAGCCGATTTTGAGTAGACCTCTCCCGCCTTATACATCACGACGCGTGGCGCCGCTGCGTCCGCCTGACAGTTCTGGCATGCTTGCACGAATGGGTTTGGGCTGCCAGCACAGACGTTGTTGGCCCCCCGCGATAACCTGGTTTAGACTGATTGCGTGATGCTTACCCGTCGCGCGAGAACAGTCCTCTGGGGCGCCCTGATCATTGCGCTGGTGGCAGCAGCCTACACGCCGGCGCTGCGCGCGAGCTTCGTCTGAGACGACGACTCGCCGTGCCCGGCGCGTGGCTCGCCGCCGCCTACGCCGAAGCCGGCCAATTTGACTAGGCCCTCGCCACCGCGCGACAGGCCGCCCACCTTGCCCCCACCTCCGACGACACCGCCTTCGTCGACCGAATCACCGCCCGCGCCCGCCTCTACCAGTCTCGACGCCCGTACCGGCATGCGCCGTGAGCCTCGTAGACGCCCAGGGGCGTCTCTCAGATCCTGCCCCCTCACTTGGCCACCATTCTGGCCCGCCTGCCCGCCGCGCCACCCTCACCGTCTGTCGCTCGGCTGGGACGATGGTGCAGGCCAACCGGCTGACGAAGGCCTGCAAGCCCGTTGACAGCCGCCCCGGGGACCTTATAATGGCTGGTTTGTTTGGTGGCTCTGCGCAACATCGCTTGGGACATAAGGTTACCTCGATGGCCAGGGTGGTTCTGGACAATGTGAGCAAGGATTTTCCCGGCGGCGTCCAGGCTGTGCGCAATATGGACCTGGACGTGGCCGACGAGGAGTTCATCGTCCTGGTCGGGCCCTCCGGCTGCGGCAAGAGCACCACGCTACGGATGGTGGCTGGGCTTGAGGAGATCACCGAGGGCACCATCAGCATCGGCGGCCGCATCGTCAACGACGTGCCCCCCAAGAACCGTGACATCGCCATGGTCTTCCAGAACTACGCCCTATACCCGCACATGACGGTGTACAAGAACATGGAGTTCGGGCTGAAGCTGCGCGGGGTGCCCAAGGCCGAGCGCCGCCAAAAGGTGGGCGACGCCGCCAGACTCCTCGGCATCGGGGAGCTGCTCGAGCGCAAACCCAAGGCCCTGTCCGGCGGGCAGCGGCAGCGCGTTGCGGTCGGGCGGGCCATCGTCCGCGATCCGAAGGCCTTCCTGTTCGACGAGCCGCTGAGCAACCTCGATGCCAAGCTTCGCGTCGAGATGCGGGCCGAGTTGAAGAAGCTGCACCGACGATTGCGGACCACCACCATCTACGTCACGCACGACCAGGAAGAGGCCATGACCCTCGGCGACCGGGTGGTGGTGATGAAGGACGGGTTCATGCAGCAGTGCGCCTCGCCGTTGGAGGTGTACGAGCGCCCGGTCAATCGCTTCGTGGCGGGGTTTGTGGGCACGCCGCCCATGAACTTCTTCACCGGCCGGCTGCTCGCCGAAAACGGGCACGTATACTTTGATGAAGGCACGAACCGGATTCGTCTGCCGGAAGACCTGGCCGCCAGTTTGCCCTCACGCGTGGGCGAACCGATAGTGCTGGGCGTTCGGCCGGAGTGCCTGTCGAATCGAAACGACGGAGCGTTCGCCGGCACGGAGAACGCAATTAAGGTGAAAGTCAGCGTGGTCGAGTTGTTGGGTGACAAGAAGGACGTCTATACAGCCACCCAGTCGCACGACCACATTGTGTGCCGTGTGGATTCTCATGCCGCGATCAGCGAGGGGCAGAGCGCCTCGCTGTATCTGAACATGGGACGGGTCCATTTGTTTGAACCCGGGGAAACGGGCATGAACGTCAGCCTCGACGGAGTCGGCGCCAGTGCACGCTGAGCGTCCTGGGCACTGGCTTGGAGTTGGTCCTGCGGGGCTGGGGCGCATCAGTGGGAGGTCACTGATGCGCTGAGCGGATGCGAACCATCTCGCCGTCATGCCCGGAATCGGATCCGGGTCGGACAAGTGGGCCTGATGGATCGGCCCACTTTTTCTTTAGCCGCGGCCACGTGCCGTCGGCAGTACAATTTGGGCGAGTGCGGGCGCCGGTGACCCGTACAGAATTTGCATACCAAGGATGCAGCATATGAGTCAGGAACTACTTCGGCTGGTCGAGAGCATCAGCCGCGATAAGAACATCGAGAAAGAGCTGGTTCTCCAGGATCTCGAAGCCGCGATGGTCTCAGCCGTGCGCAAAGCGTACGCCGAGGCCGAAGATGTCAAGGTCGACATCGACCGCATGACGGGCGAGATCGGCGCCCTGCTTGACGGGCAGGCGGTGGACATGAAGGAGCTGGGTCGCATCGCCGCTCAGACCGCCAAGCAGGTAATGATTCAGAAGCTGCGCGAGGCCGAGCGGGGCAGCATCTTCGAGGAGTTCATCCAGCGCAAGGGCACCATCGTCACGGGTACTGTGTCCCGGTTCGAGGGCGGCGCCCTGGTGGTCAGCATCGGACGGGCCGAAGGCTTCCTGCCCCGCAGCGAGCAAATCCCCGGTGAAATGCACCATCCGGGCGAACGGATCCGAGCGCTCGTGCTGGATGTCCGCGAGGCGCCCCATCAGGTGCGAATCATCCTTTCTCGCTCGCACCCCGATCTGATCCGGCGGCTCTTTGAGCTGGAGGTGCCCGAGGTCGCCGAGCGGATCATCGAGATCAAGGCCCTGGCTCGTGAAGCGGGATACCGTACCAAGGCGGCTGTCTCCAGTATCGATATGAAGGTCGACGCCGTCGGCGCGTGTGTGGGCGTCCGCGGTAGCCGGATCAAGAACATCGTCGAAGAGCTGGGCGGCGAGAAGATCGACATCGTTCGCTGGAACGAGTCATCTCAGATCCTCATCGGCAACGCCCTCAAACCGGCCGAGGTGCAGGAGATTGCCCTCTGCTTCGAGTTGGGGCGGGCCACCGTCGTGGTAGCAGAGGACCAGTTGTCGCTGGCCATCGGCAAGCGCGGTCAGAACGTACGTCTGGCAGCCCGGCTGACCGGGTGGGACGTCGATATCCTCACGCCAGCCGAATACAACAAAGGCCTGGATGACCTGGAGAAGACCCTTCGACAGATCGATGGCGTCGAGGACGTCATGATCGACAAGATGGTGGCTATGGGCATGGTCTCGCTCATGGACGTGGAGGAGGTCGGGATTGAGCCGATGCAGAAAGAGCTGGGCATGAGCGAAGAGCTGGCCGCAAATACCGTGGCGATCGCCGCCGAGCACGCCAAGCGCATCGCAGCCGAGATGCGGGCAGCCAGAGAGCAGGCCGAGCGCGAGCGAACCGAACGCCAGTCGGCCGAGAAACAGGCAACCGAGACTGCCCTGGCCGCCCTGCGCGGCGAACTCAGCGAACAGCAACAACCCGACCAGCCGCCGACGGACGCTGAGGCCCCCGATCAGGATGCTGCCGCCGTCGACCAGGCCGAGACCGACATCGGCCAGCAGCAAGACCAAGATGACGCAACCCGCGTCGGGGTGACGCCCGAGGAGCAACCGGAAAAGGAGCCTTCCGAAGCAGACTAGGTCGGCCCTGTTCGCAAAGGGTCGGGCCATACGTACAGCTCAATCAGAACCACCGGGATGTCCATCCTCGGCTCCGGGTGTGGAGGTGTCAGGCGACGAACCAGGACCGCGGGCAAGCTGATTGCGACCATCCCCAACGGATGGCCGTGGCTCGGCCAAGCGGCCGCCGAGTTGGGCGTCGCCGATGGTAAAGGGAGATGTCTGTTGGCTGAAAAGACACGTGTACATCAACTGGCCAAAGAGCTCGGTGTATCCAGCAAGGCCATCCTTGAGAAATGCAAGGCCGAGGACGTCCTGGTCAAGAACCACATGTCCACGCTGTCGGCTGGACTCGAAGCCACTATTCGTGAATGGTTCAGCGAGGGAACTCACGCCACGACGGTGGAAACGGCCGACCGCGTCGACCTGACTAAAGTCCGCCGCAAGAAAAAGGCCACGGCGCCTACCCGCTGTAAGAAAGCAGCGGAGCCCGACAAGGACGAGGCGACACCTACCGAGGCGCCGCTCGAGAAGCCCGCGGCCGAAGAGCCCGCTGCCCCGGTCTTGGCCGAAGAGGCTCCGCCCGTCGCCGTCGAGGTCGAAGCGCCGCCAGCCGAAGCGGCCCCGCCGCCGGCTGAGGCGCCGGCGCCTGCCGAAACCGAGCTGCCCCAACGGGCCGCGGCCAAGGCACCCGCGCCCGAGGCCAAGCCTGCTGAGCCTGAACAGGCCGAACCTGAGCCCGCCGAGTCCGAGCCCGTCACCCCGGTCGGCCCGCAGAATATACCGGCCCCGGCGGTCCTGCAGGGCCCACGCGTGGTCCGCATCGAGCAGCCCGAACGGTTCGTCGAGCGTCGGCCGCCAAGACGGCCCGCCCCGAGTGTCCCCGAGATCGGCGAGGCCATCGATCCGACCTCCGGCAAACCGTCGACGCGGCAAGGCAAGGCACGGACCGGCCGACGCGATGTCGAAGGTCCCGCGGAAGGCCGCGGTCGGGGCAAGCCGCGCGTACACCCGCGCCGCAGCGCGCGGGCCAGTGGGGTCGGCAACGGAGTGAAGGAATGGCGAGATCAGGATCTGATCGAGCGCGAGGAGCGCCTTGCCGCCGCCACCGGCGGGGCGATGCGCCATCGTCGGGTAACGCAGGCGCGCCGGGCGGCCACCGCACCGACTTTGGCTATGCCAGGCAGGAAGGGAAAGGCCATCGTCACCGAACCGGTGACCGTCCGGGAGTTCTGCGAGGCTACCGGTATTGGCCAGGCTCGCGTCATGCCCAAGCTGATGGAGCATGGTGTCTTCGCCACGGTGAATCAGACCATTGAGTCGGATGTCGCCGAGCTGATCGCCCTGGATTTCGGCGTCGAGTTGGACATCGTCAAACCGCTGTCGGCCACCGACGCCCTCATGGAAGAGTACCAGCGAATCGAGCGGAAGAACTCGCAGACTCGTCCACCCGTCGTGACGCTGATGGGACACGTGGATCACGGCAAGACGTCGTTGCTGGACCGGATTCGGCGCACCGCTGTCGTGGAGGGCGAGGCCGGAGGCATCACCCAGCACATCGGCGCCTATGTGGTCGAGCGCGGCGAGGTGCGGGTAACCTTCATCGATACCCCCGGGCACGAGGCCTTCACGGCTATGCGCGCCCGCGGCGCCCGCATGACGGATATCGTCGTGCTGGTGGTGGCCGCCGGCGATGGCGTGATGCCCCAGACCATCGAGGCAATCAACCACGCCCGCGCCGCGGAGGTGCCCATTCTGGTGGCGCTGAACAAGATTGATCTGCCCGGGCTCGATATCAATCGCGTCTACAGCCAACTGTCTGAACATAACCTCGTTCCTCAGGAATGGGGCGGCGACGTCGACGTGATCAAGACCAGCGCCACGACCGGAGAAGGTGTCGACCAACTGCTGGAGCACCTGCACACCATGGCGGAGTTGATGGAACTTCGGGCCGACGCAACCGTTCCTGCTCTGGGCGTCGTAGTGGAGGCATCCATGGCAGCGGGGCGCGGGGCGGTCGCCACCCTGCTGATCCAGGACGGCACGCTTCGCGAAGGAGACGTGCTGGTTGCCGGCCCCGCCTCCGGTCGCCTGCGAGATCTGCGTGATGACCGCGGGCGCCGGGTCAAGCAGGCCGGCCCCTCTGTACCTGTGGCGGTCAGTGGCCTGGATGTGCTTCCCGAGGCAGGCGACAAGTGGTACCGCCTCGACAACCTCAAGCGGGCCAAGGTTGTCGCCCAGGAACGACGTCAGCAGTTGCGTCAGGAGTCACTGACAGCCACCGCCAAGCCCAAGACGTTGGCCGACCTGGTCGCCCAGCAGGAAGCCGGTGAGGTGCCTGAGTTGAACGTCATCGTCCGCGCCGACGTGCAGGGCTCGGTGGACGTCATTCGACAGCAACTCGGCGACTTGCCCAGCGAGGACGTTCGCCTGCGCATCCTGCACGTGGGCGTCGGCGCAATCACCGAAGGCGACGTGGTGTTGGCGCAGGCCTCATCCGCAGTCGTCGTCGGCTTCGGTGTCGTCGCCGAGGACCGCGCTCGGCAACTCGCCGACAACCTCGGCGTCCAGATTCGGCTCTATCAGGTAATCTATGAACTCATGGAGGATGTCAGGCAGGCTTTGGAGGGCATGCTGGCACCCGAGCAGCGCATCGAGACACGCGGGCGAGCTGAAGTCCGCGAGATCTTCAATATCTCCCGCGTGGGCACCATTGCCGGGTGCATGGTCAGCGACGGGTTGGTCGCCCGCAACTTCCGCGTGCGCATCGTCCGCGACGGGAGGATCGTCCGAGACAACGCCGAGATCGGTTCGCTCAAGCGGTTCAAGGATGACGCACGTGAGGTAAGGACAGGTTTCGAATGCGGGATCAAGGTTGCGGGGTTTGACGACGTTAAGCCTGGCGACGTCATCGAGGCGTACGAGGTGGTGGAGCACGCCCGGTCTCTCTAGAGCGTCGGCCGACACAATCGGCCTGGCGACGGTTGCCGCCAAGGCTCTCGTCGGCCACGCCGGGCACCAACGGCGGATCGCCTTCAAGGGCGAACCCCCGGAGCGACAGGAAAATGATCGAGTTCAGGGCGGCATGTGGCCATTCCGTCAGAGCCAAGGACAGCGACGCGGGGAAAACCGTCAAATGCACCTACTGCGGCCAGATGGTGGAGGTTCCCTACCCTGACGACGCGTCGGACGAGCTGTTTGCCGAGGCTCAGGGGGCGCCCCGTGTCGCGCCGCGGCCCGTCACGCCTCGGATGGGGCGACGGGGCGTTCGAGCACCCACCGGGCTGGTCAAGGCCCTGTTGGGGGTGACGTACCTCGGTGTCGCCGTGATTGCGGTGGTGTTGGGGCTCCGTCTGGTTCTGGCACGCCTTCCGGGCGAAAAGGCCGAACCTCAAACGTCCCCCCAGCAACGCAGGGCCAGCCGCGACCAGGAGCCGGGCTCCCCGGGATCAGCCAAGAATCCATATAGCAACTGTAGCGAATTAAAGATGGGCGAGGCCGGACTGGTCCTCCTGTCGGTGCCCAGCGGAGCCAAAATCTACTTAAGCGAAGTCAAGGAGGGCGAATCCCTCGAAGCCAACCCCACCCGAAACGGCGAGCTGCTGGTCGGATCGACCCCCAAGGTCCTGGACAAGCAGAAGCCAGGCCGATATCGCATCGGCTTTGAATTCTCCATGAGCGCGCCGCCTTTGCAGGGCTGGCCAGGCTACAGAGAGTTTCGCGTTCAGGTCCAGGACAAGGGCCGTTCAGACGTTGACTATTTCGTCTACGATGACGCCGACGGAGTAGGCATTAACGACCGCGGGTATGGTCCGCCTCTCATCTACCGCACCTACGAAGCGGTGCTGCGCAACAAGGAATGGTCTTCGGTTATCGCCCTGTTCGTGCCCGATCAGCCAGTTGAGGATTACCTCGGCCATGCCCCGAAGGACAAACAGTTTCAGTTCGACAGCCAATACGCCGAGTACGAGCTCAAAGAAATCTACGGAGTGAAAGAAGATGCGGGAACACTGATCGAAGCCCTGCGTTTGATGGGCAAGGTGGTCTGGCAGCCCGGCTCGCAGGAGACTCCTGTGGTGTTTCAGGTCCAGCCCAACGGCGAGATCTGGCCTAAGAAGCTCCAGTCGCGGCACGCGGCGGTGGACCACTCGTCGCCGCTCGCGCTTGCCCTACGATAGCGGCCAGAGGAACCTTCCATGGTCGTAGGTGTACTGCGGGCGGAATTGGCGATCCTCGAGGCCGTTACCCTCAAGGACAAGCGACGCGTGATCAAAAGTGTTAAGGACCGCATTATCAGTCGCCACAAGGTCTCCGTTGCAGAGGTGGACCGCCTGGATCAGCGGCAAGGAGCTGTGTTGGCTGTGGCCATGGTAGCTAACGACTCGCGCTTTGTGCAGAGTTGCCTCGACAAAATCGTCGATGAGCTGCGAATGGCGCGGTCGGCTACGCTGGTGGACTATCGGGTAAACGTTCTGACCGGTCAGTGGGACTGACCCACCGGCGAAGAGGCGCAGGATGTCAAGGCGGCAGGAAAAAGTGGCCAGTGTCGTCCGACGGGTCGTCGGCGAGGCGATCGCGCAGCAGCTTCACGACCCGCGCATCTCCCCTATGACCAGCATCACACGCGTCGAGATCAGCGGCGACCTTCAATTCGCCACCGTGTGGGTCAGCGTGATGGGCAGCGAGGGCGAGCAACGCACGACGATCGCCGGTCTGCAACACGCGCAGGGACGCCTTCAGTCGCTCCTGTCGCGGGCCCTGGCGATACGCCAATGCCCGGCCCTTCGCTTCAAGTTAGACCAGTCCATCAAGAGAGGCTTCGAGACGCTCCGACTGATCGACCAAGCGATGGCAGAGCTCGATCAGAGACAGTCGGACGACCCGCAGGCCCCGCACTCCGATTCACAGCCCCCGGGAGAATCGGCATGAAGCATGGTTCGCAGTATGCCAAGAAAGTGAAGCGCGTTTTCAATCGCCTGGTGCGTCAGCACGGCAAGCCCAAGCATGACTCCCTGGCTGACCCCATCGAGCAGTTGCTGCTCGGCGTGTTGGCGCGTAGCACGACCGAGACGGCCGCCACCGCGGCCATGAAAAGCCTGCAGGAAGGAACGGTCGATCTCAACGAGCTTCGCGTTGCGTCGCCCCGCGAGATGGTCCAGCTTCTGGGCGGGGATTTCCCCAACGCGCTCGAAAAGGCACGCGACATCAACAGCATTCTCAACGAGATCTTCAACCGACAGCATGAACTGGATCTGACCTTCTTGCGCGACAAGACTCGCCGCGACGCCAAGGAATACCTACAGAAGTTGCCGGGCGTCGACGCCTGTACCCTCGCTCGGGTCATGCTCGTCAGCGTGGGAGGCCACGCCATACCCGTAGACGAACACCTGCTGGCGTATCTGCGCAGACAGGAACTCGTCGATCCCGATGCCGATGTGGCGGACGTTCAGGCGTTCCTCGAACGTAACATCGCCGCCGATGACGCGTACGCTTTTTACATGCTCATGCGACGGGTGGCGGCCACCAGCAAACCGCGACTTAAGAAGACGGCCGGCGTGACCAGGAGAAAAAAGACCAAGAGAGCCTCCAACACCAAGCGGTCAGCCGCCAGCAGGAAAAACAAATGACTACCAGCCGGAACGTGCAGAACATGGTAAGAATCGGAATCCCCAAAGGGTCACTCGCCGACTCCACGATCGACCTCTTTCACCGCGCAGGCTACGATATCAGCAACTCCAGTCGAAGCTACTTCCCCCAAATTGACGACGACAGCCTGTCCTGCGTCATGTTCCGCGCACAGGAAATGAGCCGGTACGTCGAATCCGGCGTGGTCGATATGGGCCTGACCGGTTACGACTGGATATGCGAAAACGAGAGCGATGTCGTGGAGGTCTGCGAGTTGGCCTACTCCAAGGCTACCTCACGCCCGGCCCGATGGGTGCTGGCGGTCCCAGCCGAGTCCAAGGTGCAAAACGCCAGGGATCTGGAGGGAGGCATCGTAGCCACCGAGTTGGTCAACGTCGTCAAACGCTTCTTCGCCGAGCAGAAGGTCAACGTCCGCGTCGAGTTCAGTTGGGGCGCCACCGAGGTTAAAGCCCGGCTGTTGGATGGGATTGTTGAACTGACCGAGACCGGTTCTTCGCTTCGGGCCAATAACCTCCGCGAGGTCGGCGAGGTGCTTTGTTCCACCACACGCCTCATCGCCAATCACCGGGCATGGGCCGACCCGTGGAAAAGACGGAAGATCGAAGACCTGGCGATGCAGCTCCGAGGGGCAATCGAAGCCCGCCAGAAGGTGGGCCTCAAAATGAACGTGGCCCGCAAGGACCTCGAATCGGTCGTGAAGCTGCTCCCGGCCGAGAAATCACCCACCGTCTCGGCCTTGGCCGACCAGGACTACGTGGCTGTCGAGGTGATCCTGGAGGAACGCCTCGAGCGGGAGCTGATCCCCGAACTCAAGCGCGCCGGTGCTTCAGGCATCATCACGTATCCTCTGAACAAGATCATTCCATGACAGCCATAGTGGCGCGGGCCCGATTGCTGTGGGGGCGATGCCAAAAACGCCGGGTGTGCGCGCGCGTCGTGACAATCGCGACACTGGCCGGGCTGTCTCTGCCAGGCGGCTGTGCCACGGCGCCGCCGACCTTCGTATCCGATAGCATCGCAGGCGAACCCTCCTACGATCCGGACAAGGCGACGCTCCCGCTGGAGCGGGTCGAGCCTGCCCCCACACTTGGCCAGCCATCCTATGATCCGGATCGCTCAATACCGACCGAGGCGCTGAAGTGGTATCTGGCCGGTCGCGACTACTTCAACCAATACCGCATCCAGGAGGCGATAGACGCCCTGCGGCAAGCTGCCGGGCACGATCCTCAAAGCGTAGACGTGCACCTGTTGCTAGGCCGATGCTACTGGCTGGCCGAAGACCTGCCCGAGGCCCGCAAAAACCTTCAGCACGCCGCCGAGCTCGACCCCGATCAGGTAGCCGCCCATTCCATCCTCGGACGCATCGCCTGGCGGCTGAAGGAATACGATACAACCATCACCGAGTTCCGGCTCGCCCTGATGTGCCATGACGCCGACCCGCGCGACGCGGAAACGGTGCTGGCCCACCTGTTCCTCGGCAGATCGCTGCTGGAAGCAGGCTACCTCAAGGCCGCCATCGATCAGTTAACTCAATACCAGCAGCTCGTGGGCCGACTGCGGCCGCAGGCCGCCCAACACCCCGAACTTGCGCGACTTCTGCGGAGCGAGCCCTGGCGCGTAGCCGAGCAAATCGGGCAGTCCTACAGCCGGCTCGGCTGGCACGTGCGGGCCGCCCAAGCCTACCGGCATGCCCTCGAGCAAACGGATCGGCAGCGCGCACTCTGGGCCGACTACATCCGCGCCCTGGCCCGCGCCCACCAGCCCGATCAGGCTGCCGCCGAAGTGCTGGCGCTGCTGTGCGAGTACCCCGACAACGAGGCGATCGAACTGGCGGTCTGGACCTATCAGCAGGCGGGACGCGCTGATGAGCTGATCACCGATCTCCAAACGCAGGTGGGGCAACGCCCCGATCAGCCGGAACTGGCGCTGGTGCTCGTGGATCTGCTCGACCGACGCGGGCAATCCCGACAGACAATCGACACCTTGCGCCAAGTGCTTCAGCACCATCCCCAGTTCACCGAAGGGTACTGGCGACTGGCGCGCGCTCTAGCCCACGCCGATCGAGCGCCTGAAGCAATGGTGGTCGTCGCCGACGCCGTCCGGGCAACGCCCGACGCCTATGCCGAAACCGAGCGAATCCTGGCTGAACTGCTTGGCCCATCGCCGTCGGGCGTGCTGCTTGAAGCCCTTCCCGACATGCGACGCGCCAAGGCCGACGATTACGCCACGCACTACGTGGTGGGGCTCGTCCAGCAGATCGGCGGCGCGTGGATGGACGCCGAAGCCGCATTGCGGCGCAGCGTGGAGTTGGCACCCGACCAGCCCGGCGCTTACTTGGTCCTGGCAAGGCTCTTCTTGCGCCAATGCAGATGGTTGGCGGCCGTCGACTTGTGCCAATCGGCGTTCGCACAGGGCCATCACCTCGGTGGTATCTACTACAGTCTGGGCCAGGCCTTCGACGGGCTTGATCGGTTCGACCAGGCCGAGGCCCATTACCAATTGGCCTTGAGGGAGAACCCACGGCAGATCCGTGTTATACGGGCGCTGGCTGAGTTGTATGCCCGTCACGGCATGCGAACCGAGGCCGAGAGACAGTACTTGGCCATTCTGTCGATCGACGGTCACGACGAGTGGGCTCGCGAAGCCCTGTTGCGCAGCTTCGTCGAGCGCAACGAGCTGTTCGGCGCTCAGCGAGAACTGGCCGTCTTCGCCCAGATCGGTTCGAAGGGTCCCGTGCCGTCCCGGTGTGCGGCCTTGCTGGCCTTCCAGGTCCATCGCGATCGAAAGAAATACCAGCAGGCCCTGTCCGTCATCCTCAATGAGCATCCCGACGATATCGATACGCGATACCGTCTGGCCGAAAGTCTCGTCGTCGCCCGGTGCTACGAGTCCGCGTTCGAACAAGTCAGGCGAGTCCTCCAGGCAGACCCCGCACACCAAGGCGCACGCGAAATCCTCGTCAGCATCTACGCTGCATGGATGGACTACACACTGGCTCTCGACGTGCTCGAGTCGCTCCTGGTCGAACATCCCAATCGACCCGAGTGGCTGGCGGCCCAGGCACGAATCTGCTCGGGCGACCGGCAGTACGAACGCGCCGCCGAAACGCTCAAGCGACTGCTGCCGTTGATCGGGCCGGCCGCGGCCGAGACCTACCGCTTAATGCTCGTCGACGTGTACCGGCTGGCCGGACGACACGACGAGGCCGAGCAACTTCTGCTCGAGGATCTCGACGATAGCTCGCTCGACCGCGCAGCCGTCACGCGATTGCTGGACCTGTGGCGCAGGCAGAACAAGTTCGACAAGGCCGTCGAGTTTCTGCGCGCGCGGTTGCGCGACAGTCCCGCCGACGACTTCCTCCGTCGGCAACTGGTGGCGACATACAACGAGGCGTCGCGGTACGAACTGGCCGAACTTCAGTTGCTCCAGTGGCTTGAGCGAGACCCCGACGATTTCGGGCTCGACGCCCAGTTGGTTACGACGCTGCTGTTGGCTGGGCGCTCGGACGAGGCGATCGAGCTGAGCCGTAACTTCGTACACGACACCGGTGACGCGTTGGACCGCCGGTGGCTGCTGGTGCGGACCTACTCGCTCGCGCGACAACCCGAACGCGCTGTCGCCGAGCTGCGAGCCCTGATGCAGGAGGCGCCGGGCGGCCGCCTCGACGAGGAGTTGATCAGGCTGCTGATCGCCGCCCGGCAATACGACGAAGCCGTCGACCGAGCCAGGCAGATCATCGAGGACGAGCCGCGCCTGCGCCCGGCCATGCTGCGGCTCCTGTCGGCCGCCTATCAGCACGCCGGGCGGACCGATCTGGCCGAACAGTACCTGGTCGAACTGCACGCGCTCGATCCGTACGACCCCACCATCGCCAACGACCTGGGATACACCTGGGCCGATGCGGGCAGGAATCTCGACCAGGCCGAGCAGATGATTCGCTTCGCCCTGGGCGAGCGGCCGCGGGAGGCCGCCTATCTTGATAGCATTGGGTGGCTCCTGTACAAAAAAGGGCAGATCGATCCCGCGCTGGAGCATCTCCAGCAAGCGGCCGAACCGCCCGACGGGCTCGACGCGGTGATCTATGATCACCTGGGCGATGCAGCCTACCGCGCCGGATTGCACGATCTGGCGCGGCAAAGCTGGCAGAAGGCCCTCGAACTGAGTCGCAAGCGCCAGCCGGGCCCGATCAGGCCGGAGGATCGCCGGGTCGAGGACAACGCCCGACAGAAGCTGGGCGAGTTGGACACGGGTGGCCAGCCCCAGATTGCCCCGCTGGGCGCCGACCTCGAGCCGCCAGGCGACTGACGGCAATTGCAGGAATGGCAGGAGCGTTACTTAGGAGGCTCGTATGGCTGGACACTCACACTGGGCCGGGATCAAGCACAAGAAGGCAAGAGTCGACGCGGCACGCGGCAAGCTCTGGAGCAAGCTCAGCCGTAACGTCACCATGGCCGCCAGGACGGGCGGCGGCGACCTGAGCGCCAACCCCCGGCTGCGACTGGCCGTCGACAAGGCCCGTGCCGCCAACATGCCGCGCGACAGCATCGAGCGTGCCATCAAAAAAGGCACCGGCGAACTCGAAGGCGCGTCGTACGAGGAGGTCACCTACGAAGGCTACGCCGCTGGCGGCGTCGCGCTCATGTGCGAAGTGATGACCGACAACCGAAACCGAACCCAGCCCGAGATCAAGAAGATCTTCGAGTCGTCCGGCGGGAACCTGGGTGCCGCCGGCTGCGTTGCCTTTCTGTTCGAGCGCAAGGGGCTGCTCACCGTCTCGGTCGAGGACGTCGACGAAGACCGACTCATCGAGATCGCCGCCGAAGCCGGCGCCGACGACATCAAGCCCACCGGGCAGATCTTCGAGATCACCACACCGCCCGAGTCGTACGAAGCCGTCAAGAAGGCCCTCGACGCAGCCGAGATCGAAACCGAGGTCGCCGAAATCTCCTGGGTCGCCCAGTCGCAGATCACCATCGACGCGGACACCGGGCGCAAGGTGCTCACGCTAATCGACAAGCTTCAGGATCACGACGACGTGCAGAACGTCTACTCCAACTTCGACGTACCCGACGAGGTGATGGCCCAGCTCGCCGCCGAAACATCTTGACCCCCTGCCAACCCGTGTCCCCCACCGCGGCGGGTCCTCGAACAGTCTCTTCCCCCAGGCGTCAAGCGGTGTGCCACTGTTCTTGAACAGTGTCTTCCCTTACGGATCAGGCCGGGTGCCATTCCGGAGCGCCGGGACTCGTCAGCCAGTATCTCAATTTCCCCGCTACGATACCTCCAGCACAAGCAAACCATCTTCCCAGCCGTCAGGTGTTGCCAGCGCCCGTACCCCCGAGTTGGCGTAGCGGGTCGTTTCGCTGCAATCGCCGGTTCTGGGATCAACCCAAAAAGCCTCACACACCACCCCGCCCCCCAGCTTATCCATGGCCACCGAGAATCGCGACGGGCTCGCGGCATATACCATTGCCCAACGACCTTCAGCGTGTCGTGCCGCCAGGTTGACGATCCTCCCATCCGTCTGCCCGCCGGCCACCAGCAGTGATTGATCCGGGACAAGCCGCCACCACTCGCTCCGCGCCGGCAACACGTTCTTCAGGATGCCCATCTGCCGCGAACCGGGCGAATCGAGAGCCTCCCGCCAGTCGGCCGGCACTCGCCACGAATGGTTGTGACCATAGGTGTGCCATCCACCCACCAGATAGCTGTAATACGCCTGCCTTCGCACCCACAACGGCGTGACATCAAACCCATACTCCGGCCCCGCCTCGTAGGCCCCCTCGGCCATGACGACCGGCTTTACCGGCTGGCGGCCGTAGTCGCTGGTCACCATAGGATGAATGAGGTCAAGATGGCTGAACACTTGAATGCAATTGAACGCCAACCACGCTTCGTCGTGCAGGATGACACTCGAAGAGGCCGGCGAGGGATCCGGATGCGCGGTGATCAAGTGCGAGCCCCCGTCTGCTTCACGCAGCCCACGCGCCAGCTCCCGGCAGACGCCAACATCCTCAGGCAGGGCCTTGGGGTACATCGACCACACGATGCTCGGCACGCCCGCGTAGCGCTGCCCCACCCAGCGGGCCCAGGATCGGGCATTGCCGGTATGGACCACCCCTTTCATCCGAACCGTATGGTAGACGCCAACGACCAAGGCCAGCTCCTCGTAACGACCACAGAGCGCAATGACCCTGTCCACGTGCTCGAAGTACTTTTCGTTGGGTCTGGTCGGATCGCCGTCGAGCCACGGCAACTGACCTTCGACGTTCTCCAGCGGATCAACCCCCACCAGCATGATCTGAAGGCACGTGAATCCCAGCCTATGTCGGCTGTCCAGGATGTCCGCAACCTCCGCCAGAGTGAACAAGCGGAAGAGTTCCCACTGCGTATCGCCCAGCCAGAAAAACGGCTCTCCGTCGGTCCGCACGAAATAACGACCGTTCTCGCTGACAGCGATCGGGGTGATCTCATTGACCGGCTTTCGCGTCATATCCGAGCCCACCTTTCGCTTGGCCAACCGGTGGGGTGGCACGGTCCGGGGAAGCCGGGCCGTGATTCGGCCACCGCGCACGATACGTCGAACACACTCCGCTGATCCTGGCACGCCGACGTCCGCCAATACCTCAGGCGGCGTACCGTCGGGTTAACCTGTTGCTCAGACAGAGCCCAGGCCACAGCCGACGTGCCGCTCGCACATACGCCCTGATATTATCAGCCTGCGCCGGGCATGATCGGTGACACCGCCGACTTCATCCTGCTGCCCACCGCCAAGCCGGTCAAGTCGTTGATCCACCATCCACACATTGTGTGCCGTTCCTTCCAGGAGCGAGTAACGGATTCTCGGGTGGCACCTATGAGCAAGCCGAAAGGGGCCGCGGGATGATCGCGGGATTCATCCAAGCACCTATTCGGCACCATCCGCGGGGGACGCGCCACGCAACGGTTCGGCTTCGCTCACCGTTAACAACGGCGTGGGATGCCGCCGAAGTTGACATGCCGCTGGTTTGGTGTATACTGTACTAGGTGAACTAGTACGGATTATACATCATGAACTTTCGCGTCAATCCGGCCGGCGGCGAGCCGGTGTATCAGCAGCTTGTCTGGCAGGTCAAAAGGGCGGTCGCCCGAGGGGATGTGCTGCCCGACGAACGCCTGCCCAGCGTCCGAGAGCTGGCGGCTGAGTTGCTGATCAACCCGAACACAATCGCCAAGGCCTATCGCGAGATGGAGCGCGAGGGGCTGATCTACACCCAGCCGGGCAGGGGCGTGTTCGTGCGGGCCGATCGCCCCACCGAACTGACCGAGGCCGCACGCGACCGCATCCTGGGAGAGCTGGTCGAGCGGGTGGTGGTGGAAGCGCGGCTGTTGGGCGTGCCGAAGGACCAACTGACGGGGCTCTTCGGCACGCTCGTGGCTGGATTCGGGGTGGGCGGGGCCGACTCCGGTAGTAAACGACCCCCATCTGAGTCAAACGAAGGGGACGCAACATGAGCGAAGCGGTAATCGAAGTCGAGCGGGTGACGAAGTATTTCGACACGCAACGGGTCTTGCACGACGTGGACCTGAAGGTCTACCCGGGCGAGATCTGTGGCCTGCTGGGCCGAAACGGCACGGGCAAGACGACGCTGATCAAGATCCTGCTCGGGCTCGAGCCGGCGACGACCGGCGCGACGCGGGTGTTCGGGCGAAACTCGCGCCGGCTGACGCCCGGCGTCAAACGGCGGATCGGCTACGTGGCGGAGGGCCATGCCCTGCCCGGCTACCTGTCGGTTGAGGAGTTGATCAAGCTCACGCGGGGCGTCGTGCGCCGGTTCGATATGACGTACCTGCGGCACTTGCTCGACCGCCTCGCACTGCCCACCGACCGCAAGGTGCGGCGGCTCAGTCGCGGGCAACGGGCGCAACTGGCTTTGGCGCTCGCGCTGGCGACGCAGCCTGAGCTTCTCATCCTCGACGACCCGACGTTGGGGCTCGACACCGTCGTGCGACGCGAGTTCCTGGAGTTGGCGATCGACCTGATTCAGCAAGAGGGCCGCACCATCCTCATCACGTCGCACATCCTGTCCGACGTCGAGCGGCTGGCCGACCACATCGCGATCCTGCACGACCAGCGGATCGTGGTGGACTGCTCGCTCGAGCACCTCAAGTCGGCCGTGCGAAAGCTGCGACTGGTGTGGGCCGACAAGGCGCCCGACTCGCTGCCGATCCGCGGCATCGTGCGCAGCCGTCGCAGCCAGCGCGAGTGGCTCATCACGCTGGCCGAGCCCGATGACGCCAAGATGGCCATGCTTCAGAGCGCCGGCCCGCAACGGATCGAGCCGGCGCCCATGGGCCTGGAAGAGATATTCGTCGAATACGCCGGCAACCACGAAAACGAGTCTTCCGAGGTGGCCCATGTGGCAACTGCTGCGTCGTGACCTGATCGATAGCCTGCTGTTTCTCGTGCTGGCATTGCTGCTTTTGGGCATTGCCTTCGCGGGCTTGGCAGTGGATGTGTACGAGCAGGTTTCAGCCGGATGGGACCACGCTCAAGGCCTCTACGGGACGATTGCGGGAGTGTCGCTGGTGACTGGGACGGTCGGCTGGGTCTTGGCGTATTTGCTGGGCCAGTCGCAGGCCCGGTCGGCACGCTGGCGCGGGCTGACCGATCACGTAAGCATCCTGCCGGTCAGGCGGCTGACCATCGACCTCGTGCGCACCATAGCCGGACTCGCCCTTCTTTTGATCTGCATCGGGCTGCCCGTGGGCGTGGTGCTGGCGTGGATGACCATTGCCGACGTTCGGCCCCTGCCGCTCTACTGGGACGAAGCGGTTCGGACTTGGGCGTATCTGCTGAGCCCGCTTCTGCCCGCCTACGCCGGGGGACTGTGCTTTGGGCGCGGCAGCATCTGGCGGGCGCTGCTTGGCGTCCCGGTAGTGGTCGTGCTCGAGTGGTACTGTCGTGGGCAGGCGGTCATGAGCGTCGAGTTGGCGCGGCTGCTGGCCGCCGGCGCCCTGCTGGCGCTCGTGCTGCTGGCCGGCCGTCCTCGCACGACTTGGCCGCGCCGGATCATCGTCACCGCACTGGTCGTGCTCGTGTGGCAGACCCCTTTGGCGATGGTCAGGGCGTCGCTCGATCGGTCGCCGAGTTGCCTGTGGGGTCGAGCGGCGGTGGTGCTCGACGGTGCGGGAAACCCCCACGCCGGGAGCGGCGAGCGTATCTTCTGGCAGTTTGCCGAAGCCCTGATTCCGGCCCACCTTTATGTCAGGTCGTCGGCTGGACGGACACATGCTGCCGCACAGTGGAGGTGGTGGTTGTCGCCGCGGGGGCCGGCACGTTCCTGGCTCGAAAGACAGTCGCCAGCCGAGCCGCCAGGCGACGGATTCGACTTTCAGCCCTCCCAGCATCCCGCCCTCCGGGTGCGCCTCGCGCGGATGTACAATCCCTGGTCCGCGGGCGAGCCACTCAGTCGGTCGCGGCTGCTATGGCTTGGGTGGTCGCAGGAGTTCCCCGGCATCCTTTGGGGGCCGGGTGGGTACCAGCGCCTGGCGAGCACGACCAACCTCGTGTACCCCAACCATCGGACGGGCCTCCTGGAATTGCACGAGTTGTCCACAGACGAGGAGAGTCGGCGGGTTCGGCGGATCGTGGCTTACGCGGGTCGCCATGAGATTGCCGACACCGATCAGATCGACCCGTTCCCGCCCGGGACCATTGGCTTGCCCGGCAAAACGTCAGTCCCGCTGGAAGGAACAATGCACGGCACCTTGGTCTGGTTGGGTCCGGACGCTACCGTCGAGGTGAACTTCGCCAATCGGACGGTGGCCGAAGTGTCCCTTGGAGCGCCGAATTCTCCCCTGTCGGGGTCGCCCCGGGGCGTGCTTCAACCGGGGCGTTGGGGTGTGAACGTGAACCTGGACACGGGGCGGTTCTACTTCCGTTGGTCGCCTGATGCGGTGGGCGGTGACGAGAATGACGACGCGCTTTGGCGCACGGATTGGCCGGAGGCGCTGGCGCGAGCGCGGATGGATGGTGAGCTTGGCCCGCCGACCGTCTGGTCTGCCGGGCGGATTCCCACTGCCGCCGAGGCCGAGTGCCTGTTCTGGCGCGTGCAGCCCGACGATCTGGGCCGATGGTACGAGGTTACTGTGCCGGGCCCGTGGTGCCCCTTTGTGAACCTGGTGCAGTTCACGCCGCTCTTGGAAGACGGCTCGCCTGCAGGTCCGGTTCGCACCGCGCAGGTGTGGGTCGATCCCGAACGCAGAGGCAACTGGGCGGGCTTCGCGGGCTATGTGGGCGGGTATGTCTTGGCGACGCTCTCGTCGCCTGCGGTGCTGCTGAGCAGTCTGGTCATGCCGCCGGCCTACACGCCGCAGGAGTGGCAGCAGTGCGTGCTTCAGGAGCCGCTGGTCTCGGCCTGCCTGGACACGCGTTTCGACGACCCGTGGGCGAAGATGCCCGGTGTGGAACGCCGCGGCAGCGTCAAGCAGGTGCGGATATTCATGGCGTCGATCGCCACACCCATTCTGGTGTGGAGCGTGGCTATCGGGAGTCTGCTGGGCTGGCACGTGAAGCGGCGGCATCGGCCGCACCAGAAGCGCCCGGGCGAGGCGAGGCGGTGGTTTCTGGCGGTGCTGCTGCTGGGGATTCCCGGGTGGATCGTCTACCGGATCTACCGGCCGCGCGAGGCGCTGGTGAACTGCCCGCGATGCGGGCGGCTTCGCAGTCCCGCGACGATTACCTGCCCGTTCTGCAACGCGCCGTGGACGCCCGCGCAGCGACTCGATAGCGACATCATTCACGTCGAATCGCCGGCGGTTGTGCAGCCCCATACTCAGTCGGAAGCCATCGTTCCGACCCCATGAATGTCCGTGGGCGCACCGTTTGGCGTGCTGCTTCACCCCACTGTGGTCGGGCGATGCGTGGGCTATAATGCTCCCTGCCGTTAGTGAGTCACACCGTCATCACAAAGGGAGCGATTCTCATGCAGTGGGCACATTTGACTGCCGCCGACCTGGCCGAAGCCTGCAAGACCACCCACGCCACCGTCGTGCTGCCGATCGGCAGCCTGGAACGCCACGGCGACCACCTGCCCCTGGGCACCGATGCCCTGGCCGTCGAGCGGACGGTGCTGGCGGCGGCCGAGATCGAGTCGGTGGTCGTGCTGCCCACGCTTTACTACACCCACGTCAAGGAGATGAAGAACAGCCTCGGCGCGATCGCCCTGGAGACCGACCTGCTGATGAAGATGGTGGAGAACATCTGCGACGAGGCCAGCCGCAACGGCTTCAAGCGGATCATCCTGGTCAACGGTCACGGCGGCAACCGCTTCTGGCTGCCGTTGATGATGATGGACTTCTGCGACGCCGACAAAGACTACGCCACGTTCTTCTTGCAGCTTCGCGGTGTCGGCGAGCCGATCAACCCGCTGCGCGACTCGGACGTTCCCGAGGCCCACGCCGGCGAGATGGAGACCAGCAAGCTGCTGCACCTGTACCCCGAGCTGGTGAAGATGGATCGTCTGCCGGCTAGGCCCGGCCTCCCGCGCGATGTGCCCAAGCTCCAGGCCTACACGCCGATTGAGTGGTACAGCATGTACCCCGACGCCTACGCGGGTGACGCCGCCCCCGCCACGGCCGAAAAGGGCGCCAAGGCGTTCGAAATCACCGTTGGAGCCATGGCCAAAGCGTTCGCCGAGATCAAGGCCGACGCCCACGTGCTCGACCATGTGGCACGTTTCAGCCGGGCCAAGCGCTCGCCCGTCAGCTAAGACGTGACCGGCCATGCGTTGGGCACCCCCACAGGCGGGCTGCCGGCCGTGTTGCCCACCGGCAACGGAAGGCCTAACCCGCGTGGCTATACGGACTTGTGCCTGGTGCTTGGCCGGCACTACCGGCGCTTGCGTCGCTTTTTGGCATCGCACCATCACGACGATCAGCAGGTGAGCCTTGGTGCTACACGTGTCGATCCGCCGCAAGTTCCCGTGTGAAAAAGAGTTATCGGATGTTGTGATTTACTTTCGGACGGTGGGGGAGGTTGGCACGACCTTTGCGTGTGACCTAAGGCGTTGTCCTAGGTGGGCGACCCGACGGCGAGACTAACGACAGCGCAGGAGGGGTGGCGGCGCTCGTTTTTCCGCCCGGTGTGCTTCGCGGAGGGGTCAGTGCGAGGGGACTTGCGCGCCGGGAAGCGGCGGGCAAGGAGGGGATAAGGATGCAAGGGGAAAGACAGCGGCCCGCATCGGTCACGATGCGGGCCGCTTGTTGCGCTTCGTCGCAAATGACAGCGGGACGATGGCCCCTGATCGTCCGCCGAGATATCAGCCTTCGCGCTTGCTCAGCGCGCGGTCGAGCATAATCAGGCCGTTTCCGGAGTTGCCAATTCGCTTGAGCATGCCGGCGATGTGCGATGTGCCCGCCTCTTCCTCCACCTGCTCGTCGACGAACCACTTGAGCAGATTGCCGGCCGGGTGGTCTTTCTCAGCAGCCGCCAGCGCTACCAACTGGTTGATCCGCTCGGTCGTGTCGACCTCACGCTTGTAGGCATCGTCAAACGCCGACAAGGGCGAATCCCATTCGACCTTGGGACCATCCAAGGGGGTCAGCTTGACTCGCACGCCGCGATCCTTGAGGTGGTCGAAGATTCGCATGGCGTGGCCGTTTTCCTCTTTTGACTGCACGAGCATCCACCGGGCCATGCCGTCGAGACTCTCCTGGTGGAAGTAGGCGGCCATCGACAGGTACAGATGAGCGTTCTCCAGCTCATGTCGCAGTTGGGCGTTCAACGCGTCTTGCAGCTTCTGATTCATCATGGTTCTCGTGCTCCTCGCGAAAACGTAACTTCTGCATCTGCCTGCTGCTCGGATGGTCCGGGCCGATTCGGCCGGCACCTCTGCGAGGTCGAACGCGCCCGCGCGCGGTCATGTCAGCAGGCTGTGAACAGATTCTAGGCGTCCACTTGACGATAATCTCATTTGGATAGGGCAGTTTCAACAGGTGGTTGCAGGCAGCCGCGGCGCGGGTAGGCTGGACGCCGGCCGCGCACGGTTGTGTTGACGGATGGTCGTCATAGCGTGTGCGACAGCCGGCCGGCACCAGGTTGTCTGGTTAGTGGGATCTGCTGATAATGGGGCCGGAATCTGCGGTGGCGACCAAGGGAAGGAGACCAGCGTGAAGGTGCTGATTGTCGATGCAAGTGCCCGGTCTGACGGGCTGACGGCCAGGATGAGCAAGGCTGCCGAGGCAGGCGCCCGCCAGGCCGGTGCGACGGTCGAGTGGGTTTCACTCCAGAAGTTGAAGCTCGAGCGATGCCGGATGTGCGAGCCCAACGGGTGGGGCGACTGCCGGAAGAAGGGCTCTTGCGTCATCGACGACGACTTCGCCGACCTGGTCGAGAGGCTGCGCGGTGCGGATCGGTTCATCTTCGCCACGCCGGTGTACTTCGGCGACCTGTCGGAGTCGGCCCGGGCGATGACGGACCGTCTGCGGCGCATCGGCGTGTGCCCCGAGAACCGTGCGTTTCTGGACAACCTCCCGACCGTGTGTATTGCCGCTGCGGGCGGCGGCGGCGGTGGAACCCCGTCGTGCATGGGGTCGCTGGACAAGGCGCTGACGACGCCCGGATGTTTCGTGGTCGATCTCGTGCCGGTCGCGCGGCGAAACGAGGCCTACAAGGCCGACGTGCTGAAGCTCACCGGGCAGGCCCTGGCCGGTGAGGCACCCGACAGTTGGCCGGAGCGTCAGGGCCGACAGCGCTGATCGCGTTTCGGCACGGTCGCCGCATGGCAAGCGGCACGTATTCTCTGAGCAAAGAGCCGGAGTTCAGGGGCTATGCGAGGCGAGTTAGAGAGATTCTGGCGGCTGTTGAGGCAGCACACCCACGGTCAGCGGACGCTGGGCTTCGTGCGACGTCTGTGGGAGACCGACCGGTGGGCCGACTTCGCCCACTTCCACAAGACGGCCGACACGGTGGCGGAACTCTTCGAGCAGTTTGGACTGGCCGACGTCGAACGGGTCGAGATACCGGCGGACGGGCGACACGAAGTGGGCGACTGGGTGATGCCGCTGGCCTGGGACTGCGACGAAGCGGTGATCGAGATCGCAGATCCGGCGATGGACGAGGCGATCGTCGCTCGACGAAGCGACGTGCCGAACGTGGCGGGTGAATGGTGCGCGCCGACCGAGCCGGGCGGGCAAGTGTTCGATTGCGTGTTTCTGCCTGACGGCAATGCTTCTGCCCTCGAGGAACTGGATGTCCGAGGCAAGCTGGTTTGCACCACCGGACAGTCGCGCCAGATCCGCGGGGTGCTCGCCGAGAAGGGCGCCGCCGGGTGCATCAGCTCGTGGACGCGCAACGAGCGGCTCGCCGACGCCACGCAGTGGATCAACGTCGCTTCGGACCGACCCGGCGGCTGGGGGATGACTGCCTTGGACAGCCGCCAGATCACGCTGGCCGTTACGCGACGTCAGATGGCTCGGCTCGCCGAGTTGGCCGATCGGCACGGCAGGTTGAGGCTGCGCGTGCGGGTAGAGGCTCGACTGTACGAGGGCGCCCTGCCGTTTGTGTCCGCCCGCCTGGCGGGGCAGGACCCGTCCGATCAGGAGGTGATCCTGCTGGGTCACCTTTACGAGCAAGGCGCCAACGACAATGCGACCGGCTGTGCCTCGATTCTGGAGATTGCTCGTTCGCTGGCGGCGGCGGTGGCTGCGGGCCACTTGGCGAGGCCGAGAAGGTCGATTCGCTTTCTGCTGATGGGCGAGTCGTACGGCTCGCTGGCGTATGCGATCCGAAACTTCGAGCGGATGCAGCGGACGATAGCGGGTCTGTGCGTCGATACCGGCGCCGGCCCGCCGGAGCTGGCACGCTGCCACTATCAGATCAATGGTACGCCGTTATGTGCCCGCAGCTTTCTGGACGCGTGGCACGTGACCGTCGCGCGAGAGTACGTCAGACGCTACCGACGCGATCGGCAGGTGACGCTGACCGACTTTGCCCTTGGAACCGACCAGTTATTCAACGATCCGGCGATTGGTACGCCGACCAATTGGGTGATGATCCCAAGCGCCGACGACGTGTGGCACAACTCGGCCGACAGTTTGGAGACGCTCGATGTGCGTGCCCACGAAGACCTGGTGGGCATCGAAGGCGCTACGGCCTATAGCATCGCCGGTGCGGGCGCGCAGGAGACGGCCCTCGCGGCCGAGTTGACTGCCGCGCACGAGTTGGCGCGGCTCGAGGGTCGGCTGCACGACAGGCTGCTCGCCGGCGGCGCCGGTTGGTCTGACCAGGTGGGCGAGGTGATCGTCGACGCGGTGGCTCGATCTGTGCGGTCGGCCGGACAGCTAGCCGGCGACGCGGCTGGTCACGTCGAAGCGGCAGCGGAGGCAGCCCGGGCCCGAGCCGTCGCATGCTTGGCTGACGACAGGGACCGCCGCAAGCGGCTTGGCCTGGCCGATGACCGGGCGGACGACGAGGCCGACGCGACCCGGTGGGATCGGCAGGCGGAGCGGATGGTGCCCCGTCGCAGTCCCGGCCTGGTCGGCTCGTTGAGTCTGGACACCGTACCGGTGGAGCGCTGGGCTGCCGGAGGTATGAGCCACAGCCCGCGGTGGGGCGGGCCTTGTACGATGGCGTGGTGGTGGGCGGACGGAAGGCGAAACGTCCGTCAGATACGCGACGCAGTGCTGGCAGAGGGGGCCAGCCTCGACGGCGTCGACCTGCTGAAATACTTCCAGTTCCTTTCCGACTGCGGGCACGTCACCATCTAGGCGTGTGCATGATGGGCAGCCGGCGAGATGGCGGCGAATCGTCACCGCGCAAGCCACACCTGGCAATGGAACGATCTTGTGTAACGATGCTGAGGGGACGCGTTTTATCTCAAGTTGTGCCGCGCGCTGGACGAGTTATCGGATGGCTCGGCGACGATCGTGGCGCCGGGCGCAGCGAGGGAAGGTTGTGGCGCGAGCACATCTTCAGATCGTCCTGAACCAAAGCGACCTTCCGACCAATCTCAAACACGCACTAACCAGAATCGACGCATCCGTAACTTGCAGCAGGCTAAGCGACGCTCTGATCAGCGGGGTCAGCCGGCGTGCAGACGCCGTGGTGATCGTGTCCGGTCCGAATCAGTCGGCCGCGAGGCCCGCAGTCGAGCGGCTGTTGAATTCGATGGCGGATCGGCCGCGAGCCGCACTGGTCATGACGCCCGCGCCTACGTCGACGCCGTTGACGTTGCGTGGGGTTACATCGGCGCCGGTGGGCTACGTAAACGGCGTTGGGTCGGCCGAGCTGGTGGGTCGTCTGGCGGCGATGATCGAGTATGGGCAAGCGCTTGCCGCGGGGCCCGCCACTCGTCTCGTACGCGAGGCGCGCGAAGCAGGGCAGTTGCAGCGAGACCTCCTGCCTAGCAGCCCGCCGGCGATTCCCGGTTTCTCGGTACGTGTGGTGTACCGACCGGCAGGCGAGGTTTCCGGCGACGTGTACGGTTTCGCCCGAATTGACGCCGATCGTTCGGCCGTCTGGCTGGCGGACGTCTGCGGGCATGGGTTGTCGGCCGCCATGCTGACAGGATTTGTCAAACAGTGCCTGTCGGATTCATTGGCTCTGTCGTGGGGCCGATGTGATGGGCCCGAAGCCGTGCTGCGTCGCCTGAACCGAGAATTGCTGCGGCAAGATCTGGCGGGATGTAATTTTGCGGCCTGCTGTTGGGCCGTGGTCAATCATCAGACCGGTCAGGTGAGTTGGGCGAGGGGGGGCACGCCATACCCGTTGCTGCTGAAGAGGGGCAAGGCTGCGGCTGTGATCCAGTCGGCGGGCACCGTGCTGGGCGCAATCGATGAGCCCGATCTTCAGCCATGCAGCGTGGCCCTGGCGGACGGCGAGTCGATCATCTTCCACAGCGACGGGCTCGATGCTCTGCTGCGAGGCGACACACCGCTGCCGCTCGACTCGGTCGCGCACACGAGGTGGTTTCGGAAGTTGGACGCTGAAAGGGTGGAAGAGGCCCTTACGGGTATTGAGCGCCTGTGCGAGGATCGGCGGGGGGTGCCCGACGACGACCTGTGCGTCGTGGCCATTCAGCGGAAGTAAGGTGACCGCACCCGATAGCGGGTGCGGCGTTTGGGCCGACACGGCCTGGCTGGACTCGGGCAGGGGTTCCGAGCACGGATGGCCAGGGCCTTGCGAAGCTTCAGGTCAATCGTCCGTAAACCCATCCAAACATCCAAGTGGGGCCACACGACGAAGTGGCAGCTTTAACAGGGGAGCCAAACGGTGACGTTTCCGTCCGGTCTGACGAATTCACTTGCTTGACGGCGCCGGATCGAGAAAATGATAGGGTTTCGACAATCGGTCGCGCGGACGTCATGGCCATGAGACTTCGTGGAAGGGCAGGGCATGGAACGAGTTGAGTTGATGCAAGCAATTATGAAGGCCGCCTATCTCGAGGGCGATTTTGTCCTTCGCAGTGGTCAGCGCAGCAAGTACTACCTGGACAAGTACCTTTTTGAAACCGAGCCGGGCATCCTCTCCGAGCTTGGTCGTCTTCTAGCGGCACGTTGCAGCGATCGCACGCAGCGAATCGCCGGGGCCGAGCTGGGCGGCGTGCCGCTGGCAGCGGCGACGTCGATGGCTGCGCGTAAACCCTTCGTGATTGTACGAAACGCCAAGAAGGATTACGGCACGAGCAAGCAGTTGGAGGGGCGGCTTGACCGCGGCGACGTGGTCCTGCTTGTTGAGGATGTGGTGACCACGGGCGGGCAGTTGCTCGAGGCGGCTCGAGCCCTGACCGACGCCGGCGCCGCGGTGGAGCGCATCGTCGCGGTGATCGATCGTGAGCAGGGCGCCCGCGAGCACATCGAGGCTGCCGGCTGGCGGTTCGATGCGCTGTTCACCAAGACCGAATTGGGCATCTCGATCTAGGGTCCGGCCCATGACCGACAAGGGTGCCGACAAACCTGCCAAGCCGAAGCTTCGTCGTGTCTGGTCGCGCAAGCCGACGCAGAGACCTCATTCCACCAGCAAAGGGGCGAAGGGCTACAAGCGGGCCAACGCCAAGCGCGCCCTGCGCAACCAGACGGAACCCGACGGGGCTGATTGACGTCGACAGCAGCGCCGTCTGGCGCGTCTATCCTTCGTCGTGCTGCTCTTCGTCGGTAGGTTGATCGAACTGCAGATCGAGATCTTCCAAGGCCCGCAGAGCCGCCAGTTGCTCGGCATGTTTCTTGCTTGGGCCCCAGGCGCTGGGGAACCGGCGGCCACGGATGCTGACGGCCACCTCGAAGCACTTACTGTGGTCCGGTCCCTGCTCGTCGAGGATCTCATACGCGGGGGTCGCGTTCATATGCCGCTGGGCGTACTGCTGGAGCTGGCTCTTGTAATTATGGTGGTGGTACGAGTTGGCGGCCTTATCGATATGGGGCCCCATATTCTCGAGGATGAACCGCCGGGCCGGCTCGATGCCACCGTCGAGGTAGATCGCGGCGATGCACGACTCGACGACCGCCGCGGCCAGCGAGCCGGGAAGCTGCTCGCGCCCGGTCATTCCCTTTCCGACACGAAGCAGGCTCGTTAACTCGAGGCGGCGCGCAACTCTGGCGCACGTCCGGCGCGACACAACGACGGATTTGATCTTGGTCAGTTCGCCTTCCAGGTATTGCGGATACGTCCTGTAAATCTCTTCGCAGACGACCAGGTCGAGGATGGCATCGCCCAGGAATTCCAGACGTTCGTTGCTACGGAGGCGGCCGTCCGACGCCGAGGCGTGAGTGAGTGCGGCCGACAGAAGGTGCTGGTCACGAAACTGATAACCCAGAGCCTTTTCGGCCCGCTCCGCAACATCCGGATCCATCGCGCATCAACCCACTTGTTGGGGCCGATGGCGAAGACCGCGCTTGCCGGCAGGCCAAGGGCGGCGTTCGCCATGGGCCAGTGTCAAACAGATAGTATACTATCGGACAGCCACGACGTCAAACTTAGCGGGGCGCAGTGTTCGCTCGTCCGCTTGCCCGATTCACCGTCCCGGCGAGGATGGACACGCTTACTGGAGGAAGGCGAAGCGATTGGCCTGTCAGAAGGCTGCCGATCGCGATCGACTCGGGGCCGATTCTGTCCGGGCAGGAGAAGTCATTGACGGAGTGTGGATCGTCGCCGGACAGGAGCTGCGCCTCGACATCAGGGTCGAAGTCCACCCCATGGATCGTTAAATCCACGGGCTGGGTGAGCGAACGGTTGACCACAGCCAGCGAAACCTTGCCTTCGGACGGATCGGCCGTAGCGCATACGTCGACGATGGGTACGTCGTGCCGACTCGGGCGGCTGCCCAGCCCGTGGACTTCCGTTTCGATGGTGGGGCTTTGGCACCAGACGTCCAACCCATAGCCCAGCATGGCTTTGCGATACATCCATAGGGGCCAGTAGATGGTCTGGCGAAACATCCCGTCCGGGCGCGTCATGATCGCTCCCAGCACGTTGACCAGTTGGGCCAGATTGGCCATGGTCACGATGTCGCAGTGACGGATGAACGCGTTAAGGAACTGCGCCACGACCAGCGCGTCGGCCAGATCGTACCGTTCCTCAAGCGGCGGACGGTGGTGGCGATACCACACGTTCCATTCGTCGAATGCAATCTCGACGCGCTTTGTGCTGAGTTGCTCTGCTGCGACCATCTCGATCGCCGCCCGCATCTGGCGGATGTGGTGGTCAACCACGAGACCGTAGGCGAGGTGCGATTGAGGGTCCTGGCAGCCCACGTACAAGTGCAGCGCAAGGTAATCGACGGTGTCCCAGAGCTTGCGCAGCACGGTGAGATTCCAGTCGGGCTGTTCGTTACAGCCGACCGCCACCAGCTTGATGTCGGGGTCGACGCGCCGCATACTTCGGGCGGCGTCGCGGGCTGCGTCTGCGTAGGCGTGGGCGTCCTTGGCCCCGATCTGCCAGTCGCCGTAGAGTTCGTTACCCAATCCCCAGTACCTGACGTTGTGTGGCTCTGCGGAGCCGTTGTCTTGTCGTAGCTGCGTCAGGAAGGTGTCGCAGGTTGCGTTGCAGTATTCAACCCAGTCGGCCGCCTCGGTCGCGTTGCCGTCACCCAGATTCGCGCACAGGTAGGGTTGGGCCTGGAGTTGCCGACACCACAGGATAAACTCGTCCGTGCCGAACTGGTTAGGCTCGACGGTGCGCCACGCCCGGTCCCACCGTCGCGGGCGCCGGTCTGTGCGGCCTACGCCGTCGCGCCAGTGGTAGCCGCTGGCGAAGTTGCCGCCGGGGTAGCGGACAATCGTCGGCTCGAGCTTCGCGGCGGCGTCCAGCACGTCGGTGCGGAAGCCCTGCTGGTCGGCGAGGTCCGATCCCTCTTCGTACACGCCGCCATATATGCAGCGCCCCAGATGTTCGATGAAGTGGCCGTAGATCAGCGGGCTGACCGGACCGATCACCCGGCGTGTGTCGACTGATGCTTCTGCACGCAACATATCACCCTCCCCAGTTCCGCCGAGACGGGCATTGGGTAATATCACCACCCTGGGGTCCGACCGGGGTGGGCAATCTTACCAGTTTTTCCGGCTGCACGCAGGCGGTGCCGCCAAAGATCGGACTGGAATTCGCCCCTTGCGAAGCGCCGGGCGCCGTTTGCGCCGTGCCCGTCAACTGGTCCGATATGTTGGCACAGCCTTTGCTAAAGTTCACTCAGGATGGGAAAAGGGGCCTCGAAAGATCACGGGCTCGATCGAGGGCTTGGGTGCGGAGAAGGTTGCGGAAGGGGACGTAAACGGCTCAGGGGCGAGTCGTGAGGCGACGGACTGACAGGCCAGCCGGTCCGTCGCCCTGTTATGCGCGTCGGCGAAGTCACGGACTCTGGCCGACATTCTGTACCAGAGCCGGATGTTGGTAGCCTCCCACCGGCCGCAGGTCGCGACTGGCCTGCCCGACACATCGCGTCAGATTCTGCGGCCCGAGCCCCAGCGCCAGCACGAGAAGGCCGCACAGGGCCAGACCAACCTTGAGGCTGAACGCCGGCTCGATGGCTGCCTCGCCCACCGGTCGGGCCAGGTAGCACGCCCCGACGATGCGGAGGTAATACGCGGCTGCAATGGCTGAGTTGATTACGGCGATCACGGCCAACGCGATCATCGCAGGGCGATCGGTGGCCAGGGCCGATCCGAACACGTACACCTTGGCCAGGAAGCCGCCCGTCGGCGGGATGCCCATCAGTCCGAACACGCACACCGCCAGAATCAGCGCCGCCACGCCGTCGCGCCGCGCCAGACCGGCGATGTCGTCGAGATCCTCCGCCTCCTGGCCTCGGACCTTCAGGTAGGCCAGCACGGCGAATGCCCCCAGATTCATCACAGCGTACACGGAGATGTAGAACAGCATCGCCGTCACGCCGTCGCGCATGGGCTCACCGCCCAGCGGACCGACGAGAAGCCCGATAAGCATGTAGCCGCTGTGTGCAACGCTCGAGTAGGCGAGCATCCGCTTGACGTTGCGCTGAAGCAGGGCCAGCACGTTGCCGACGGTCATGGTTGCCGCCGCCACAACCCAGAGCAGCCAGAAGGGAGGTCCTTCTAACGGCCAACCGCTTAACGCCACCAATTTGATCAGCGCGATCATCCCGGCCATCTTAGGCAAGAAGCCGAGCATCCCGGTCACGGGCGCCGCGGCTCCCTGGTATACGTCGGCTACGTAGAAGTGCAGCGGCACGGCTGCGATCTTGAATGCCATCCCCGCGACCGAAAGCGTCAGCCCCACGATCACGAGGGGATCGGTCATCCCGCGGCGGGCAATGGCGGCTGATACGTGCGTCAGGCTGGTGCTGCCGGAAATCCCGTACAGGAAGCTGAACCCGTAAACGGTCATGGCCGCAGCCATCGCTCCAAGGAAGAAGTACTTCACACCCGCTTCCTCGGCGCGCAGATGGTTTCGCCCCATCACCACCAGGACGTAGGTGGGCACGCTTACCAGTTCGAGGGCCAGAAACAGCAGGAGCAAATCGTCGGCCGCACCGACCAGCAGCACTCCCAGCGTCGAGAACATCAGCATGGCGAAGAACTCGCCGCGCTGCCCCGAGGCGGGCAGGTGCCAGGCCACCAGCAGCAGCAGGGACGACACCGCCAAGCCTACCAGCCGCGTGATCCATGCCAGCCACCCGATGCGAACGCCGCCGAGCCATTGGCCGTCCGGAGCGGTGCGGATCGCCAGGGCAAACGCCCCCAGCAACACCAGCAGGGCTAGGCCCGCCGTCGCGTCGCGCCACGATCGCCGTGTGGCTACGCCCATCAGCAGAACGATCATGGCCCCGGCGGCCACCACCAGTTCCGGTGCCAGCAGGTCAAGGTAATCCATGGGTTGACCTCCCAGCAGGGGTTCGACTCGTGTCGGGTGGATGAGTTGCCCACTGAGCTACCGACTGAGCAGCCTGCGCTGGACCCCCGCCCGGGCGCGGCAATCGTTGCAGAGCGGGCTGATCGGCCTCGGCGATATTGCGTGGCAAAACCGGTTGCTGCGGCGTCGGCGCGGCGTAGATACGGGCCAGCACCTGCCGCTCGATGGCTGGCTCCATTGAGTCCAGCAAGGGCTTGGGCACCACACCCAGAAGCAGGCACAACACCGCGATGGGGGCGAGCACGCCGACCTCGCGACGGGTCAGATCGGCTGACAGCCCACCGGACAGGTCCGGCGTATGCTCGGGCTCGATGATCGGGCCGAACAGCACGCATCGGCACATCCACAGCATATACACGGCACTAAGCACGATGCCCGTGGCCGCGGCGACAGCGTACGGTACGCCCAATGGGCCATGCACCGTGGCGCCGGCGAACTGGGCCGTCTTGGCCGACGTGAACGTGCCCAGCAGGACGAGGAACTCGCTGACGAAACCGTTCAACCCGGGCAGGCCGATGCTGGCCAGTGTGAAGACAATCAGGAAGAAGCTCATTACGGGCATACGCCGCGCCAGGCCACCGATCTGGTCGATGTTGCGCGTGTGGTAGCGTTCGTAAATCATGCCGACGACAAGGAACAACGCGCCGGTCGATAGCCCGTGGTTGATCATGTACATCACCGAGCCGCTGAGGCCCGCCGTCTTCATGCTGAACATCCCCAGGATGCAGAAGCCCAGGTGCGAGACCGAGGAATAGGCCACCAGTTTCTTGATGTCGCGCTGCACCCATGCGCACAGGGCGCCATAGATGATCCCAGCCACCGCCAAAACGCCCATAAAAGGCGCGAAGCGGACAGCCGCATCCGGCAGCATGGGCAGGCTAAAGCGCAGGAATCCGTAGGTGCCCAGCTTGAGTAGCACGCCCGCAAGGATCACGCTGCCGGCCGTCGGCGCTTCGGTATGCGCCAGCGGCAGCCACGTGTGCACGGGAAACAACGGCACTTTGATCGCGAACCCGGCTAGGAACGCTACGAACAGCCACCATTGCACATTGGTGGGTAGCAGTCCCCTTGCTGAAAGACTGTATAGGGTTTCCAGGTCGAAGGTGAAGCGCGCGGGGACGGTGTGCTGGTACGCCAGCCAGGCCAGGTACAGAATGCCCGCGAACGTCAGGACGCTGCCGGCAATGGTATAAATGAAGAACTTGTTGGCAGCCCGCGTTCTTTCGGGTCCGCCCCATATCCCGATGACCAGGAACAGCGGCACGAGCGTAAACTCGAAGAAGATGTAGAACAACAGCAGGTCCATGGCGCAGAACACGCCCAGCATGCCGCAGTGCAGAACCAGCAGGAGCGCGTAATACTCCTTCACACGCTCGCGGATACCGGAGAAGCTGGCCCAGATGGCCAGCGGCGTCAGCAGGGCGGTCAGGCCCAGCAGCCAGGCGCTGATGCCATCAAGCCCCACGTGGTAGCGTATGTCGATGCTGGGCAGGGCACTGCCCGCCCCGCCGATCCAGGCTACGTTCTTCTCGAGCACATACTCGCCGTCGAGCCCGACCTGCCAGAACAGCCCCAGCGCCACCGCGACCACTGCCAAATCCAGTACAGCCACAGTCAGCGCCGTGCGGCGAATCGCCCGGCTAGCGTCGGCCGGCAACAGGCACACCAACCCCGCACCCGCCAGCGGCAGGAAGATGACAATCGTGAGAATCCACTCGCCCAGCAGCTCGATCATGAAGCCACCAGCCAACCGATCAGGATCGCAGCCACGCCGATCGCCATGGCCAGCGCATAGCCCTGCACGGCCCCGCGCTGGAACTCTCGCAACAGAAACCCTGCCGCCCGCGGGATTGCCGTGATGATCCACAGCAGTCCGTCGATTACGTAGTTGTCGCAGCCGAACATCCCGCGCCCCAGTCCGTGCAGCGGTCGCACGATCACTTGGTCGTACACCTCGTCGACGTAGTACTTGTTGTGCAGGAGTTGGTACGCAGTTCTCGCCCGGTCGGCGATACCGCGGGCGAGTTGCGGCCATGCTCGGTAGAGGATCCACGCAGTGATGATGCCCACCACGGCCAGTGCGGCCGAGGCAAGCATGATCCAGTGGGCACTACTGTCATGCCCATGTGATGCGTGGCCTGTCACCTCAACGACAGGCGAGAGGAACTTGTCGAAATGCCAGTAGCCGGCGAAAACGGCGCCGACGGCCAGCACGATCAGTGGCACGGTCATCCACCGGCTCGACTCGTGTACCGCCACACCTTCCGGCGCGGTCTCGGGCCCCCAGAACGCCCGGAAAATCATGCGGAACGTATAGATCGCCGTCAGTAGGGCCGTGAACAACCCGAGTGCGCCGAAGATGGGGTGAAGCTGCCAGGCTGCATGGATGATCTGATCTTTGCTGAAAAAGCCAGCCGTCAAAGGAAAGCCCGCCAAGGCCAGACCGCCTGCCACAAAGGTAATCCATGTCACGGGCATCCGGCGTCGCAGCCCACTGAACTGCCGGATGTCTATCACACCGGCGAGCGCGTGCATCACGCTGCCGGCTCCCAGAAACAGCAGCGCCTTGAAGAACGCGTGCGTGTAGAGGTGAAAGATCGCAGCAGCCGGCGCCACAGCTCCCAGCGCCAGAAACATATAACCCAACTGGCTGATGGTTGAGTACGCCAGGATGCGTTTCATGTCGTATTGGGCCAGCGCGATGGTTGCCGCAAACAGCGCCGTCACCGCGCCCACCGAAGCGACGACCGGCAGGGCGATTTCTGACGTGGCGAAGATCGCCCCGCAGCGGGCGACCATGTACACGCCCGCGGTGACCATTGTGGCTGCGTGGATCAGGGCCGAGACGGGGCTGGGGCCTTCCATCGCGTCGGGCAGCCAGACATACAGCGGAATCTGCGCGCTCTTACCAATCGCGCCGCAGAAGAGCAGCAGCGCAATGGCCGTCACCGCCGCGCCGCTCAGTTCGCCGATATGGGCGAATACATACGTGTAGTCCAGGCTGCCCAGCTTGAGGTAAATCAGCAGCACGCCGAGCCCGAACCCGAAATCGCCAATGCGGTTGACCACGAACGCCTTCATCGCTGCCGACCGCGCGGCCGGGCGCTCGTAGTAAAAGCCGATCAGCAGGTAGCTGCACAGGCCCACCGCCTCCCAACCCAGGTAGAGCAGCAGGAAGTTGCCGGCCAATACCAGCACACACATCGAGAAGACGAACAGGCCCATATAGGCGAAGAAACGTTCGTAGCCCCGCTCGGGACGGTCGCCGTGATGACGCATGTAACTGCGCGAATATATCACCACCAGGCTCGAAACGCTGGTCACCGTCACGAGCATGATCGCGGTGAGCGGATCGATCCGAAAGCTAACGGTCAGCCACGAGCCTTCGCCGGTGGAGATCCAGTCGTAGATGTGGTAGCTGTGCTCATACTGGGCAGGTTCGAGCTGGCGCACGCCCATCAGCAGTCCGGCTGACGCGACAAAGGCCAGCACCACACCGGCAATGACCGGCCAATGCGATCGCCCTCGCAGCCAGATCGGCCCGAGCGCGCCGGCCGCGATCGCGCCGAGCAGCGGCAGCACGGGGATCAGCCAGGCATTGTCCACAAAGAAACGCATCTCAACCGTCTCTCCGATCAGGTTCAGCCTCGCATCGATCTCCAGGCCTCGGCATCGAGCGTGGCCTGTCGTCGGAACAGCACCACAATCAAAGCCAGCGCCAGCGCCGCCTCCACCGCTGCAATCACCAGCAGAAACATGGCGAACGCCTGACCATCGAGGTTTCCGTGATACCGGCCGAACGCCACCAGGTTCACCAGTACGCCCTGGAACATCACCTCTGTCGATAGGAACATAACGATGAGATTTCGCCGACTAAGGAAGCCGACCAGGCCGAGTCCAAACAGGATCGCACCAACGACCATGTAACAGGATGGCTGGGTCATGTCTGCTGGGCCTCCTGGATGTCTGAGTCGCGACGTACGATGTAGATGGCGCCCACAATCGCCACCAGCAAGAGAACGCCAGCCACCTCCAGCGAGATGGCATACGTGCTGAGAAGCACACTGGCGACGGCGACGGTATTGCCCTCCGGCGCCGGTGTGGTGACGATCGCATCGGTCCAGCGCGTCTGGGCGATCACGCCACAGATGGCGGCTGTCAGCAGAAAGCCCGCAGCCACCGCTGCGGTCGGTTCGCGCGTCGCTGCGTCGTACTCGGTGGCACGCGACTGCTGCGCGAGCATGATCACAAACACGTACGTCACCACGATCGCCCCGGCATAGACGATAACCAGGGCGGCGGCCAGGAACTCGGCCTCGGCCAGCACGAGCAGGCCGGCCACCGCCAGCACCGTCACCACCAGATACAGCGCGGCGTATACCGGACGGGTCGTCGTGATCACCCGTCCAGCCGAAAGGATGGCCAGCAGTGCGAAGACGTAGAAGAAACCGTTGATGCCCGCGCCCGCTGCGAGGCGGCCTGTCAGATCGGTCAGCAGCAGAGCCACGCCGCCGATTGCCAGGACCGCGCCGGCGCGGGCGTAGCGCCCATGCGCACGCGGGCAGAGCAACACCAGCCCCACCGCAGCGGCGAACAGCGTTGCGTATACTCCGTAAGCCAGTTCTGCCTTCACTCTGCCGTGTCCGCGCCCGTTCGGGCCTGGTCGCGCCGGGCCCGTCGCCGCGCTAGCCCGACTTCTGGCCGATCCTGTATCCGGTGATCGACGGGCTCTTGCGCGGCTTGATCTCCTTGGTTCGGTCGTACACTTCTAACAGCTTTTCTTTATCGAGAATCAGCGACTCGCGCGTCCAGCCCACCAGGTCGTGGTGCGTGGTCAGCTCGATCGCATCGACCGGACAGGCCTCTTCGCACATCCCGCAGAAGATGCACCGCAGCTCGTCGATATCGAAACGCACTGGATATTTGTCGCGATCGGGCCACGGCGCTACGTCGCCGACGATATGAATGCAGTGCGCCGGACAGGCCGTCGCACACATGAAACACGCCACGCACGCGACGCGGCCCTGCTCGTCGCGATTCAGCCTGTGCAGCCCCCGGTGGATCCGCACGGGCACGTCGCGCTTCTGCTCGGGATACTGCACGACGAACTCGTCACGATAGCGCTTGGTGACAAGATGCCGGAGCGTCCGCTTCATGCCCGCGAAGATCGCCGGCAGATAGATGCGCTCCATCCGCCTCAGCTCCGGCTGGTCGACGACGATCACGTCGGTCTCTTTCCAGTCGGCCATTACTGCACCTTACCCACACGGAGGATCGCCCGGTTCGGCTCGTCTCTTGCCGTGGTGATCTCCGTCGTGGTGCGAGCGCCGTCGACGCCTTGCGCCGTGACGCGATGACGTACCCTGAAAACTCGAAGGGTCACCGTTCCATCGGCCTGGGTAACCGCTGCTTCGCGGGTCCACCACGCGTGCTTGATCAGCTTGAGCAGACGCTCGTAGACGGGCTTGGGACTTTGGTCCTTGCGCAGCAGGCCCGCCGGCGCCCCTTGCCACGCGTGGTAGTCGCTGAAATCCCACCAGGTGATCGCCTCAACCGACGGATGGCTGAACAGCACGCGGTAGAGCTTTTCGACATAGTCCGCCTGCGCCCGCTCGCCTTCCGGCGTGGTGTCCCACCCGGACCTTGTGGCAGACCAGTCGTCGTCGGTCTTCGCCGAACCGCTCAGCACGGTCAGTTCCGTAAAGTGCAGGGGCACGCCGAATTTGGCGAACCGTTCGCACACGGTCCATACCCTCGTCAGGGGCCAGGTTTCCTTGTGCATGTGGCTCTGGATGCCGATTGTGTCGTACAGACGGCGGCCGCCTTCATCGACCAACTCGCGGATGACCTGCTCGTATCGATCACCGACCTCATAGTCATTGATCAACAGGACGGCTTTGGGGTTGGCGCGGCGAGCGGTGGCGAATGCCTGCCGCACGAACTCGCTGCGTCCCAGTGCTTTGATAGCCGCCGTCAGTTTCTTGCCGCCAATGTCCGGGCGATCGAACGCCGCCGCCTCGTTGACCACGTCCCAGACGTCGATCTTCCCGGCAAAGGTGGTAACGCAGTCGGCGATACGCTCCATCTGCATTCCGGCGACCTGTTTAGGGTCGTCCGGCAGCCAGGCTGGCTCGCCGTAGTTCCACGCCAGCGGATGCCCCTTCGTCCGGATGCCGTGCTGATTGCACCAGTCGGCTACTTCGGCCATCTGTGGGTGGATCGGCCGACCGCGCTCACGCTCGTAGGCCCACCAGTAGAACGGCAACGTGGCGTAATTCAGCAGTTCGGCGAAGCGCTCGCGATAAGCTTGCTCGGCGGCCGGGTTTTCCGGCTGGCGCCACGTGAAGATGTTGCATCCGAACAGGAACTCGTGGCCGATCTGCTCGACGCTCACCCGCACATTCGGCAACGGCGCGCCGTCCGCGTCGAGCACGGTAACCTGGAGGTCGACCTTCCGATGGCGCTCGATGCGCGAATCGGCCCCGGCGAGGATCTCAGCCTCATCAGGACGATCGGTCTGGCAGGTTACTTGAGGCATCAGCAGTATCGCGACAGTCAGCCACACGTTGTCAGCTATCCGATCTTGCAGCGGGCTTAACGCGCACCGGCGCCAGACCCACCTGCCGGCCCGTCACCGGCTCGCCCAGCCACGGCACCAGCATCAGCACGAACAGCAGCACCACAAGGTTCAATACCGGCGCCCACCACGAGACGGCCCGGTCAACATACACCAAGGCGCCGGCCACAGCCACCAGTGCCAAACCTGGCGGCACGAGGCCACGCCACGCCATCCGGAGCAACTGGTCGAAACGGAAACGAGGCAACGACCATCGCACCCACATGAACAGGAATATCAGCAGGCAGACCTTGCCAAGCGTGATTCCCAAACGCAGCAAGGCCGCCAGCGGGTGCGGCGAGCCGTCCAGCCATCCCAACCATGCAAGCCACGTGACGTGTTCGGCAAGCCACCCGCCGAACGGCACGAGTTGCCAGCCGCCCAGGAACAACACCACGACAAACGCACTTCCGACGATCATGTGAACGTATTCGCCCAGGAAGAACAGAGCGAACTTCATCGAGCTGTATTCCGTGTGGTACCCGCCCACCAGTTCCTGCTCGGCCTCGGGCATGTCGAACGGAAGCCGGTTGGTCTCGGCGAACAGGCTTATCAGGAACAACAGGAACGCCAGCGGATGCAGCAGGGCGTTCCACGTGGTGGTGATCTGAACGCCGACGATCTCCTCGAGCCGAAGGCTCCCCGACGTCAGAACGACCACGATGATCGCCAAGCCCATCGGCACTTCGTAGCTGAGCATCTGAGCGGCAGCGCGGACCCCGCCGAAAAACGAATACTTGTTATAGCTGGCCCAGCCGCCCAGCAGTACGCCGTACACTCCCGTCGAGCCGAAGGCCAGAATGTACAGCAACCCGATGTCGAGACTGGCGACCTGGACCGGCAGTGCGTGGTCGCTCCAAGGCCATTGAAGCGTACCCGCCCAGGGAATGACCGCGAAAATCACCAGCGGTACGAAAAACGCCACGCACGGCGCCAGCACGAATAGCGGACGGTCCGCGCCGGCGGGAGTGAAGTCTTCCTTCACGAAGAACTTGACCGCGTCGGCCACCGGCTGGAGCAAACCGCGAAACCCCACCCGATTGGGGCCGTATCGATCCTGAATCCAGGCGCTGATCTTCCGCTCGAAGTAGATGGAGTACATCACCATGAACATGATGATGCCGATCAGAACCAGCATCACCAGGATGGAAAAGCCCAACGGATCGGCCAGGATGGATTGAACAAACTCGATCATGCCGGTTGAATGCACTCCTGCGCTAGCACCTGCCGGTGGCCACAAACTCCCTGTTCAATGAGCGAACACCGGTTCGGGCGTCGCCTCGACCACGTCGGAAAAGCCTGCGTCCTGCCGCGCCATCATCTCTCGCACGCGCCCGCCAGAGTACACTCCGGTAAAGCCTGCCAACTCGAAAAGATACTGCCCATCGATCTGCGCCCCGTCGGGCGGCTGGATCGCGCGATCGAACGCCTGCAATTGCCCGGCATGGTTGACGAAGGAGCCTTCGCGCTCCGCCCAACTGCACGCCGGCAGCACCAAGTCGGCTTTCTCGCAGAGCTTGCTGGGGAAAATGTCCTGCACCGCAAGCCACGCCAGTTTTTCCGCCGCGGCGACCAGATCGTCGGTCACCCAATTATCGGGATAGCCACCTACAACCCAAGCAGCCAGCAACTCGCCCGCAGCCGCCTGACTGACGAACTGCTGGAAATCCATCGTCGAGCCTGCGGCCGCCTGCAAAACCCTTTCCACACCGCGCCGGTTGGGGCATTTTTCGGCGCGGATCGTAAACTTCGCGTCGCCCGGTTCGCACCCAACCGGGAAGTGCTCGTCGTCGCCTGTCCGCGGAACATGCCCCAGCACCAAATGAGCTTCGGGTGCTGCCTTGCGGATAAGCGTGGCCAACAGCCAGGCCTCCTCACAGCTCATCATCGGTGACAGCACCGCCGCTGTTCGCTGCCCGCCGTGGCGCTGCACGGCCTGCATCAGCCGGAAACGCACCACTAGCGGTACGTCTCGCCATGCGATCGGCTCGAGATGGCTGCCGCGACGCGCCTGTGGGCGCGTCAGCCGACGCGGGTCGTGGATGAACTTGTAGCCGAACCGGCCATCGTCGCACATCCACCAGTCGTTTACCTGATCGTTGTAGCGCGGTTTGAGCCGCCACACCCGTCCTTTGTTGTGGTCGATGCGGATGTTGCAGCCCACCGAGCATACCGGGCAAATGCTCTTGGCTGATTGGAGTTCCCACACCCGCTGCTGCATCAGAAAGTCCTTGTCCAGCAGCGCTCCCACCGGGCAGATATCCACCACGTTGCCTTGGAGCTTGTTGTCCAGCGCCATGCCCTCGAACACGTCGATCTCGCAGCGATCCCCGCGATTGACGATGCACAACTCGCGCGTCCCGCTGATCTCGGCGCAGAAGCGGACGCATCGCGAGCACAGCACGCACCGGTCCTGATACAGCAGCGTGCGCGGGCCGATGTCCTTCTTTGGATTGACGTGCTTGGCCTCCAGCATCCTGCCATATCCGCGGCCGAACCGCAGCGAATAGTCCTGAAGCCAGCATTCGCCCGCCTGATCGCACACGGGACAGTCCAACGGGTGGTTCAGCAGGAAGTACTCCATCGCCTGCTCGCGCGCGGCGTGCACCTTCGGGCTGTCAAACCGCACCACCATGCCGTCGCGCACCGGCGTCTGACACGATGGGAACAGCTTCGGTGCCCAGCCCATCTCGCCGGTCTGCGGGTTGGGCATCATCATTTCCATCAGGCACAGCCGGCATGACGCGACAACCGACATGCCGGGGTGATAGCAGTAGTGCGGCACGTCCCAGCCGCCCTCCAACGCCGCCCGCAGGACGGTCACCCCGTCGCGACACTCGACTTGCCGGCCATCTATTGTGATTGTCGCCATCTCAGGACTCTGCTTCTCTTGCGAACCGGCTGTTTGGCGGCCGTTTCTCCGCCAAGCGTTTGCCGCGTCATCCGCCAGGTTGCGGCTGTCTGGCCATGGCGCGATCGTACAGGGCCGGGTTGGTCTGACGCATGACCTGCTCGGCCCGGCCCGGCGTCTGCCGCCGGATGTGGTCCTCAAACTCGGCGCGGAACTTGGTCACGATGCTCCGCACGGCGTAGGCGGCACCGTCCGACAGTCCGCAGATGCTCAATCCGGGCATCATGCCCATTGTCTGTGTAACCTCGGCCAGCAGGTCTAGGTCCTCGGGGCGGCCGGCGCCCGCCGCCAGGCGCGCCGTCACCTTATACATCCACGCCGTTCCCTCACGACATTGCGTGCATTGACCGCACGACTCATGCGCGAAGAATCTTGTGACGTTCAGCAGCACCTCGCGCATGTCGGTCTGATCGTCCATCACCACCATGGCGGCTGTGCCCAGACCGAGCAGTCCATACTTGCGGGGGTCGTCGAAGTCCATCTTCATATCCAGCTCGTCGGCCGTCAGCCAGCCTACCGAAAAGCCTCCGGGGTTAACGGCCTTGATCCGACGCCCGTCGCGCATGCCCTGGGCGAACTGCTCGCCCTCGATAAGCTCACGCACCGAAATCCCGAGCGGGGCCTCGTAGCAGCCGGGGCGCTTCACGTGTCCGCTCACGCAGTAGAGCTTCGGACCGGCCGAGCCCGGTGTTCCAATACTGCCAAACCACTCGGCTCCGCGCTCGATGATGTGCGGCAGGCAGCACAACGTCTCGACGTTGTTGACCACGGTAGGCTTGCCGAACAGCCCGGAGATGGCCGGGAACGGCGGCTTGATGCGAGGCCAGCCTCGCTTGCCCTCGATGGATTCAATTAGCCCGGTTTCCTCGCCGCAGACGTAGGCGCCGGCTCCGCGATGGATTACACACTCCATGCTGAAATTGCTGCCCAGAATGTTCCGCCCCAACAGACCGGCAGCATAGGCTTCATCCACCGCTTTTTGCAGAATGTGGAACGGCTCGTGATATTCGACTCGGAGATAGACGTAGGCCGTCGTCGTGCGCGTCGCCAGTCCGGCAATCAGCATCCCCTCGATCAATTGGTGCGGATCCTGCTCGATCAGCACGCGGTTGTTGAACGTGCACGGCTCGGCCTCGTCGGCGTTGACGCACAGGTAGGTCACCTTGCGGTCCGGCGGGAGGAACCCCCACTTGACCCCGGCGGGAAAACCCGCACCCCCGCGCCCGCGCAAGTTCGCCTCTCGCACCTCTGCGACGACCGCGTCGGGGCGCATCCCCAATGCCTTGCGGAGAGCCTGATAGCCGCCGCGCGCCCGATAGGTGTGGATGCTTTGCGAGTCGGCAACACCTGCGTTCCGCAGCAGCACTGGCTCGAACGTATCGCCCATCGACACCGTCAACCTTCCCGCGCCCCGCCTGGCTGTGCTTCAGGCGACACGCCGTCGTATAAGCCGCTGCGAGGGGTATCCACCTTGTCGTTATCCGGATCGGCCAGGATCTTGGGCACATCCTCGGGTCGAACGCGACAATGTTTCCTCTCGCCGATCAACACGCACGGAGCGTCCTCGCATTGACCGATGCATTCCTCGGTCATCAAGCTGTACTCACCGTCGGCGGTGGTCTGGTGCTCGTCGATGCCCAGGTGTTCCTTGAAGGCTTCCAGGACCTGTTCGCCTCCCACCAGACTGCAACTGAGACTCCGGCACACGACGATCACTTTGCGGCCGCGCGGCTTCGTCCAGAAGTGGCTGTAGAAACCGACCGCGTCGAACACCTCTGACGGGTGCAGGCCCAGCACTTCGGCGATCTCCTTCTGCGCCTGGGGCGACAGGTGGCCCAGCGTGTCCTGCACCACGTGCAAAGCCGGCAGCAACGCCGCCCGTGCCGTTTCGTATCGCCCCACGAACGAGCGGATCTTCTGCTTGACCGCATCGCTCAGCAGAGCGGTCGCGTCCGGCCGAATCGACGACTGCGTTCTGTTTATTGTCTGCCAGGCCATGGTTCCATGTGGGCTCAGCCCGTTGGGTCTCCGGTTTTCCTTTCTATCGATCCAGCTCGGCCGCGATTATGTTGATGCTGCCCAGGATCGGCGGCACGTCGCTGATCTGGTGTCCCACGATCAACTGCGGATAACACTGGTAGTTGATAAAGCTCGGCGGCCGGCACCTCGCGCGGTACGGCGCGTTCCCGCCGTCGCTCACCAGAAAGAAGCCCAACTCGCCGTTAGGCGACTCGATCGCACCGTAGACCTCGCCCATCGGCGGGGTGAAGCCGCGGTTGGTCATGATCTTCTCAAAGTGGTGGATGAGTCCTTCGATGCTGAAATACACCTCGGACTTTGATGATAGCGTCTTCTTGCCATCCGGCTCGGCGTTAACCGATCCAGCCGGGATGTTGTCGATCAATTGCTCCACGATCGACAGGCTCTGCCGCATTTCCTCCACGCGCACCAGATAGCGCGAGTAGACGTCGCCTCCGGTTGCGATCGGCACCTTGAACTGCGGCGGCGAGGCCCCGGCGCCGTCCCAGTTGTGCTCGTAGCAGAGGAACGGTTCGTCCTTGCGCAGGTCGCGCTTCACGCCGCTTGCCCGGGCCATCGGGCCTGTCAGGCCCCAGTCAATCGCGTCATCGTGGCCGACGACGCCGATCCCTTTGGTCCGCTCGATGAAGATGCGGTTCCGCGTCAGCAGAACCTCCATGTCGTCGATCGCCTCCGGCACACGCTGGCAGAGGCTTTTGACGTGGTCGGGCCACGCGTCCGGCATGTCGTGCATCAGCCCACCTACGCGGGTATAGCTGGTGGTGAAGCGGGCACCGCAAATTTCCTCAAACAGGTCGTAGATCCATTCTCGCGGTTTAAACTCGTAGAGAAAGACGGTCATGGCCCCCACGTCGAGGCCCATGGCCCCCAGACACAACAGATGGTCCTGAATGCGTGCCAGTTCCAGGATCACCGTTCGAATGGCCTTGCACCGTGGGGTGATCTCGATGTCGAAGAGCTTCTCGCACGCGTGGTGCCACGCGATGTTGTTGGCCATCGGCGAGACGTAGTTCATCCGGTCGGTGACCGTGACGTACTGGTCATACGTGTGATGTTCGCCCAGCTTCTCGAATCCGCTGTGCAGGTATCCGATGTGCGGCGTGCAGGCGACCACGCGCTCGCCGTCCAGTTCCAGAACGAGCTGTAGCGTGGTGTGCGTGGCGGGGTGCTGCGGGCCGAAATTCAGCGTCCACCGCTCGACGCGCCGGTCCCGCCCGGGCTCGACCATCGTGCGACTTGTCGCCTGCCACTCATCCATCATCGTCGTTTCAGACTGTCTGCTCCCACGTTCATATCCGTTCGCCATCCCCATTGTGCGGGCGGTTTAACCTCGTCTATGCGTGATCGCGCCCGATTACCGGATAGCTCTCACGCTCACCCAGGCCGCGCAACGGATAGTCCTTCCGCAGGGGATGCGCCCCGAAGCCCTCCCACGTCAGGATCCGCCGCAGGTCCGGATGGCCCTCAAACACAATCCCGAACAGGTCGTACACCTCCCGCTCGGGCCAGTCGGCTCCCTTCCAAATGCCCGTCACGCTGGGCACCTTCGGATCCGGATCGTTCACAAAGCACTTCACCCAGAGTCGATGGTTGTGCGTCAACGATAACAGCCCGTACACGACGGCAAACCGGTCCGTCGCGCCGGGAAACTGAAGGTAATCGACCCCCGCCAAATCCGACAATTGCTCAAACTTGCACCGCGGGTCGTGCCGTAGAAACGTCATCACCTCCAGGAGTCGGTCCGGCTGCACGCGGATGCAGACCTGATCCCCGCCGGCCTTCAACACCTCCGGCGCAAGGTCGAACCGCTCGCCGTAGCTCTCGGCCAGCGCCTGGACGGCGGGATGGTCGGCGACGACCTGTTTTGTGGACACATCCGCCTGCGCCTCGCTCAACCTTCCTGCCCTCCCTCGGTCGCGGGCGACTGCGACGGCGACCGTGGTTCGACGCGAATGCGCAATCCCCGGCCTCGCTGGTGGCTTGGCCGTGCGCCGCCCTCATTGATGATGCGCTGGATGGTCATCAGGCCTTCCAGCAGAGTCTCCGGGCAGGGCGGGCATCCGGGTACGTAGACGTCCACCGGCATGAATTGATCGATGCCCTGTACGACGGCGTACGTGTCGAACTCCCCTCCGCTCGAGCAGCACGCGCCCATCGAGATGACCCATTTTGGCTCGGTCATCTGCGTGTAAATCCGCTGCAACACGGGCATCATTTTGATGGTCACGCGTCCGGCCACAACCAACAGATCGCACTGCCGCGGGGTGAACCGCATCGCTTCGGCACCGAAACGGGCGATGTCGAAGCGGCTTGCCGCCGTCGCCATCAGCTCAATGCCGCAGCAGGCCGTCGCGTAGGGCAGAGGCCAAAGCGAGTTCCGCCGCGCCCACGCCAGCAACTTTTCCAGCCGGGTCAGCGCGTAGCCGGGCTCTCCGGTGCGTCCCGGTCCCCCCGTCGGCCCGGTCAACTCCACCGGAGCACTCCTTTCCGCCATGCGTACAAGTATCCAATCAGGAGGATGAGTAGGAAAATCCCCATCGTTGCCAGGAGAAACGTCTTGTCGTACCCGGCTTCAATCAGCGCGGCGGCCGTCGGCCCTCCTTCTTCGGGGCCACGCGACACCCGCCCGTACAGCGGCGCCCATGGCCAGAAGAACACCACCTCGACGTCGAAGAGAAGGAACAGCATGGCAATGACGTAGAATCGGACGTTGAAACGCTGCCGCGCATCACCCGTTGGCGCCACGCCGCTTTCGTATGGGCTGTCTTTGGTAGGCCCCCCCCGGCGCGGACCGATCAGGCGGCTGGCCGCCACGATGCCGGCGCTCATCGCTGCCGCAATCAACAGCAAAATCAAAACCGGCCCATAACTGTCAACGTCCGCCATGAGCGTATGGCACGACGACACAGGCTACCTCTCCGAATTCACAAATGCGGCCCGTACTGCCCGAACTCGACGCCGAGACCGAATGGTCGCCGACGTTTATACAGATCACACGCCTCGGACGCAACAAATCAACCCGACGCCGCGCTAGACTCGCCAAGGGCTCGTAGCACCTGCCTCGGTCGTGTCCTGGTCGTCGAGTTGCCAGCGCAGCCGCACATGTCGAACGAGCGCCGGCACGACCGGGGCGATTACCGTCTTCGCTTCCGCAGCACCTGCACAATCTGGCGTATGTGTTCCGGGCCTGTGCCGCAGCAGCCACCAATGACGTTTGCCCCTGCTTCAATCAAGGCCGGAACCTTTGCAGCATAGTCCTCCGGGTGCTCCTTATACACGACCTGCCCGCCGTCGAGTTCCGGCACACCGGCGTTCGGTTTGGCCCAGATCGGAAGATCCGTCGCTTCGCGCAACAGAGCTGCAACCTTGACGTAGTTCTCCACGCCTGCACCGCAGTTGCATCCGACCATGTCGGCGCCGGCCTGGGTCAGGGCTTCGGCGGCCTGGCGCGGACTCACTCCCATCATGGTGTCGGTCTGGTCGGGGCCCGAGTCGAACGTCATGCACGCTACCACGCCCAGGTCGGTCTTGTCCTTGACCGCTCGAACGGCCGCCAGCACCTCGGCCAGTTCGGTCATGGTCTCCAGGACGATGGCGTCGGCGCCGCCCCGCGCCAGCTCTTGAGCCTGCTCGGCGAACGCCTGATAGACCTGCTCCTCCGTGGCCTCCCCGACCATGATGATCTTGCCCGTGGGCCCGACCGATCCGAAGACCGCGACGCTGTCGCCTGCCGCCTCCTTGCTCAATCGCGCACCAGCCTCGTTGAAGGCAGCAACGTGGTCCTCAAAACCGTGCTTGCCGAGGGTGAAGCGGTTGGCGCTGAACGTATTGGTCAAAATAATCTGCGAGCCCGCCTCGACGTAAGAAGCCGCCACCGACCGCACCGCGTCCGGATGCGACACGTTCCATTCCTCGCGGCAGTAACCCGGCGGACAGCCCAGCGCGTCCATTTGCGTGCCCCAGGCGCCATCGGCTACCGTTACCTTCCCTGCATAGACAGCGAGATCCGTGGGCATAAACCCTCCCATACCATCGGTCTGCGTGCGACCAAAACTCCGTTGCGGCGTCTGCCTGATGCCGCAGAAGCCCGATGACGTCCCTTGCTGTGTGAGCCCATCCGCCCTAGACAAGCTGGGCACGCACGTGTCCGACCACCAACGGCAGGTCGACACCGGCTGCGCACACGGCACCGCAGGCTCCGCACTGCCGGCACGCTTCCATGCAGCCGAGCAAGGCCGTACGGCAGAGGGCCTGCTCGGCCTGGGCGCCGCTGTAGTGTTGCCCGTAGGCGTAATAGCGCAGCGCCGCAGCCGGGTCGAGGCCGGCCGGGCACACGCCCTTGCACGCCGCGCAATGATGGCACGCGCCGGCCGCCTCGGCCATCACCGCCGACTCCAGTAGGTCCAGTTCCGCCAAGCTCAGCTTCAGCAGAGGCACGGCCAGATTCTCACGCAGCATCGTGAAGTTCGTCATATGCGAGTTGAACGCGTCCATCCCACCGCGATGAAGCATATACGCCTGAGCCCGCTGATAGGCCGACAGCTCCTGGCCCGCGAACAGACTCTCATACAACTTCTCGAACTCCTGTTTGTCCTTGCGTACCGCCCCGCCCGTCTTCATGTTCACAAGGCCGATGCCCGCTTTGCGCATGGCCTCAATCGCCTGGCGCAGGTTTGCCACGCTGCCGGGGTGAACCGAAGGCATGATCACGTCGTAGCGCCCGGTCTGAGCGGCTGTCAGGCAGACCCGTTCGACGTTGGTGTGCGTGGCCAGGCCGAAGTGGCTTACCTTGCCGGCCTGCTTGGCCTTCTGGAAGGCCTCGTACAGCGAGTCCATCTTGACTACCCATTCGTGCTCGACGCCCTGCACCATGTAGCAGTCGATGTGATCGGTCTCCAACGCCTTGAGCGACTCCTCCAGTTGATCGGTGTACAACTTGGCCGCCTCGGCGTCCTGCCCGGGCTTGATCTGCATGTCGGGCCAGCCGATATGCCCCGCTTTGCTGGTGATCCAGATCTTACCGGCGTGCTTCTTGATGACCGGGGCGATCGCCGCCTCACTGCCGCGGTATGGGCGACCGGTGTCGATGTAATTGACGCCCGCATCGATGGCCTCTTCGAGCAGCCGAAGGGGCCCTCCGCCCGAGTACAGCCCGCCCGCGCCGAACGCCAACCGACTGGTCATGAAGTTCGTGCGCCCCAGGCGCTGGTATGCCATGGTCGGCCGCTTGTTTCTCCATATGAGCTGTTCGGCCGACGTGGTCGTCGCTTGCTCGGCGCCGACCGCGTTGACGCCTCCGACCAGAAAGCACGAGCTGGCCACCGCACGTGCAGAATGTCCCATGAACTCCCGACGGTTCATACTGTTGGACATGACCGTTACCTCCGACCCCTAGCCGATATCCCATCCCGGCTGCCGCCCAAAGTAGCGGCCCGGCGTCCGGGCGTCCACACGTCAGTTGACGGGTTGCCTGGCGGCGTGGGGCAGATGGTTAGCCAGCACGCGCCCGTTCCCCTTCGCCCAGCCAAGTGGCAGGCCACGGTGACACACGACAGTCCAGCCATGCCGCTCGCCCGGAACACTGTGACCGAGCAGGAACGCCGACGCATCGCTGTCAGACAAATCGACCGTCTGAGACGGCTCGAAACTCCCGTCACGTCGCATCGCCAGCGCATAGGCCGGAAACCATGTGCGCCCCTTCCGGAAAGACGCTTCAGGCCCGAACGCGCCAAGCTCGATCAGCCAGTCTGGCATGTCCGCAGGCCACGCGCATTCGACCGAACCGCGTACCGACCGCACCACCGACCCGACCCACCGACCCCAAGGGTCCGCCTCGGCCCGGGAGGGCCCGGTTGGCTCTCGGCGACGGCGGGCGCTTGGCCTACGCCGGATCGTCGTCGCGGCCGCCTCGCGCCGAGTGAGTCGGGCTGCGAAGGCCCCGCCACAGCCGTCGCGATGCGGGTACAAGCGGTAGCAGCCGGGCGGCGCCGGGCTGGGCGACCGCCAGTCCGCCAGACGTTCGCACGGATGGGGCACCATCTCACGCCTTTGGCTACATAAGTCGATTACCTGCTGCTCGTTCTCGATCCAGCTAAACGTGCACGTCGAGTAGACCAGCGAGCCACCGGGACCAACCAGCTCGACCGCTGCGTCCAAGATCCGCCTCTGTCGGGCCGCACTGTGCCGAACCAACGCCGGGTCGAACGCTCGGCGGGTCTGCTTGCCTCGTGCGACGATTGCCTGGCCGCTACAGGGAGCATCGACCAGGACAGCGTCGAAGCGGCCAGGGGTCAACTCGCACAGCCGGGCTGGGTCGACACTCGTGCCGACCCAGCGGGTGACCCCTTGCCGGGCCATATTCAGCCGCAAAGGGGGCAGACGAGAGCGCACCGGCTCGTTGGCCAATAGGGCCCCGGCTGGCCCGAGAACCTCGATAATGGCGGTTGCCTTGCCGCCCGGTGACGCGCATAGATCGCAGATCACCTGCCCCGGGCGGGGATCCAGCAATGCCACAGCCAGCAGCGAGCCGGCGTCCTGCGGGTAGTGGGCGCCGGCGGCGTACCCGATGGTGCCGGCGGGGCGCGCATCACCGACCACCCAAAAGCCGTGCTGTGGCCACCAGGGCACCGCCTCGAGGCCGAACGGCAGTTCGCGGGGGTCCAGCCGCCGGCCCAGCGGGTTCAGGCGGATGGCAGGACGGGCAGGGCGTTGCAGCGCGTCAGCCAGCGCCGCCAGCTCTTGCTGCAGCAGCTCCAATGGGCCCATCAACTCAGCCAGTTCGCGCGTGTCGATCATCACCAGCCCCTCAGGCCGCCGCTCCAATCGCCCGAATGAGTCTAACTTACTATTAACACGAAGCTTAGATTGGAAACGAAGCTTCTGATCTATGCAAGTGGCCAGCCGGCGCCGCGGCCCACAAAAAAAGCGCCGGTCGGAGACTTAACCCCGACCAACGCGGCTCTCTCTCTCCCCAACGGAATGGGTGCTCGATATTAGGTTATCCGCTCCACCCCCGATAAGTCAAATAAAGTGGCGGATATTCGCCAGGTATCCCCCTCGCTGGCCCGCCGAGTGGGCAACCATTGCTGCCCTGGCGGATCGGCCTCGGTGGTCGATACAGGATCACCCGGCTATGATCTCCGGCAACCTTTTTTGCGGCGTGGAGTTGTATGAGAGTCTACAACGGTTTGGCTGGCATCGATCCGCCCTTGTCCGGGGCAACGTTGACCATAGGCAATTTCGACGGGGTGCACCGGGGCCATCAACTCATCCTCGCGCAGGCGTGTCTGACGGCGTCGCGCCTCGGGGGCGAGGCGGTGGTGATGACGTTCGATCCACACCCGCTGGCGGTGCTCAATCCCAGCCGGGCGCCGACACCGCTCACCTCGATCGATGAGCGTATGCGGCTCATTGCCGCGTGTGGGGTTCGCTGCGCAGTCGTCGTGCCCTGCACGAAGGAGCTGCTCTCGCTGACGGCCGAGAAGTTCTTCGAGCAGGTCGTCGTGCCGCATTTCAGGCCGAAATCGCTGGTGGAAGGGGCCAGTTGGCGCTTCGGACAGCGGCGCAGCGGCGATTTAGAGACGCTGGCGGCGCTGGGTCGGCGTTTCGGCTTCGAGGTGACGGCGGTGCCCAGTATGACGATGGAGGTCGACCCGGGGCAGGACGTGCTGGTCAGCAGCAGCCTGATCCGCGACTTCATCGGGCAGCATCAGGTGGAAAGAGCGGCGGCCTGTCTGGGCCGACCGTACGCATTGGTGGGGCGGGTGGTGCCGGGTCAGCGTCGCGGTGCAAAAATGGGCTTTCCCACCGCCAACGTTAAGGTACTCGGGCAGCTTGTTCCACCCTCGGGCGTGTATGCCGGACAGGCGTGCCTGGGCGACCGACAGCAACCTGCGGCGATCAGCATCGGGAGAGCGCCGACCTTCGGAGGAGGGGAGCTGACCGTGGAGGCATACATCCTGGACTTCGATGGCGAGCTCTATGGGCAGTCGATTCGCCTCGAGTTCTGCCGTTGGCTTCGCCCTCAGAGGGCCTTTGACAGCGTGGAAGCTCTGCGAGAGCAGATCGACCACGACGTCCAGGTCGTTCGCCAGAGGGTAGACCCAAGCGAATGATGGAGAAGCTGTGAGTATCTCAGCGGAGCAGTACCGAGAGGCGGCGCGGCTTCTTGGCGACGCGAAGAGCATCTTTATAACCAGCCACATTCGCCCCGACGGCGACGCGATCGGGTGCGTCGTGGCCATGCGCCAGGTGCTGCGGGCGTTGGGCAAGCAGGTCTTGCCGGTATTGCTCGATCCGTCGACACCGCGCTACGCGATGCTGACCGAAAACGAAGCGATTCCCTTGTGGCTGCAGGATGTCGGCCCGAACGAGGCGAGTAAGTGCGACGCACTGCTGATCCTCGACACGTGCGCCTACGATCAGCTCGAGCCCATCGCCGAGTTCGTGCGGTGCAGCAAGGCCGTGAAGATCGCAGTGGACCATCACCGTACGCGCGATGTCGAGGCCGACTGCTACCTGGTGGACGACACGGCGCCGGCGGCGAGTCTGCTCGTCTGGGATTGGTGCAAGCAGATGGACTGGCCCATTGACGACGTGGCGGCGCAGGCGCTCTTCGTGGGGATGAGCACCGATTGTGGCTGGTTCCGCAACGCCAACACCAGCGCCGCGCTTCTGGCGGCGTGCGGCGAGTTGGCCGACCGTGGCGTCCGCCCCGACGTGCTGCATCAGCGGCTCTATCAGTCCGACCCGGCCGAGCGCCTTCGTTTGCTGGGAGAAATGCTGGGTACGTTGGAGCTGCACGTCGACGGGCGCGTCGCAGTCTTGCACATCACCGGCGAGATGTTTCGTCGGAGCGGGGCCAATCATCACGATACGGAGGACCTGATCAACGTCCCGCAGCAGATCGCCAGCGTCAACGTAACGGCGCTGCTGGTCGAGGAAGACGACGGGCGCATCCGCTTGAGTCTCCGCAGCAAGCGGGATGTGGACGTGGCCCGGATTGCCGAGCTCTTCGGCGGGGGCGGGCACGCCCGAGCGGCCGGCGCACGCCGTGCCATGCCACTGGCCGACTTCAAGCGCGACGTGATCCGCGAGGTGCTCGCCGCGGTCGACGCGGGCCACGAATAAACGGGGTGGCTCTGACCCGAGCGCGCGATCTTTTAAGGTGTGGCACCTTCAAGCAAAGCCGGACATCGTCCGGTGAAGCTTGTAGGTGCATCCAGCAGTGCATGCCGCTCGTGTGAACACCCACCCACAACCTACGCTTCGCTGCGATTGAGGGTCACGGGTGGCACGGTCCGGCAACGCCGGGCCGTGAGTCCGCCGGTGCGCGTCACCTCCTGGCTGGCATACCCACCCCCCCAGGGGCGTGAAAAGGGCCGCCCGAAGTGGACGGCCCTCGAATCGCTCGCGAATCCGTTAGCGGGTCACGTTACGGACGGCGCCGCATGCTCCGGTATCCGGCGAACCGGCTCAAGAGCAGCATCCCGATCGCCAGACCCAACGGTGCCACCGGTCCAGATGCACCGCAGCAGCCGGGCGGGCAGCCGCTGGCGTCCACCGCGACGCCCGCCGGCGTGTTCGGACACGCGTCCTGGTCGTTGGGCACGCCGTCGCCGTCGTCGTCGAGCACTTGCGGCGTGACGGGACAACCGTCGACAACCCCATCACCGTCGGAATCGATCGCGCAGCCGTCGCCGTCGATGTTGGTCGCGCAACTCGGGGTGTCCGCACAGTCGTCGCATCCGTCGGGAACGCCGTCGCTGTCGGCGTCGGCGTTATCGTCAGACCCGGGACACACGTCGCGGCTGTCGATCACCCCGTCGCCGTCGTCGTCCAGCACCTGCGGTGTGACGGGACAACCGTCGACAACCCCATCACCATCGGAGTCGATCGGGCAGCCGTCGGCGTCGATGTTGGTCGCGCAGCTCGGAGTGCCCGCACATTCGTCGCAGCCATCGACCACGCCGTCTCCGTCCGAGTCGATCGCACAACCCTCCAAGTCGATGTTCGTCGCACAGCCCGGCGTGTCCGGACAGTCGTCGGCATCGTTCAGCACGCCGTCGCCATCGTCGTCGTCGGTCGAACACCCGTCGGCGTCGACCGGATCACCCGCAGCCGTGTCCGGACAATCGTCGCACGCATCGCCCACCCCGTCGCCATCGGTGTCCTCTTGGCCGGGGTTGGGCAGGCCGGGACAGTTGTCCACCAGGGCTGTCAGCACATCGACCGGCTCATTGGCCACGGGCACCGTGACCGTTTCGACTTGATGCTCCTCGGCCGACGCTCGGACGGTGTAGCTGCCATGCGCCGGCACGAGCCAGCGATACCGCCCGAACGTCGGCTCGGTGTAGCGAGGCAGCTCATCCGTGTCGAAGAGGAAATCCACCAGTTCGACCCGCGCCACGAGCGGCTCGCCGGTTACCGCGTCTGTCACGCGCACGTCCAGGCGCGCTGACGACATCCGGTCGAGCAGGTACATCCAGCCGGCACGGTTGTACTGCACTTCCTGCATCCCCTCCGGCAGCGGCGGCTGTAGCGACGTGGCCGTCTCGATGATCAGGGCATAGGTGCCCATATGGGCGTAGTACCAACTCGTGTCGTCGCCGTTGACCGGGCTGATGGCAACCGGTGAGTAGACGTCATACGACACGTCGCTGGCCGCGAAGATTGCGTCCGCTGCGCCATGCATCAGCTCGTCGACGATCTCGTGCTCCGGCATCGACAGGTCCGGCTCGCCGTCGTTGCAGGCATACGGATAGTCGATAAAGCGCCCAAAGGAGTGGTAAGACACCGCGATCAGGAAGCGCTGCTGCCACGTCAGATCGATCATCGCCTGGGTTTCCGGCTCCGAGGCGGCGGCAGGACCCCGGTAGCCGCCGCTGCACTCGTCACCGCTGGAGCCGCTGCCGCGCTCGCAGTTGTCGATGCCCTCGCCCCAGTGGTATGGGTAGTTGCGATTCAGGTCGACGCCAGGGGTGTCCCATAGACAAACGGGACGCATGTTCTTTCGGTGCAGGTTATCGATCAGGTGTACGCGGTTGCTGCCGTCGGGGTTGACCATCGGCACGCAGAAGATCTTGTAGTTGCTCACCCAGCCGATTGCCTGCGGATCTCCAGCTTCGTATTGGTCGGTCAGGTAGGTGACCGCGTCCATGACGACGTGAGGCGTGATCACTTCCCGAGCGTGATGCAGGCCGTTGAGCAGGATGGCCGGCTTGTCTTCCACAACTCCGGGGTCGGTCGAGATCTCCAGGGCGTAGATGTCGCGCCCCTCGTGTGTTTGTCCGATGACCGTCAGGTCTGTAATGTCGGGATGATTCGTGGCTTCGGCAGCCAGAAACCCCGCCAGTTCATCGGGATCGACATAGTCGCCAACCGCAGTGTCTAGATCAGGCTGCTGGGCAAGGCCACGTGCGGCTTCAGACTGGAGCACCACGAACCCTGCCTTCTCCAGCGCTTCCAAGGTGTCCGGCTTACGCACCACGATGTCTACAGTCGCTTCGCGCCGCAGGAAGCCGGCCACGTCGTAGTCGCGCTCTCGCAGCCAGCCGACCCAGTAGCCCAGTTGCTCTGCGGGCATCTCCTGGCCTTGCCAAAAGCCGGGAAACGCCACGTGATAGCGCTGTGCCACCGGCGGGTCGCTGCGGGGTGACAAGAACTGAGTGGAAGACCCCAGTCCCACGAGGGTCAGTGCGGCAACACCTGCCAGAACGGCTGTGGCACGCATCTTCCACCTCTACTAAGGCGGCTCATGATTGCCTCTGCCGGCGTTCAAGCCGCCCATCTGGAGCCCATTATACGGTTCGTCGGCAAGAGCTTGCGTCGGCTCAGGGCGCCTGTGCAGATCGAGTAAGGCCAACTCCGCCGCGGGTGCTATGGACGGCGCCGCGTGCTCCGGTATCCGGTAAACCGACTCAGCAACAGCATGCCGATCGCCAGACCCAGCGGCGCCACCGGTCCAGATGCACCGCAGCATCCGGCCGGGCAGCCGCTGGCATCCACCGCAGCTCCCGCCGGCGTGTCCGGACACGCGTCCTGGTCGTTGGGGACGCCGTCGCCGTCGTCGTCCAGCACCTGCGGCGTCACGGGACAACCGTCGAAGACCCCGTCGCCGTCGGAATCGATCGCACAGCCATCCGCGTCGATGTTCGTCGCGCAGCTCGGCGTGTTGGCACAGTCGTCGCAGCCATCGACCACGCCGTCTCCATCCGAGTCACTCGGGCAGCCATCCGCGTCGATGTTCGTGGCGCAGCTCGGCGTGTTGGCACAGTCGTCGCACCCATCGACCACGCCGTCTCCATCCGAGTCACTCGGGCAGCCATCCGCGTCGATGTTCGTCGCACAAGACGGCGTGTCCGGGCAATCGTCGCACGCATCGCCCACGTCGTCGCCGTCGGTGTCCTGCTGGTCGGCGTTGGAACTGTCGGGGCAGTTGTCCATCTCGTCGGTCACCCCGTCGCCATCGTCGTCCTGGCGCTCATAAGCCCCCATGTCCACCGTGCCGTGAGAGATCCGCGGATGGCCGTCCAGGTCGGTGGTCAGCCCGGGCGGGACGGCCGCGTTGTCGCCCGCATCGATGCAGGGCGAGCCGCCCGCCAGCCGCAGGTTGTCGTCGTCCGTCCCGAACGTGTCGTCGGGACCGTCAGCGTCCATGAACACCGGGTCGTCCCCGATATTGCCGGTGCCCACTATCGTATCCAACCCCTGGATGCAGCAATAGTCGATCGCCGGGGGCTCGAAGCCTAGACGTATCTGCGCGGTTTCGTCGGAGATACCGCCGGAACGCGTGTTGCCCCAGAAGATGCAGTTGACCAGCGTGCCGAGCCCGCCGGCATCGAGCCCGCCGCCATAGGTGCTCGAGTTTCCCGCGAACGTGCAGTGGGTGACCGTCGGCGTGCTGGTGTCGCGGTTGATCATCGCACCGCCGGATTGGCCTGAGCCATTTCCGGTGAACAAACAGTTGGTCACGACCGGTTGCCCGGTTCCGTAGTTGGCCATCCCGCCGCCGACCAGACCAGCGCTGTTCCCGCTGAACGTGCACTCGGTCACCGTGGGGCTGCTGTACTGCAAGTTGACCATCCCGCCGCCGTAGTTGGCCGTGTTCCCGCTGAACGTGCACTCAGTTACCGTGGGGCTGCTAAAGGCGTTGCGCATCCCGCCGCCCTCGTAGTCGGCCTCGTTCCCGCTGAACGTGCACTGGGTCACCGTCGGGCTGCTGCTTGAGTTGTACATCCCGCCGCCAGCTTCGCTCGTGTTGCCGCTGAACGTGCAGTCGGTCACCGTGGGGCTGCTGCTGGAAGCGTTGTATATCCCGCCGCCGTAGTCGGCCGAGTTCCCGCTGAACGTGCAGTCGGTCACCGTGGGGCTGCTGTTGTAGTTCTCCATCCCGCCGCCGTAGATGCCGGCTGTGTTCCCGCTGAACGTGCAGCCGGTCACCGTGGGGCTGCTGTCTTCGTTGTACATCCCGCCGCCGTCGGAGCTAGCCGTGTTGCCGCTGAACGTGCAGTTGGTCACCGTCGGGCTGCTGCTGGAAGCGTTGCACATCCCGCCGCCGTAGATGCCGGCTGTGTTCCCGCTGAACGTGCACTGGGTCACCGTCGGGCTGCTGTTGTAGTTGCACATCCCGCCGCCGCTAATGGCCGAGTTGCCGCTGAACGTGCAGCCGGTCACCGTGGGGCTGCTGTGGTCGTTGAGCATCCCGCCGCCGCTTTCCTCGCTGCCGTTGGTGATCGTGAATCCCTCGACCACGGCCGCGGCGGTCTCCCCGTTGTGGAAGTAGAACCCGCGGCCTGCGCCCTGGCAGTCGATGACGCAGCCGGCCGCGCCATTGGCCGACCGAAGCGTGATCAGGTCACCATCGAAGTCGAGGTTGCGGTTACCCTCGCCGGTGTAGGTGCCATCCTGCACCAGCACCGTGTCGCCGTCGACCGCGGCGTCGATGCCGGCCTGGATGGTGCAGAACGGGTCGGCCATCGTCCCCGACGCGGGGCCGGGGCAGTTGTCGTCGTCCACATACCAGGTGGTCTGGGCGCAGGCGTCGCCCGCCGCGACCAGTACCCCGATCAGCAGAACCACAAGTACCCGATGGGAAAGCACACCAGACATGACAGGTTCCTCCGTCATCCGGCGGGCATGAACTAAAGCCCGGGAAAGGTAAAATACTCCACACTGATGGGCGGTGTCGGTGAAGTGCGGCGGTCACCGGCCCGAAGCGGCATGCAGACACTCAGGCTGCCGCGCTACCTCTGGCCGTCGCGCCCGCCGAGGCTCCCGTCAGCGGACAAGCCGAATTTATTGTACCGAAGCAGGTGCCGGGCAACAAGGGCAAATCCTGTCCTGACCTCAAGTCGCTGAAAGCCCGGTGGGGCGGCGTGGCGTGCCCGGCCGATTGACGGGGCCGGCCTCGTAAAAACCCTTTTCGACGGAGCGGAACCCGTTGGATTATGGGACGAAGGTCGAAGTCGCCCGACCTGCCGGCCCGAGTGCTTAATGGGTGGTACGGTCAATCCCGGCGCGCCGGGACGCGCCCTACGGGACTACCGACGGCGCCGCGACCGAAAGTGTAGGGGGTGCGTACTCGCCCGCCTCTACATCCTTGCTCACCCACTACGTGATGGGAACCACCGTCCACCGCAGGACAGACTCGTTTAGCGGCGACCCGAAGGGGAGCGCGCGCCGCCAGTCCCGGTGTGATGCAACCCGCGAGGTATACCCGTTTAGCGGCGACCCGAAGGGGAGCGCGCAGTCGGAGACGGGGCCGCCCAAAACCTCAGGCGGCCCCATGATTCCCGTCGGTTTATCGCCCGCTTATGGGCACAAGCTAGGTTTGGCTGGGGCGCGATGCCCCATGTTCTCCTTCACTACCGTTTTGTCGGCGGTCGTCACCCGGCCGCTGCCGTTGAGATCCTCGCGCAGATCACCCCGCTGGCCGAGCGCTGCCTCTACACAACTGTAATCTGCCGTCGTGACGCGACCACTGTTGTTGCAGTCGCCCACCAGCGTGTAGATCTCGAACTGGAACGGCAGCACGTGGTTCCAGCCCGGGGCCGACTCCACCTGATACCAGGTTAGATCGGGCAACACGTCATGGTTATTCGGATCGTTTGGATCCGTCTCCCTGGCCTCCAGCGTGCAGCCGTTCGGGTCGTCGGTGTCGATCGAATAGGTGAAGGTCTCGCTGACGTCCACGCAGTTCCAGTTCGGATCGTTCGGATCGCTCGGATCCATCATCTGCTTAATGACCAGTGGGTTGCCCGAGCCCGGAAGCGTGATGGGCCGGTCGAAGACACACAGAATGAGGTTGTTCTGCGTCTTGGGCAGGCTCCCGTCCGCCGGCGGTTCGCTGCTGACCAGCGACATCCCGTACTCGTCCGCACCCATATCCACTTCCACACCCATCACCCGCGGCTGCCCGTCGATGTCGAGTTGCCCGCCATAGCTCCCATTCGGATTGCCGGCGTCGACACAAGGCGAGTTTGCCGTCAGGTGGTAATCCAGAATCACATACCCATCGCCCAAGTCCACCCACGACTCCTGATTGGTAAACGTCGGCCAGTCGACCCACGCTCTAACCGTGGCCGACGTGTTGCCCACGACGACATACCTGCGATCCTGAGCCGTATCCGGATTGATGACCTTTCCCACCAAAGCATCACTCGTCCAGCTACTGCTGCTGTCGGTGAACGTGACCTCGAAGGTGTTCGGATCGTAACTGCCATCGCTTAACCAGTTGCCCGTCGAGCCGCTTACGCTCGCGTACTCCGGATCATCATCGATGTTGTTGGACCATGTGAAGATCCCCGGATCGTTCGGATCGTTCGGATCGTACTGGTAAACACCGTCGGTCCCCTCTTCCACATCGCAATAGGAAACCGAGACGGAAGGTGTTGGGGTGCACGAATGATTGCAGTCCGTATTCACGTAGATCTGCTGCCCGGTGTTGTCGTTCGGGTTGTTCGGGTCGTCGTACGATGCGTCGTTGCCGTACAGAATGGTGTTGGAGATGAAAGCCAACATCGGACTGCAATACCCCCAAACGTACATCCCTCCACCATACACCGCATGGTTACCTCGGAAGGTGCAGTTGTTTACGATTAACGTGCCCGCTCCTGCTCCGTCACAATTCGGGTCGCCATTGTCATACCTGAAGTACGCCCCCCCTCCCCTGGTTTCCCCACCCGGGTTCTCGTTCTCGGCAATGACACAATCGGTCAGGGCTAGAGTACGACTCACTGCCCCGGAGAAATCGTACGAGATCCCCGAACCATGGCTGTTTCCACTGATCAGGCATCGTGTCAGCGTTCGGTTGCCCCCTACATTTTCAAAGGCAACGCCTCCGTCCTCGTTCCCCGTTACCACGCAGTCGGTCATGTCCCCACAGTTGTACAAACCACCGCCTTCGCCCTCGCAATAGTTCCCGCTTATAGTGCACTCGCTGATCGACGCATTACACAGCGCCAGCCCGCCTCCGTTCTGGTACGCGTGGTTCCCGGCAATGATGCAGTCCGTGATCGTCCCATCGCAGAGTAACAATCCACCACCATTACCCTCGTCCGACGTGTTGCCGGCGATGACGTTGCCCGCAAGCTCTCCGTCACAGTCGTACAACCCACCTCCGTCATATGTCCCAACGTTGCCGACGATAAGGCAATTGCTGATCTTTCCGTTGCAGCGATAGAGCCCGCCCCCTTTATCGGCGCTATTATCCTTGTTTTCACACTCGATGATGTCGCCATCGCAATAAGCGATGCCGCCCCCATTGTAGTCAATCACCGCCCTGTTACCCGTGATCACACACTTTGAGATCGTCGCCTCCGTGCGATTGTTCGGGTCGTTCGGATCCAACCCCATAATCCCCGCGCCGTCACCGTAAGGACGGCCCCTTGTGATCGTAAAACCCGTCAACACCGTGTTCGGATCCTCGCTGCCGGCAAACGTCACCACCGAGGAATTCGCATCGTTCGCATCGATCACCGTCGCGGCCACCACGTTCGGGTCGTTCGGGTCGTCGCTCCGCAGGACGATGCTCTTACCGCCGAAGGCAATGGTTTCGTAGTACGTCGCCTCCGCCACGATCACCGTGTCGCCGTTGCTGGTCACACCGATCGCCGTCTGGATCGTCGCCTTCGGTCCGTTCGGCGACACGCAGTTCGGGTCGGTACCCGACCAGCCGTCATTCCCACAAGGGCCATTCACATAGTACGTTGTGGCCCACACTCCCGCGCTGCTGGCGACCAGTACCGCCACCGCCAGCGCACCGATACTCTTTGCACTCATCACGTGCCTCCCTTCGCTAAATGTGATGTGTCGTCCCTGTGCTACCCAACTAGCCGGCTACCGCGCCTCGTTCCCCGAACACTAGGGTATGATATATGTCAGAGCGATTCACGTTGGAAGCATCTTTCGGATGCAAATTTCGCAAAAAGCATTCGTGCCCGCCCTTCGGCACCGCACGACTTGCCCGTCCAGTCGCACCCGGGAACCACCGTCCGCCGCCCAGCCACAGCGGCCACCACCGTCAGCAGGCAGTGCTGACTTTTAGAGCTCATCGACGCGCTTAACCTCCCGCGTGCCCCCCCCTCGAAGGAAGACCGGCTTTCAGTCGACCCGCCCACTTCGCCGCAGGTACGCCACCGAGTCGGCTACGTGCTGCTTGATCTGCTCCTCGTCGCGCTCGACGCCCTGGCTGCCCTCGAGCTCCATGGTGAACGGGCCGGCGAAGCCCCGCTCGTTGAGCAGCCGAAACACCGTCGGAAAGTCCACCACGCCCTCGCCCAGCGTCGGAAAGTCGAACTGCCCCACGCCGCCGCGCGTGTCCTTCAGGTGCACGGCCTCCACGTACGGCAGCACCTTGCGCAGCTCGGTGACCGCGTCGGTGCCCTCGTTGTAGAAGTAGATGTTGGCTGTATCGAAGTTCACCCGCACGTTGGGATGGTCCACGGCCCGCATCGTATCGGCCGCCACGTCGCCGTTGGTGGCCAGGTTCGGGTGCGTCTCGATCACCACGATCACGCCATGTCTTCGCGCCGCGTCGCCGATAGCTCTCAGACGTGCGTAGGCCTGCTCGCGCGGGCCGTCGCCGGTCTTAACGCTGGTGAACACGCGATCCACCCCAAACTGTTCACACACGACGAACCCCTCGCCGGCCGTCTCGATCACCCGCTCGTCGTTAAGGTCCAGCCGCACCTGGAACGAGCTGACCTTCAGCCCCGACGCATCCAGCCTGGCCCGGAGGTCGGCCGCCTCGTCCGCCGTCGGCACGGTCGTCTCGATATGGCCCACCCCGATGGTCGGCAGATGTGTCCACGCCGTCTGGACGAACTGCTTGTAGCTGCCCAGCCGGCACGCCAACACGTTTCCGCTCATAATGACTCCAAAGCGTCAGACCTCGGTCCTTGATCCCGGCAGATCCCGTCCGTGATGCTTAGCCGGGCCTGATATTGGCCGTAAAACCTTTCCACACAAAGCCTTAGGTCCAAACTCTCCTTGTCCGCCCCTGCGGCGAGGCCGCCTCGTCGCGAGGGCATTGTAGGGGCGCCCGCAGCTTCGACAAAGGCCGAAAGCCGCCACGGGCGGGCCACACAAAAAAACTGTCTGCTTTTGGAAATTGTTCACAATAGAATATAATCGATCGACGTCTACGGATAGCGGAAGGTCGGGCCTGACGCCATCGGGCAGGGCGGAACCGGCCCATCGCTCGGCGAGAGCCGGCGAGGGCGTCAGCGAAACGCAGGAATGGACCAAATGGAGGTGCGATCATGATCCGGCGAATCACGGGCAAATGGTTGGTGCCGGCATTGGCGGTGGGCATGCTGGCTTTGGGTCAGTACGGCGGGTGTACGATTGACGATGGGGCGTTCGGCTACTTCACGCCCTTCTCGCAGGGCGGGTTGTTCAGCCAGCCGACCAGCTACGGCGGAACCTACGTGATCGAGGAGGTTTACGAGGAGGAGTACTACGAAGAGTACGAAGAGGTTTCCTACGGCTGGGACTGGCTGTGGGAGAGCTGGTAATCGCTTGTGGTCGCACCCCGGCATGGGCGCGGTGCGGGCTCGGCGCTCGCCCGTGCCGATGCCCGGGGCGCCCCTCGCCCCTAGCGGGCGAACAACGCCTGGCAGAACTCCACGTCCACACTTTCGAGCGAGTCGACCACGGTTTGGGCTGAGCCAAGCTGCTCGGCCGCGTGCGACGTGGTAACCGCCAGCACCCGCATGTCGGCTGCGTGGGCGGCTTTGATGCCGGGCAGCGAATCTTCGACGACGAGACACTCGCGGGCTTGCAGCGGCGGTTCGAGCGGGGCGGCCTCCCGCAAGCGCTCCAGCGCCAACAGGTAACCCTGCGGATCGGGCTTGCCGACCGCAACGTCTTCGGTCGTTACGATGGCCTTGAAGCACCCGTCGAGACCCAGTCGCTGCACGACCAGATCGACCTCCGGTCGAATCGCTCCCGAGTAAATCGCCAGCGGCCAGTGCTGGGCTGCGCTTCGTACGAGTTGCTGCACGCCGGGCAGGGGGGCAAGATCACGCTCGATCATCTCCAGGTACAGTCGGCGTTTCTGCTCCAGCAGGTCGGCCCAGAGCTGCTCGCCGAGTTGCTTGCCCGCGTGGGCGAAGGCGTGGACGAACACCCCCGCATCGTCGTAGCCCAGGCAGTGCTCGTAATACTCCTGCCGCGAGAGAGACACTCCATGCTCGCTCAGGGCGCGGGCAAAGGCGGCGTAGTGCACCGGTTCGGTGTCGGCGATCACGCCGTCGCAGTCGAAGATGATGGCACGCAGCTCGTTCAAGCAAACACCTCCGTAAGCTTTTGGGGCGGGGATTATAGCGGCAATCGGCGCCGGCGACCACGTTGTGTGCGGATGGTGCATGGGTCGTCGCCGCAGAGTTTTTGAAGTGCAGGAGAGTGTGTGCGTTCCTGCGGTCGGTAAACGCTCCCCTGACGGGTCGCCGCTAAACAACTCCGACCACAACCAACGTCGGTAAACCACTGGCGCTGGGGGAGCGAGCGATCCTGTGTCGAGTCGCCGCTAAACGGTTGATGCGAAAGTGTCGAGCGATTCCGTATCGGGTCGCCGGTAAACGGTTGGCGCGAATCGCATCGCGCGCGAAGGCAAACGACCGACCGAAGCGCCGCGCCACGGTTTGCGGCGGTCAGTCTTCGTCGGCGTCGGCGCCCTCGGGTTCGGGCGGCTCGAAGGGCGTCGGCTCGAGGTTGCCCTGCTGGTCGGCCTGGAGCTTTTGGATCTTCATCTCCGCGTCGGCCAACACCTTGCGGCAGTGTTGGATCAGGCCCATACCCTCTTCGTATTTGGTGATGGACTCCTCCAGCCCGATCTTGCCCTGCTCGATGTCCTCGACGATGGCCTCGAGCTTCTCGAGCGCCTGTTCGAACGTGACCTGCTTATTCTTACCTGACTGTGCCATGCTTCCGCTACTCAGACGACGGTTGTGCCGGAATCTCCAAGTCTCGGCCAGGACACGATTGTAGCAGAATGACGCCCTCCACGCGCATAGTCCGACGGGACGCTCGCTACACGCTCAGCAGCGTCCAGCCCGACTGGAGCATGTCGGTCAGCGGCTTGCCCATGCCGCGGACGGTAATGCCCAGTTCGCGGAGCTTGTCGGCCACCCCGTACATGTTGGCACACACGATGCAGGCCTGCACGTCGACGCCGGTACCTGCGATGGCGAGCAGGGGTGGCTGTTGCGGCATTGATGGCCCCGTCGGCGTCCGAGTTGCTTCATCAGGGTTCCGCGGTCTGGTATGATTCGCCGCGGCGCGGGCGACCCTGGGCGGTCCCACGCGCCTTCTGGGAGCTTTGCCGGCGATGGTGCGTATGGCTGGTGTGACCGAGCAACGGGCGGACACGTGGCGCGGGCTTCTGGTGGCCGTTGCGGTTATCGCGACCGCGCGGTGGGCCGATGCTGTCGAGCCGGCGACGCAGCCCTCATCCCTGCTGGCGGTCGAGCGCTATGACGTCTTTGAAGTCGTGCTGACCAGCACCGAGACGTTCGACAATCCGTTCACCGCCGCCCGGGCATCAGCCGAGTTCACATCGCCGAGTGGCCGCAAGATCGAGGTGCCCGGCTTCTTTTATGGCGGCGACCGGTGGATGGTCCGCTTCGTGCCCGACGAATTGGGCGAGTGGTCGTACACGGCTCGGCTGGTCGGTGCTGCGACGGTCAGCACGCCCGGCCGATTCCGCTGTACGTCTGGCGACCGCCATGGCTTCCTGCGGATCTCCAAGATCAATCCCTATCGCTTCCAGCACGACGACGGCATGCCGTTTTACCCGATCGGCGTGCAGACCGGCGGCTACTTCCGGGTGGGGCTGGACACAACGGGGCGTGGCCAAACCTGGGGGTCGGTGTCGGCAGCCGAGTGGTGCGAGACGTTCCAGGGCGCGGTCAACCTGCTGCGATGGCAGCTCGATCGCGGCGAACTCCAGCTCATCCGTCCGGACGGACCGCTGGACCGATACGACACCGAGTTGGCCGCCCGTATGGACGATCTCTTGCGGCTCCAGAAACGGTACGGCTTTTGTCATATCGTCAACCTGTTCGAGGACATGAGCCTGTGGGGCAACGCCAAGCGCATCTTCGGCCGGATTCGCGACCTCGAGCAGTACAAGTCGCTCCAGGCCGACAACCTGCCCCAGCAGGAGGCCTACCTGCATTACGTAGTCGCGCGGTTCGGATGCTTCGTCGACGTCTGGGAGCTGTTTAACGAGGACTCGTTTGCTCCCAACGACTACCTGGCGCACTTGGCGAAAGTCGTCCGCGACGCCGACCCGTACGACCACATCATCACCACCAACTATGCTCGGCCCGACCAGGACTGGTGCGAGATCGTCACGTGGCACGAGTACATGGGCATGCCCGCCAACCAGGTCGACGCCTACGTCGCCGAGCAGATCGGCAAGTTCAAGTCCTACGGCAAGCTGGTGCAGAACACCGAGTTCGGCAATCAGGGGTGGCTGAGCAGCTACGATCCGGTCAAGTGGCGCATCGCCGTGTGGACGGCGTTTATGAACGAAAGCGGCATGCTGTTCTGGTATTCAGCCGTCAAGAGCCGTGGCGGCCGGCCCTATCGCGGCAACGCCAACGCCTACCTTGGCCCCGAAAGCCGGCAGTACTTCCGCGTGCTCAACGAGTTTACACGCGATCTGCCCGTCGACATGCGACCGGTCGAGTGCAGCTATCGCGACCACAACGAGGTTCGCGTTTACGCACTGTCCAATGGGCAAACGTCGGTGGTCTATCTCCAGCATTTCGCGAGCCACAGCCGGCCGAGCGCGCCCGACCGGCGAAACCGCATGTACGTGCACACCGGACCCGGCTCGTTCCGAATCACTTGGATCGACCCGGCCGACGGCAAGGTGCTTCGCACCGACAAGGTCGGCACGACTCAGCAGTATTTATGGGTCAACGTGTATCCGGTAACGATCGACTTGGCCTGCCGGATCGATCGGGTGGAATAGACGTCGGTCTGTCGGTCGCGCCGACTTCTCGGGCGGCCGGCCCTGTGGCCAAGGCGGGGCGCATGACGATAAATAGTCCCAACGGTGCCGACTGAGACAGCCGGGCGGTAACGAAATGACTCGGCAAATCCGTAGTGGTTCAAGGTTGGCCGTGGCCGCTTGGGCGGCGGCGCTGGCGGGCGCCGGCTGTGCGGGCACGACGCCCTCGCAGACGGTCGACAGCGGTTTGCGGATGCCCGTTCCGCAAGGGCAGACATACACCGCCACCACTCGCCCGGCCAAGGCCCGCTGGCCGTCGGCGACACAGCCAGCCACCAGCCAGCCGGCCGAGCCGACGCATTTCGTGCTGGTGCCGATGAGCATCATTCGGCTCACCTTCGACCGTCAGCCGGCGATCAAGGCCGACTACCACGCCTTCAAGGCTGAGGAGGCCCGCTACGATTTCTTCTACACCTCCAGGGACGCCTTCACCCCGGGCGTGCGGCTCTCCAACGAGCTGTCTGGCGACCGCGACCCCAACGACGGCAAGAGCCGCGAGCGCAACCACGAAGCCGAGCTGTTTATGACCAAGCAGTTCTTCGATACCAGCCGCCTCGATCTGAGCGCGGGGTATCACGCGGGCGACGAATATTGGGGCGGCGATCGGAGCAGTCATTCCTTCGTCAAGGGCTCGCTGCTGTACCCGCTGTGGACGTCCCGTCAGGCGCTTCAGCGTGCCAGCGAGGACATCGAGCGCCAGAACGATCTGCGCGACGCTCAGCTCGAGTATCTCCAGACAGTCAGGTTCCGTATCCGCGAGTCCTTTTTCTACTACAGCGGCGCCCTGCGCCTTGGTGGCCGCGTCGATGTGAACGAGCAGTGGTTAGACGACCTGCGCTCCCTGGCGCGCCGGGTGCAGGCCAATCAGGGTCCCTCTAGCACTGAGGACCTCCAGCGGATCGAGGCCGAGATCGAGACCGTCGACGCGGAATACCGCGACTTCGTAGGACGTCGCCAGGTTGAGGTCGAAGCCCTCAAGGGTGCGATCGGACTGCCCTTCGAGGCGTCGATCGACATTCTGGACAAGCCGTTCAACCCGTTCGCCGGTCGGCCTTACGACCAGGTGCTGGCCGAAAGCATCGCCAGCGATCCGGAGGTGGCCATTCTCAACAACGCCGTCCGCAGCGCCGAAGCACAGCTCGATCTCGCTCGCCGCGGGAAATGGGACGCGTCGCTGGAGTTGGCGGGCGAGTCGAGTCTGGAGGGCACCCAGGACGACCAGGGCGAGTCAAGCTGGAACGTCAGTGCCACGGCGCTGCTGTCGGCCGTCGATCCGCGGATTACCGGCAGCCTGGAGCGCGAAGCGCTGGCCAACATCGAACGCAACCGCGAGGCTATTCGCGCCAGGAAGAACGAAATCCACGTCGAGGCGATCGGCCCGATGGTTCAATTGGACACACTTCGCACCAACGTGGTGAAGCTGCCGCGGAACCTGCCGCGCTACGTTGAGGACTATCAGAAGGGCCTGGACGAGTACGGCCGCGGTGCGCTGAACATCGACGATCTGCTGGCCAGGCGACGAACGCTTGCCGAACGGCAGACCGAGATCGTGCACGCGCGGCAGGACATCGTCGTCAACGTGGCCCTGCTGTGTGCCGCCACGGGCAAGTTCTTCGAGCTGGTGGAAGAGGCGACCGCCGCGCCCGAGGCCGGCGAATGATCGGCTGCCGATCGCAGACGGTTGGGCAACTGCGGGCATCGTGGTACCATGTACTTGTACACGATGTCCAAGAGGGTGTGTAACCATGGCGCGTAAACGAGCGCAGGAACCAAGTGGTAAACGCCAATACAAGATGACCGTAGCCGGACAGCTCTTCAAGCATCTCGGGCTGCAGATGTACTCCGGCGCTGTGCCCGCCATTTCAGAACTCATTTCCAACGCCTATGACGCGATGGCGAAGAACGTGTGGATTACCATTCCCACTGGACGCGCTATACAGCAAACCGACGAAATCATCGTCAAGGACGATGGGCACGGAATGAGCTTTAAGGAATGCAACTCGCTTTACCTGTCCGTGGGGTACGATCGACGCGCCGGTGGAAGCGAATGGACCACGCCCTACAACGGACTGAAGCCCCGCAAGGTCCAGGGGCGGAAGGGCATCGGAAAGCTTGCGGGATTCGGGATTGCCCACCGGATCGACATCAGAACGGTAAAGAGGAAGCAAATCGCCCACTTTGCCTTGGATTTCACTGCACTGACCAAAAGCCCAAGCTTCGCCGACACGCAGGGGTACACGCCCGAAATGCTCGCCGACGATGGGGTAGGCACCAAGGAGAAACCAGGGTCTGTAGTGACCCTGTCGCAGTTAAAGATTAAGCGTGCCATCGACGAGGACCAGTTCAAGCGTGGCATCGCTCGGCGGCTGCTGGTACTAGACAAGACCTTTACCGTCCACGTGAACGGACAAGCCATTTCTCGACAGGAAATCCCCTTTCAATTCCGGTTCCCCCCAACTCCCGGAAAGTGGAATACGGCCGACCTCCACAACGGCGAGCAGATTCAATGGTGGGCGGGCTTCTGCAAGGACACGATCGCCAACGAGGAACAGCGCGGATTCGTGGTCTACGTGCGCGGTAAGTTGGCACAAACGCCCTGGTTCTTCGACCTGAGCGGCGGCGTGTGGGGCCAGCATGGAATGCAGTACCTGACGGGTGAGATCAAGGCTGATTTCCTTGACGAAAGCGTTGACCTCATTGCGACCGACCGGGGTACCGTTCGATGGGAGGACCCCATTGCGGCCCCCTTAGGGGACTGGGGTCGGAAGAGAATAAGGGAGCTGCTGGAGCAATGGGCCGACAAGCGTCGTGAGGCAAAGGCCAAGAGTCCGAAGATAGTGCAGTACCTTCAGCAGGCGGAGCATCTGCCGGAGCGGGAGCGCAAGATCTTCAAGGCGGTTGTTGAGAAAATCTGCGCCATCCCTCAGCTGGACAAGGATAGGGAAGGCAAAGACATTGCCGACGAGCTCGTGGAGTTTGCCTACAACGCCCTCACGAATCGCAGCTTCCTTGACGCCATACGACAGCTCAACGCCGCGTCCACCCAGGACGTCGTTCGGCTCTCTGAAGTCCTCTCTGAGTGGGACATCATCGAGGCCGTCAACACGGCGCACCTCGTGAAGGGGCGCGTCGAAATAATCCGCAAATTCGCCCAGATGATAAGGGACAAGGTCCCCGAGAAGCCGGACATGCAGGACTACCTCAGGGACCATCCGTGGTTGATTGACCCAAAGTGGACCTTGCTTCATCACGAGAAATCATTGGACAACGTATTGGCGGCGCAATTCAGCCTGAAGAAGACGCGATCGAAGGATGGACAACAACGCCTTGACTTCTTTTGCCTGGGAGATGGAAGGTATGTTGCGCACATCGTTGAAATAAAACGTCCCGGAGACAAAGTTGGTAAGGGGGAATTGGACAAGCTGAACAGGTATATTTACTTCCTGAAAAACAAACTAATTGAAGGACCACTTGATTCTGAGAAAAAGCGAACATCCATTGCTGGCTTGCTGATCTGCGAAGACATTCGGCATGAGGATCGGCTGTACGCCCATGACATGCAGAAGATGGGAACGCTCAGAGTATGGCGTTTCGAAGACCTTTTGGAAGCAACTTTGGCAATGCATCGTGATTACCTGGAAGTGGTGAAGGCCAGGGCATCCGCACGGGACCCGCGTATTCAAGCGCTGGACGAGATAGGAGCGTCCCTTGTACTGCGCCATGGACGATCAAAGAAGGGCTCGTCAAGAAAGACGGGGCTTGGCAAGAAAAAGGCCGGGAGGAAGCAACAGAAGTAATGAAGATGAATTATGCACGACCGCTTGCCATAGACCTATTCGCCGGATGCGGCGGCCTTACCAAGGGCCTCCGAGACGCGGGATTTCGCGTCGCAGTTGCAGTCGAGATCGACCCCATCGCGGCGGCAACTTATCGATGGAATAACCGTCGTACCCGGTTGATCGAAAAGGACATCCGCGAGGTATCTGCTGAGGAAATTCTACGGGCTGCCAGAAGCAAGAGCGTTGCCCTCTTGGCGGGATGCGCCCCTTGTCAGGGGTTTTGTTCCCTGACGGCCAAGTACAAGAGGAAAGACCCCCGTAACGAGCTTCTGCTGGTGATGGCTAAACTCATCCAGGAGATTCGGCCCGAGGCGATCATGATGGAGAACGTTCCTGGCCTCGCTGGGCGAGGGCAATTCATCTTCGACAAGTTCCTGAATGTCCTGCGGCGTCTCGGATATCAGTACGACTGGCGCATTGAGCAGATGGCTGACTTTGGCCTCCCGCAGTCTCGCCGACGCTTGGTCCTTCTCGCGGGGCACGGCTTCAAAGTCGCTTTCCCGAACCCCTCGCACGCCCGCTCACCAAAGTGCGGTTCCGACTTGGCGCCGTGGACCACGGTGAGAGATGCCATCCATCACATGGGTGCGCCGGTTACCCTGAGCACGGCACTCGGTAACGGTGGACCGCAGGCGCACAACTGGCACGTGGTTCCAGATCTTCAACCGCAAACCAAGGATCGCTTAAAAGCGGCGGAACCCGGACAGACGTGGTTGAGGGTAGACGAATCAGTACGCCCGCGCTGCCACCAAAACGGTTACGATGGCTTCACCAACGTGTACGGGAGGATGGCGTGGGACCAGGCGTCACCGACCATCACGGGTGGATGCACGACCCCATGCATGGGCAGGTTTGGGCACCCGGACAAGCGTCGATATACCATTTCCGTCCGTGAAGCAGCGCTGCTTCAAGGGTTCCCGGAGAATTATCGCCTCGTCACCGACCAAATGGGTGCCGTTTGTGATCTCGTTGGCAACGCCGTTCCGCCGCGCTATGCAGAGCTGGCTGGCAAGAAGGTGCTGGAGGCACTTAACGCCCATCGCGCTCCAAAAGGGGGGTACGAGGGAATGAGCCGGTGGCCCGGAAACGCCGAAAACGAATGCACGACCTTTGGAGGATTGTCTCGTGGGCAGTTGATGTCGAGAGTGCGCAGCAAGGGAAACAAGACTACGGAGAAGTGTCTCGCGTCATTGCTGCGCAAGGCGAGACTGTGTGGTTGGCGAAGGCACCAAGCGCTACCTGGGCGGCCGGACTTCGCGTGGCCAAGAGCAAAAGTTGCGGTGTTTGTGGACGGGTGCTTTTGGCACGGCCACGACTGCGGCAAGAACGTAAACCCAAGGACGAACGTTGGGGCTTGGCGCAAGAAGCTTGAAGGGAACAAGGCTAGAGACCGCAAAGCGACCCGTATGTTGCGCCAACAAGGATGGAAGGTTGGTCGCATTTGGGAGTGCCAGCTCGCTAAGAACCCTGTCCGATGCGTAGCCAGAATCGGCAAGATGCTGGACCCCGGGCGGCGCACGGGTTATTCGCGGAACGGGGACCTAAGATGAGCAACGTTTTTTGAGCTGGCCAGCATTTCTGAGCCAAGTCGAGGACGACCAGTTGACGAAAACCCCTCGCTGTCCTGCCTAGACTCACCACGATCGGAGGGCAACGCAACATGGCCGAACCCATCATGATCAACCGGGCGCCGGTGCTGACGCTGTGGGCGGCGGTGGTGGCTGAGCGATTGGGGTATGATCGCCAGGCATCGCTGACGCTCGGCAAAGCCCTGGCCGGACTCAACGCGCAGGCCAAGGGGCGCAGCCTCGGTATCTACTCCGAGAAGAAGACCGCCCACGGCAAACCGCCCAAGAAGGTGGGACTGGGCGAGGACTTCTGGGTCGACCTGTGCGGTCGCGGCGTGCCGGCCAAGAACACCGACGACGGTGTCCGAGCGGTGGTCAAGGACAAGCCCATCGATCCCGACAGCGTCGAGCGTTACCTCATCCAGAAGTTCGGCGACGACCTCGAAGCCGCCCGCAAGGCCCTGCGACAACTTGCCCGCGCCCTCAAGCCGAGCGAGCTTACCGACAGGGCGTTCGCGCTATACGAGCAGTTCCGCCCGCAAATCCCCAAGGGCAAGCGCGGCTGGGGCGTCAAAGGCGAGTTCGACCTGAAGCTGATTCGCTCGCTGGCCTCGCAAGGCTGACGGCCGAACTTCGGTGTCGGCTCAGTCAGCCGCGGCGACGGCATCCTCCGCGTCCAAGGCACCTTGGATCTCCGCAACGGCCTGCCGCTCGAAGGCCAGGGCATCTTTGAGTGCCGCTGTCTGTGCCTGCCGCATCGCCTCGGTCCAGTTCTCCTGCCCCTTCAGTTGCCACGGGTAGCGTGCGTGTTTGGCAGTTGGCTTCAGGGTGTCGGCCACCTTCTCGTAGTGGTCGGCCGCTGCCGTCAGGTGCGCGCCCGCTTCTGGCGAGAACTCCTCCACGATCGAACGGAGGTACTTCGCCGCCGCCTGCCGGGCGTCGATCAGGCTTTCGTAACACCAGGCGTTGCCCAGGCATGCACTGAAATACGCGCCCTCGTCCAACTGGTCGATCCGGACGATCTTGCCCGGGTCGTCCTGGTCGGCTTGCCAGTGCACCTTCTTCTGGCCCGACAGTTCGCCGATCCATCTCTCCCAGGCTGCAAAGCCGGATGTGTAGTTGCCGGGATCGAACTTCTCGGTGTGCGCATTCGTCACGGCCGTCATGAGTGACCAAAGGATGCTTTCGCGTCGCGATGGCGCCGGCTCGGTGCGTTTCCGGTAGACGGTGACCCCCCACGGATACTTCTTGACCGGTGCGTGATAGGGTGTGGGGCGGTCGGTGCGGCGCAGCAGGCCCGGCACCACCTGCGTCGCCGGCTCGTAGCCGACCACGACACCTGCTTCCTCGCTGCCGAACGTGCAGGCCAGCCCCGAGTCGATGCTGCGCTCGACGGCCTGGCGGGCTGTGGCGATCTCTGCCGTTGTGACTGTCCGCTTGCCGATGTTGCACATGGGATAGTTCGTCCACGCCCAGCCCATCGCCTTCATCGCCGGCTCGAAGGTGTTGAACCCGCAGGCGGAGTGCGGCGCCGACGGGCACCAGTTGAACTGAAGCCGAAACGCCCGGCTGCTCACGCCCATCAGGTACTCATAGGTCACATCCTCGCCTGCGGCCTGCAGAATGCTGGTCATCGCCGCCAACACCGAGTTCTTGCCCTGCTGCGCCGGCACGCCGTCGATCCATACCTTGCCGTCCTCGCGGCGGAGGGTCGCGGCCAGCTCTTCCGAGGTCTTGATGTTTGTCTTTCCGCTCATGGGTGATTCCTCTTTCTGCGCAACCGGCTTTCGATCTGCCGCACGCGGCAGATCGAGGCAGCCGATGATGACCAGAGCAACGACCGACACGGCACTCATTGCCAGTGCCGTCCTTGCCGGGCGGCCGCCAAGGATACGACGCACGCGCTGCGAGAAGTTCGATTCCGCCGCGGCGAACGTGTTGACCAGCAGGCGGCGTGTCAGCCCGTCGCGCATCTCGGCCACCCGCGTCAGGCTGTCGGCGTACTGGGTCGACCCGCCGTAGACCGCCAGCACCGCGTCATCACAGGCCGACTCGGCCTCGCGCCGCATCGCCCATCCGCATAGCCAGACGGTCGGGTGGAAGAACAGGAACATCTCCGCCAGACGCTGAATCAAAAGGAACAGATTGTCGAAGCGACGCACGTGCGCCACTTCGTGGGCGACGATCAGCCTCACTTGATGCGTCGACAGTTGGTCCGAGATGTGGCGTGGCAGCAGGATGACCGGCTTGATGACCCCCGCCAACACAGGCCCGTGGGCTACATCCGACACCGCGACGGCCACGCGTCGCCGCAGCCCGATCGATTGGGTCACTTCGCCTACGAGTTCGGCCAACGGGCCGTCTCGCTGCTGACGCGCCGTCTGCCGCAGGAAGGCAACGTACGCACAGCCGGAGATCAGTCGCACGCCGAACGCCAACCCGATCCCCAGCCACGCCAGCCCCATTCCGCCTTGCCAGGTAAGTTGTCGCCAAAGCGACTCCGGCTGGACCACCTCCCCCGCAGCGATCCGCCGCGGCATGTCGTAGCGCATCATCGGGCGAGCCACCGGCGGCGTCGCCGGCCTGACCGCGGCCGGTGGTGCCGGCGGCGGCGCCACCTCGATCACCGGCGGGCGAAGGAACCAGTACAGAGAGATCGGCGAGGCCACCAGAAACGTGGCCACCGGCTTGGCCAATACCAGGCACCAGAAGGCGTGCCGCAGCGGCGGCGACTTAATCCGCAACAGCCAGATCACCGCGACCACCACGCCGGCCAGGATCGCCAGCTCGACACTCATGTGCCACAAGTTCTCGACCAGCCACGCCCCGAACCGATTCAGTGTTTCTGCCAGCGGACTCATCACGCGCCCCCGGACGAAGGTTTCTCTCGCAGCTTTGTGTTGACTTCCTGGCGAATGCGTTTGATCTCGGCCGGGCTGAGCTTGCCCGAGTCGAGCACTTGGCTGACCAGCGCCCTCGCCGACCCGGCGAAGAAGCGATCGATCAGCTCGTTGAGCGACCAGCGGGCGGCTTGCTGCCGCGTCACCACCGGCCGATAGACGTCGACGCGGCCGTTCCGCTCCGCCACGAGAAAGCCCTTCTCGCGGAGGATCCGCATCATCGTCAGCACGGTGTTGTAAGCCATCGCCTTGACGGGCGCCAGATGCTCCTGCACCTCGCGCACCGTGGCCTCCGACAGCTCCCACACCGCGTCCATAATCAGCGCCTCAGCCGGCGTGAGACGCTTGCCGTTCTTGTTTGACATCCGTGATTCTCCGAAGCAAACCCGAGAGGTGAAACTAAATCCTTAGTTGAAATATACCACGCAATCTGAAGGCGTCAACTAATGCTTTAGTTTTCACGTTTTTTTGTCGCGCCTTTCGGTCTGGCGTGGATGATCTTTCGCTCTGCCAAGAGCGCACCTCCACGCAGGCCTGAGGTGTGTGCTACCGACCTGCCCACCCGTAACACTCTTTGGGTCGGCACGTTATAATCGCACCGATCTTTGCCTACGGAGCGGTGCATGGACATCCCACTCAGTCAGCCGGACATCGGACAGCAGGAGATCGACGCAGTACTTGAGGTGCTGCGCAGTAGGCGGCTCGCCCTCGGTCCGGTCCGTGAAGACTTCGAGCGGGCTGTGGCCGACTACATCGGCACAACGCAGGCCGTCGCCGTATCGAGTGGGACAGCCGCGCTGCACCTGGCCTTGGCGGCGCTGGAGATCGGCCCGGGCGACGAGGTGATCACCACCCCGTTCTCGTTTGTCGCCTCGGCCAACGTCATCCTCTATCAGCAGGCCCGGCCGGTGTTTGTGGACATCGATCCGGTTAGCTGGGCCATCGATGTCGATCGGATCGAGGCCGCCATCACCCCCAGAACCCGTGCCATATTGCCCGTGCACGTGTTCGGGCAGACCTGCCCAATGGACCGCATCATGTCGATCGCCGACCGGCACGGTCTGGCGGTGATTGAGGATGCCTGCGAGGCTCTCGGCGGCGCCTACAGAGGAAAGCGGGCGGGCAGCTTTGGTCAGTTCGGTACGTTCGCCTTCTACCCCAATAAGCAAATCACCACCGGTGAAGGGGGCATGGTGGTCACCAGCGATCCCGAGTTGGCCGCCCTGGTGCGCTCGTTGCACAACCAGGGGCGCGATGATTCGGGCCAGTGGCTACAGCACGCGCGGCTGGGCTACAACTACCGCATCACCGAGATGAGCTGCGGGTTGGGCCTGGCGCAGATGCGCCGCGTCGATGAGCTGCTGGGCAACCGTGCGGCGGTGGCCCGGATGTACCAACAGCGGCTGGCCGGCGACCCGCGTGTGACGATGATCCAGCCGGGCCCTGACGTGCAGATGAGCTGGTTCGTGATGGTCGTCAAACTGGCTGACAGCTACACCCCGCAGGACCGCCAGCGCGTGTTATCAGTACTGAGAGAGCGGGGTATCGGCTGTGGCGACTACTTTCCGGCCATTCATCTCCAGCCGGTGTATCGCCAGCGATTGGGCCTGGGGCCGGGCGACTTTGCCATCTGCGAGTCGGTGGCCGACCGTACGCTGGCCCTGCCGTTTCATGGCCGGATGACCGAGCAGCAGGTGGACGCGGTCTGCCAGACGCTGCTAGGTCTGCTCTAGGGGAAAGTGGCCGGCTGGGCACCGGCTTCGAACTGACCCGCCGATTCGTGCGTAAGATTATGTGTTGCGCTTGTCGAATAGCGCCGGTCGCAACAGGCTTTCTGCCTGCTGAAGCGCGTCGGCAGAGGAAGGCGCGGCAAGCCCTTTGGGTCTTAAAGGCTTGACAGATCGTGGTTTGTAGGCTAAACGGCGGCTGTAAGTGTTTGTGTCTGGTGGCAGTGAGAGTCTACTGGTTTGACGGCCGATGGGCCGATAATCGTACGGAAGGGATGCGACGGACGGCAGGTCGACGGACCCAGTTTGAGTTGTGGGTCTGTAGGCGCCTGGATGACTCGGGGATCGTACGTATGGAGCATGCCAAGGGATTGGCCGCGTTTATGCGGCCGGGGTTGATGGTCCTGGGTGTCCTGCTGACGGGGTGTCATTCGTTCTGGCAGGGCTGGCTGGACCCCTCCCAGGTCGGACGTTTCGAGCAGGCCAGCGTCACCCATGACATCAGGACGGTGATCAGTATCCTCGACGAGCCGCCGGGTGTGCCTGACGCGACCGAGCCGACGCCGGAGGATATGGTCACCGAGTCGGTCGATTACGTGATCGGTTCGGGCGATGTGGTGGACGTCAGCGTGCTGGACCTGCTGCAACTGGGTGCTCCGTGGGTGGAACGAGATCGGGTGACCGACAGCGGTTACGTGACGCTGACGGGCATCGGCCGTGTCAAGGCGGGCGGTAAGACTGCTCGCCAAGTAGAGCTAAGCATCGTCGAGCAACTCAGGGACAAGATCAGAGACGCTCAGGTCCGGGTCATTGTCCAAGAGCAACGAAACCGGAAGTACAACATGCTGGGCTCGGTGGCCCGACCTGGGACCTACTTCATTCCTCGGGCCGAGTTCCGTTTGCTGGATGCAATCTCGGCGGCGGGCGACTTCCCGCCGACCGTGGAAGAGATTTACGTGATTCGTCCTGCCGAGTCGCAGCCGGACGCGGCAGACGTGTCGCCGGCGACAGCGGCGCCAATTGAGCAGGGCGATCAGCGATCGACCGCACCGGCGGGCAGTGACCGGATGGGGATGCCCGATCGGACGGACCCACCGTTGGGTGAATTGGCGGCGTACGCGGTGCCCGGAAGTCAGCCGGCCGGGGGGTCGGCCTTCGAGGCCGACCAGCGGCAACTCCTCGAGGCTCTGGGCCCGGCCGGAGCCGGCGCGCCTTCTCCCGGCGAGTCGGCTGAGGCGGAAGGCGCTGGCTCGATAGATTCGCCTCCGCTGACCAACTGGATGTGGGTGAATGGTGAATGGGTGGAGCTGAAGACATCACCAGACGGACAGGCGGCTGAGCCCTCGGAAGGCGAGCCGCAACAGCGGGAGTTCGATTGGGAGTCGTTGGCCGAGCCTCTCGCCGAGGGTCGCGTGATCGGCATCCCGGTCAGACCGCTCCTGGAGGGGCAGAGCCGCTACAATATTGTGATTCGCGACGGCGACACGATTCGCGTGCCGATCGGGCCGATCGGTGAGTTTTACATGATGGGTCACATCCAGCGCCCGGGTGTGTATTCGCTGACCGGACGTGAGATGACGCTGAAGCAGGCGATCGCGCAGGCCGGTGGGCTCTCGGGGATGGCCTGGCCGAGCAAGTGCGAAATCACCCGACGGCTCGGGCGTGATCGCGAGCAGGTTGTGCAGGTGGACGTGGACAGAATCTTTGCCGGGAAAGCCCCGGATATCTTTTTGCGACCTAACGACACGGTGAATGTTGGAACACACGCCTTGGCGCCGTTTCTGCTGGTGGTCCGGAACGCGTTTCGGATCAGCTACGGCTTTGGCTTCGTGTACGACCGCAACTTCGCCGACATCGATTCCTATGGCTCGCAGGCCAACCCAAGAGATCGACGGCGAGCGGAACGGGCGGCTCGCTTTCCGACGGTTGGAAGCATACTGCCGTGAGTCGGCGACGGACCCTTCGACATCGCCGTGTCACGCCTGAGGACGTCGGAGCCTGACCCGAGTCAATCATGTGTGGTGCGCCCGCAAACCGCTTTGCGTCCCGTCGAACATCGGCCACGGTCACCCGGCGTAGGGCCTCGGAGCCGACGTGGGTCGACTTGCTGGGCCCGGCGGGGCTGTGGCAGGTCGCCGTCGTCGCGGGGCTGATGCTCTGGCTATACGGGCATGAGTTGCGGCGTTTGACGTACACTTGGACACATAGCGGCGATTGGTCGCACGGTCTGATCGTCCCGTTGTTCAGCCTCTATTTCCTGCACCTGCAGCGCGAACGGCTGGCACACGTCCCCGTCAAGCCGAACTTTGGGGGCTTGCCGCTGCTTCTGCTGGCTCTGGCGATGTACGGCACGGCGATCTGGCCTCTGAAAATGGGCTTCCCCAAAAGTGTGGCGATCGTGTTGACGATCTTCGCCGTGACGATCATGTTGGCAGGACCGCGCGTGCTGCGCATTGCGTGGCTTCCGATCGCCTACTTGATGTTCGCGGTGCCGTGGCCGGCGACGATGTACGACGTGAGCACCCTTCCGCTGCGCAAGCTGGCTTCGGAGATGGCCGCTGCCGTGCTCAACCTCGCTCCGGGCGTCGATCGAGCGGCGCGTGACGGTACGATTATCCGTTACCTCTTCCACGGCGAGCCCGGCCAACTGGGGGTCGCTCAGGCGTGCAGCGGTATGCGTCTACTCATGGCGTTTTGCGCGTTGGGTGTGGCGATGGCCTATCTGTCGGACCGCCCGTGGTGGCATCGACTGGTGATGGTGGCGGCCTGCGTGCCCATTGCCATCTTCTGCAACATGCTTCGCGTGACCATCACGGGGTTGATTCACATTTACTGGAGCCCCGAGTACGCCCAGGGCACGGCCCACACGATCCTGGGCTTGGTGATGCTGTTCGTGGCGTTCAGCCTGTTCAGCGGAATTCTATATATCCTGAGCAATCTGTTCATCGAGGCACCGGAGACCACCGCGAGAGCCGCCAGCGAAGATGAGAAGGAGCGCCGCCCGTGAGTACTGCGTTGGACGGACTGAAATCCGCCTTCTCGCGCGCGACGTTTGTGGTCTGCGCCGTCATTCTGCTGCTGTCGGCGATAGGACTGGAGGCGACGGTGCGATTCCTGGGCCTGGAGTTCCGTAAGAGACCTGTGCCCCTGCAGCAGCCGTTTCGTCAGTTCGACTTCGCTCAGCTCGGTCCGGAGTACCGGCTTGAGGAAACCCACGCGATCTCCGCCGAAGGTCTCCAGGAGTTGGGTACGGACGAGTATCTCAGTTGTACCTTGCGTGATACACGACGCCCGCCAAGCGATCCTTTAAGTCGCGTGAACGTACTGATTACGTATTACACGGGCGATCCGGATCAAGTGCCGCACGTGCCGGACGTGTGTTACCTTGGCGGCGGCTTCCAGCAACTTGGCTCGAAGAAACTCTCGCTGACCGTCCCCGAGTTGGGACCGGCGGGCGAGAACATTCCGGTGCGGCAATTGAAGTTCGGCAAGCAGGTCTTCGGCGCCCGGCAAGAGGCGATGGTCCTTTACCTATTCAGCGCCAACGGCCAGTACGAGTGCGATCGGGAAAGGCTTCGGCTGATCCTGGGCAACCCGTTCGCACGCTACGCGTATTTCAGCAAGGTGGAGTTGTCCTTCGCGGCCGCCCATGACGCGGACCGCTCGGGTCCGCTCGGCCTGGAGGCGTTGGCCAAGCTGCTGCCGGTGCTGGTGCGGGATCACTGGCCGCATTGGCAGAAGGTCGGCGGGCGTTCCGACGCGCCGGCAAGGGGCCTCGACGGATAACGAATACGTGTGACAAGCCAACCCAAGAACAGGCGGATGGATGATGGCACAGCGACGACTTAACAAGAAGCTGGTGACAGGCCTGACGGTTGGGCTGCTAGTCGTGGTGGCGGTAGGGGGCGTGGTGTTGATCGCCAGCCTTCCCCAAACCGATCCCACGCCCTACGTCAAGCAGGCGACCGACGCGTACCAAGCGAGTGACTTCGAGAAGGCGTACCGCGCGTACACTCAGGCCTGGAATGTTGCCCAGGACCCCCAGTGGTTGGTGGAGGCCGGGTACGCCGCCAAGCGCATGGGTAGCGCGCGAGACGCCCAGGGGGCGTGGCGGCGTGCCATCCGTGCCAACACCTCGATGCCCGAGCCCCGCAGGGCGATCGTCGAACTCCTGCTGGAGTTGAGCCAGCTTCCACTGAAGATCGGCCTGACTAGGTCGGCCGCGCCGAACGACTGCGCCGTGCTCTTCGAAGAGGGACGGGCCCTGCTGGCGCTCGATAGCGAGCGGGAGAGCCCACTGGGCCATTACGCCTGTGGCTGGGCCCTCAGTTACATGCGAGAGATCACGCTGAACGACACGCTCGAACCGGATACCGACAAGCTCCGGCAGGCCGAGCAGCGCGCGGCAGAGTCCGATGGTCTGATATCACCCACCTGGGCTTTGGCGGAGATGTATCTGAATCGGGCCGGCGAGCTGTCACCCGATGATCCGAACGTCGCGGAGGCCTTGGCCAGCCTTTATAGGCGACAGGGCGCTCACGCTCAGCAGCAGCGCGCCGACCAGGAGATCGTGGAACAACTCGAACAGCAAGCCAAGCAAGTCTACGAAGATCTGTTGAAACGGCACGAGCAGTTGGTCCAAGTGCACGTCAATTATGCGTACTTTCTGGCTGGACAGCGCCAGTCCGACGAAGCCTTGCAGCAAGCACGACGGGCCGTCGAACTAGGGCCCGACGACCCGGATGCGCATCTGTGTCTGGCCCGAGTGTATTGGGCTCGGCAAGACTACGACAAAGCCGAGCAGGCGTTCCTACACGGCAAGCAACTGGATCCGGACCGTTTCGACATCTATCTAAACCTGGGCAGGTATTACCAAACCTATCTGGGTGATGTGGAGAAAGCTCTGACGCTTTATCGGGCGGCCCTGGACCGACCCATTGACCGAACCAGCTACCGCGCCAGCGTGGACCGAGCGCTACGTTTCATGCTGCTCGTGGAGATGGGCCAGGCGCTGGTGGCGCAGGCCGAGCGAGAACCCGGAGATCGCAATGCTTTTTTGGCGTCGGCCCAGCAGAAGCACGACGAAGCCATTGCTGAATACCGCGAGACCTACTTGACCGATAGCCTGCAAGGGGCGATCTACCGCGCCAGCGGTCGCCTGCCTGAGGCGATCCTCTTTCTTGAGAAAGTGGATCGAGTGGTCTCGCCTCAAAATGATATCAGGACGTATGCCAGTAACAAAGGCGTCTTGGCCGACCTCTACCTCAAAACCAACAAGCCCGGCCTGGCGGAAACGCAGATGCAGGCGGTGCTCGAGGCGATTCCTGGCAACCTCGGTGCGGTGCTGACGTTGGGTGTCATCTATAACCGAATGAACCAGCCGGAACAGGCCCTGCACTACGCGGACATGGTGCTGAACGCCGATTCGGACAATCGCCAGGCTTTGATGACCAAGATTGAGGCCTACCGTCAGCTAGGCCAGACCGAGAAGATCGAACCGTTACGGAAGAAGTTAGGCGGACAGACGGCAGAGGAGAAGACGCGCCTGGCAATGGTATTCATGCTCGAAGACGAGTTCGAGCAAGCCGAGAAGGAGCTGCTAGGGGTGTTGGCGGACGACCCTGCGTATGTGCCGGCACTGCGCATTCTCCTGCCGCGGTACGTATCGACGGGGCAACAAGGAAAAGCTGAGCAGCTCTACAAGGCAGCACGCGCTGCCAAGCCCGACAGCCCTCAGATCGCGGCGCTTCAGTTGCTGGTCACCACAGCCGACGATGAGGCGCAACGCGTCGAGCAAATCGAACGTTTCCTTAAGAATATGTCCGATCCGCTTGCCCGCGCGATGTCACTGGCTCTGTTCTACGTGGGCACAGGTGAGACGGACAAAGCGGCGGAGCAGTATGACGCAGCCGAACAACTCAGCGCGGATAACCGATCTGTCATCGATGGGCAATTCCGCCTCGCTCTACGGATGAAGGACTGGCAAAAGGCGCAGCGCTATGTCGGACGTGCCCGGGAACTCAACCTCGATGGGGCCAGCGGTGGGTTCTTCGAAGGAACCGTACATCTGGCCCAGGCCGCCCAGGCCCGTAGCGAGGGCAACGTCGAAGAGGCCAACAGGCATCTGGCGCTGGCCGTCGACGCGCTGGAGAGCGCGCTGCGCACCTTCCCATCGGACGTCAGCGGCCACATTCAGCTTGGCACGGCCTATTCGAGCTTGGGGCGGTACGACGAGGCCGTTACGGCCTATCGCCGTGCGGTGGCTCTCAACCCCAACAGCGGGCAAGCCCATCGGTTGCTCGCCCAGTTGCTTACGCTAACGGGTCAGTCCGACATGGCGCAGGAGCATTTGACGGCGGCAATTCGACTGCTGCCTAACGATCCGTGGGTGCGGCAGCAGAGGCAGAACATACTGGAAGAGCAGAACCCGCAGCAAGCCATCGAGGGCCGGGAGCGGCGACGGCAAGACGATCCCGCTGACGTGGCGAATCTCAGACGTTTGGCGGCACTCTATCAGAAGCTGGGGCGGAACGACGAGGCCGAACAGCGTTACCGCGAAGCATTGGAGACGGCCCCCCAGGACCTGGCGCTGGCCTGGGAGATCTCGGAGTTCTACCGCCAAACAGACCGGCCGCAACGCGCCGAAGAGGTCTTGAAGCAACTCGTCCGAGATGTGGAGCAAGACCAGAAGGTTACGGCCGAACTGGCGCTCGCCCGGCACTTCCGGCGGGTGGGCGACCTTGCGGAAGCGGAGAAGGCCTACAAGGTCGCTTTGACGCTGGATCCCACAGTCACCGTATGTGCCGAGATGGCCGACTTCTACGTCGCGACCCAACAGATCCCGGAAAGCATCAAGTGGTTGGAGCGCGCCCTGGAAGCCGCCCGGCAGGAAAGCAAGCCCCTTCAGCAACGAGATGTTCACCGTCAACTTGTCGATTTGCTGTTGGCTACATATCAACGCGAGCAAGCGGAAACGCAACTCGATCAGTACCTACAGGATTACCCCGACGATGCCTGGGCCTATATCCTCATGGGTCGTTTGCGCAACCTCCAGAATCGGATAGACGAGGCCGTCCAGGCCTACACGCGCGCCATCGAGTTGGATCCGGATAGCGCCCTGGCCCATTTCCAACTGGGTGCGCTTCACTATACCCTCGGTAACCTATCCGAGGCGATCGATCAACTGCGAGCAGCGAAGAATATTGACTCGACCGGGTTCGGCTACGCCCATCGCATTCTGCTGGCCGAGTGCTACCGTGTCAGCGGGCAGATCGAACTGGGTATTAACGAGATGCGCTCCATTCTGGAGGCCGACCCGGACGCGACCCGAGTCGTCTCGGCGCTGGTCAAGCTGCTTGGCGCAAGCAAACGCTACGAAGAGCTGGAGACGTTGTTGCGCGAGTACATGGGGCGTCAGCCGGACGACGGCAGCTGGCCGCTGACGCTGGGAACGATGGCCGAGAACCAGGGCGACTTCGTCAAGGCGCAGATAGCCTACATGCAGGCTATGCAAATAAGCAACTTTGATCCGGTTGGCGTGGAAGCCATGTTGAGGCTTCTGACGCGCGCCGGGCGCCATGAGAAAGTGATTGAGGTCGTGGAGAATGTCATCCCCGCAGACAGGCAAACGCCTTTGACGGACATGCGGGTAGCCGCCGCACTCCATCATATGGGCCGCGAAGAGGAAGCCGTTCAGCGCTATAGTAAGGCTATCGAAGGTGCGGTCGGGGCCGCAACGCAGTTGACCAACGTTGTCGGGAGCATGGCGCAAACGCTGGGCCTCGAACGCACGATAGACATGCTGGAAAAGAGGGCCGGCGGCGCTCCGGATAATACCGACATGCAATACGTACTGGCCGTATGCCTCTCCCAGGCCGGGCAGCGAAGCCGAGCCATCAACATGCTGGAGGGACTGGCCGCCAAGACCAGCGACCCAAGGCGAAAGGTGGACTGCCTCATGCAGTTAGCCGGAGCCCAACACATGGAGAGGCGACTGGAGGAAGCGGCCGCTGCCTACACAGAAGTGCTCCGCGTCGACCCCAAGACGCGCTATGCACTAAACAACCTGGCGTACCTGCTGGCCGAGGATCTCGGTCGGCCCGCCGAGGCGATGAGGTACGCCGAGCGAGCGTTCCAATTGGCCCGCGAGGACGCCAACGTCATCGATACGCTGGGCTGGGTGGAGTGCCTGAACGGCCAGTATGACGCGGCCATCGGGACGTTGCGGTCGGCCTTGGCGATCGATCCGGACATGGTGGCGGCTGTATTCCACCTTGGTGAGGCCTACAGGCGCAGCGGGAACCTACCCTTGGCCGAACAGTACCTCCAGAAGGCGCTCGAACTCGCCGAGGCCACCGACGATGTGTATCATTACCTTGAGGGCATCCGCGAATCGCTTGCGAAACTGCCACAGCCTTCAGGCCGATAATACTGGTAGCGATAGGAAAAGGTCATGAGCACCCTCACCACCAGCACGGCGACAACCGGGTCGCTCACTACACAACCCGTGGACGCGTTCGCTCCCAGAGCCGCCGCGGGGATGTCCCCCGTCGATCTGCTGAAGATCATCCGGCGGCGCATCGTCTTGATCCTGATGGTGTGGTTGCCGTTCATCGGGCTGACGGTGGGCGGGACCTACTTGTGGGCTCGCTACTATCCCTCGTACCGCGCCGACGCGTTCGTCCAGGTCGAGTCGCCGAACCCCACCCTGCCCTTCGATATTGCAGGGGCTCCAGCAACCCAGGATCTGATCGAACGCTATGTCCGAGACGAGACGGTGCGGCTCAAGAGCGAACAGATCCTCAGCGAAGCCATCAACGACCCCCTGCTTCGTGAGACGAAATGGTATGAGTCTTTCCAGGGCAACGTCGACCAAGCCTTGATTGAGTTGGATGAGAACTTGGGGGTCGGCAGCGTCTATGGAAGCAGCTTCGTTCGCGTCTCTTTCGCCACCCATGAAAAAGATGGCTGTTACAAGATCGTCAACGCCGTGGTGAATCAGTATTTCGACGAGATCGGCCGCACCTCTCAGAACCAGTTTCGCCAGCAGGTCAGTAGTTTCCAGCGGGAGGTGGAAGGTGTTCGCAGACTACTGACCGACAAGATCTCCGAGATCCGGGAGTTCCAGAAGCAGGCGGGCATTCCGGGTATGACCGAACGCGTCAATGCCGTGGGGCAGAGACTGATTCAGACGGTGATGGCCGTCGTCGAGGCACAGGAGGACAAGCTCACCGCCAAGGCCATCTACGACAGCTATACGGCGATGGGCCCTGGCAGCATGGCCATCTCGCCGGAGATCATGGCTATGGTGGAGTTTGACCCACGCATCGCCGGACAGCAGAACCGATTGCTCGCCCTTCAAGAGGAATTGGGCGTCCGCCAGGAAGACTTTGGGCAAGATCACCGCATTATCAAGGATCTGACCTCCCGCATCGCCCTGGTCTCAGAGGAACTTCAGCAGACCCGCCATCTGCGTGCGGAGGAAATGCAGAAGCAGCAGATCGAACAGGTCAGCCGTATGTATAGCGCTGCGCTGGAGAAGGAGGTCCGCCTCCGCGACGAACTCGCCGAGGCCCAGGCCCGTCAGCGAGAACTCGACGAGAACCTGGCCCGGTACGACGCGCTAAAGGAAGAGCAACGCATCGTTGAAGAAGAACTCCAGCGAGTGCAGCAACACACGAGCGACCTGGAGATCGTCCTGAGGACGCAGCCCGGGCCCAGAATTACCCTTGCCGCCCGCGCCGTGCCCCCGCGCGAGCGCGCCAGTCCCCGATGGAGCATGAACCTGGCGGCGGGCGTTCCTCTGGGGCTGGTGCTGGGCGTGGGGCTGGCCTTTCTGCTGGAGTTTCTCGACACGAGTGTGCGAACGCCACGGGACGTCGCTCGACACACGTCGCTGCCTCTACTGGGCGTGGTACCCATCCTCGACGACGAGGAGGTCGCTATCGACGATATCGAGGTCGCGACCCGCACCGCACCCAACTCGATGGTGGCTGAGTGTTTCCGGCAGATCCGGACCAACCTGTTTTTTGCCAGCCCCGCGGAGAACCAGAAAGCTCTGCTCGTCACAAGCCCCGGCCCCGAGGACGGAAAGACCGCCGTGGCCATCAACCTGGCGGTCACCATTGCCCAGAGCGGCCGACGCGTGCTCCTGGTGGATGCCAACTTCCGGCGACCCGCCCTGCAACGCGCGTTCACCAATGCCAAACACGAGGGGCTCAGCAACATCCTCATCGGGCAGCGGCAACTCCAGGATTTGGCCTCGCCGACCGGTCTGCCGCAGCTCGATGTGCTGACGGCCGGCCCGATCCCTCCCAATCCGGCCGAGCTTCTCAGCAGTCGCTATATGCGCGAGTTGCTCGCCCGCGCTCGTGAGACCTACGACCAGATCATCATCGACGCACCGCCCGTACTGTTGGTCAGCGATCCGCTTGTGTTGGCCAACATCCTGGACGGTACAATCATCATCTGCCGCGCCAAGAGCAACTCGCGCGGCGCGCTGCTGCGAACCCGCGACCAGCTCGATCAGGTCCGCGCACGAATCCTTGGTGTGGTACTCAACGCCGTGGCGACGGCCCCGGGCGGCTACTACCGACGCCAGTACCGCGCCTTCTACGATTACCTCAGCGAGGGTAGCGAGCAGGTGCCTCAAGCGGCGCTGACGCCCGAGCAACCCGATCAGAACGGCGAGGCACGTCGATCAAAGGACGATGCCGAGTCACCGCAAGACGATCGGTCGAGTTAGCCCGATCAGCGCGCGTCGGCGCCAGTCCACGTGACTTGGTGGATGACCCCGGTTCTCCGCAGGGTGAATCGCGCCCCCGGCTTACGGCGCGCCGCTTCAGACAGCCAGTCGGGGACGTACGTCGGGTGGTCGGAACATACCCCCACAAAGCGCCCGCTGCGCAGCACCGAATCGATAGTCTGCCGGGTAATGACCGCCGGGCCATAGAAACAGTGGTCGGCAAACCCCTGCACCGTCACATGGCCGCTGATGCCGTCGACCTCCTGGAGGTACTTGAGGACCGGCAGGATGGTCGAATCGGCAATCAGCACGCCGTCCGGTTCAGCCGCCGTCAGCGCCTCGACGCCAAATTGCCTGGCCCCGTGATACCCCGTCTTCCAGGGCTGAAGGAAGTAGCGGTACCCATCGCGATACGGAATGGAGCGCCCGACCCCCAGGCTCACCGGCCAGTTGCGCGCCACACCCGGCAATAAGGCGTACACCGCGGCCGGCGCAATCGCTACGCACAGCGTCACCGGCACCCACCACCGACGGGCGCCGAGCAGAAACCAGGTCGCTCCCAGACCGATGAAGACCGACAGAACGATGTAGAACGGCCAGAAGAACACCAACCAGTCGGGCACGTTGTAGCGGATCGCGAACAGCCCGAACGCGATCAACAGACCCGTTAGCAGGCGTCGCATCGCTTTCGGCAGGGCCGCGCGCCGCCTGGCCGTGATCAGACCTGCCACCGCCAGTAGTCCGATGGGAGTTGGGAAATTCAGCAGCAGGTATTCGGCACTGCGAATCAGGCCTCGCCCGCTCACACGCAGATTCAGCACGGCGTTGCCGTAGCCGCCACGGCCGCTGCCCCCCCCGAATAGTAACGATCGAAAAACGGCGGCAACCGAGTTCCCCGCCCAGAGTTGGCCGACCATCAGCCACAGCATCGGACCGAAACCCACCAACCAGCAGAGCGCTGCAATCAGCCAGTGGCCGATCGGGCAGCGTCCCGCGCGGGTGCGGTAGATCAGAATCACGATGTATCCGATCGTCGGGAACACACACAGCATATGATTGGCCACATCCCAGCCGTTCAGCATGGCCAGCAGCGCCAACCATATGCCCTGCCCGCCCCTCATGTACGCCAGCAAAAGCAGCCACTCGGTTGTCATGCCGGCTGCGGCTGGTGCGTACACCTCGGCCACCGCCGCGTGCCACCAGAAGGTGTGGGATACAGCCAAGGCCGCCGCCCCGACGGCCGCGCCAGCCGATACGCCGGTTAGCCGCCGTATCAGCAACCAGCAATTCGCCACCGCCACGGCCGCACAGAGCGCCGAAAAAACATTCAGCCGCCACGCGGGCTCGCCTAGCGGTAGCTTCATCAGCAGTTGAGCCGGCAGATAGTAGCTCGGATGGCTTAGCGCCAGACCCAGCCAGCCGGCGACATCGCCCCGCCACGCTCGCAGGATCGCCATGCCGCTGTCCTGCCAGACGACGTCGGGTGCGGCCGTCAGCCCATACAGGATCATGCACGCCGCCAGTACCGCCAGGTAACCCACGAGTGCGCCACGTGCGCCGTCTCGCCCACACGACTGAGCGTCGAAATCATGCGCAGTGGGCTCGCCAAGTCCTGCTGTCATCGGCTAATCGCTCTCACCCGGCGAGGCGTCTATCACTGACTTGGGCGATCGCCATTTCTTGATGACCATCGCCATCGCCATTAGCACAAGCAGTGCAACGGGCGTGGCCCACACGCTGCTGGCCGGTTCGGCGACCGGGACGGTGACGTCGGCAATCTCGACCGGCTGGTACCCACCCTCGCCAAAACCGATTCGTACTGAGCGTTTCCCGCTGTCGGCCCCCCCACGTTGAACCGAGCACTGTAGGGTCAGGCTCTTACCGCCCTGGACGGCCGCCTCGTCAGCGATCGCCTGGGCGCGAAACATTCCTTCTTCGCGTGGCCCTTCCGCCCGCCAGCCCGCCGGGGCCTGGTAGTTGTAGGTGTTGTGGACCGGTATCTCGACCGAACGGATCGGCGGCATGCCGTGATTGGTGATCGTCCAGGTGTACTGACGGGCCGAGATCTTCGTATCGACCGTGATCCGGCCGCCCGGCTCGTCGGCTCCAGCCGACACCCAGACGAATATTGCTACGACCAACCACCCGAAGCGCCGCATGATTACGTCCCCGCCCGCCCCTGTGCCGCTTCTGTGGCTTATTCGCCGGACATGATCCGGCGCCGCCAAGCTACGTACTCGCGGACCCCGTCGGCCAGCGGCGTGCTCGGCTGGTAGCCCAGCTCCCGCCTCGCACGCGAGATGTCCGCCCACGTGGCCGGCACGTCTCCTGGTTGGGCCGGCAGACGCTCTATGGGTACCTGCTTGCCCATCGCTTGGCCCACCATCTCGATCATTTCAGTTAGCTGCACGGGCTGCCCGCTGCCCAGGTTGTAGATGCGATAGCCTTCGCAACGCTCCAGCGCCCGCATTAACCCGTCCACCGTGTCGCCCACATACGTATAGTCACGCTTGCTCGTGCCGTCGCCGTACATGGGTATCGGCTTGCCCGCTTCGATCAGACGAACGAATTTCGGAACCGCCAGATCGGGCCGACAGCGCGGGCCGTGGGCGGTAAAGATTCGGATGCAGGTGATATTCAGCCCGTACAACTTCCAGTACGTGTAGCACAACAGCTCGCCGGCACGTTTGGTGGCTGCGTAGGGCGAGATCGGCTCGTCCGTCCGGTCGTCCTCCTGGAAGGGGATCTTCTGATTCTCGCCGTACACGCTCGAGCTGCTGGCGAACACCACGCGCCCCACCCCGCAACGCCGCGCAAGCTCCAGCACGTTTACCGTTCCGCCGACGTTGATCGACTCGTAGAGTTGCGGGTCGGCCAGCGATGGCCGCACGCCCGCCCGCGCCGCCATATGGACGACCGCCTCGGGGGTCTCGCCTTCGAAGACCGATTCCAGCGCTTGCCTGTCCCGGACGTCGGCCTGATGGAACGCAAACGAGCCCTGCCGGCGCATGTCCTCCAGGTTCGTGCGCTTGATGGACGAGTCGTAGAAGTCATCCAGGTTGTCGACGACCGCCACGCGATGACCGTCGCGCAACATTCGCTCGACCAGATGCGATCCGATAAAGCCGGCCCCGCCGGTAACCAGGATGCGCAAAGCTCTATCCTCCCTGTATTTATTGTGGCGCCTGCCGTCGGCATCGTAACCGCCGCGGCGCCTCTGAGTCAAACGCACGTTGAAACGTCACATCTTCTCATCCAGACCGTGATCCGACTCGACGTGGTTCAGGCGCGCCACCACCGTCTGGATTGCCGAAACAATCCGCGTTTTGCTCGGGCTCGCTTCGGCGTTCCTTGCCCACGTCTGAATCTGCCCGATCGTGGCGTGTAGCTGCTCGGCGGACGGCAGAGGTGTTTGTGTGATTACGCCAATCCGCTCGAAGCGCGACCCGTCACATGGCTCACCCGGTCCGACGAACTCCTCAATCGGCTTCTCGCCCGCCGTATCGCTCGGGGCGAAGCAGCAGGGGTAGCGGCCACGCGGCAGATCGTCGCACACGGCGGCCTTGGCGTCTGCCGGCGAGTCGTACCACGCCGGCTCGTAGCCCGCGTGACGCAGGATGATCTCGGCGATCCGGCCAAAGCCGGTCGCCTCCAGACCCGCCGACGAGCGCGGGACGAACAGTTCGCCGCTGCAAGCCGTCCCCGCTGAAAGCAGACACAGTTGCGCCGCTTCCTTCGCCGAGATAAAATACCGCCTCACATCCGACGGTCCCGCCAGCGGCTCGCGGCGATCCAGCCGGTGCAGGAACCCATCCAGCAGACTTCCCGCCGAGAACGCGACGTTGGCGAAACGTGCCGAGCACACCCGCCCGATCCCCGCGTTCTGCCAACTCAATAGCACCTGTTCCATCAACCGCTTGGAAGCGCCCATCATGCTTGCGGGGCGGACGGCCTTGTCCGACGACACGCTGAAGACCGTGGGGCAGCCGTCGCGAGCCAGCGTCTCCAGCAGCAGGTGAAGCTTCACGACGTTTGTGTCCAGCATCGCAAGCAGGCTGAACACGTCCTTCTCGCTTCGCACGTGCTTCAATGCGGCGAAGTTCAGGGCAAGCTCGTACGGCCCGTTTTCGGAAATGGCAGCCAGACCGAGTCGTCCGCCGAAATCCAGGGGCAGGCAGATCAGCTCGCCGGCAAACTCGAAATCGACGGCGCTGCGGATGCTTCGCACCAGCTCGGCTAGCCCGTTCTCGCCTACATCGACTACAACCACGCGGGCCGGCTGGTAGCGCACAAGGTGGCGCACCACCTCCGCGCCGATGCTGCCGGCCCCGCCCAAGACGAGAATGCGCGACCCGCTCAGCAGATCGCGCACCGCCGGTTCGTGGGCGGCCCAGTCGGCAGCGAAGAAAGACCCGTCGCGGCCGAGAACCGCCCGTGTCAGCGCGTCAATCTGCCTGGGCGTCCAGGTTCCCGTTTGCTCGAGCGTGCTCGTAATCATCCTTCTGCCCGATATCCAGCCACCCTTCGTGCCCCAGCAGGGTGAACACTCCTACCTTCTTGCTGGCTGCCAGCAAGCGCGTGATCAGCTCGGTCATGTCGCAGCATTCGTTCGGAGTGAGGTAATCCAACACCCCGGGGTTGAGCACGTAGATCCCGGCGTTGATGTTGAGCGTCTGAGTGGGTTTTTCGGTCAGCCCGACCAACTCGCTGCCCTGCACCTCGACCACGCCGAAGGGCAGTTCCACGGTCCGCCGCACGCAGGACATCGTCGCCTGGAATTGGCCCCGGTCGTGAAACGCCAACAGGCTGTCGAGATTGACCCGCTGCAACAAATCGCCGTTCATCACAATCAGCGGGTGGGCGGGTTTGTCCTCCAGCAGCGCCAGGGCGCCGGCTGTGCCCAGTGGGCGATCCTCCTGAATGTAGTCAATCTGCACGCCGAAACGCTCGCCACGACCGAAATACTCGACGATGACCTCGCGAAGGTGGTTCACGCTGATCGTGATGCGAAACACGCCGTACTCGCGCAGGGTGCGGATGATGTGTTCGAGGATCGGGCAGCCCTGCACCTCCAGCATCGGTTTGGGCACGTCCTTGGTCAGCGGCCAAAGCCGCGTGCCCCGCCCGCCGGCCATGATGACCGCGTGGTTCGGTTTCAGATCGGCGCGAATCAGGTCGGTGATCCAGGCGATCCGCCTCACCCGCCCGTCCTGATCGACCAGTGGCAACTGCCTCACCCCGTGTCGCCCCATGGCGGCGAGGATCTCATCGCGGCTGGCCGACTCCGCCAGAGACAGAGGTCGACGGTTCAGCACATCCGCCACCGGCGATTCCAACGTGCAGCCGTGCAGGATTGCGCGACGGACGTCGCCATCGGTGACCAGGCCCGCCAGCCGCCCGGAACCGTCCACCGCCAACGCCATCTCCACCGCGCCGCGGTCGATCGCCTCCATGGCTTCGCGCAGACTCGCCCCCTCGGCAATGCTGATACGCGCGACCAAGTCGTCCCGACCGGCGGGGCTTGGTGCGATGCGCTTGGGTTTGGTTCTGACGGCTTCGGCCAAGGCGCACTCTCCAGGCGTACCCCGATGAATCATCGTCCGCGACGGGCTGGACGCATGAGCCTTTTCACGTGCCTGCGGCCTGCAACCTCCAGTGGTTGGAGGGGTTGCGCACGCTGGCAGCACTGCTGGCGTCGCGTTGGGGCGGCTGCCTGCCTCTCGGATAAAGCCGCCGCGTGCAACAGCCGATAACTCGTTGCAGTGAGGTCCAAGCGCACGATCGCCGTCGTCACGACGACGCGGGCCGATTACGGTCTGTGGTACTGGATCCTCCGCGCCATTCAGCAGCATCCCGACCTCAAGCTGCAACTCATCGTCGGGGGCACACACCTGCGGCCTGAGCACGGCCTGACACGCAGGTTCATCGAGCAGGACGGCTTTGCCATCGACGGAGAGGTCGATTTCCTTCCTGCCGGCGGCGGCGACGCCGACGCCGACGTGGCGGTCGCCGGCGGCCGGGCTGTTGAGGGGTTTGCCCGCCAGTTGCATAAGCTTCGACCGGATATGGTGTTACTGCTCGGTGATCGGTTCGAGACGCTGGCGGCGGCGTATGCGGCGGCCACCATGCGGTTACCGGTTGGACACCTGCACGGTGGAGAGACCACCGAAGGGGCACTGGACGAGGCATATCGCCACGCCATCACGAAACTTAGCCACATCCATTTCCCCGCGACCGAGCGGGCTGCCAGCCGTATTGTCCAGCTTGGCGAACAGGTTAGCCGTGTCCACATGGTCGGTGCCCCGGGGGTCGAGACGATCGCCAAGTGCAAGCACGTGAGCCTCGAACAGCTCTCGACGAGCCTTGGCATCGGGCTTGAGGCAGGTTTCGTGCTGGTGACATACCACCCGGCGACACTGTCGGCGCAATCGCCGCAAGATCAGGTGGCGCAACTGGCCAATGGGCTGGCGGGCGTCGAGCGACAGCTCCTGATCAGCCGCCCTAACGCCGACGCGGGCGCGACGGGTATTGCCTCGCGGCTGGAGGAGTTCTGCCGGCAGCGCAACAACGCTCATCTCGTGGCCAGTGCCGGGCAAGACGTGTATATCAACCTGATGCGTCATGCGGCGGCGATGCTGGGCAACAGCTCCAGCGGGATCATCGAAGCGCCCTCGATCCCGCTTGCCGCAGTCAACGTGGGCCCGCGCCAGCAGGGACGCCAGCGGGCGGGCAACGTGATCGACGTAGCGTGCGAGGCGGGGGCGATCGGCGAGGGACTAGAGCGGGCCCTGTCGGATGTGTTCGGGCGTTCACTGGCCGGACTGGTCAATCCATATGGCGACGGATGCACATCGCAGCGGATCGTACACATCCTGGCTGAGGTCGAACTCGGGCCGGCGGTGCTGGTCAAGCGGTTCCATAACTTCGTGCCGTCGGAGGTCGCAGTGTGATGGCTGATGACAGGCGAATGGTCATCGCCGGGGCAGGGGGGCACGCAGCCGTCCTGATCGAGGCTGTCCGGTCGCAGGGCCTATGGCAGGTCGCGGTGCTAACCGACCCGGCTGCGCGAGGGGAGGTTTTGGGCGTGCCGATCATCGGGTGCGACGACATGCTGGCCGAACTGCGTGAGCAGGGGATCGCTGCTGGGTTGGTCGGTGTGGGCTCGGTGGGCGATGCGACGACGCGAGTACGACTCTTCGAGCGTTTGGGCGAGGTGGGCTTCGAACTGCCGGTTGTGCGGCACGCCCGATCGGTGGTGTCACCATCGGCCACGCTCGGCGCGGGCAGCGAGGTCTTGGCAGGGTCGATCATCAACGCCCGGGCCCAGATCGGGCGCAACGTGATCGTCAATACGGCTGCGGTTGTGGAACATGACTGCGTAGTGGGCGATCACGTGCATCTGGCGCCGCGGTGTGTCTTGGGCGGCGGGGTCGACGTGGCTGAGGCGGCGCACGTGGGCCTGGGTGCGGTTGTGCTCGAGGGACGGAGGATTGGCGCCGGCTCGCTGGTCGGTGCAGGAGCGGTGGTCACCCGCGATGTGCCCGAGGGTGTGGTCGTCGCCGGCGTTCCGGCACGCGTGGTGCGGGCGGTCAGCCGGCAGAGCGCGACGCGGTAGGCAGAGGCGATTTTGAGCAACGGCAGTTTTCCGCAGACGCTGGGGGTCATCCCTGCCCGGTCGGGCAGCAAGGGCATACCGGACAAGAACCTAGTTGATCTGGCCGGCAGGCCGCTGATCGCGCACACGGTCGAGGCGGCGCGGGCCAGCAAGTTGGTCAGCCGTTTGATGGTCAGCACCGATGACGAGCGGATTGCCGCCGCCGCCAGGCGGGCGGGCGCTGAGGTGCCCTTTCTTCGCAGCGGCGAGCTGGCCACAGACGAAGCCACCAACGTCGAGGTGTTCATCGACGCGATCGAACGAATGCGGCGGGAGGGTTTCGCCGGCCCCTGGGCGGTGCTGCTGCAACCGACGTCGCCCCTCCGAACGGCCGAGGATGTCGATAATTGCAGTCGTCTTATGCAGGAGCGGCAGGCCGACGTCGTCGTCAGCGTGTGCGAGGCCGAACCGCACCCATGGCTGGCCATGCAAGCTGATGACGAAGACTGGCTGCATCCTGCCGGGTTCGAGGGGCGTGCCCAGCCGGGTCGACAGGCGTTTCCACCGATGTATTACCTCAACGGAGCGATCTACCTGGTTGAGATCGATTCGTTCCTCAAGCGCCGCAGCATGTATGGGCCGCGGACAACGGGCTACCTCATGCCGCGCGAGCGGAGCGTGGACGTCAACACGCCGATCGATCTGCAATTCTGTGAGTTCCTCCTGACACAAACGTGAATACGGTCGCAGGTGCGGCTTGAAGTGAACGTGCAGGCCCTATAAGTGCCCTGGGGTTTCGGCTCGACCGTCGGCGGGAATTCCGTGTCTGCAAGAAACAGCGCGCCAGCAAGCCTATAGTGCCAAGAAGGCAGGCGTTCGACGAGAAAGGAACAGCTCATGGCGGCGGAGGTTATCGGCATCAGCGGCAGTCCGGTGCCGCACAGCAATACCGACCGCGCGATCGAGCTCATTCTCAAGCATACCCGTCTGACGACCGAGTTCGTCAAGCTGAGCGAACTCGACGTCGAGCCTTGCCGGGCGTGTCTGGCCTGTGTGAAGACGAACCGCTGCGTTACCGAGGACGACGGGCAGGTGCTGGCTGAAAAGTTTCGGGCGGCCAAGGGCTTCGTGCTGGGCGGCTACACCCCCTATAGCAGTCTGGACGCGCGGACCAAGACGTTTATGGAGCGCATGTACTGCTTTCGCCACAAGACGGGCCTGAATCGCGGTAAGCCGGGCGTGTCGGTGGTGACGACGGCGTGCCCGGCCGGCGCCGAGGGCCTGCCGCCCGCGGCCCGGACGGCGCAGTCACAGATCGCGTTCTGGATTACCGAGGAGCAGATGGCCGACCTCGGGTCGATGGTGGTCTTGGGCAACGTGCCGTGCATCCGTTGCGGCTTTGGGGACGAGTGCGAGCTTAGTGGTGTCAGGATGATCGGCGGGGCCGACGCGACGGTGGCGTCGGTCGGCGTAAAGAGTCTCGAGGGCGACTGCTCGCTGATCGAAGCAGCTATGGAACTGGGCGCCCGGCTTCGCGAGGCCGTGCAAGCTGGCGGCGGACCCAGAGTGCGACGCTGATGCCTCCGCCCGGGCCACCCTATGTGCAGGATGCAGGCTTCATGCCCGCGCTTCGCTTGGCCGTGCCACCCGGGTTATACAGGATGATAAAAGGCGGGTAGAACCCGCCCTACGAGCTTCACGGCCCGGCTGCGCCGGACCGTGCCACCCATACCACGCCGAACTTGCTCGTGTGTGGTGCGTATGGAAAGCATGGCCAAGCCATCAAATGTAAAGCTGACGCGTCGCAGGTTCCTGGTTGCCTATGGCGGCGCGGCGTTGACGGCCGGGGTCGGCGCGCTCGACGCCGTAGCCGTCGAGCCGCGCTGGGTGCGGGTGACATATCCCAACGTGGCGGTTAAAGGCCTGCCGGCCGACTGGGACGGGGTGCGGATTGCCCACCTGACCGACCTGCACATCGGGCCTGTAATCGACGTGGAGTATGTCGTTCGGGTCGTCGAGCTGGCGAATGCGGCCTCGCCCGACGTCGTTGTCATCACCGGCGACTTCGTGAGCGAGGGCGGGGCGACCATGCCCGGGCTGGTAGGCGCGCTGCGGGCGCTGCGCGGGCCGATGGGGCGGTTTGCGGTGCTGGGCAATCATGACTACTGGTCCGGCGCGCCGCCTGTTCGCTCGCTGCTTGCCGATGCCGGTATCGAGGAGTTGACCAACGGGCGCAGAATGCTCGAGCGTCGTGGGCACGGGCTTTGCGTGGCTGGGGTGGACGACTTGTGGGAGGGCAAGCCCGACCTGGCTGCGGCGCTGGCGGGTGTGCCCGAAGCGGCGCCGCGGATTCTGCTGTGTCACAATCCCGACTATGCCGAGGACATGCCGCCCAAACCGCGCGTCGATCTGATGCTCTGTGGCCACACGCACGGGGGGCAGGTCAAGATTCCGTTCGGGCCGCGACCTCGCCTGCCGATCCGCCACCGGCGCTACGCCGCGGGCCTGGTCGACGGGCCCTGCTGTCAGGTATACACATCGTGCGGGCTGGGCATGGTGGGGATACCGATTCGCTTCAATTTCCGTCCGGAACTTGCGATTGTGACCTTGCGCCGGGATGCGTAGGGCGGGTCGCCGACCCACCACCTTTGCTTCGCTGTGGTTGAGGGTGTCGTTCGCTGCCTCGTCATCGCGGTGCTGTTTGAGAGACAGCGGGCAGCCCCATCAGAACATTCACGATGCAGTCCGACAGCGTCGAACACCATTCGCCTTTCTCGTGTTCGGGCACGCTCCACGGGAACCACTCGCAGATCACGCAGAACGCGACGGGCTGGCATCCATCCCGACCGTCGATCAGGAGGGCCAAGCCGACCATGTTGTAGTGGCCACGAAACAGACGCGACCAGCGGATACTGCCCCCTTTGCCGACACTCACACAGTCGATGGGAGTGGCACGGGCTGCGAAGGGCTTCGGATTGCGCCTGAGCACATCGAGCACACGGCGGCTCACGGCACCGTCCACCAGCTTCTCATCGCTGAGCAGCTCCAGGAACGCCACCAGACTGCGAGCAGTACCGTGCTGGGGAGGTAACTCTGACGACGGTAGGAGGTGGTCGCCGCGAAGTCGCTCGTCGAGCACGCGATCGAGCACGCCGGGCTTCGGGATGACCTCGTGGGCAAGCCCAGACAAATGGAGTAAACGAGGTAGTGCGTTAACTCGTTCATACCCGACACGTTCGGTCAAGGCGCCTGTCGCCTCGTTGTCACTCAGCCCGATCATGGCATCGAGGGCCTCGTCGATCGTCAGGGTCTCCTCCTTAGCACCGCGCCGAACTATGATCGACTCCGACGTCTTGAGGGAGCCTTCCTCGGCCTGCCGGATGACCTCTGCCAGGACGAACAGCTTGACGATGCTAGCCAGGCAGAAAGGGTGGTCGGGACGGTACTCGACCGTTCGTCCTGTGGCCAAGTTCTTGCCGAAAAAGCCCACCTCGGCTGGGCATAACTTCGCCAGGGCAATGAGCTGCTGAGGCGCGCGGATCGCTCGCCATCCTCGGAATTCATCCGGGCCGAGGGGCAGACGGAGCGTCTCGCCTTCGGCCACCTGATGACTGCGAATCTGACCGGCAACTCGGTACTCCACGGCCAGCACTTTCGGGACGCCGAATATTGGGTCGCCGGCAAGTTGGTTCCCGGCCCGTAGAGTCAGCCGCCCATCTCGGACGCACGCCCGCGCCTGCGCGGTCACGTCGACCCAACGCCCACTTGCTCCATACCGAGCGCTGAGGATCTCCAGATCGTCGGCCCGCGCCGCGGCCTGTGACGTGGGACGGGTTTCTGCACCCCGTCCGGTCACGTTCTTTATCGCTTCGTCGACGCTGAGATGGGCGGAAACGGCGGGCCGACAGCACGACACCACGACTGCCACAGCGAGTATCCCAAAGCGGCGACCCTGATGACGTTCTACAGAGACCTTGTCGGACATGATGGGGTCCTCCAGCGCATCACGGGTGGCCCGGGTCGTCCCGACCCGGGCGCGCGATTCTTTGATGGGTGGCACGGTCGACCGCCAAGTCGGCCGTGTATCCCAGATGGGTGGCAACTCGCGGCCCGGCTGCGCCGGACCGTGCCACCCGACGGCGCGTCCTCAGTCTACGAGATCGACTACCCCAGGTCCAGAGCAGTTCGACTCGGCTGACTGCAGGCAGTTCAACGTCGCTAGCCGCTGGATCCAACGCACTTAAGTGTCGGCGCGACGGCGGAATGGCGTGGGTCCCGACGCAGACGGAACGTGTCATCGTGTCCCCCGCCGTTGAAACGACGGGCCACACGACCAAAGGAAACCACCCTACCCACTTCATGCCCGCGCTTCGCTTGGGCATGCCACCTGAGGTGTAGAGGATGCACAAAGGCGGGTAGAACCCGCCCTACAAGCCTCACGGCCCGGCTGTGCCGGACCGGACCACCCGGCAGCGTCATCGTGTCCCCCGCCGTTAAAACGGCGGGCCACCCGACGGCGGGTCGAGAGCCACGCTACGCGGTGGTGGGGCGGGTCCACACGCCGGGGATGGCTCGGCCGCAGTCGGGGCACTTGCCGTTGCGGATGTGGTTCTGCCGCATCGAAAAGCCCCATCGCTCGATCAGCAGCGCGCCGCAGCCGGGGCAGTAGGTGTTCTCGGTGTTGCCGCACTCGCCCGGCAGGTTACCTGAATACACGAAGCTCAAGCCGGCCTTGCGACCGATCTCGTGGGCGCGCATGAGCGTCTCGACGGGCGTGCGCGGCGAGGAGGTCATCCTGTAGTCCGGGTGAAACGCGGTGGTATGCCACGGGATGTCCGCATCGACCGACACCAGAAACTCGGCGATGCGCCGTAGCTCGTCGTCTGTGTCGTTAAAGCCCGGTACCACCAGCGTGACCACCTCGACCCAGAAACCCATCCGCCGGGCGTTGGCGATGGTGTCGAGCACGTTCTGCATCACGCCGCCGAGCTGGCGATACTTCTTCTCGTCGAAGCACTTCATGTCGATCTTGAACAACTCGGCGCAGGGCCTGAGAAACTCGAGCACCTCGGGCGTGGCGTGCCCGTTTGAGACGTAGCCGCACAGCATGCCGTGCGGCCTGGCCCGTTTGAAGATCTCCACTGCCCACTCGCTGGTGATCAGCGGCTCGTTGTAGGTGCTGGTTACTATCGGCGCGTCGTACCGCACGCCCAGCTCGACGACTTGGTCGGCCGTGCAGAACGTGGGCGACGAGGTGGCCCGCTGGTCGCGCAGCGCCTGGCTGCTGAACCAGTTCTGGCAGAACGAGCAGTGGAAGTTGCACCCCAGCATGCCGAAGCTGACGGCCGAGTGGCCGGGCAGGACGTGGTACATGGGCTTTTTCTCGATCGGGTCGACGTTGAGCCCAGCCACGTACCCGGCGGGCACTTTCAGCTTGCCGCCCTCGTTGAATCGCACCAGGCAGACGCCCGACTTGCCGGGCTGGATGCGGCAGCGGTGCCCGCACGCCAGACACTGCACCACGCCATCGTCCTGGGCGCGCGACGTCTCGGGCCCGGCCGTCATGGTGTGGCGGGCCAGTAGCTCTTTCAGCGAAACCGACGGCGACATGACTTGCTCCCGCCCGAACGAAAGGCCTATAGGGGCATTATAAACGTCGTTGCGCCGCTTTTGTCGCTTTTTTGCGAAAACGTGCTCGCACGGGGCGCCAGGTAGAAGCCCTGCGGGCGCGGCCGATCAGGCATTGCGCCTTACGTCGCGGACCGGCTTGAACGTCGCCACCTGCTCGCCAGGCAGCACGAGCATGCTGTGATCGGGCCCGACCGACGGCAACACCCCGTCCGCCGGTGCGCGAAGCTCCTGCACCACCTCAAAGCGGCTGAGCGAGTGCACCTGTCCGATCAGCTCGCCGGCTGACACCACCTCGCCGCGCTGCTTGCACGGCCCGAAGAAGCCCAGATGCTCCGAATGGAAGACGGTAACCGGGTCGGGTCGCCGCGAGACAGCCTGCACCGGCGGCAGATCAAGCTCGCCGTCGATCATGCCCAAATGCCGCATCACGTTGAGCGTGCCGCGGACCATCACCTCGGCGATGTCCTCGGTGACGAAGTGGCTGGTGGGGCAGGCCTCGATGAGGATGGCCGGCACGTCGATCGCGCGCGGGATGCTGCGGTGCAACTGCCCCGGCGGGAAGCTGTCAGCGTCGGCTTCGTCGAGAATCCGTGTGCCGAAGGCGAACGCCAGTTCGCGCGAGGCGTTGTGCGTGTCGAGGTACGCGGTAAACGGCGCGTCGCACAGCCGGCAGGAGTGGAAGTCGAGCACGGCCGACGCTCCGGCGAACACCTCGTGTGTGAGTGCACAGGCGAGCCGATCGACCCAACTGCCCTTGGCGTCGCCCGGCCAGACGCGGTTGATATTGCTGCGAAGCTGACCGGCGTATTGCTTCATGTCCTGGTTCTGCTGGGGGTAGACGTCGGCCACGCGGGTCGAGGTGATGGCCGGCAGGTCGACCAGCGGCAGGATGACCACCGTGCCACGGATCGCACTGAAGTCGAAGTCGTTGAGCAGGTGGTGGGCGGCCATCGTGCCGGGAAACTCCGTGCGGTGCTGGGCGCAGTGCATCACCAGCGTCGGGCCGTCCTGCTTTCCGGCGGCCAGGATTATCGGAATGGCCACACCATCGACGTGAAACTGCCCGTAGACCACTTCGCTTTTTTGGGCTTGTACGTCCTGAATCTTCAGCACAACCGATCCTCCGCGTGCGTTGTCGGTCGTCGCGGCGTTGGCGCGACGGTCACGGCGTCTGGTTACGTTTCCGCCATCGGGGCAGGGCAGCGGCCTGGGTGCCGAGCAAGTGGCCATACAGCTCGTCGCGCCGCTCCTTGAACTGCAAGTCACGCATGTCGCCATACCACGGCTGGATGGGCGGATGGGCCAGATCGAGCGTAGCGTAGATCGCGTCGCGCTCGCCGCGGGCGCCGTCGCCCGGATGCGTCCGCGCGATTACGTCGCCTTTGGGGTCGATGATCTGGCAGGGATAGTTGTAGCCGCTGGTGACCAGCCACAGCCCGTTCTCGTACGCGCGAGACCGCACCAGCACCTCTCGTCCGCCCCAGATGGGCACGGCCACAATCTCGGCGCCGCCAAGCAGCAGCGCCCGCGCCGGCTCGGGATAGGTGGTGTCGTGGCAGATGAGCATACCGAGCCGGCCGAAATCGGTGTCGAACACGGGCAGGTCGCCGCCCGGCTTGATACCGTCGGAAAGCTCCTGGTTGGGCAGTTGCACCTTGTGGTAGATGCCTGCGATCTGACCGCCTCGGTCGAACAGCACGGCCGCGTTGTAGATAACGTCGCCGTCGCGCTGAAACAGTCCCGCGACCACGTAGGTCTTGCAGCGGCTGGCTGCGTCGGCCAGTACTTCGGTTTCGGGGCCCGGCACGTCCAGCGCGCCTTGGTGGTGCTTCTCGGTGATGCCGACGATGTTGATCGCCTCGGGCAGCACGACCAGGTCGAGCGGGCCGAAGCGCTCGCGCGCCCGGTCGATGTCGGCGGCGAACAGACGGGCGTTGTCGATGGGTTTATCCTTGGGCCGATAGGGCGGGTAGTCGTAAATGCTGCACACCCGCACCAGGCGCACGGGCGGTGCGTCGAGCGGTTCGACGACGACCTTGCTGACGGTCATCTCGCCGTCGGGGCATCGCGTCAGCAGCACGTCGAGGAAGGCGTGGTCGAGTTCGGCCTTGCCGGTCATCTCGTAACGACACTCGCCGTGCGAGCCGGGCACGACGTCGGCCAGGTGCCGGTAATGCTGCTGACTCAACTGCAATTGCACCCAAGTTTGGTGCCGAGGGTCGTCGATGCCGCGCAATTGAGCGTGCACCGTGACGCGGTACCAGTGATCGGGCTCAAGCGGTGCGATCTTGCCGCGAAATCCGCCGAACACTTCGTCACGCCCAGCGGCCTGCAATCGCAAGCCGCCATCGGCCAAACGCTCGGTCTTCGGTTGCTGCACCGATCGCGGTGCCCACTGCTGGAAGTCGATGTGAATCGCGGCCATAGCGTTGCTCGTTCCTTAGCTTGCCGCGGGCGTTACCGGTTATCGCCGTCGAGCAGGCCGCCCAGCCCGCCGAGGATCGAGCCCTCGCCGGTGCGCTTGCCGCCCTGCTTGGGTGCGGCGGCGTAGATGCGATCGGCCAGTCGCGAGAAGGGCAGCGACTGAAGCCACACCTGCCCCGGTCCGGTCAATTGGGCAAAGAACAGCCCCTCACCGCCGAAAAGCGTGTTGCGGATCCCGCCTACGAACTGAATGTCGTAGTCCACTGACGGCTGGAGCGCCACCAGACATCCTGTATCAACTTTTAGCTGTTCACCTGCACCCAGACTGCGTCGCACCAACGTGCCACCTGCGTGGATGAACGCCACCCCGTCGCCTTCCAGGCGTTCGAGGATGAAGCCCTCGCCACCGAACAGGCCGGTCCCGATGCGCTTGGTGAAGGCGATGCCCACACTGATGCCGCGTGCCGCGCACAGGAACGCCTCTTTCTGACAGAGCAGCTCGCCCCCGAGCTGATCGAGCGCCAGGGGTGCGATCTTGCCCGGGTACGGTGCCCCAAACGCCACGCGAGCCTGGGCGTTGCCGGCCGCGGTGAACGTGGTCATAAACAGCGATTCGCCGGTCAGCAGGCGCTTGCCCGCCGACACCAGCTTGCCGAAGATGCCCCCGTCGGTGCCGCTGGCGTCGCCGAAGACCGCCTGCATCTGGACGTTTTGGGTCATGTACATCATGGCGCCGGCCTCGGCGACCACCGTCTCGCCCGGATCGAGGGTGATCTCGACAAACTGCATGTCATCGCCGTGGATCTGGTAGTCGATCTCGTCGGCCACACGCGGTTTGGACGGGATCGAGGGCAGTTCGGCTTGCTGATTCTCCTTCAGGGCGGGTACGGCGTGAGCGGGGGTCCAGTCGCTCAGCCCCGGGCCGTATACCAAGGTCTTGGGGCCCTGCTGCCCGGTGAGTGCACCGGCGAGTTGCTCGAGCGTCATCGGGCCCACAGCCTGTCCGTCCTTGGCGTAATACCAACCGGATGTATCGGGCATGGTTTACTCCTCCTGAGCGAAGCCATTGATATCCGTAAGGCCCACGGCTGATACCGCCGCGTCTGTGCGGCCATTCTGGGCTGGGTTTGGGCGCATGGCAAGCTGCCTGTCGGCTCGTCTGAAGCGCAAGTGAGGCGACTACTTCATAACCGATCGGATGTAGGCGTCGGCCTCCGGTGGGACGGTTCCCCCGTCGTGGTAGCGCGGCCAAAGCTCATAGTCGTGCGGTGGTTGGTCGGGAAAGCTCAGACGCTCGGAGAGCATCTTTCCGGCCACCCGACCCATCTCGGCGGGATCGACCAGGAACTCAGAGACCAGCCGGCCCTGCCCGCCGCAGGCAATCACAGCCACATCTGCCGGCACGTTGCGCCCCATGTTCCGTAGCGTCGCGCACAACTGACTGCCCGCCTCCTCGTCAAAGCAGACGACCCCGTCGCAGGCCTCCGGCCCTTCCAGATGGGCGCGAACGGCGTCGACCTGCTCAAAGTACGGCGCGACGACGATGCGGTACTGGGGCACATCGAGTCCGGCCTCGCTATGGGCCCGTTCAAAGCCCATCCGTTGGGCGAAGGTGTCGGCTTCCTCATATCCGGCGCCGCGTCGCACGCCCAGATAGCACAGGCGCCGCCGGGCAGCGACCAGTAGGGCGCGCGTCGCCAGGTAGGCCGACCGCATGGACGCGACGGTTACCGAATCGACTCGCAGACTCATGGGTCGGTAGTCCACCGCGACGAGGGCCCGGCTGAGTCTGGCCAGCTCCTCCAGGTAGGGGGCGCTCATGATACCCAACGTGGCGAACGCATCGGCCCGGGCGTCGCGCACCTGCTGCAGGTCGGGCCCGTGTGCGGCCTGCTCGGTGCGTCGCAGAAGATGAACGTTGTGCCCTTGGTTCTGCAGCTCCTCGGTCAGCGCCCGACCCACTTGCGTGTAGAACCGACCCTCTTCGCTGGGCAGTTCATAGGAGAGCACGGCCACCTTCTTGATATGCCGGTCGGCAACAAACGTGCCGCTGCCGGGCACCTGCCTGACGTAGCCCTGTCGAGCCAATTCGTTCAAGACGCGTTCGGCGGTGGCGCGAGCCACGCCGAAGCGCTCCGCCAGGGCCGTCACCCCCGGTACGCGGGAGCCGGGCTGAAGCCCACTGATCTCCTGCAACAGGGCCTGCTGGATACGGACGTACTTGGGCTGACCTTGAGACCTAGTCATATGGATCAACCTTGGTTTCTACTGCCTGCGACCCTTACCTAGGATGCACGGGATCGACGCTGGTGGCAAGCCAAAAGTTGCATGTCGGGGCATAGATTTGCAGCCGGCTGGCCTGCTTGGGCTCCTGCAAGATCGGCCGCTGGCGAGCTGGAAGGCGTTTACAGGAGGCGCCTGCGGTGGTAACGTCTGAGCCAGCCGAGACTTGGAGTGAGACCGGACCGAGGCGAGAGGAGTGGGGGCTGGAGATCTGGCCGATGCGATCAGAGTTGCTTGCAGGCGGGCGGTCGTTCTGGGTGATTGTGGGGTGCTGGCTCGGGATGCTGGTTGGCTGCGGCCAGGACGAGTTCGGCATGCAGGTGGAGATTCCGGATCAGGATCGCATGGCGGTGACCCATCCTGTCCGTGAAGGGCTGACGATTCGTCTTCCGGACGCGCCGTTCAACGTCCACTCGCGACAATCCGCTCAGACCCCCGGAGCCACCGGTCGGGCGCGCGGTGATTCGGACGCCGGTGCTGACGGCAAGGCCGCTTGCCAGGCACAGGCCAACGAGGGCGGATCGGCGTGGGGAGAGTTTCAGCTCGGGCATGCACTGCGGAACGCCGGTGCTACGGCCCTACGAGTGACGGTGACGCTTGACCTGGACTATTCGCTCGGGGCCTCGACCGAGCCAGCCGACGCAAAGGACACCCTGGCGGGCCTGACGCTGAAGGTGTTTCTCAAGGATACTCAAGGTAGGGTATTGCACCACGAGGTGCTCGATTCGCTCAGCAGCGATGAGGCAACCGGGGAGCAGTCGGGTCGGCAGCAGGTAGCGTTTGAGGCCGTGCTGCTGCCTGAGGCGGCATACGACCTCGTGCTGGCCGGACGCGTTTCAACGACGAGCGAACCGGGCAGCAAGGCAGCCGCGAGCATCGAAGTCCGACAACTGCGAGCCGAGTTGCGGTTTGCCCCGGCCACGGAGAAGAGCACAGCCGAAGGCAAAGGCACATAGCGGCCATGGGCGCGCGCATCGGCTTGTTTGGGGGCACGTTTAATCCTGTCCACATCGGGCATCTGATCGTCGCGCGAGCGGCGTACGAGCATCTGAAGCTCGATCGCATGGTACTGATTCCCTCGGCCAATCCGCCACACAAGGGCCCGGAGGGGGTCGCCGACGCGGAAAATCGACTGGCCATGCTTCGATTGGCGGTCACCGACGAGCCGGGCTTCGATATCAGCAGTTGCGAGATCGAGCGCCCGGGTCCGAGCTACACGATCGACACCGTTATTACGTTCCGCCAGGAACTGGGCAACGAGGCCGAATTGCACTGGCTCATCGGGGCCGACTCCCTGTCGGAAATGGCAAGCTGGCACCGCGTGGATGAGCTGGTGGGCATGTGTCGGATCGTGACCGCAGCGCGGCCCGGCTGGGAGTCGCTCGATCTGTCCGCGCTGACCGAGCGTGTGGGCGAACGGGAGGTCGGGCGTCTGCGCGACGGCATTCTGCCCACCCCGAGGATCGACATTTCCGCCAGCGAGATTCGGCGGCGCGTTCGGCAAGGACGGAGCGTGCGGTGGCTGGTGCCGATGGCGGTAGCGCAGTACATCGATCGTCTGGGCCTGTATCGCGAGTGATCGGCCCATTGCCGCGGTGCTGTGCCTTCTCTGGGTCGACGAGAACTGCGCCGTACGGAGCACGCACCTATTCGACGGGCTCGACGGCGGCGACCCGTACAAGTTCCTGGAAGTCCTGGAGCTCAAACTGGCCCGCTTCGCGGGTGAGGGCGGCGGCTGTGGCGACGGCGAGGGCGAAGCGGTAGCTCTCGCGGACGTTCTTGCCCTTTCTCTGGGCGGCGACGAACCCGGCGAGCATGGCGTCGCCGCACCCGACGGTGCTGACGATGCGGCTGCGATCGACGGGAACCTGACCGATCATCGCCGAGCCATCGACGAAGGCGTATCCGCCGGCCTCGCCGCGACTGACCAGTACGCCGCGTATGTGCTTGGAGAGCTGCCGGCCGGCCGCGAGAATCTGTTCGTCGCTTTCGACCGGGTGGCCGACCATCTCGGCCAGTTCGGCAACATTGGGCTTGGCCAGCCACAGGGGCAGTTGACCCGCCGCCCGCAGGGCAGGGCCTGAGCTGTCCACCGCCACCTTCGCCTCGGCATGCAGGCACACGTGCAACAGATCGACGAAATCGGATGGCTCCACGCCCGGGGGCATCGACCCCGAAAAGATCACCAGCGCGGTGGAGCGACACATCACGTGGAGTTTCCTCTTGAGTCGGTTCAGGTCGGATGCGGTGACCGTAAAGCCGACATCTCGAATATGCGTTTCCTGGCGGGCCGTCGGGTCCACGATGGTGACGTTCTCACGCGTGGCGCCGTCGACCGCGAGCAACTGTCCCTGCGTGTGGTCCGATCCGATCGAGGTCTCGAACAGCTCCAGCTCGTTGCGACCGACGAATCCGGTCACTACGCTGGCGACACAAAGCCTGTCGAGGGCCCGCGATACGTTGACCGCTTTTCCGGCGGGCCGACGCGACACTTGGCGACCACGCTGGTGGCGACCGAGGGCGAAATCGGGCACTTCCAGGACCCGGTCGATCGCCGGGTTCAGACAGACGGTGATGATCTGGTCGAAACTGGACATAGTCGTGACGCCAGCGCCGCAGAAAATTGGCCCTGCCTCAAGGGGGTGATCATACCTGAAAGCGTGTCTGAAGGCAGCGTCAGGAGGGTTTCAAACCGGTGGCGTCTGCCCGAGACCGGATTGGCCTGGCGGCCAGCGGTTGTGAGCGGGCCGCCGAAGCCATATCATAGAGGGTTCTGGAGGTGCAGGCCTTATGGCCGACGTCCGCGTCGCGCAGGATCGCGCGGCCGACATCCTGACGAAGTATCGCCAACTCGTCGAGCCGGCGCTGGCGCAGTACCTTGAGCCGCCGGCGGACGTGCCGGCGCAACTCGCCGAGGCCATGCGTTACAGCGTGATGTCGGGTGGCAAGCGTTTGCGGCCCGCGCTGGTTTTGGCGGCATGCGAGTTGTGTGGCGGCTCGGCGGAGCAGGCCCTGCCGGCGGCGGTGGCGGTCGAGTGCGTTCACGCTTTCTCGCTGGTCCACGACGATCTGCCGGCCCTGGATGACGATGATTTGCGGCGCGGTCGGGCCACGGTACACAAGGTGTACGGAGAAGCGATGGCTCTGCTGGCCGGCGATGCGCTGCTGACACGGGCGTTTGAGATCCTCACGGAGCATGTGGAGGCGGCTGACGTGTCGTCGCGTCTGTGCGGGGAATTGGCGGCGGCGGTGGGTTGGCGGGGCATGATCGCCGGGCAGGTAGCCGATTGGGAGGGCCAGAACCGCTCCCCCGACCGGGAGTTGGTCGACTATATTCACCGATACAAGACAGGGCGGTTGATACGTTGTGCCTGTCGGATGGGAGCGCTGTCGGGCAGGGCCGATGCCCGCTCTCTGGCGGCGGTCAGCCGCTTCGGCGAGCACCTGGGACTGGCGTTCCAGATCACCGATGACCTGCTGGACGCCACCGGCAGTGCTGAGCAGGTGGGCAAGCGTACGGGCAAGGATGCCGAGGCGGGTAAACAAACCTATCCCCAGATCGTAGGAATTGATGGCAGCCGCTCGGCGGCGGAGCGGGAAACCGCTTCGGCGGTAGCGGCGCTCGAGCCGACGGGGTCGCGAGCCGAGCCGCTGGCACGCCTGGCCCGCTTTGTGCTCGGCCGGGCGAGCTAGCTGGGTCTGGGTGGAAATCAAGTGATGTCGGGATTGTTGGATCAGATCAAGTCGCCTGCTGACCTGAAGGTTACGCCGGTGAGCCGAATGGGCGAACTGGCCGAGGAGATCCGCCAGCGCATCATCAGGACCGTGGGCAGGAACGGCGGGCATCTGGCCAGCAACCTGGGGATTGTGGAACTGACGCTTGCCCTGCACTACTGCTTCGACTTCTCGCAGGACCGGCTATTATGGGACGTGGGCCATCAGTGCTATCCGCACAAACTGCTAACCGGCCGGGCCGACCGCTTCGACCAGCTCAGGCAGGCCGGCGGGCTCAGCGGTTTTCCCAGCACTTCTGAGAGTCCCTACGATCAGTTCGACGTGGGCCATGCCGGCACGGCGGTGGCTACGGCCGTGGGGCTGGCGAGGGGCGACCAACTGACCGGGGGGGCGAGCCGAGTGGTGGCTGTGGTAGGCGATGCCAGCATCGTCAACGGCTTGGCGTTTGAGGGGCTCAATGAGGCCGGCACGCTGAAGCGACAGCTTTTGGTCGTTCTAAACGACAATTCCATGAGTATTGCCCCGACGCGGGGCGGTTTGGCCGAGCACTTGGCAAAGTTTCGCGTTAGCGGTCGCTACGAGGAGGTCAAACGTCGGGCGAAGTCGCTGCTAACTCGCATTCCGGTGCTGGGTAAGGGCGTCTACGACGCGCTGGATCACCTGAAGGAAGGCATCAAGGCGACGGTCTCGCCGCACCAGGTCTTCGAGCAGATGGGGCTGATTTACGTCGGCCCGACCGACGGGCACGATACGGCCCACCTGATCGAGCTGCTACGGTTGTTGCGTCAAGTGGACCATCCGGTGCTGTTGCACGTGCACACGCAGAAGGGGCGTGGCTGCCCCTGGGCGATCGACGACCCGACCACGTTCCACAGCCCCAGTGGGTTCGAAGTGGCCAACGGCAAGGTCAGCGTCGGGCGAAGTGCGGGCAGGACGTGGACCAAGGCCTTCGGCGAGTACGCGGTCGAGTTGGCCCGCCGCGACGAGCGGGTGGTCGCCCTGACGGCGGCCATGCCTGATGGTACGGGCTTGGCGAAGTTCGCCGAGCAGTTTCCGTCGCGTTTTTTCGACTGCGGCATCGCCGAGGGCTGCACGGTGGACGTGGCGGCCGGTCTGGCCAAGACGGGGCTGAGGCCGGTCGTGGCCATGTACTCCACCTTTCTCCAACGGGCGTTCGATCAGGTGTACCAAGAGGTGGTGTTGCAGAAGTTGCCGGTGGTATTCTGCATTGATCGGGCCGGCTTGGTCGGCGGCGACGGCGCGGTGCATCAGGGCTTTCTGGATATTAGCTGCCTGCGATGCTTTCCCAATATGGTATTGATGGCGCCGGCAGACGAAAGCGAGCTGCGCGGGGCGCTCGACTTGGCGTTGACGCTGTCGGTGCCGTCGGCGATCCGGTACCCACGGGACGTGCTGCCTGAATGGGTCGCCGAGGCCGAGCCCATGCGCCTCGGGCGGTCGCGCCGCGTGCGGGATGGCTCGGACGCTACCATTGTCGGATACGGAGCGGTTGTGTCTGCGGCGGTTCAGGCAGCCGAATTGCTGGCTTTGGAGGGGATCGAGGTGGGCGTGATCAGCGCTCGTTTTGCGCGTCCGCTGGACGAGCAGATGCTGCGCGTTTTGCTGTCGCCGTCTGAGCCGGTTCTTACCGTAGAGGATCACACTGTGGCCGGCGGTTTTGGATCGGCGGTGTTGGAGGCGGGGCGGCGCCTGGGGCTGGATCTGGCCAACGTCTTCTGTGCAGGCATGCCAGCCGATCGCTTCGTGGCGCACGGCTCGCGGGCCGGGCAGTTGGCGGAGGTAGGGCTCGACACGGTGGGCATTGCCGGTCGAGCGCGGGAGCTGGTCAAGGCGCACAGGGACGCGGGCAGGATCGTCGGGGTTCTTCGATCGGATCGGGTCGGTTCGGGACAGGCAGTGGGATGAAACCGTCAGAGGGTTCGGTGTCGCGGCGGGCGAGAGTTCTGCTCGTTGCAGACCCGCGCCGGCAGCACGTTGGGGAGGCTTCCGCGCGTCTGCAAGAGGCCTTGCGCGGCAAAGCAGACGTTGCGCAGTTGGCGTGGTCCAAGCAGACCGAGCGTATCGACGGGAAGGGAGTCGACCTTCTGGTCGTTCTCGGAGGTGATGGAACGATTCTGTCGGTGGCGCGGGCGCTGGGTGACCAACAGGTGCCCGTAGCGGGTGTGAACGTCGGCAAACTGGGGTTCCTGGCCGAATTCTCCGTCGACGGTTTGATCCGTTGCTTCGACCAGTTGGCGGCCGACGGCTGTCACGTCGGGCGACGTATGATGTTGGACGTGCGCAGTTGCCCCAAGAGTGGGCAGGGCTTTGTCAGCCTGGCGGTCAACGACTGTGTGATCCAGGCGGGTCCGCCCTTTCGTATGATCGAGTTGTCGATCGACGTTGACGGCCAGCACCTTACGGACGTGGCAGGCGACGGTCTGATTGTCGCCACGCCCAGCGGATCGACGGCCCACAACATGTCGGCGGGCGGTCCGATCGTCGAGGCCGGGGTGGACGCGTTCTGTCTCACGCCGATCTGTCCGCACTCGCTGACGCATCGGCCGGTGGTGGTGGCCGCTGACCATGAGATTGAGGTCGTCGTCAACCATGCCAATAAGGAGACGACGGCTATCGTGGACGGACAATTCAGCACGTCTCTTGCCGGAGGCGATCGGCTGCTCATCCGTCGCGCGAAACAGACCCTTCTTTTGGTCCGCAATCCAGAGCAGACGCGATGGCGTACGCTGGTCACCAAACTGAAGTGGGGGCTGCTGCCAACCGACGAGTGATGCGTCGAACCTGCCGGCAGCGCGGGCCGAAGCTCAGCCTTCGTGATAGAATCGGGCGTCGCTGGGACGACGAGAGGTCGACATGGGTGCGTTCGAGCTGACGACCGACATGCAACCTCGGGGCGATCAGCCTCAGGCCATCGAGCAACTGGTCGACGGTTTTGCCTCGGGCAGGCGTTGCCAGACGCTGCTGGGGGTGACCGGCTCGGGCAAGACGTTCACCATGGCCCACGTCATCCGGCAGCTCGGCAGGCCTGCATTGGTGATCAGCCACAACAAGACGCTGGCGGCCCAGCTCTACGAGGAATTCCGCGAGCTCTTCGCTCACAATGCGGTGCATTACTTCGTCAGCTATTACGATTACTATCAGCCCGAGGCCTACATTCCTCAGCGCGACATCTACATCGAGAAGGACGCGTCGCGGAACGACGATCTCGATCGGCTGCGCCTGGCGACCACCAGTTCACTGGTTTCGCGCCGCGACGTGATCATCGTCGCCAGCGTCTCGTGCATCTTCGGGCTCGGCTCACCGGAAGACTACAAATCGAGTGTCGTCGAGGTGAAGGTGGGCCAGACCATCGAACGCGATGAACTGCTGCGGCGTCTGGTCGAGCTTCAATATGCCCGCAACGATGTGGATCTGAAGCGCGGCACGTTCCGGGCGCGGGGCGATTGCGTGGAGCTGCATCCAGCTTATGAACAGTTCGTCTACCGCTTCGAGATGTGGGGCGATCAGATTGAGAAGATCGAGCTGGTCAACCCGCTAACCTCCGAGACGTTGGCGGCGGAAGACCAGGTGTTCATCTACCCCGCGGTGCACTACGTGATGCCGGAAGATCGCATCCAGCACGCGGTAGACTCCATTCGTGCCGAGCTGGACGAGCGACTGGCGGAGCTGAACAGCCAGGGCAAGCTGCTGGAGGCGCAGCGCCTGGCGGCTCGAACGAAATACGACATCGAGATGATTCTCGAGGTGGGATACTGCTCGGGCATCGAGAATTACTCGCGGCATCTGGCGGGCACGCCGCCCGGCGCCAAGCCCTACACGCTGATCGATTACTTCCCCAAGGACTTTCTGCTTATCGTGGACGAATCGCATGCGACGATCCCGCAGATTCGGGCCATGTATGCCGGCGACCGATCGCGCAAGGAGGTGCTGGTCGAGCACGGCTTCCGCCTGCCGAGTTGTCTGGACAATCGGCCCATGCGTTTCGAGGAGTTCGAGGGCATGTGGCACCAGGTTGTGTTCGTCAGCGCCACGCCGGCCCCCTATGAACTCGAGCTGTGTCGTGGCGAGGTGGTCGAGCAGATCATTCGTCCTACCGGTCTGGTCGATCCGCAGATCGGGGTCAGGCCGGCCCGCGGGCAGGTGGCCGACCTTCTCGAACAGACCACCAAGCGCGTAGCCGCCGGCGAGCGGGTGCTGATCACCACACTGACCAAGCGCCTGGCGGAGGATCTGGCCACGTACATCCAGCAGCGGCAGGTCCGCTGTCGCTATCTACACAGCGAAATTGACACCATCGAGCGCGTCGAGATCCTGCGGTCGCTGCGCGAGGGCAAGTTCGACGTGCTGGTGGGCGTGAACCTGCTGCGGGAGGGGCTGGACCTGCCGGAGGTTTCGCTGGTGGCCATTCTCGACGCCGACAAAGAGGGGTTCCTGCGGAGCGAAACGTCGCTGATCCAGACGATCGGGCGGTGTGCTCGCAACGTGAATGCCGAAGTCCTGCTGTACGCCGATACCGTGACCAATTCGATGCAGCGGGCCATCGACGAGACGGACCGCCGTCGAAAAATCCAGTTGGCGTACAACAAGGAGCACCACATCAAGCCGGAGACGATTCGCAAGGCCATCCGCACCGGTCTGGAGTCGGAGATTCAGGCCCGCCGCGTGGCCCGCGAAGCCGTCCGCGCCTCGGAAGATCAGTACAGCCAGCAAGAGCTGATTGCAATGCTGGAGAAGGAGATGTTTGAGGCGGCCGAGGCGATGGAATTTGAGAAGGCCGCGGTCATCCGCGATCGCATCAAGCAACTCAAAGAGCAGCCCGAGTTGGTCGCCATCGGTGGTGAGTCGCTGCCGAGCGAGACAGACCCAAGCGCCGCCGGCAATCCCAGTCGTCCCGGGAAGCGCCGATCGCGAAAGAACCGCTCGCGCTAGTCCGGCAAGCGGGGCGCCGAGGCCCTTTTTTGAAAGAACGCGAATGAGCCAGCAAGACGTGTCGCACAGTCTTCCGCCCGGGATCGACTTGGATCGGTTTGCGTCGCTGATTGAGTTGGCCTGCACCGAGGACCTGGCCGAACGTGGGGATATCACGTCGAAGGCGATTGACCTGCCGGAGGAACCGCAACAGTACGCCCTGGTGGCGCGGCAGAAGGGCGTTTTCTGCGGCAAGGGCGTGCTTGCCTTTCTTCTGGGCAGACTCGCGCCTCAGGCGCGAATCACGAGCATGATGGCAGGCGAGGACGGCTTGTCGGTCGAGCCGGGCACGCAAATTGCCGTGATGGAGTGTCCACCGGTGCCCATGCTGTCAGCCGAGCGCACGTTGTTGAACTTCCTTCAGCGGCTGAGCGGCGTGGCGACGCTGACGGCTCGCTACGTGGCGGCTATAGTCGGCACCGGTGCGAAGATCTACGACACGCGCAAGACGGTTCCCGGCTGGCGCGAGTTGGACAAGTACGCCGTACGCTGTGGCGGCGGCTGCAACCATCGTGTGGGGCTGTTCGACGCGGTGCTGTTGAAGGACAATCACCTTGCCGGGGTGTCGGCCGATCGGCTTGCGGAGGTGGTCGGACAAGTGGTCGAACGGACGCGTCGGCTGAATCCGCCGCCGCAGTTCGTTGAGGTCGAGGTGGACAACCTGGCGCAGTTGGCGGCCCTGCTTCAAGTGGGCGGCATCGACGTGTTGCTGCTGGACAACTTCTCGCCGGACGATCTGCGCCGGGCCGTGCAACTGCGGGACCGGGCGGCGCTGGACGTACGCATCGAACTGGAGGCGTCGGGGGGCATCTCACTGGAGACCGTCGCGGCCATCGCCCGCACCGGCGTGGAAAGAATCTCGGTGGGTGCGCTAACACACTCGGCTGCGGCGCTCGATTTGGCGCTGGACAAGCTCGACTGACCAGAACCGACATTCATCCGGGCGCACTGCAAGCGTCGAACCCTTACACAAGAGGTCTTTGCAGGTGCGATGCCTCAGCGGCTAGTGGTCTTCGTCGTCGAGCAGTGTTCGGATCTGGTTCAGCAGTTCGTCCGGCTCGACGGGCTTGCGGAGAAACGCGTCGAGCATCAGATCCTGGCGGTCTTTGGCGGGCTCGAACTGGCCGCCCAGGCGCTGTTCGATACTGGTCAGCATGATCATGGGCGTCTTGGCGGTCTTGGGCTTGTTGCGAAGGTGATAGATCAATTCGAAACCTTCGGTCAGCGTGCTCATCATCGCGTCGATGAGGAAGAGGTCGTAGCTGCGGCCTTGCTCGATGAGCTCGACGGCTTCGGTACCGTTGCTGGCTACCTCGACAGCGTATCCGTTGGCCTCCAGCAGTGTTTGGGTGGCCAGGACAAAATCCGGGTCGTCGTCGATCAGCAGGATGCGCTTAGCCATGAGCCTCTCCGTTTCGTGTGGCCTTTGGAAAACACGTGTCGGGCTGCCGGAGCGAATTATGGGCCGATCCGGGCCGCCACGCAAGCACCCGCGGCGACCGGACGACCGACTTCCGGCCGGCCGACTTACGTTGAAGGCTTTGGCTCGACGCCGACTTGGACCGCGGGCACGGTGACCTCGATCTTGCGCTGCACTTTCCTGCCGCCGGGCATGACGGCCTGCATCGTTACGGCGTAGGTGCCGGGCTGCGCGTAGGCATGCACGACCTCCGCTCCGCGCCCCGTGTTGCCGTCACCGAACCACCAGTAGCACGCCGCCGCGGGATGGCAGCGAGCCCGTGCCCGGATCGTGAGAGGCTCACCGTCGTATCCACGAATCGCGTCTACGAGAACCCATGGTTCGCGGGCCTGCTTGCGGAAGAAACCGTAGGCGATGTCCGGCCGGCGGCGGTGCCCACCCGTGATCTCGCGGCGATGGACGTTCATGTCCTCTCGGCGCAGCCACTGAATACACTTCTCCGCGTGCGACTTCAGCAGGTCGGTCGCACCGAAGAAAACCAGAATCGGTTGCTGGCGGTCGAGGTGGGGCATCACCGGCGAGAGGTATCGCTCGTTGAAATTTCCCTCGCGAATGGCCAGGGCCCGAAAGACGTCAGGATTCCGCAGGCCGGTGAACAGCACGGCGTAGCCCCCGGCCGACCACCCGGTAAGAAAGACCTGTTCCTCGGCGACGCTGTAGGCGGCCTTGACGCGGCTGACGATCTCCAGAATGACCGCCTCATCCTCAAGCTGGAGTTCGATCTGCTTGTCCGGCGTGCGAAACCATCCGGCATCCCCGCGTACCCCTTCCAGCTTCGGCGCGGCCACGATAAAACCGCGGCCCTCGGCCAGAGCAGCCCACTCCTTGGCCTGTGGACGCGCGTCATCATAGGGCCGCGTGCCGTGGCAGGTGACCACCAGCGGCCACGGCCTGTCGGGGTCGTAGGTGCTCGGCACGTACAGGAAGTATTCTCGCTGGGTTCCAAGGGTGTGCTCCTGCCGGATGGGAGCGGGGAAGTCCTGCGACTGACTGACCGGGCAGCCGCACCAGACGGCCAGGGAGACGATCAAGACGCCACGAGTAACGGGTCGGATCCACGACATTCCAAGTGTGCCTCTTTATCCAGGCGATGGTTTGAGCCGACCCACCTTAGCATCGTCGCCGGCAAGAGTGAAGCACCCCGTAAGCTGCCCTCAGGGCGTGTGAATGGCTGGCCTGGTTCGTCTTGCCGCAAAGCCGCAACGGCGATGACCCGGTGCCGCATGTCGTATAGACTAGTGGTGACACGATTTGCAGGTAGGTGTGTCGATGGCGCTCGTGCAGTTGCAGCAGGTTTCCAAGGGCTTCGACGGACAGGTCGTCCTGGACCGAATCGATCTGTCCATACAGCAGGGCGAGCGCATCGGTCTGGTTGGGGCCAATGGGGCGGGTAAGACCACGCTGTTCCGGCTGATCACCGGCCAGGAGCAGCCCGATTCGGGCCAGATCCAGCGGGCGCGGCGCGTGCGGATCGGGTATCTGCCGCAGGAGCCCGAGCTCGACTCGGAGCGCTCGCTGCTGGAGGAGGTGCTGACAGGCTTTGAGTCGCTGCGCCGCACCGAACACAGGCTTCAGCACCTCGCCGAGCAGATTGGACACGAGCAGGGCGATACGCAGCGCGACCTTATGCGGCGATACGACCGTCTGCTGGCTGAGTTTGAGGCCCAGGGAGGCTATGCCTATCACACCCGCGCCCAGGAGGTGCTCGGCGGGCTGGGGTTCGGCCCGCAGGACTACGAGCAGCCCATCGGCGTGCTGTCGGGCGGGCAAAAGTGTCGTGTGGCGTTGGCCAAGCTGCTGCTGACCGACTCGGATCTGTTGTTGCTCGACGAACCCACTAATCATCTGGACATGGAGGCCACCGACTGGCTGGAGAAGTTTCTCACCGCGTACGACGGCGGGTTGATGATCGTTTCACACGATCGCTTTCTGCTCGATCGGGTGGCAAGCAAGATCATCGACGTGGAGGACCGAGGCGTCACCGTCTACGGTTGCAGCTACACCCACTATGTCGAGAGCAAGAAGGTTCGGCTGCTGGAGGCCGAGCGGACCTACGAGCGACAGCAGGTGTGGTTGCAGCACCAGCGCGAGTACATCGAGCGGGTGAAGTCGCGCAAGGACACAGCCAAGCAGGCGCGAGGCCGCCAGCGCTATCTCGACCGCATGGAGCGAGACGGCAAGCTGCTCGACAAGCCCGTCACGCAACGGCACAAGGCGAAGATTGTGTTCACCCCGTCCGAGCGCGGCGGCGACATGATCCTGCGATGTGAGGGTGTCGCCAAGTCCTATGGTGAGCAGGTTCTGTTTCGCGACTTCAACCTCGAGCTTCAGCAGGGGCAGAAGCTGGGCATCGTGGGCCCCAACGGGTGCGGCAAGACCACGCTGCTGCGGATGGCTCTGGGCCGGGTGCAGCCGGACGCGGGACAGGTGCGTTTGTACGAGAACCTGTCGGTCGGCTACTACGACCAGGAGCAGAGGCAGCTCGAGCCGGATGCGCGGGCCATCGATCAGGTGTGGTCGCAGAGGCCCGCCGTCGACGAGTTGGAGGTCCGCTCGTTCATGGCCTTGTTCGCGCTGCGGGGCGATGAGGTCTTCAAGCGTGCGGGCGACCTGTCGGGCGGCCAGCAGAGCCGTGTGCTATTGGCGCGCCTGGTGTGGGCTCAGCCCCAGGTGTTGCTGCTGGACGAGCCTACCAACCATCTGGACATCCCCACCACCGAGGTGCTCGAAGAGTCGCTCCAGCGGTACCCCGGCAGCATCGTGCTGGTCAGCCACGACCGGTACTTTCTCGACCGAGTGGTGGACCGCCTGCTGGTGATGCATCGCGACGGGGTGTGCGACTTCTTCCTGGGCAATTACAGCGCGTACGTCCAACGCAAGCAGCAGCGCGAAACCGGCGAGGCCGCGGCCCGCGCCGAAGCCGAGCGCGCCGCCGCAACCGCCCGCCGCCGAGAGCATCAGCAGCGCAAACGCACAGGCAAACCTAAAAATGCGGGGGCGACGCTGAGCCTGGCCGAGTTGGAGGCGGCTATCATAGAGCGCGAGCAGCGACTCGCGCAGTTGCAGGACGAGTTTGCTGCCCCCGACTTGTACCAGGACGGCGACCGCGTGCGCCGGCTCAAAGCCGAGCATCAGCAACTCGAGCAGGCGTTGGCGAGGCTCAACGCCGCCTGGCACGAACGAGCGGAAGACTAACCCGAACCAGCCGAAGCGCGGGCCTTCCACGGGCATCGCAGGGGCTTTGGCCGGAGTTTCTCGATGGACTTGACGTACATTGTTCGACGCTCGCCACGGCCCCAGCCGTGGGCCGAGGGCGACAACATCCCCTGGCACGAGCCAGCGTTCAGTCGGCGAATGCTGGCTGAGCATCTCTCGCAGGAGCACGACCTGGCCAGTCGGCGGACCGAGATCATCGACAGGCAGGTGCAGTGGATTCACCGTTACCTGCTTGGCGGGCGGGCGACGCGTATTCTCGACCTTGGCTGCGGGCCGGGCCTGTACAGCAGCCGCCTGGCCCGGCTCGGGCATGAGTGTGTGGGCATCGACTTCTCACCGGCCTCGATCGGCTACGCAACCGACCGAGCGCAACGCAGCCGACTCCGCTGCCACTACGTCCTCGACGACATCCGCCGCGCCGACTACGGAAGCGGCTTCGGCCTGGTGATGTTGATCTACGGCGAGTTCAACGTCTTCTGCCGCGACGACGCCCGATCGATCCTAGCCAAAGCCCACACCGCCATCGTATCCGGCGGCGTGATCCTGCTCGAGCCGCACCCGTTTGCCGAGGTCGAAAGGCAGGGCCGGCGAGGCCGCGCCTGGCACTCGGCCGAGAGCGGGCTGTTTGCCGAAAGCCCTCACGTCTGCCTGCAGGAGAGCTTCTGGGACGCTGCAACGCACACGGCGACGTTTCGCTACTACGTCGTCGACGCGGCTACAGCCGAGGTGACGCGACACGCGTGCAGTTTCCAGGCCTACACCGACCAGGAATACCGCTCGCTGCTGAATGAGATGGGTTTTGACGGCGTGCAACTGCTGTCGTCGCTGGGTGGCGAGCAGACCGATGCCCAAGGCGAACTCATGACCATCGTCGCTCGGCGAGTTCGTTAGGCGCGAGTTCTACGCATACGGTGATCGTTGCCCGCCTTCAACCAACGGCGTGCTGCGCGCCGGCGTGTTGGCGGGTAGCTCCACCGTGCGACGGCCGTTCTGACTGGGCGACTACCTGTCGGCTGCAAGGTCGGCCGTCATGGTGGCCTTGGCGAGCTGGGCCGCCAGCGGATCGCGGGGCGAAAACTTCACAGCCAGTCGAAAAGCATCGTACGCACCACCGCAATCACCCGAGTAGAAGCGCACATAGCCGAGCAAAATCCACAGGTCCTCGTCGCGTTCGGCCCGGATCGCCTCCTCGTGCAGTCGCCTCAGGTGCAGCCCGAAGTCTTCGATATCGCCGTAGTCGTCGCGGATGTCGTACTCCAGCGCAACGATCTTGGGCTGAAGCTGAAACGCACGCCGCAACAGCACCACCGCCGATCGATAGTCGCCCACGGCGATCAGTGCGTGGGCGGCGTGGAGTCGGCTGCCCGCATCGCCGTGGTTCGACTCGGCCGCTGCCATGAACTGGTTGGCCGCCAAGCGATAGTCGCCACGGTGAAACGCCGCCAACCCCTCGTTCATCAGTCGAAGATGTTGGCGGCCAAGCCGGCTTTCACGGCGCCGGACGAGTTGCTTGAGTTCCTCATACTGCTCGGCCTTGCGGTAGGCCTCGAAGTAGTCGTCGTAGCTGCGGCGATCGCGGTCGTAGTAGGGGCTCAAGGTTGGGTAGTAGCCCGGGTGTCCGAATGGCTGCGTGTAGTAGCGTGGGTAACGGCGGTCGTACTGCCGGTACGGTCGGTAGCCGTACCTGTAGTAGCCACCGCGCCCGTGCCAGGCGCTGTGTGGGCCGACGTCGGTGGGCAAGATCGTGGACCCCCCGTGTCGATACCCGTCGCCCACGCGCCCTGGAATGAACTGCCGCTGGGTGAACTGACGGTCATAGACAAACGTCCTGTCATCATCGCGGTCACGGGCACGACCGGCGGCCAGCGCCTGCGGGCATGGCCACAGCAGCAGGACGCACAAACCGCTGCCCAGAAGCGTGAGTCCGGATCGAGTGAGCATGGCAAGCCCTCCTTGACAATCGAACGTCCCGGGGGCGAAATGTTGCACAGTCGTTAACTATTATCACCCGCGAATTGCCGGCTCGCAAGGCTGTTTTTTCGATTTCCTGACGTTTCGAGCTGCCGGGCGGCCAGGCGAGCCCGCGAGGCTGCCGAGAGCCGCAACTGTGGGTAAAAAAAGGAGTTGCCGAACGCCGACGGCAGGCAGATAATGCTTCAAGCGCGGTCGATCCATAGCGGTTGCGCCCAAAGTCGAGCATTGTGGCACCGATCGGGCCGGACAACCGACGCGGCGTCAGGACGCGCAGGGGGTGCGGCCCGGGTCGGCCTGGAGATGGCTGGGAGCCTGGTTTATGTCAACAAGCCCCTCGCTACCCGACTACCTGGATAGATTCACCTGCCGGAACCCCCGTGGCCTGGACGACCCGCCTCGGCCGCCGGTTGGCCAAGGCAATGCAGGCTCGGAGCTCGAGCGGTTCAAGGTGTCGCTCCGCAAGCACGACCCCCGCAGACGCGGCCTGCCCATCTCGTGCGAGTCGTACTGCCATGATTGCGACAGGCCCGTGCCGGCTCGGTTCGAGAAGACCGACGGCGCCCAGGTCGTCCTGGTCCGCCAGTGCCCCCAGCACGGCTCCAGCGTCGAGGAGCACCTCGACGTCGTCTTCACCGATCGCACCAGCGACCGCGATGGCTCGGCCGAGGTCACCTTCGGCGGGGTGAAGGTCAAGCCGGTGCTGCGGAACCTGCCGCGAACCGTCGAAACGCTCTGTCCCGAGTGCGGCTGTGTGATCCTTGGTCGTTACTACGAGCACGACGGGATGGTCTGGATCGAGAAGACCTGCCCCGATCACGGCTACGTGCAGGACCTGATCAACCGCGACGTACGCTGCTATCTCGAAGCAGCCAAGTGGAGCTGGGACGAGGGTTCCGGGCAGATGCACCCGCACGTGTCGGGCTCGACGCGCTGTCCGACCGACTGCGGCCTGTGCGCCGCGCATCAGAGCACGAGCGTGCTTTCGCAGATTGATCTGACCACGCGGTGCAACCTGCACTGCCCGGTGTGCTTTGCCAACGCCGCCGCCAACGGGCGCGTGATGCAGCCCAGTTACGACGAGGCGGTGCGCCTGCTCCAGCGACTGCGCGACATGAGGCCGATCCCGTCGACGGCGATCCAGTTCACCGGCGGCGAGCCCACGCTGCACCCGCAGTTCCACGAACTGGTCCGCAAGGCCAACGAGATGGGCTTCTCGCACGTGCAGATCGCCACCAACGGCATCACCCACGCCAACGAGGAATTCGCCGCACGCAGCGCCGAGGCCGGCCTGCACACCATGTACCTTCAGTTCGACGGCGTGGGCGAGCAGTGGCATCGCAAGACGCGAGGCCAACCCGTCTGGGAAAAGAAGCTCGCCTGCATCGAGAACGCCCGTAAATACGGCATGAAGATCTGCCTGGTCCCCACGATTATCAAGGAGGTAACCGACTGCCAGGTCGGGCCGATCCTGCACTTTGCCGCCCAAAACGTCGACGTGATCTCGGGCATCAGCTATCAGCCGGTGTGCTTCACCGGGCGGATCAGCCACGCCGAGCGCTTGAAGCACCGCTACACGCTGGGCGACATGGCCCACGACATCGCCGACGCGGTGCCCGGGTGCGATCCGATCCGCGACTTCTTCCCGCTGTCGCTCGTGCAGCCCATCTCGAAGATGCTCTCGTGCGTCGACGGCAAGCCCAAGGTCGAGACGAACTGCCACACCGACTGCACCTACGGCACTTACCTGCTGGTCTCGCCGCAGGGCGTGGCCTATCCCTACCCGGTCGTGTTCGACATGGGCAACCTGTTCAAGGACATGGACCCGCTCGCCCGGAAGATCATCCGCAAGGGCCGCGCGGGCCGCATGAATTTCTGGGACAAGGTGCAGGTCTACCTGATGTTCCGCCGCCACTTCCACAGAAAGGCCGCGCCGCCCGACCTGACGGTGGGCAAGTTCATCAACACGCTGCTGGGCTGCGTCGACAAGCGCAAAGGGCGGGGCGAGGGCGAGGCCAACACCTATCGCACGCTGATGGCCGCGGGCATGCACTTCCAGGATCGATATAACTTCGACGTCGAGCGGGTCAAGCGGTGCGTCATCCTCTACTCGACGCCGGACGGCATCTACCCCTTCTGCACCTACAACGGCGGGCCCGCGTTTCGCGAGTACATCGAGCGCGAGCACAGCACCGCGCAGCAGCAGTGGACGGCGATGCATCCGGAGCAGCCGCCGCGGGCGTCGAGCCATCCGCGGGCCGTCATGCCTTGGGCCGATCGGTTTGGCCACGACGTCGACGAGCCCATGTTCACGCCCGAACTCGAACGGCGAATCGAGCAGTTGGTCGAAACCTACGACCGGCCCGACTGGGCCGGGGGCAACGGCGACGGCAACGGTCGCAAGTGACGCCCAGTCGCAAGCGAAAGGCTGGCATAACCGGTTCATGAGTACCGCAGTTCGATCACCCCAACCCGCGCCAAAGGCGCCGGGCGATTCGCCCAGGCGCCGGTACGTCAGCTCGGCTGAGTATGCGGCGCGGGCCCGCGCGTTTCGGCTCGATCACAAGCGGCGTGCGACGGGCGCGCCGCACCGGCAGTCGCAGCGGTACATCGACGTCGATTACCACCACCCGCTGGAGGACTGGCTGAGCAATCACCTGTTCCGCGCGTTTCTGGGCTGGCTGGCGGCCGATCGACCCGGCGGCCCGCACCTCAAGCGCGTGCTGCAAACCTATGGCGACCCGAAGCTGTCGTGGGCCGATCGCCTGCGCTACGCGCTGCCGCACTACCTGATTCGGCGGTTCAAGGGGTCGGTGACGGACGAGCGCTTCCGCCAGCGCGTCGGCCAGCACGGTCCGACGGTGCTCGGGCTGGTCAATACCGCACGGTCGGTGGCCCGGTTTGGGCTGAGCGCGCCGCAGCGGTTTGTGGCGCCGCTGATCATCGTGTGGAACTTCACGCAGCGATGCAATCTGAGCTGCGCGCACTGCTATCAGTCGGCCGGCCACGGCAAGCAGCCCGACGAGCTGACCCTGCGCGAGCGATTGAACGTGGTCGATCGGGCAGCCGCCGCGTTTGTGCCCATGATCGCCTTTGCCGGGGGCGAGCCCACGCTCGATCCCGACCTGCTGCCCGTGCTGCGTCGCTGCCGCGAGCGCGGCATCCATACGACCATCGCCAGCAACGGCACGACGCTCACGCCCGAGCGCGTAGCCGCCTACGCCGAGGCGGGCGTGCAGTATTTCGAGCTGTCGCTCGATTCGGTCGATCCCGAGCGGCACGATCGTTTCCGCGGCCGGCCGGGTGCGTGGCAGCGGACGGTGCAGGGGCTGAAGAACATCGCCGACCATCCCAACCCCAACGTTCGCGCGGGCCTGGCAGCCTGCATCACACAGGACAACTTCCACGAGGTCGAAGACCTGATCCGCCTGGCCATCGATTTGAAGTGCTGCGCGTTCTGCTACTTCAACTTCATCCCGGTAGGGCGGGGTCGGGGCATGACGCGTCACGATCTGACGCCGCGGCAGCGCGATTGGCTGCTTCGCCGGCTGAACGAGCTGGCCCAGTCGCGGCAGATCGGCGTGCTGTCGACCGCGCCGCAGTTCGGGCGGACGTGCCTGGCCTACGCGCCGATCGACGGGATGGTGGCGGCTTCGCACCTCGGTGCGGCCGGCGGCGAGAAGGCCCGCGTGGTGGCCAAGTACGTCGGCGGCTGCGGGGCGGGCCGCTGCTATATGTGCATCGAGCCCAACGGCGACTGCACGCCCTGCGTCTACATGCCGCACCGCGTGTTCGGCAACGTGCGGCAGCGATCGCTGGCTGAGCTGTTTCGGGGCAACCCGTATTGGGATCTGCTTTGCGACCGCGACCGGCGCGACGGGCATTGTCAGGAATGCAGCTTCAAGAATTATTGTGGGGGCTGCCGCGCCCGGGCCGACGCCTATTACGACGACCCGGCCGGCGCCGACCCGGGGTGCCTGTTCAACGAGGACATGTGGGACCAACTCGTCGCCGACGACGACCAACCCGCCTCACCCGCCGACGTCGCCGCGGGGTAAACCGCTATCTATTGCGAGACGTAGAGGTAGGGCGTGTCCCGGCGCGGGGCCTGTCGATTTAATCGTGCACTGCAAGATATTATGGCTTAAGGTACTGGCTGCATTGCTGAATGTCACGGAGGATTATTGATGTCTTACTGGTCGACGGCGCCGATGGACCG